>JGI24721J26819_10001841_pt1 | contig 23649 bp, 15 predicted proteins | sample YelNatPaOPGAMG01_FD_26819 | JGI IMG/M metagenome (IMG submission 26819) | reverse complement strand
CCTGCTCAAGCTGGGGGTGGAGAGGGGAGACCGGGTGGGGCTTTACATCCCTAATCACCCGGAGTTCATCTTCGGCTACCTGGCCTGCGCCAAGATTGGGGCGGCGGCGGTCCCCGTCTCCTGGCGCTTCGCCCCGGACGAGGTGAAGTACATCCTCGGGCATTCCGATTCCCGCGTGGTTATCATGGAGCCGGGCTTCATGGACTCGGACTTCATCGCCAAGCTGAACGCCATCCGGGACCAGCTACCCGAGCTACGCCAGGTGGTGGTCATCGGCAGCGACGAGGAAGTGGCGAGGGTCCCCGGGGCCATATCCTATAAGGATTTCCTGGTGGAAGGGCCCGAGCTGGACGAGGAACTGGCGGCCCGCAAGGCGGAGGTGGAGGAGGACGACGTGGCCCTCCAGCTCTTCACCTCGGGGACCACGGGCGTGCCCAAGGCGCCCATGCTCACCCACCGCAACCTGGTGGAGTACGTCAAGGGGCAGGTGGACGCCTCGGACATCACCGACGACGAGCGGCTGCTCATGGACATCCCCAACAACCACGTGGGCGGGGCGGTGATGGCCATCATCAGCATGCTCTACAACGGGACCACCCTGGTGATGCTGGACACCTTCATTCCCCAGCAGGTCCTGGAGACCATCCAAAAGGAAAGGATAACCATCGTGGGCCAGGTGCCGGCCCAGTACATCCTCCTCTTCATGCAGCCGGATTTCGATTCCTACGACCTCTCCAGCGTGAAGACGGCGGTGATATCCGGAGCGCCGGTACCCCCGGAGCTGGTGGAGCAGATTAAGGACAAGATGGGCGTTGTTCCCTACATAGGCTACGGGCTCACCGAGGTCAGCGGGGCCGTGACCTTCACCCGCCAGGATTTCCCCCTGGAAAAGATCGCCACCACCATAGGGATACCCAACCCCGGCATCGAGGTGCGCATCATGGATCCCGAGCGCAAGGAGGTGCCGCGGGGCCAGGCCGGGGAGATCGCCATCCGGGGGGCGGCGGTGATGAAGGGCTACTACAAGCAGCCGGAGGCCACCGCCTCCGTCTTCGACGACGAGGGCTTCTTCTACACCGGGGACATGGGCTTTTTCGACGAGGACGGCCACCTGCACATCCTGGGCAGGAAGAAGGAGATGTACATCCGGGGCGGGGAGAACGTCTATCCTCCGGAGGTGGAGGACGTCCTCATGAAGCATCCCAAGGTGCTCTTCGCCGCCGTGCTCGGCTATCCCGACCCCGTGCTTGGGGAGAAAGGGAGGGCTTACGTGGTACCTCAGCCGGGGGCCGAGGTTACCGAGGAGGAGCTGAAGGAGTTCTGCCGGCAGCACCTGGCGGAGTTCAAGGTCCCCGACCAGGTGGTATTCCGGGATTCCCTGCCCCTGACTCCCTTGGGGAAAGTGCACAAACACGCCCTCTACCAGGAGCTGGAAAAGGAATTCGGCCAGTAATTGTTGAGGGTCTGACCCCAAATCCGTTCGGGTCTGACCCCAAAGCGTTCGGGGATTAGGAGCGGTCGAAGTCGCGGAGCTTCTTGTCCAGGAAGCCGGGTTTGCGCGGGCGCATGGTGTAGGGCTCCAGGACGAAGGGGATGAGCAGCACCAAGGCCACGGCGAGAGCCAAAAGTATCCAGTCGGAAACGGAAGAGGGCTTTGAGGGCGGCTCTTCCGAAAGGAGGCCCGGCTCGGCAGTGGCCACCTTGAGCGTGGAGAAGAGGGAGGGGGGCATCACCAGGCGGCCCCGGATAAAGTCGGCGAAGAAGGCGCGCCAGGCAATTCCGCTCCTCGTATCCAGGAGGTGATTTAAGCGCTCGTTGTTCAAGGGCTCTCCGCTTTCACCAACGTCCGCCAGGTCGCTCAGGAAGGAGACCAGGTCCCCGGCGAACTCCCCCCGTGCGCGGAGCTCGGCATCCAAGGCCGCACAGGCGACAGCCCCCCCGCAGGCCAGGAGGGAGGCCGCTTCCGTGGTGCGCGGACCCGGTTCCCCCGCCTCGGAGAGGGAGAGGTTGACGTTTTCCCGGGCCCGGAGGTACCCGTCGTACCTGGCACTGAAACGGTCCCAGAATATGGAACCTCCCCAGACGCCGGCTTCGTAGGGGAGCAGGTCCTGGAGATACCAGGCGGACCCCTCGAGCAGCCAACGGGAGTCGGGATCCAGCCGGAGGGAGCGGGAGAGGTACAGGGCCACGATACCCCGGGTTACCGCCTCCAGGCAGCTTACCGAGAGCAGGTTCGCGCCCTCTGGTATAGGGAGCACCACCGTGTCCCGGTAGCTTTCCAGGGGATAATAGGCGTCCCGGATGCTGTCTCCCTCCCCGTGCGCGAGTAGGAGGACGCGCAGCCGTTCCGCCCCCGCGCCCCTGCTGCCTCCGGCGAGGGGCGCGGCCCTGGAGAGCACGGCGTGGAGGCGGGAGGAGAATTCCTCCCGGGTTCCCGGCGGGGGAGCGGACGATTCCGGAAGGGCCAGGATGAACGATTCTCTTTCCTCCACCGCCAGCCTCCCGGCCAGAACGGGGTTTTGGAGCAAGGCATACAGGCTTCCCCGGCCGTTCTCGCCGGGAAGTACCGCTTGCCAGCCCTCCGGGAGCACTACCTCCAGGCTCGCTTCCTCCCCGGGCAAAGGTTCCGGGTGGAGAAACACGGCGTATCCGGGAAGGTAGACCATGTCTTCCCGGAGGAGAGGGAACCAGGGCCAGGCCTGCGGACCCCCGGAAAGGGACTCCAGGTAAGGCGTGCCGGCGCGATAGCCGGACAAGTCCACCTGGTACTCAACGGTGAGGGCGCCACCCTTTTCTACGTGCCAGGCGTTGTCTTCGCGGGATAAGGGTATCTCCTCGCCTTCCTCGGTGAAGGCCTTCAGGTTGCGCAGGTGGGAGGGGAGGTCGACGGCCAGGCCGCCGCCGAAGTCCTCGTCCATGCCAAGGAAGAGGTCATTGGAAGGAGTTCCCAGTTCCAGGGTGACCGAGGCCATCCCGCTTTCCAGACCCGTGAGGTCCAGGCGGTAGGTGGCGGTGGGAGGCTCGGCCTGGGCGCTCGCCGTCCATCCCGCGAGGAGGAGGGAGGCCGCCGCCACCGCCGCGGCCAGGAGTTTAACGCCTTTCATTTGCAACACCGACCAACATTATCCCAGAAACGCGGCCCCGCTTGAAGCGTACTTCGTGGAAAGGGCAAGGCGATATGGGTACGCGCTGTCCTTTCCTGGAAGCAAGCCATGTCGGACTTGCCCTCCGGCGATAGCCGGTTCCCGGCGACAAGCGCGCGTTTTCTTTCCGCCGCGAGCGAAAGCAGATCACCAAATAGAGCGGAATCCGGCCACCAACCTGGAGGAACAGGCCTGCAGCTCAGGCGGGGGGGGTAATAAAATAATGTAAACTCCGCCGCGCCGGAGGAGGCGTCACTAGGGTATTGTTAAATCTGCCGCGCCGGAGGAGGCGTCATCGAAGGGTTGTAAACTCCGCCGCGCTGGAGGAGGCGTTTTTGCTCGAAAGGAAACCGGGAGGGACGTTCGTGTACCTCGGCCGGTTTCGGCACAAGGAGCCGGACGTGCAGGTGGGAGTGGACATCGGGGGGACCTTCACCGACCTGGTGGCCTTGGAAGGCGATTCCCTGCGTATCTACAAACTTCCCTCCACTCCATCGCGCCCGGAGGAGGCCTTCTTCTCCGGGCTGCGGGAGGCCGGGATGGAGGAAGCTGCCAGGATAGTCCACGGGAGCACGGTGGCCATCAACGCGTTGCTGGAGAGGAAGGGTTCGCGGACCGCCTTGGTGACCACTCGAGGCTTCTCCGACCTCCTGGCCATCGGCAGGCAGACCCGGCCGCACCTATACGACCTGGCGGTGGAGAAGCCCCCGCCCCTGGTGCCCGCCGAGCTATGCCTCGAGGTCGCGGAGAGGGTGGGTTCCCGGGGAGAGGTGATCATCCCCTTGGCGGATGCCGAGGTGAAGGAGCTGGTCCGCAGGATACGCGCCCTGGAAGTGGAGGCCGTCGCCGTGTGCCTGCTCTTCTCCTTCCTGTGCCCGGAACACGAGTTGAGGGTGGGGGAGGCCTTGAGGAAGGCGGGACTGGACGTCCATCTTTCCTCCCGTATCCTTCCCGAGTACCGGGAATACGAAAGGGCCAGCACGGTAGTGATCAACGCCTACGTGGCCGGGAAGGTGGACGGTTACATCGCTGCGCTGCAGCGCGAGCTGGGAGAGGGGCGCCTGGAGGTGATGCACTCCGGCGGCGGGACCATGGCTCCCGATGAAGCGAGGGAGGCGGCCGCCAGGACCCTGATGTCCGGTCCCGCCGGAGGGGTGGCCGCCGCTGCCAGGATGTGCGAGCTGGCGGGCCTGCCACGCGCCGTGGCCCTGGACATGGGGGGTACCAGCACCGACGTCTCCCTCCTTGACGGAGGAATGACCCTCACCTCCGAGGGAGAGGTGGAGGGGTTCCCCCTCCGCTTTCCCATGATCGACGTCCATTCCATAGGGGCGGGAGGGGGAAGCATAGCCCGCCTTGACGAAGGCGGCGCCCTGAAGGTGGGTCCCGAGAGCGCGGGAGCACAACCGGGTCCAGCCTGTTACGGTCGGAGCGAGCTTCCCACGGTGACCGACGCCAACCTGGTCCTGGGCAGGCTCCCGGTGGACCGTTTTCTGGGCGGCAGGATGCGGTTGTGGCCCGAGCGATCCCATTACGCCCTGCGGAAGCTGGGAAGGCCACTGGGCTGGGATGCCCCGAGGACGGCGGCGGGCGTCCTTTCCGTGGTCCTCAACCACATGGCGAGGGCGGTTAGGTTGATGACCGTGGACCGCGGCCGCGACCCCAGGGATTTCGCCCTGGTGGCCTACGGGGGAGCCGGCCCCATGCACGGGTGCGAGTTGGCGGAGCTCCTGGGGATGCGCCGGGTGGTGGTGCCTCCTTTCCCGGGGACCTTCTCCGCCTGCGGCCTGGCCATGGCCGACCGGGTGCGCGATTCCTCCCTCACCCTTATGCTCCCCCTGGGGACGGAGGCCGTGGAGAGGGCCAGGGAGGAGTGGGGGAGGATGAGGGAATCCCTTCCGCCGGCTTGGAAAGGCATGGTTGATATCCGCCACGTCCCGGCGCTGGACCTGCGTTACGAGGGCAGGCCTACGAGCTCCGGATAGAGGTGGAGGAGGGATGGGGTGCCGCAGAGATCGCCGAGGCCTTCCACCGGGCTCACCAGAGGCGCTACGGTTTCCACCAGGAGGACGTGGAGGTGGAGCTGGTGAACCTGCGCTTGCGTTCCGTCAGGCCGTCGGAAGCACGCTTCCCGGCCTGGAGGAAAAGCCGAGGAGCGGGAAGGGTCCCCGGAAAGACCAAAGTCCTCTTCGGGGTGGCAGGCGGGGACCTGGAGGAGGTGGTGTGCCCGGTTGTGGAGAGGGAATCCATGGGGATTGGAGATCGCGTGGTCGGGCCCTGCCTAGTGTGCGAGGAAGATTCCACGGTGGTGGTCCCGCCAGGCTGGCGGGGCCGGGTGGATGGTTGGGGAAGCCTGGTCCTGGAAAGGGTCAAATCCTGAAAGGCGGCTTTGGCCGGGGCTCCTTCCACGCCAGCTCCAGAGTGAGGCCGCAGCCGTGGATGAGACAAAGATAGCTCACTGGGGAAACGGCGCTCATGCGGGCGAAGGAAGCTCAGGGAGGTTCAGCCGTGGGTGAGACAAAGATAGCTCACGAGAGGAACCCCATCTGTAAAAGCCTGCCAGTCTAAGGTGTAAACCTCAACCAGGGAGGATAAAGGCGGGGACGATGGTTTTCCGGGCCAACAGCGGGGAGGGCAAGGGAGGAACTAACCGGGGATAGGGAGATTGGGTTGGGGAGCCGGTGCGGTTAGAACCGGGATACGGCGAGATCTTTTCCCGGAGGTCAAGCATGTGCGACTTTCCTTCTCAAAGGGGCAATATTCCGGACGCGGCAGAATTGGAAATATTTTACAACCTCCTGGCAGAGGTGGCCGAGGAGATGGGGGTGGTGCTGGGCCGCTCCGCCCATTCGGCGAACATAAAGGAGAGAAGGGATTATTCCTGTGCCGTCTTCGATGTCCGGGGTCGGCTGGTATCCCAGGCGGCCCACATCCCCGTTCACCTGGGCGCCCTTCCCGCCTCCATGCGGGCCCTTGTGGAATGGCTGCAGGGGCGGGGTGATGTTCTACGCGAGGGGGACGTGGTGCTATGGAACGATCCATTCCAGGGGGGAACCCATCTCCCCGACCTGACCATGGCCTCCGCGGTATGGTGGGAGGGCCACCCGGTGGGATTCGTGGTCAACCGGGCCCATCACGCCGACGTGGGCGGGAGGGCACCGGGCTCCATGCCCTTGGGCGACGAGGTCTACCAGGAGGGACTCATCATCCCCATGCTCCGCTATGCACGGGAGGGGAGGGTGGAGGAGGACGTGGAGAGGCTTATCCTGGCCAACGTGCGCACCCCGGAGGAGAGGAGAGGCGACCTGCGGGCCCAGCTCGGCTCCCTCCGGGTGGGCGAACGGAGGCTTCAAGAGGTGGCGGCGCGAATGGGCCGGGAGAAGCTGGAGGGCTACATGGAGGAGTTGCAGCGCTACGGCGGAAGGCTGGTCCACGAGGTGCTTTTCCGGCTTCCCGAGGGCGAATACTCCTTCACCGACTACCTGGACGACGACGGGTGGGGCAACGCGGACATCCCCATAAAGGTAAATATTACCATCAGCGGTGGGCGCATGAAGGTGGATTTCACCGGTTCCAGCGGCGAGGTTCCCGGGCCCCTGAACTGCCCGCGCTCGGTGACCCTCTCCGCGGTCTATTACGTGCTCCGTTGCCTTCTGCCCCCTGGCGCTCCCTTCAACCACGGCTGCCTGGAGAGGGTGGAGGTGGTCATCCCCCGCCCTTCCCTCCTGGACGCCGCCCCGCCGCGGGCGGTGGCCGGCGGCAACGTGGAGACCTCGCAGCGGGTGGTGGACGTACTGCTGGGGGCCCTGGCCCAAGCCCTGCCGGATAAGATACCGGCCGCCAGCTACGGGACCATGACCAACCTGGCCCTGGGAGGCGAGAGGCCCCGCCCCTTCGCCTATTACGAGACGGTGGCCGGGGGTTGCGGTGCCCGCCCGGACAAGGAGGGTATGGACGCCACCCACAACCACATGACCAACACCATGAACACCCCCGTGGAGGCCCTGGAGTTCGAGTACCCGCTGCGGGTCCTCAGGTACGCCATTGCCAGGGGCACGGGAGGGGCGGGGCGTTACCGGGGCGGGGATGGGCTGGAGCGTCATATCCAGTTCCTGGAACCGGCCCGCCTGACCCTCCTCGCCGACCGTAGACGACGTGGCCCCTACGGCCTGGCGGGAGGCGAGCCGGGGAAACCGGGCGAGGACTACATCCTGCGGAAGGATGGCCGTAAGGAGCGCCTGCCCTCCAAGGTGGAGACCTGGGTGGAGGCGGAAGAAGTGCTCATGATAAGGACTCCCGGAGGCGGGGGTTTCGGCGCTCCCGGAGGATCCGGGTAACTCCGGATCTATTTCACCGGACCCGGGTAAGCGAAGGTGCATGCGCTGCCGGTTTTCCGGCGGGTTCCGGGCCTGCGGGGGTCACTTGTTCCTACGCTGCCAGCGAGTCCTCTGGAGCAGCTTCCTTCGCTTCTTCCGCGTCACATTTCGGGCGCCCGGGTAAGCGAAGGTGCATGCGCTGCCGGTTTTCCGGCGGGTTCCGGGCCTGCGGGGGTCACTTGTTCCTGCGCTGCCAGCGAGTCCTCTTGAGCAGCTTCTTGTGCTTCTTCTTGCGCATCTTCTTGCGGCGCTTCTTGATCACCGAACTCAACCGCGATCACCTCTTTGCTCGCTTTGCTCCAAAAACCGCACCAATTATATACCAGGACGGTGGTCCGCCCACAACCGGAAGGAAAAAGGACGGCCATGCACCGAGGTCAGGGAGAACCATTTGGAGGCCTGAGTTGACCCGCCTCCCCACCTACATCCCTCGACGGACCGGGATCCGGGGAGTGGAACGGGCATGTCCCGGAGAGATAATCAAAAAGGAAAGGCGGCCTGCCGCCATCCGGCGCCTCCCTGGGTGGCGGCGGGCTTCCCCCACCCCCTCTTCCTGGCCTCCTCGCAGGGCGGATAACCCCCGGAAACGGCCGCGCCTCCCTCTTGAACACCGTGTCCTCCGCGGCACTTTCCCCGGGGTGGCTTATCCTCGTCCGACTGAGTGAGAGCAGGTCGGAACGGCTCCAACGGTGGGCGATGCGGCGTATCATCGCCTCGCTGAGAGAGAGAAAGGTATAAGCGGTGCAGCCTCCTGCGCGCCGCTTCCCTCTCACCCCTTTCCACTCCGGAGGCGCGCAGGGCGCGGTCCAGGTAGGCGATGGATTGGTCATAGGTCTCCCGGTCCACGGGATAGGGGTGGCCGTCCTTTCCCCCGTGGGCGAAGCTGTACCGTGCGGGGTCCCGCCAGCTCACCGGGGTCCCGTAGACCAGCTCGGCTATGAGGGCCAGGGCGCGGAGCGTCTTGGCCCCCACGCCGGGCATCTCCAGAAGGGTGGCGAAGTCCTGCGGCTGCCTTTCGTACGTCCTCAAAAGCACTTTGCGGATGGATTCCGGGTGGAGGTCCCGCAGCAGCAGGCTGTGCCGGGGCGGAAGGCTCAGGGCGCGGAGGCGCTCCAGCTCCCGGACCGTGCGGTCCGGTTTGAGGGAGGAAAGGGGGCCCATGATGTCCCGGGTTGGCCGGCTCTCCGCCGCTACCAGGTTGAGTACCCCACCGCCTATTGACTGGGAGCATATGGCGGAGTGAGGTTCTTCGGTGAAGTCCCGCACCCGCCAGGAGACCCAGTGGTAGCGGCGGGCGTATCCGCGGGCGCCGTTCATTCCCTGTTGCACCACGGCCCATTCCCCCTCCGCGGTGAAGAGGAAGAAGTGATGGTATATCTGGTAGCCGTCCTGCAGGGCGTTGTTGTCCACCTTGGCCGCCATGCGGCTGGCGTGGACCAGGATCGGTATTCTCTCCCCCAGTCCCGCCCGCTCTCCTTTCTCCTCTATCTCCAGGGGGGTGCGCCGGGAGGCGGCCCCCTTCCCTCCCGCGGCGAAAACGCCCAGGTCATGGCGGTGGCACAGCGCCTCCTTGACCGCTCCGCAGGTGGTGGTGGTGACCCCGGAACTGTGCCAGTCGAACCCCAGCACGCAACCCAAGGCCTGGAACCAGAAGGGGTCGGAAAAGCGTTCCAAGGTCGCCCGCGGCCCAAGCTCCTCGACCATCCACTCCAGGATGCCTTCCGAGAGGCGCACCATGCGCTCGAAAAGCCAGCGGGGCGCCTTGCCCCCGTGCAGGGGCAGGTCGGCGAAACCGGTCCGGGGCATAGAAACACCTCCTTTAAGGAATATAAGACCTGGGGGTGACATTCCGGGGGGAGACAACGAAGGGGTGGACGGGAAGCCCCAAATAAAAATGATCGGGTTCCCCGGGGTTGGATATCCCAGGCAGGACGCGCTGGCGATGAAAATACGGTCTTGCGGGGCACAGAAACGTGGCGTCGTTATTTTGATGATGTCACGGAGTTTCCCCGGCGATGAAAATACCGGTCTTGCGGGGCACGGAAACCGTGAATTGTCCCCTGACACCAAGGACCGCTTGTGCGCTCTACCTGTGAGGGTTGTCGATGGTTGAACCCCCATCGCCGGTAACGTTCCTTTAGTCCGCGAGGGGCGGGCTACGGGCCAGAGCTTCACCTTGTGGGATCTTCCTCCCCACTGGGTAGGCATCAGCACGGGAAAGCGGAAAGCGGTCGGTACCAATTCCCCGGTTGGGAGTATTAACATGGTGGTGTGCAAGGCGGTGATGGGAACAACAAGCCGGTACCAGAAAGGACCGTATTCCCCGGGCGCCTTTTCGAGTGGAGAACGAGGAGGGTCTAAAGAAAGGCAAGATGTCCCGGGGGTCTGGGGTTTGGTTATCCACAAGGTGAGCGCCGGAAGACGAGGGAAGGCCATGAGGGAGTTCATCAGCGGCAGGTTGGTCAGCGGGGGCGGCGTCTGCGAGGGATGTGGCAGAAGGCTGCGGGCGGGGGAAAAGGTATATTCCCTGGCCGCCGAGGTCCAGGAGATGCGCGAGTACCTGTACTGCCAGGGTTGCCGCCCCTCGGAGGATGAACTACCCGAGGGGGTACTCAGCCTGGAGCCCGCCCTGGCGGTCGAGGAGCCCGGCGCGGAGGAGCGCACGCTAGGCATCGAGGTAAGGGCCGGATCCCTCTGTACCCGGTGCGGACACGCCTTCGAGGTCCGGGAGTGGCTCTTCGTGGGAGTGGTGGAGGGGCTTCACGGCGGCTTCATCTACTGCCGGGAATGCTACCTCCAGGAGCTGGCCGATGAGGCCGAGGAGGATTAGGCCCTGCGCGCGGGTGGGATCCGCGGTTCACAGGGAACGGCGCTTGGTGGACTGGGCCAGGTTGAGGTTGCGTATGAAGCGCAGGGAGGGGAATTCCGAGAGGATCATCAACCCCAGGACCAGGACGGCGGTTATAAGATAGCTCCACGCGGAGACCGCCGGGGTGAAGGAGAAGAGGTCGCTCTGGTAGAGGCGCATGGCCTGCTCCATCACGATGCGGGCGGCGATGAAACCCGGAAACAGTCCCAGGAAACCCATGATCACGTTCTCCAGGGTCAGGGACAGGGAGGCCTTCCAGTGGGGAACCCCCAGGGTGAGCATGGTGGCCACCTCCTGTTCCCTCTCCATGATATTGATGGTCGAAGTGTTGAAGACCAGGGTAAAGGCCATGACCATCCCGAAGATGAGCATCACGGCGATGACCATGTACATGAGGGCCATGTAGGATTCGATCTCCGCGTGTATCTGGGTGAGGTCCACCAGGGTGAGCACGTTAGGCATGGCGTATAGCTCGTCGCGCACCTGGCGGTAGTAGCCGGGATCCAGCTTGATGTAGAAGGCCGAGGAACGGGTCCCGTAACCCAGCAGCTCGCGGGCCTCGTCCACGGGCACGTAGACGAAGGATCCCAGGGGTTCCATGATGAAGCTGGAGATGATGAAATTCCGGGAGCGCCGGGACGAGGAAATGGTCACCACGTCCCCTTCGCTCACTTCCAGCTCGTCGCGGTAGTTTCTGCTCAGGAGGCAGTGACCCGGAGACAGCTTCACGGGACGGTTCTCCTCGTCCAGGAAACCGCGCATCACCGTGTCGGCGAGCACTCCCATGACGATGCTCTCCACGTCGTTGTCCCCGGCCTTTATGGTGCAGGGGTGGCCGGCGGTGGGCTCCACCAGGGTCACGCCGGGCAGGTTCTCCAGCTTCCTCTGGGTGACCATGGTCTGGGGTTCCAGGAAGAGGACGGCGATGTCGAAGGTGAAGAGGTGGTTGAAGGCCCGGTCCATGTTGGCGTGCACGGTATCGTTGATGCCCAGGTTCATGAGTATGAGCACTATGGCGAAGACGATCCCCACCACGGTGAAGGCGGTGCGCCTGCGGTTACGGAACACGTTGCGCAGGGGTAGCCTCCAGAAGACGCGCAGCCGGGAGATGGAGGGCAGCAGTCGCTCCAACCAGGTGGGCTTGCCGTACCGGGAGATGTCCACCGAGCCCCGCAGGGCCTCCGTGGGGTGCACGGCGGCGGACTGGCGGGCGGGGATAAGCCCGGCCAGGCCGCAGAATCCCAGGGCCAGGAGGAAACCGTAAACGAAGACTTGGGGATAGAGACCGAAATGGACGAAGGGAATGCCCATGACCCCGGCGTAGATCTTGGAGACCAGGGCGGTGGCTATTATCCCCAGTAGGCTCCCCATGAGGATGCCGAATATCCCCACCGCCAGGGCAAAGGATAAGTAGTGGCGGAGGACGGTCCGTGACGGGTATCCGATGGCTCGCATGAGGCCGATTATCGGGCGCTGCATGCGCACCATGCGGGATAGGATCATGTAGATGCTGAAGGCGGCGATGGAAAAGAAGAGGATGGGAAAGAAAAGGGCGAAGTCGTGGAACTGGCGGATGTCCATCTCCAGGATGGTCTTGGATATCTGGTTATCCCGGGTGGTGACCTCCTCTATCTCGTAGGGGGAGAGGATGGCTTCCACCTGTTCCCGGGTGGTCTCCAGGAGCGAGTAATCCTTCAGGGTGAAGGCGAACTCGTTGTAGGACCCGGAGGGAAATCCCGCCAACGAGCGTGCCTGTTCCGGGTTGAAGTAGAAGACACCGTACACGGAGGCCGAGGTCATGGGGAACTGCCGGTTGCGGAAGACCACCAGGTACTCCGGGCTGGCCACCACCCCGGCCACCCTCACCGGCAGGCGCTCCCCGTTCTTCACCGTGTAGATGAGGTCGCCCTCCTTCAGGCGGTTGAACTTGGCGAAGTGGGTCTCCACCAGGCAGGTGAGTTCCCTCTCGTGCCCGGTCAATTCATGGCCTTCGATAAGGTGGAGGGTGTTCACGTAGGGTTTCCGGGGAGGGACGCTTATCACCTGGCCGGTGATGCGGGTTCCGTCCTCCAGCTCCATGCTCACCGGCTTGCTTATCCTCGGCGTGAGGAGGTCGATATTGGGGAGTTGGGCGAGGCGGTCCGCCACCCGTTCCGGCGCCCTGTCCACGCGCACCAGGAGGTCCTCGAAATCGAGCTTCTCGTAGGTATACTGGTAGGACTTGGAAAGGTTTAGATAGGACATGTAGGAGGCGGTGAAGAGCACGATGCCGATGGCCACCACCAGGCTCACGGCCAGGAAGCGGAACTTGGCCTGCCGTATCTCCCGTACCAGCTTGCGTCGCAGGAGCCTCATGTCCCTCCATCCATGCTTATGGTTTCGCCGACGACTCTCTCGCGGTCGTCTGGCGCAATGTGGCTGGCATGCAATAGGGTTCGTTTACCGTCATCGCGCCTCTGACCGAGGTCGACCTGGCCGGATTTGACCGGCCTTGCGAACTTTGCGCGACGAGTGCGCAAAGCCGCTTTTCTTTCCCGCTCCCATTCCCACTTGCTCGTGCTTCCTTTCCACATGCGATTCCCGGACGTCGGGCCCGCTTCGCTAAAAGACGCGTTCCGCCGGGAACGCTTGGCGCCCACGCGCGGAGGTGTCGCCACGGATCCCCATGGCCTCAGGCATATATTATGCTCTTTCGGATAGGTGGTTTCCACGAGGATCGCCTGGGGGGCGAAGGGCGAAGGGCAAATGCCCGATCTCTTATGGCCCGCACTTAACACCTGGCCACCATAAGTGATCTCAAAGTGCTTGGCTCAAGGAAGAGCAGAGATGACATCGGCTCACATCATGTGACCTTCCCGAGGACCGGTAGATCTTGTTTTAGGGCCACGGGTGACTCGGAGGATCCCCAATAGGGCCAAGTATGCTGCCAGCGGTAGGTGTGCGCCTCCCGGGGGGTTTTTCCTTCGCCGCTCGTATATAATCTGGTTATCGGAGTGCGGAGAAAGGAGGTCCCATGATCCCCTACGACAGCTTCCTCATCGACCCTCCCTGGCTGGTTTCCATCGGCTACCTCTACTCCAGGGCTACCGAAAGGNTGGTCAAGGACGAGGAAAGGAGGAAGAGGGTAAGGAAATTCCTGGACCTGGCCACCCTGGGGGCCTTCTACGCCACCAGCATCAGCCTTTACTTCAACCTGGAGTGGACGCGCTGGATATGGGAGATGTGCAAGGCCGAATCGGGGAGGGACTGGATGATCAATTCCGGGGTCTTCAAGTTCGACCACCAGAACGTGTCCCCTCGTGGGCACGCCATCTCCGCGGCCATCTTCGCCACCTATCCCCTGTGGCTCAAGCTGGGTTACCGCCTGGCCGAGCGGGCCTCCGGGTTGCCCGAAGAGGACCGGTAACGCCGTGGGCCGGGTCGGGGGAGAGCTCGCCCACGGCGGCGAGGGAGCCTGATGAGATCGCGTTGGCGGCACCACCTGGCCCTCTTCGCCGTGTGCTGGATCTGGGGGCTGGCCTTCGTGGGGGTGAAAGTGCTCCTGGAGGAGGTCTCCTACGTCACCCTCAACCTCCTACGCTTTCTTCTGGCCGGCATGATGTTCCTCCCCATCCTCCTCTTCAAGTGGGAGGACAGACCCCGCTTGTCGGCCGGAGAATGGACCCTGGTATTCCTGGCCGGGGTGAGCGCCGTCTACGGTTACCACCTGGCCTTGACCTACGGGGAGACCACCATCCCAGCGGGCACCGCGGGCCTCATCGCCAACACCACCCCCATCTTCGCCGCCGTCTTCGCCCGTCTCATGCTGGGCGAGACCCTGGGCCGGTTGAAGGCCTTGGGCACGGCGGCGGCCATGGGTGGCGTGGCGGTGATCACCGTGTTGGGAAGCGACACCGCCCTGGGGGCGGGGAGGGTGCAGGGGGTGCTCCTGGTGCTCCTGGCCGCCGCCGCTTGGGCGGTGTACACGGTGTTGCTCAAGCCCCTGGTGGATGAGCATGACCCCCTCTTCATCACCGCCTATGCCATATTCCTGGGCACCCTGGCCCTGTTGCCAATGGCCCTGGCCTGCGGCGACTGCGCCCGCCAGGTGAGCGCCGTCTCCGGGGAGGGTTGGGGTTGGCTCGTATTCCTCGGCCTGGGGTGCACGGTGGCGGGCTACCTCCTGTATTCCTGGGGGTTGGAGGGCCTGGGGGCTTCCCAGGCGGCATTCTATATCTATCTCATCGCTCCCATCTCCCTGTTCTGGGGCTGGGCATGGTTGGGCGAGCGGATAAATGCCGGGCTCTTCGGCGGGACGGCCCTCATCCTGGCCGGGCTGTTAGCCGTGGGCCTGGAGGAGAGGAAGGCGGGGGCGAAAAAAGCGGAGAGCGTTTGATCAAGTGGGATCCGGGGCGGCCCGGAAGGCCTTTTCCGCCTCTTCACGGCCAATTTCCGAGCAGGATTTTCGGTAACGTCCGGGAAGGGTCTGGTAGAGCCTGGTCCCCAGCCACAACAGGGCGTCGCGGTCCTCGTCGACGCGGCCCATCTCCGAGGCGGGGATGCCTCCCACCAGGCTCCGGGAACGCACCCGCATGCGGGGAGGGACCACGGCCCCGGAGGCTACCACGCAACCTTCCTCCAGGACGGCGTCATCGTTGATCACCGAGCCCATACCCACCAGGACGTGCCCCTCCAGGCGGCAGCCGTGCAGGACCGCCGCATGCCCCACGTGGGAATCGGGCCCCAGGTAGGTGACCTGTTCGGGGCGTGCGTGTATGACCACGTTGTCCTGCACGTTGGACCCTTCCCGGATCACGATCTCCCCCCAGTCCCCGCGCAGCACCGCCCCCGGACCAATGTAGCAACCCTCGCCTATATAGACCTTGCCGATGACCACCGCCGTCGGGTGCACGTAGGCGGTGGGCGAGATACGCGGGACCCGGCCCTCGAAGCTGTAGATAGGCATGTCCACCTCCTGTCTTCGCCCGGCAAAAGGGTGAGCTCCCCTTCTCAGGTCTCGCGGTAGGAATTGTACTACGGGGAGATGGCGGTGGGGGAAGGAAGCCGGATGATCAGGGGCCGGCTCTCACGGCCGGCCGGCTCGACCACCGGAGCGCTGCCGGTAGGCCGAGACCAGTCCCATGGGGCCGGTCATCATCATGTCCCCTCCGGGGGCCGGGTAATAAGGGTCCAGGCCGGTTCCCTCCAGCATGCCGCGGTTGGGCCCGGTCACCGCGATCAGGTCCAAGGCCCCCCATCCCGGAGGCTCCGCCAGGTAGAAGAGCCCATGGCCCTCGGCCATGAAGGGGTCCTCGTCCCGGGCCTCTCCGTCGCAGAAAAGGTGGAGGTAGCCGGCGAAGGCGCCCGGGTCCAGGCGGCGGGTATGGTGTTCGAGCAGCCCCAGCACCTTCCCTCCGGAGAGGATACAGGCCAGGGTGTGCCCGTTGCCGGCGTTTACGAGGAGGAGGTTTCCCCTGGCGCATCCGGCCACGACGGGATCCTCCAGGCACCCGGCCACCGCCGCCGGCGAGGTGTCCATCACCAGGACCCGGCAGTCAGGGAACTGCTCCCGCAGGCGTCGTGAAGCGGAAGCCAGGCGGGGAAAGNCCTCCGTGACCTCGGTGGAGGTGAAAGCCAGGGCCGTGGGGAAGGGATCAGCCTCCAGCCTGGCCCGCATGTGAGCCAGGCGGGTCTTGCGGTTGGACTCCCCTACCCGGTAGGTTCCGTGGTCCTGCACGGCCACGGCCACCCCATCCAGATCTTGAATATCCTCTCCGTGTCGGGTGAGAAACTCCGCCAGGGGCTTAAGGTCGAGCTCATCGGCGGTCACGGTGGTCCCGGTGAAACCGTGCGGCGGGGATGGGACNGTCTCGATCCCCAAAGAGGCCACATCNNCCAGGTTGTTGCGGATGGAGAGCGCCGCCGCCGGGGTCATGTACACCTTCCTCCCCGCCGCCAGGGCCCTCCTCACGGCACGGGAGAATGGGCCTCCCCCCACCGTGTGCCCGGTTACGAAGATGTCTCCCCGGGCGGCCGCCTCCTCCACGCGGGCGGCCAGGAGGCGGGTAGGGCTGGGAAGCACCATGCGGGTGCAGTTCTCCAGCCTCCTNCCGGAATCGTAGAGGAGCACGTCGCANGTACCCACTCCTATATCCAGGGCCAGAACTCGCACCGCTACCCCCATGAATAGAAGNCAAACCTATATTTCCAGCGATGAACGCCCCCTTACGACCGGGTCTGGGCGTTACCATAGACATTCTAACAGGCTGGGGTTTNCGTGATGTAAATCCACTGATGCAAATACACTGAGCTTCGCGGGTCGGCCTTTAAATCCACTGGCGGACCCGCGAACCACGGTGCGGTTCAGGGCTGAGGATGGAGAGGGAGAAAGGTCTTCGGCGCAATGAATCGGTATTCCATGAGAGCGTGGCATCTCTTCTCGATTATAATATATTCATGCTGCGAGCCTTCCAGTAGGGGGTTTACAGGGCAACGGAAGGAGTCGGGCAGCATCCTGGATTGCAAGGCTCTGCTTTCGTCGGGATGCGAGAAGGAATCCCGCTGTGATCGCAAGCCCTTGATCGGTTGCATAAGGAGAGTTAATGGAACTTGTTCCAGAAAATATGGAAGCCCAAGCGGAAAAGGCTCGAGATGTAGGACACCCGAGGCGAGCGAGCCCCATCCTTCTCTTTCTAGCCCTTTTTCTCATCTACAACCTGACCCTGGAATCACCCTTGACCAGCGATTGCATGCCTAATATGTACTTGCCCTTGTCTATCCTCCGGCATGGGTCGATCAGCCTATCCTTTTTCCCCGAGCTTTACGCTGCAGGAAGGCCTTACTACCTGGTTCCCTTTCAAGGCGGTCTTCATTCCATCTTCGGGATAGGCGCTGCCCTCTTCGCAGTCCCCTTTTACCTTCCCCTGGCCTTTGGGAATTCCAGCCCCTCCTTTATCACCCTAATCTACCTGGCGAAACTGGTCGCTTCATTTTATGCTGCCCTGAGCGCAGCCCTGATTTACGCTGCCCTACGCCGGATCACCTCCCGGGAGTGGGCCCTGACCGTAGCCTTGTTGTACGGCTTGGCCACCCCCACCTTCTGCACCAGCTCACAAGCCCTCTGGCAACATCCCCCTTCTCAGTTCCTGTTGTCCTTGACCATTTACTTCCTGGTGAGGGGAAGGGAGGAGCGACGCTTCACCGCCCTGTCAGGCCTTCCCCTCGGTTTCGCGGTCTTGGTGAGGTCCACCAACATGGTGTTCATCCTCCCTCTCCTTTTATACGTGGCCTGGGAAAAGCGTTCTGAGCTTCCGGGGTTCGTGCTCTGTCTGCTCCCGGCTGCCCTTGCGACCGGCTTATACAACCACGTAGCCTACGGAGCCTTTTACCGTTTTCCGGTGATGGCTCCCAAGTACCTACTTCCCGTGGAGGAATTCAATATGTACAACGAGTCCGGGGGATACTGGAGAACCAGCCTACCAGTGGGTTTTTTAGGGAACCTGGTGAGTCCGAGTCGGGGGCTTTTCTTCATCTCACCGGTTCTCATGCTGGTGCTACCAGGTGCCTGGTTTCTGTATAGGAACAGAAAAAAGGATGGCCGGGCCATTTTACTTACCTGCTTTCTGCTGGCCTTTCTCGCCCAGTTGCTCCTGGTGTCCAAGAAGACCGACTGGACGGGTGGTCTGAGCTTCGGGAACCGCCTGCTAGTGGATACCTTGCCCTTCCTGGTTTTTCTCCTGGTCCCCTTTTTGGAGTGTTTACCAAGAGTTCCCGGGGGGTGGAAAAAGTGGTCCTTTTACGGGATATTGGGGTTCCTGGTTTTGATTTCGGTGTTGCTGCAGATAGTGGGAATATTTTCATACGACCGTGGCAGCTGGGAGTGTTTTCACCAGCCGGATCTTCCCATGTGGAGCCTGGGGAAAAGCCAGCCGCTGTTTTACTTGCTGCGTTTTGACCTGGTCACCCCTCCTATTATTAAGCATCTAAAAAATGATCCAGTGAAAATAAGGTATTTCGAGGTAGTCGTCGAGGGGAACGACCTCTTGCTCCGTTTCCGGCTCTCCGAGCTTTCCTTCCTGCGTTGGTATGTGGTGCCTCCGGAAGGCGAGAGGATTCACCTGTTCAAATTCTATGGCCTGAAGGGGATGAACGAGATCCTGGTGACGGAGGAGGACCTTGCCTCCGTTGCGGGCGGATACGATTCACGCTACTTGTGGGAGCTGATAGCTGGCCGGGGAGCAATGGAGGTAGAGGCCTCAGATCCCCTCACGGAGGTGAAAAATATCTACCGATTGCGATGATCACGGTCTGCATTCAATGCGAGCCTCCTTCGCGTTTCCTTCGCATCTGTCTCACGTGCCTTCGCTTTCGGTATCCCTGATGATATGAAGGTTCTCCGGGGGTCGGTATGGGGAGGTGATACCCAACAAGAGGAACCAAGGGGTAAGGACTGAGCCTATCGTCCATCCGGCGAAAAANCTAAAGGAGCGAATACAANTTGCCGAAAAAATATTAGCNAAAGGCGGGATGCGAGGAAGGAGGTGGTCAAGGGCTGTAAAATCGCTGCTTGCTGTAGCTTTAAAACATAANGGAAAGGAGGTGAAAAAAGAATGGCCAAGAGGATTCATAGGCAGGAGGGCTTCACCCTCATCGAGTTGATGATAGTCATCCTAATCATCGGTATTCTGGTAGGAATTGCAGTACCGGTGTTCCTGGCTGCGCGCGGAAGCGCCGAGAAAGGCACCTGTCAATCGAACCAAAGGACCATCAAGTCTGCCTCCAACATCTACGCAGCCAGCAACGAGGGCACTTATCCTACGGCGATGAGTGATCTGGTGCCGAAATACATCGAAAAGACACCTACATGCCCCAACGCTACCGGCACCATAAACGTCACCTGGAATGCAGCAAATCCTCCGACGACTAGCTGCAATGTTCACGGGACCATCTGATGAAAAAGGGCGAGAAAACGCAGGGGTGCAAACCCTGCGTTTTCTTTTTCTCTTGATTATTGGGAGTTAGTGTACAGTTTCTTTTCCCAATTTTAATTTCGGGTTCTCACCGACGAATATGTGCGACCATTCCTCGGTCAAAAGGAGTGGGATTGTCTATGAATCCGGTGGATCGGAGACCCTTATTCCTTGCAGCCGAGGGAGGGCTTAGACGAATAGCCAGCCCGTGTGCCGATGGCGGAGGAGCAGCAGGACTATCAGGGCCAAGGCGGCGGCGGCTACGAATAAACCGCGGTACAAGGAAACGGGATGGAAGGCGAACTCGATGGTATGGTGCCCCGGTTCCAGGGCCACGGCGCGGAAGGCGAGGTTAGCCCGCATCACCTCCCTTTTCACCCCGTCTACGCGGGCCTCCCAATCCGGGTAATAGGCGTCGTTGAGCACCAGGATGCCCCCCTTCGGAACGTCAGCCTCCACCACCACCCGGTGGGGGTTACTTTGCACGATGAGCGCCTCTCCGCGGATGGAGGAACCGGTTTCGAACACCGGAGCCGGATCCTTTTCCAGGATTACCCTCTCCTGAAGCCGGGAGGCCGGCGTAAGAAAATCGTCCAGCTGGGGAAGGGTCAACGCTCCCGGATCTTCGACCACCTGGTAATGGGTAAAAATCATAACCCTGGGCAAGGCGTATTCCAGCTCATATATAAACAGGTCTACTCCCCGTAACCCCGTGGGGTAGGAGGCTACCAGTTTCAGTCCTTCTTCCTTCAGGATGTAGGGGGTGACGATGTAGCGNGCGCTTTGCATTGCGAGGGCCCCCAGAACTCCATCCGGAAGGTCCCTTTTCCAGCCTTCCATCGGGACCTCACCATAATAGGTTGGAGCCCAAAGCATCTTGATGGGAGACAGGCCGTATGCGCCGTATTGCTGCACCCCGGGAATCTCGAAAATGGTGTTGGTATTGGGGGGGAGGAAATCGAAGTACGCGAAGTACGGCGTCTTATCCCCCATCCACCCGGAGGCCTGGCGATAAGCCGCTTTCCATACCTCGCCCTCTCCGAGGGTGGAATACCGGTACTCTCCTCCTTCCCCCAGGTTTTCCCGCAGAAATGCCACCGTTTCTCCTGGGGTGGTGAGGGCTCGGGAATCGATGGTGGAGACCTGGGTATGGACGAACAGGCCTAGGTCTAAAATGAGAGTAGATATAATCAGGCATGCAAGCAAGACTTTCCCCCAGGATTGATCCTTGAAGCGCGTGGTCACCAGATCCATTCCCTTTCCCGCCATGGTCGCCAGTCCAAGAACGGTTACCAGCATAAACCTTTGGTAAAAGCGGAACATGTCGAACCCGGGGACGTGCCGGAAGAGGAATTCCGCCAAGGGCATGTTATTTCCCAGGGCCACGAGTAACGCTAGCAGAGACGCCGTAAGCCACATCCTCACCTCCCGGTCCTTTCGGGTCAGGAAGAGCACGGCCACCAGCGCCATGACCATGGTCAGCAGTCCAGGATAAGTGATGTCCTCCCAGAAGAACCAGTGGCTGAGATCGAAGGTCCCGTAGGCCGGGTTGCCGTGCTGGTAGGGGGTGAAGAACAGGGAGAGGCTTGCCGGGCGCATGGGAGTGGCCAGTATGGAACCGAAATCACCCGTATGGGCGCGGTTGAAATACGGGAAACCAGATGCCTGGGGGAGTAGCTGCGGTCCACCCAGGGCTAGACCTAAGAGGATGGAAAGGAGAAAAGCTGTTGCTAACCCCGCGGAGGCCCTCTTCCATTTACCGCCCAGGCGGATGTTCTGGCGCAGGAAGGGAATGAAACGCCAGCAGAAGACCAGGAGGAGCAGAAGAAGGGTTATGAAGAGGATCTGTGGCCCGCCGGCCAGGAGCTGCATGGCCAGTGCCAGGCTGGTCAGAAGGCCAAATCTCAGGTCCCTGCGCAAGAAGGCTTTCTCCAGCCCATAGACGGCTAGTGGAACCCAGGGTATGGAGTTGACCATGTAGGTGAACTTTATCTTGGAGATCACGAAGCCGGAAAACGTGAAGGCTACCGCACCATAATAAGATGCTGCTCTGGAAAGCCCGTACACCCTGAGGAGGAGGTAAGAGAATAACAGGCACAGGAAAAGGCTTAGGATGACGGAGGCGTTGAAGGCCGTCACGACTCCTAGGATGCGGAAGAGGAGGAGGTTCAGGGGATAGAGAAGCCCAGACTGCCCTTCCGCCAGCGAAGGGAACCCGCAGCCTATGTAGGGATTCCAGAAGGGCAGGCTTCCCTCATGGAGGGCTGTAGAGAGGATGTAACGGGCGGGGAAGTTCAGCTCGGTTATGTCGCTGGTTGTGATATCTCCCATGAACAGGACTCGGTCGTTGCTCCATAGAGGAAAGGTAAAAAGAAGCAGAACCAGGAGCATGCCCAGAAATATGTATAGGTATGGCCTTTTGAAAAGGCGAGTCATTCCATTTCCTCCCTGCGCTTCTTTATCTCTTCAAGCTTGATAAGGGATTCCCAGGTGCGGCGGTCAAAGTAGGAACCGGAAGAGGCGTAATCATGGAAAAGGGATTCGGCTTCATGGAGATAGCCCGACTGGTACATCATCTCCGCGGTCTCGAACTCGTATTCCTGGAAGGGGAAGATGCTGAAAGCCACCGTATTAATCTTGATTGCCTTGTCCAGATACCCCGATTCCTTGAAGAATGATGCGGCCTCGTGAACATGCATGGCTAAATAATGGGCCATGAAGAGTTCCCGGCGGTTGCTAGCGTAACCCGAGAGCTTGAAGATCACGGGGGAGAGGTCCTCGTAGAAGAGGTTTAACGAGGCATAGATCTCCTCGTAATCCAGGTCCGTGTGGGCGGGGACTATCCGGTAGCAGAAGCCGTGGGGAATATATCGGTAATCGTCGCGGAAGCCCATGTTCTTCTCTACCGTGTAGAAAGCGGGCACCTGGGGATTGTTCTTCATGAGATATTCCGCCAGCCGACATTTGTAGTAGAGGATGCGGTCGGAAAAGGGTTTTTCCAATTCCCCTGTTACTGGCAGGTTGAGCTCAGGGTACCAACTTTGGAGGTGTTTCATGTACCAAGGGAGACCCCAGAAGCTCCAAGCGATTGTGATTACCCGGGGCCTTTCCGGCACACAGTTGCGATAGTAGAAATCTACCAACTCCACGGGTATGTCTCCACTGAGGAAGAGCACCGAGCCGTCCTCTATCCCGTACAGAAGTTCCTGGATGTAAGCTTCTGGAATGAGGTCGTCGCGCAACTGGACCTGGTTATAGGTGCTGCGCAACGGAAGGTAGAAAGGCATGGCCAGGAGGGCGATTAGCGCCATCGCCAAGATGCGATGGAGTATCGGCATGACGTTCAATCTCCCTACCGCTTGCCTCAGGAACCGGAGGACATATTGCCACCCCATGGCCATGAAAGGACAGAGGAGGAGTAGGGGCAAAAGGAAGAAACGTTCTATTGTGGATACCTCGAAAGGTCCATGAAGGGTTACGTTAGCCAGCAAGGGGAAGGCTAGGCCGGTCAGGATGAAAGAGATGAAAAAGGGATAGAAGTCTCCGCGCCTTTGGCAGGCCATGAGCCAGGCGCCGAGAAGGATCAGAGCCATGCCCAGTAGGTAAATTTGCATGTCCATGGTTTTGAAAAACTCGAAGACCATGTCTAGACGGTGTTCAGCCTGGGGCCCGATCCATAACTTGGTGGTGCCGTATACACGGCGTGAAACTACGTTGATGAAAGAAGAAAGCGAGGAAGGGTCAGCGAAATTCATGTAGGGATGTTGCGCCGCCCGCAGAGGCAGGTAGGCATAAGGGAGGAGACCGAGGAGAAAGAACCCCACCGCGGCCAGAATTCCCCGGGGGCGGCGTAACAGCATGCTTAGGGGCCGGGCAGCGATGAGTGCCACTGTCGGGAAGACCAGGATTATGGTCTGGTGGTGAGTGAGGCTNAGGCCACAGAGGAAAACCAGGAGAAGCGCCAAGCGGCGCGATCTATGGGCCTGTCCTTCCAGCCACCTGTCCCTGGACAGGATGGCCACCATGATAAGCATGACAGCGAAAAAGTCGTTGAGGGGGAAGACCTCGGCTATTAGGGAATAGAACCAGAAGAGGGGAGAGACCCCGAGAATGAACACGGTTAGGGCGGAAGCAGATCGACTGGCGGTTATCTTGAGTAGAATCACGAAAAGGAATAACAAAGTGAGGGTGTGGATGAGAGCGGAGAAAAAATTGAGCCGGAAGGCGATGCTCCCGAACGGTAGATGGGTGAAGAGATACCCGATTAAGGTATAGGTGGGGTATCCGGGGGGGTGAAGTATCCCTAGAGAATA
>JGI24721J26819_10001838_pt1 | contig 23684 bp, 23 predicted proteins | sample YelNatPaOPGAMG01_FD_26819 | JGI IMG/M metagenome (IMG submission 26819) | reverse complement strand
TGTGTATTCTTAGTTTGCTTGAGAGTTTCTTCATCGCTTTCGAAAAGCAGGGTCTTTAGATCCATTGAAGAGGCTTCCGAGGCCGTTTTGAAAAGCTCCCGCACTCCTTTGCTCGTTTCGTAGAAATCTCTGGCCATTCCCGGATACTGTGCACCCTGACCGGGGAAAAGAAAACAGGTTTTCATGCTTCCTCCATTCATTGCTGCTTCCTACATTATTTTACATTTTCGCAGAATTTGTCAAATTTGTCAAAGCATTTTCCATAACGAACTGCCAGTCTGCATAAATCCATGCGATGATGCTTCCTCGTTTAGAGAAGAAGGGAAAAGCGGCCCATCGAGGATAATGCTCGAAGCTCCTGCAGCTGCTGCTTCAGATGAAATCTTGTCGAGCAATGACCATTCGATTCCCATAGTGGCACATTCTTTGGAAGCAAAAATCCCCCAGACAATACAGCATGCAGCGCCGTTCAAAGGCTTGATTGAATAAATGCCCAGGGCGAGTGGATGAGTTCCGTCGATGGATGCATATGCTACCCATGGTTCTTGAATCCATGAGGTAAGCTTTTCATGGATTTCCAGAAGCGCCCATTTGGAAAGGGCTGGCGGATATGCAGCATATATCTCAGCTGTATAGTCGCTGATCACTTGTCCGGCATCAAAAGGTGCTTTCGTTACAGCAGCAGTCTGTATTTCGATCTCCGAAGCGATGATATCGGCAAGGTCTTCCGGCTCTTCCTTTACGGCAGCAAGGGCATGTTCTTCTTGGATTGCATGCATCCATTTTTCGATGACAGGGCGCATTGCATTCAGTTTGAATTCCTGAAAGCGGCGGTACAGCGCATCATTGCTCGAAAGCGTATATCTGAATGCTTTGAAAACACCTTTCCCGCGGCGCAGTGCTGCATTGAGTGCAAGCTTAAGTTCGGGTGGAGAGGTGACAGTCGCTGCAAATGCTTCAAGGATGGCAAAACCCTGACGGGAGGACCAGAAAGGTGGAGCGCTATATAGTTCTGGCACAGCCTCGAGATCTTCATCATCGACTTCAGATCGCTCTATGATATCACCAGTCCGCAGATCGACGAGCCATTCGTTTGTTTGATCCTCCATTGCAAAGACAATTCTCTCGAGAATCGCGTCGGTCAATTGAAACATAGAATAATTGTAATCGATATGCGTTTATCTATGGAAGGCCGAGACGCCACAGTGTATACTGAAATCAAATGATAGCGAATCTGCATTTGCATTCATGTTTTTCCGATGGTATGTCCTGGCCGGAAGATATTGCGCTCGATGCAGCGCGCTCGGGGCTGGATTTGGTTGCGCTCACCGATCATGACACGATGGCAGGAGTAGCTCGCTTTTGTGCTGCGTGTACATCGCGAGGCATACAGGCGATTCCTGCGTGTGAAATTGATGTGAATGAGCCGCAGATCGATTACAAGAGCGAGCTTTTAGCATATTTCCCGGGAGCGGAGCCCGCTGTCGGAGCGCCGGCGACGAGGGCAATTTTGCGGGAATCACTTCGGAATCGAAGAGCTCGCCTCGAGTTTCTGATCAATTCTGCGCGGGAATTATACCCCGATAAAAAACTCTCGTTCGAAGAACTTTTTAGAGATAAAACGAAAATGGAATATGACAGTGCACTGGCCGATGAGATTTCATGGAGCAAGGTTGACCTTTTCCTCTACCTCAAAGCGCGTCGTTGCATTGAGCCGGACATGAATTACAAAGCTTTCAAGAAAAAGTTCTTTGCAAATGGTCTCTTGCAAAAATATAAATTGGATAAGCCGGACATCGCCTCGGTAGTTGCAGCCGTCCATGCCGACAACGGCTTTGTCGTTCTCCCCCATTTTGGTCATCTGTGGGATGATGATGCGTCGCTGATGTACAAAGAAACTGAAAAACTACGCAGCAAACTTGCATGGTTCAGGCGCGCCGGTGTGGATGGTGTCGAGCTGTACTGGTATAACACCGACTACAGAAGCGCCAAAATCAATGAATTGGTGCGAACTGTCGCAAAGCCGCAAGGCTTCTTCTTCACGTATGGCTCTGATTGCCATGGTCCCGGCTCCGGCAAGCATACTATTACGAAATTCAAGGGGAATTTCGAAGGCTTTCCAGTCCGTCAAGCAATTGGGCAAACGTCAGAGGGTCATCAAGGCGGTGCGGGTCACGTTTCGCCGAATACGGCTGGTTAGGTGCATTATGATACGATTGTGCGCATTTTTGGGAAATTACGGTAAAGAATATCGATTCCATCGCCACAATGTCGCATGGCTATTTCTGGAATCGATGCGTATAAATGCTGATCTCCACTGGAGCATGAAATTCAAAGGTGCTCTTGCACAGGCGGATTTCGGATCTGGCAAAGTTTCGATTCTGAAGCCTCACACATTTATGAATCTCTCTGGGGAGAGTGTGATCGAGGCAGCGAACTTCTATCGATGCAGCCCCGAGGAAATACTCGTAGTCCATGATGAACTGGAGATGCCGTTCGGCGCGTTCGGCTACAAGTTCTCAGGCGGGCTTGGAGGGCACAATGGACTTCGCTCGCTGGAAAAACACCTTGGAACAAGGGATTTCTGGCGGCTGCGCTTTGGCATCGGGCGTCCTGATCACAGCGATATCGCAGGGTATGTGCTCTCGCCCTTCACAGCTGAAGAGCTCGATACTCTGAAAACGAAGGTATTTCCTGAAGCTGAAAAGACTTTTTATGCACTGTTCGCTGAAGGCATCGAAGGCTACGAAGAGCGCTATCGCAAGGTTGTGTGCAAGCAGGCGCCTTAAAAAATCATCCGCGAAAGCGTCTCTTCGTTCCTGCGCCAGTCGGGGTCAACGACAACCTGCAGCTGAAGTTTGACTGGATAATCGAAAAGCTCTCTGAGATCGGCCTCTGCTTCCTCTCGAATGCGCTTGATTACCGAACCTTGCCGCCCGATGAGAATCGGTTTCTGCGAATCGCGCTCGACGAGAATATCGAAGCGAGCAAACAGCACGCCATCGGCTCGTTTGGTCGATTCACGATATTCGACCGCAATTGCGTGCGGCAGTTCATCGCGAGTATGCAAAATAGCTTTTTCTCTGATAATTTCGCCAATGCGAAAAACGGGTTCCTGGTCTGTGTAAATCTCTTCCGGATACCAGAATGGACCTTCTGGGGCCAGCGAAAAAAGCTGTTCGAGAAGGGTGTCCAGGTTGGTTTTTTGGGCAGCAGAAATGGTAATGCGCTTTGCTTCCGGCATTCGCGGTATAACGAATTCCTCGATGAGCAAGGGTTTTGCGTCGGGATGGTCGATTTTGTTGATCGCTATGATGGTTCGCGCGGCCTGGTTTGAAAGAAGCTCGACAATGGCTTCTTCTTCTTTGCCGGGCTCTCGTGTCGCATCGATGACATAGAGAATGAGATCCACATCTGAAAGCGACTGAATCACAAGGTCGCGGAGTTTGATGTTGAGCTTTTTGTCCGAAAGATGGTAGCCCGGTGTGTCGACAAAGATAAGCTGGCCTTCCGGGCGGCTGACGATTCCTCGGATTGCATTGCGCGTCGTTTGGGGGACAGAGCTAACGATAGAAACTTTTGCGCCGCAAAGGGCATTCATCAGCGTGGATTTGCCCGCCGATGGCCTGCCGATTATTGCAACAAATGCAGATTTGGGCACATAAACCTCCTTTCAAGTGAGCTCTGTCCCCTCGAGCGATTTCCCTCGAGCGATTTCCCCGAGCAAGCTCTGTCCCTGCGCATTGCCGGCGCATCATGAAAATTGCGGCTGTTCAAGTTGGGCATAGATATCAGGAGGTGGCTCATCCATCCAGAGCTTGTATTGGCCAGCGGCCTGGTAACACAACATTTTGTAGCCGTTCAACACGCGGCAGCCAGCTTCTTCGGCACGTTTCAGCAGCAAGGTCTTCGAGGGGTGATAAATGAGATCGAACACTGCTTCGGAACCTTTGAATTCATAGAAACTTATCGGGTCCAGTTCTTCTCTCATTCCGACACTGGTTGCCTGCACGATAATATCGGAATATTCAGATATCAGGTCGTTCGCCCGATCGTCGAGGTGGCTGTAGAGGAAGTTATATTTCCTGGCAAGATCGCGCCCGGCCCTGTATGTGCGGTTCAGGACAAGACATCGCGCTCCTTTCCTGAACAATGCGAGAGCAATTGATTTGGCTGCACCCCCTGCACCAATAATCGTTGCTCTGGAGCCGGAGAGGTCTTGTTTGCCGAGAAATTCCAGAAGGCTTCGCTCGAATCCATCTGCATCGGTGTTGTATCCTGCCCATGCATCGCCTCGCCGAACAAGCGTATTGCACGCCCCGATCCGCTTTACGTCGGTTGAATGGAAGGCGAGGAATGGCAGTACATCCTCTTTGAAGGGTACCGTAATCGCTGCGCCCTTGCCGCCGAGCAGCTCGAGAATCTCGAGCCCGTCAGCAAAAGAATCCACAGGGGTCGGGACAAGTAATGCATTCTTTCCCATTTCGCGGAAGGCTTTATTGTGAAGGTAGGGCGAGAGCGAAGAGAGAATCGAATGTTGTCCGATTAACGAATACAGCTCTGTCCCCTCATTGACCAGATCGAAATTGTAGATGTTTCGCAGATCCAATGGGTCGAAATGGCCGGATGCGGCTATTTCCATGCCGCTGTGCAATGGACTTGCATAGGTCCACATGGAGCCGAACCGCCACGCAAGAAGGCGGGATACGATTCCATATGCGCCGGCAGCGATCAGCAGATGTTCGCGTCTGGGGGCGCGAATTACCCATTTCAGGAAGCGGATGAATTCCGCTGAGCTCTGTGGATTTACAACCAGTTTTGGAACTTCGTCGTCTTCCTGTGCAATTTGTTCGTATGCAGCATCGAAATTTTCAGGTATGCCGTTGTGAAAATAATGGGAACGGATGATACGGGTGCCGAATGTATGGCAGGCTTCTTCAATGACTGGTATGCGGAAATCGTCTTCGAGATCGACAAATGCATAATTTGCTTTTGCATCGGGCTTTGGGAATGAAAGTGCTTTGGCAAAGAGGACAAGGCGCACCCCTTCGCCATCCTCGAAATTTCCACCATCTTGCTTGCGCCGAATTGTCAGAATGCAGGGAAGCTGTGCTTTTTCAGGAAATGAGCGGATATAGAAACGCTCGCTGGGTTCGAGGCAATCTGCGCGAAGTTCTACATAGTCTACAATCGGGCGATATCGCTCGAGAATTCGGATATTCTCTTCGATCGTTTTTCCGGTGAGGCAAATGCATATTTTGGGTTTGCCTGTTTTGCTCATATCTCCTCATCTGCGCCAGCGTGCTGCTTTTATGCAAGATGCTGCAATGCACGAGGCGCCTGTCTATAGTTTACACAATAGCGAAAACTAAAGTATATTACAACATAAACCATTATTCTATCAGACAACAGGAGTCGTTTCGTGCCGAACGATAACGCTGCCCCGAAATTCAACGAAAAAACACTCGAGGCATTTCTTGAAGGCTTGCTCGAAGAATTGAAGCATCCTCAGGATGCAAAGCTTCTTGAAGAAGTACGCAGAGCATTCCGAAAAAAAGTGCCATTTCACATGAGGTCATATGCGTCAGCACTGATGATTCTGCGCGCTGCCGGAATTTATCGCCCTAAAGCTGCACGCCAAGTGCCACAGGAGCAGGCCCAGCGCCAACCAGCGAAGCGCGAGCAATTTAAGAGCGAGCAGGCCAGGATTGATCAGCCTCGGAGCCAGCAGGTTCAAAATGAGTTCTCTCGAAGCGAGCCATCAGGCACAGAACTTGCCAGCAAAGAGATGATTTCTCTTTTTGTATCGATGGGGAAGCGGCACCATCTCAAGCCGGTGGAACTGAAAAAGCGCATTGCGGAACGGACAGGCATAACGCCAGATTCGCTCGGCCGCGTGCATTTGCTCGAAAATTATTCATTCATCGAAGTGCCTGCTTCAGAATCCCAGCGGATTATTGCCGCGATGGCCGGCGCTGAGCTGAATGGACGAGCAATTGAAATAAAGCCGGCAAAAAAACGCTCCGAATCGATCTCCGAAGGACAGTGAACAAGTGGCATCGACAATCTGGAGACTCAAGGTAGGCCCCATCGGCGTAAATTGCTATATTGCCGAATCAAATGGTTCTACCGTCATCATCGATCCCGGTGCAGAGCCCGAGAAAATACATGCATTTCTGAATGCGCATAGCCTGAAGCCCTCGATGGTCGTGCTTACTCATGGGCATCTCGACCATAGCGCCGCAATACCGGATTTGTTCGAGCTCTTGGGGACAGAGCTTCCGATTGCGATCCATCCTGATGACGCGCAGTACTTAGGCCCCAATGCGCAGGAGACAAACCGCGCACTCTTCGAGGCAATCAAGGCGCCCTCATATTTTCATTCTTTCTGGAAACCCTTGCCTCCGGCGACGGTTTTTCTTTCTGATGAGGCAGAAGTACCTGGCACGACGCTGCATGTCATTCACACCCCAGGCCACAGCAAAGGTTCGATATGTCTGTACGAAGCGTCGCTCGATGCCGGTTCCTATGGTACCGATGAAGATGAGGAGCGCGGCGTTGCCGGTTGGTCATGCATAATTTCTGGCGACACATTATTCAGAGATGGAGTAGGACGCACGGACACACCCGATTCCGACCCTGTTGCACTCGAGCGCAGCCTGAGAAAGCTCGCGAAGTATTCATACATGACACTGGTATTTCCCGGGCATGGGCCTCGGACAACCATAGGGCGGGAACTTTCCGCGCCATTTCACGAATAAGAGCATTTTGCAAAAGGATATTTTACAATGAGTTTGTCAAGAACATATTCAATTAGGAAAACAAAGGCATTCTTTGTGCTGTCGTTTGCGCTGCTGTTCGGAACGATCAGCGGGCGCGCTATCTACGCAGAAGATTTGACAAGGACTGATTTCGTCCTTGGCACTGTCTGCACCATTCGCCTTATCGACGGGGGGAACTCGAACACGCTGAGCGAAGCTTTTGCCCGCTTGCGCGGCATCGATGATCACATGAGTGCGAACAAGGATGGCACGGAGATTGCGCAGATCAATGCCAATGCAGGCAAAGAGCCTGTAAAAGTTTCGGAAGATACCTTCTACGTGATAACCAAAGCCCTGGAATATGCGCGCTTGACGAATGGCGCATTCGATCCGTCGGTGGGACCGCTGGTAAAGCTCTGGAATATCGGCAATGGCGGCGAAAAAGTGCCGCCAGAACGTGAAATTCTGGCAGCAAAAGCGCTTGTTGGATGGCAGCAGGTGGTGGTGGATGCAGCCGCGCGAAAAGTCTTTCTGAAAAAGGTGGGCATGCGTCTGGATCTTGGGGCAATTGCAAAAGGTTACGCAGCGGACGAGGTTGCGAAGATTTTAACTGCTCACAAGGTGAAGGCAGCGGTTGTGGATCTTGGCGGAAATATTCTCGTTTTTGGCAGCAAGAAAGACAAGAGCCCCTGGCGCGTAGGAATCCAGAATCCCGAATCGGAGAGAGGAGAATATTTGGGGATTGTAACTGGTGCGCAGATGACAGTTGTAACATCTGGTGTGTACGAGCGATACTTCATCCAGGATGGCAAACGCTACCACCACATTTTGAACATTGAAACGGGCTGGCCGGTCGACAATGGCCTGGTTTCGGTTTCGATTATTTCGAAGAGCAGTATCGATGCCGATGCGCTGTCAACGTCGCTTTTTATTCTGGGCATCGAAAAGGGAATGGCCTTTCTTAAAAATTTTCCCGATACCTATGCAGTTTTCATCGACAAGGACAAGAAGGTATACCTAAGCCCTGGGGCGAGCAAGGTATTTACTTTGCAAGACAAAAATTATCATTTAGCCGAGAAATGATCGTGGCGCAAGACGGGAGCAATCGACAGAGCTGAATTGCTTCAGCTCGGCTCCCGTTTTGCAAGCCCCAGCCTGACGAACATACGCGGAGCGCCGTAACTTACCCAGCCTCCCACTATTGCATAGCGAATAAAACGAATGAGCTGCTCTTGTTTATTGCCGGAAATGACGGCAAGAGGACTGCTAGCAAATTTCAAGGCAAGATAGAGTATGCCGGTGGTCGCTAGCCCAGCCAGATAACGAACCAGCTTATGCTTCACCTCATCGCGCTGATCGAGCGGCACATCGCGAGAGGCAAACGCAAAACCTATTGAAACACCTAGAAATGCGCCTGATATCATGGTATCGCTTGGCAAGAGCAGGTTCATGATAAACGAAATCGCAGCACCAAGGATGGCGCGCAGCCGCAATCCGGAATTTCTGAGTAGTGGTTCTACCTTTGGACCGAGAGCCTTGAAGAGGCCAAAGAAAGCCGCACCGATGATATATCCACCAATAACGTCACTCGGGAAATGCACGCCAAGGTAAATTCTCGAAAAACCAATGAAAAGCGGCATGATAATTATCGCCGGCACCCGCAGACCAGCAGGCAAGAATGCCGCGATATATGCCCAAAAAACAACACTCAGCTGGCTGTGGCCGGACGGCATGCCATAGGTCGATTCTTTTGCGAGCGCGAGGCTTGGAATGATTTCGTACGGGCGCGGCCAAGCAAGCAGCTGCTTGACCCACAGATTGATGAATGCTGAACCAAGAATAAGCAATCCGAGTTCGGCCCCTTTCTTGCGATGAATGCACCAGTATAGAACAGGCACAACGGCAATAACGAATGCTTCGGATGCAAAGAATGAGACAAATTGCATTGGAATACGAAAGCCTAAGCCCAGGAATGATTGAAGCTGCTGGATGAACTGCAATTCCGCAGCATGCATGGATTCTATGAATGCCATATAGGTAACTATACGCGGAATTGCGCCAAAAAGAAAGGTAAAAAACAGCCATGCTTCATTCTTTCCAATGACCAGCTTTGGCAGGCCTTGCAAACGATCTGCCGGTATATAAGCCGACCTGTCAGCCTGAGCTGTTCTGCACCGTTATGGGGGCGGGGCCGGCCTTGACTCATGCATATATCCTGCGGCAAAATACGCCTGCCCTTGTTTTGGGGCTCTGTGCTGTATCTATACTGCAGTTCTGCACTGCGCGCCGGCATGGTGAAATGGCATACACGGCAGACTCAAAATCTGCTGCCCGCGAGGGCGTGTGGGTTCAAGTCCCACTGCCGGCAATCAGTTTATTGGTCGATTTTCCAATCATTCAAGACAATCTGCGAGGCGGCGCCCTTTTCATAACTGGGCTTTTTGCAGTTCAAAATGCATATGCATTTATTTCATTCAATCCTTCCATTTTTTAAAAAGATATATATAATATTTACTCGATAGGCTTCGTTGGAGCCTTCGAAACTCTATTAGGGGGTCACCTAATATGAAAAAAACTCTCCTTGCTCTGCTTGTGCTGGTAGCAGTTAGCGGAGTATGGGCTCAGACGCCAGGCGNACTGAGCGCAGCAAAATCCACTCGCATGGAAGCGGATTTTACCAAGATCGTCACCGACATGGGCTGGGGAATTGTCGATACAACTCGCCCTGTCCTGGCTGAGAGAATGTGGGATTATTATTTCTTCTATCCTGTTCTCAACAGAGACAAGCAAATTACTGGCTATGTCTGGTGGGCAAAGGATATCCGCATTGCTTCCCATTATGAAGACATTCTTGTCATCATCAACCCGGATGGAACGCTCCAGAACTGGTGGGTCAGCGCAAATTCAAGACATGCAGATTTCTACACCGATTTCGCAAAGAAGACTCAGGGCGCGGCCATCCAGAAGTTCATTGGCATGGATTCCAAGCGAGACTGGAATCAGGCGGCCGATGCGGTTTCTGGTTCGACGTTCTCTGCTTACAAATTCTTTGGAGAACTCAAGGCTGTGCTCGCCTGCTTCAAGCTCTACGTGATCGATGCAGGAAAGCTTCTATAGTAAATTGCAATTCAGAAGGCTGGTGAGGAGGGGCATTATTCGATCATTTGCAGCTTTCGTCCATTGTAAGGATGGACAGCACATTTTCTATAGGTAGCATCAACCTGCTCGCTAGTCAGATTCCTATAAGGCTGCCCCCATGGCTATTTCATGAAAGCGGGCAGCCTTTTTCATTATCTGGAACAGAGACTGTGTTCATCTCAATAATGCGCGACAAAGGTGAAATTCCAGAAGAACCCCTGCGAGGAATCATAATAAATAGAGGAGAGGGGGTCATACATCGGCAGTCGCCACCCTGCATAGACTCCCAGCCACAGGAAATTGAGGACCGAGACCGAAGCGCCTGCGCCCGCAGAAGCAATCATTCCCGAATTATCGACGAGCGGGCTGCCATATAAGCGGCCATAGGCGGCAGCGTCTGCAAATACATAACCAACAGGATAGATTGGAAAATCTCTGAACATCGATGGACCTGCAAGGCGCAGTTCCGCACTTGCATATGCTTTTGCCGGCGCTTCATAACCCCATGGCTGAGCTCCGCGAACCATGTCGCCTATGCCTTTTGTGCCCGTGATGCCTCCAAAGGTGGTAAGCACTTCATGGGGAATATTCTGGCCAAGGGCATAATCGCCAACGCCGTAGAGTGCGAGGTATGTTGCGAAATGGCTGGCAGATAGAGGGACAAAGGCTTCGACTGTGAAATTGGCTCGACCAAAATCTGCATGCGAGCCCGAGAAGTCGGCAAAATCGGGGCCGTACTCATATGAAAGCTCGGCCGATATTCCCTTTTTGGCGTTTTTTTCGAGCCAGCGGATAGAATCAAAAGCGATACCACCCACTCCGGACGCCGACCGCACAGCCTGTGCATCCGGGAAAAGTGTTGTCGGAAAGCTTGGTGAATTGTTTTCATAACGTCCTCGCACAAGGCCGAAAAGCCAAGCCTGCTCGTGCTTCTGGTGAAGCAAATACTGCTTCACGCCCAATTCGGCCAGTACATTCGTCCAGAAAAAGCGCTGTACCCCGTCGATTGCGGGAGGCTCGGCAATGGGGGACATTGTCGCAGTGCTGCGTAGAATCATTCGGCTTTCATAGCCGGCCGCTGCGCGCAGGGTAAAAGCGGTTGAGGTCGACCCAAGGGGCAGCTCGAGGGTGAGGTCTGCACCGGTCGGCAGCGGCAGCCCCGCGATGATATCGCTATTCGTTTTTATGCTGTTGAGCGTAAAGGCTATGCTCGGTCCAGCAAAAATCTGCTCAGTGCAAAAAAACGCTAGCATGGCCAGCAAGAACAATGGGCGTCTTTGCATATTGTATCCCTCCTCCCTATATGGCGCACAGCAATTACCCCAATCGCGATCTTGAGGAATCCCCCCTTAAAAGAATCGCGCGCGTAAGGCGCAGCAGGCTAAGGGCACCGCGCGCTGAAAGCACAGCATGGTAAAGTCGCAGCAGGCTATAAGCGCAGCACACTCTAGCCGCACCGCGCTCGTAAAGCGCAGCAGGCTAAGGGAACCGCGCGCTCGAGGGGGCGCAGGCTAAAGGAGCAGCAGGCTTATAGGCGCGGCACTCTAACAACGCAGCGCGCTCAAGGAGTAGCGCACTAAAGGCGCTCGCCTGGTTTGTACCAGACATCATCATTCATATAATGAAGGCGCCGCGCCCATGCATCGGGTTCTGCAAAAGCCTGCTTGACAGCCCCGAACACAATACCAGAAGTGCCTTCGATCACCATTCGCTCAAGTGTACATTCCATCCAGCCGACGACGCCAGAGGGGATGCGGACATCGATCGATTTCGACTCAAAGTATTGCACGGAAAAATGAGCGAATTTGTCGACTGCAAACCCGCTCACCGATCCTGCTTGTTCGATAAGACTGCGCATATCGAAAGAAGGCAGTGCAATGGCGAATTCGCTGTTCTCCTGGATGTCCCTGAATGTTTTATGGCTTGTATCGCACACGAGAAGGATTTTGCTTACCGGTTCGTATTCATAGGGTGTGCACCAGGCGAGAGGAGCGAAATCGTATCGTGGCTCGCGTAATACGCCTTCGGATTTGCCTTCGGATGCGCCTTCGGGGACAGAGCCGCGCGTACAAAGAAATATTACGCCGCCCGGATTTTGCAGAGTGTAGGCTTCGTTTGCAGGGATCTCTTCATAGGTTGATTTCATAAAAGCCCCCATAACACATGAATATTCATAGTATAACAGATTCAGCCGGAAACAGCATTGAGGGGAATACTGGCTTTGGATTGACCTGCAACTGATCTGTGCCTCGATCGATGCCTCTTGGAAAGATATTCGACGAGAAGCTTAAGGCCGATGAGAATAAGCACGCCGCCGAAGCAGAAACAGCGGATGCGTCAGCTGCCGAGGCGAAACCGGCAAGAATGTGCGTAACCATACCAAAACAGGCACAACCCGAGGCCAAGCCAGCTCAGAAGGCTTGCAGAACGGCAGCCTCGAGCTGCTTGAGCGCCTGTTTCAGAACGGCGCGCGGGCATGCGATATTGATACGCATGAAACCCGAACCCCCTGTTCCGAACATTGTGCCGTCATCGAGCCAAAGCTTGGCTTTCTTTAAAAAGAAGTCATGGAGCTCGGTATCTCCCAGTCCGAACGCGCGGCAGTCGAGCCAGGGCAGGTATGTACCCTCAAGAGGAAGCACCTTGATGGCTGGGATGTGCTCAGCAAGGAAGTTCTTCAGGAGCTCGTAATTTCCTTTCAGGTAGGCAAGCAGGGCTTCGAGCCATGGCTCGGCTTTTTCGTACGCGGCTTCCTGGGCCACCATGCCAAAAATATTGGATAACCCAAGACCTATATTCTCGGCCTGATTGGCGAATGCATCGCGGAGCCGCTTGTTCGGGATAATTACATTCGCAATCTGGAGACCGGCGAGATTGAAGGTTTTGTTCGGGGCAGTGAGGGTGACGGTGATCNCCGCGGCTTTTTCGGAGATGGCGGCGGTGCAGTAATGAACCTCTGTCCCCAAAATGATGTCAGAATGGATTTCGTCGGAGATAATCACGATGTCATGTTTCGCACAAATGTCGACAAGGCGCTCAAGTTCTTCTTTGCGCCAGACACGGCCGACCGGGTTGTGCGGGCTGCAGAGGATAAGAAGCTTGGTACGGGAATCGATTTTGTTTTCGAGATCGNAGAAATCCATAGTGTAGCGGCCATTATCGAGGNCAAGGGGATTTTCAACCAATTGACGCCCGTTATTGAGTACAGCCGAAACAAAAGGATAGTACACAGGCGGCTGGAGAATGATTTTGTCGCCGGGTTGAGTATAGGCAAGCACAGCGAGATTGAGCGCAGGNACCACGCCAGGAGAGAATACAATCCAGTCTTTTTGTAGTTTCCATCCATTGCGGCGCTGCATCCATGCGATGAAGGATTGATAGTAGCCATGGGAACGGTTGGTATAGCCATATATCGGATGGGCNGCGCGTTCCTGGATTGCGGCTACGACTTCTGGAGGACATGCAAAATCCATATCGGCAACCCAGAGAGGGAGCGCATCTTTGCAGTCCGAAGGCAGACGGCGGGTATCCCATTTCAGGCTGTGTGTCGATGTGCGGTCGATAATCGAATCAAAGTCATAGTTCACAGTGCTATTCCTTGTAAGCAATTGCTTCGATTTCTACGAGTCCGTCTTTGGGAAGGGCGGCTACCTGGATGGCGCTGCGGGCGGGAAAATCCTTTTGGAAAAAGCTTCCATAGATTTCGTTCACTGCGGCGAAATCTCGAATGTCTTTGAGAAAAACTGTTGTTTTGACGACATCGGAAAGAGAACAGCCGCTCGCATTGAGCACAATAGCAAGGTTTTGAAGCGCCTGCGTTGCTTGTGCCTTGACGCCGCCTTCGACGAGGGCGCCGGTCGCAGGGTCAAGTCCGAGCTGGCCAGATGCGAACACGAAATAGCCGGCTTTGTTTGCATGGCTGTACGGGCCAAGCGCTGCTGGAGCACCTGAGGCGAATACACATTCTTTGCTCATAATAACTCCTTGTTATAGATATAATTAAATGCATTGCAACAAATTGGGCGGCCTGTTTCTTGTGGCCATGCTGCCAAACCGATCATACAGGTCTGCAGGCGCGTCTATTTCTGAAGCGCATGCTGAGCAACTTCGTCGGCTTTCTGGCGACCTTCGAGCGCTGCAATAATCGCAATCGCGAATTCACCTGCCGTACCAGGGCCGCGAGAAGTAATGTAATTGCCGTCTATCACGACGCGGTCGGGCACGAAATGGGCACCTTTCACCGAAACCTCTGTCCCCGGATAACCGGTGAATTTTTTGCCCTGGAGCAGATTGCATGCACCATGAAGAACTACTGCCGGCGATGCACAAATCGCAGCGATGAGTTTGCCTTTTTGGCTGTGGCGGAAAAGAAGATCACGAACCGCAGAGCTGGCTGCCAAATTGCTGGCTCCAGGCATTCCTCCCGGAAGAACAATGGCATCATAGTCTTTTTCTAGGCCTTCAGGGCCGGCATCAGTCTCGATGACAATACCATGAGATCCTTTTACTGTTTTGCCAGCGATTCCCGTAATGGTTACTTCGATACCAGCGCGTCTGAGAAAATCTGCAGGGGTAATCGCTTCAACTTCTTCGAAGCCTTCTGCAAGAAGAAGACAGGCTTTTTTCATATATGACCTCCTCAAACTGATAGTTTGGTTTATGCAAGACCACCAAGCAGCGTACCGACAAGGTATGCAGCAGAGGCGGCAACCCCTCCGACAAGCAGCATTTCGAGCCCACTTATAAACCATTTTGTGCCGGTGATGATCGTCTTCAGCGCGCCAAGCCCGAACAGCGTGGCGCCGGTCAAAAAGCATGCAAGCGGAAAGCGGATTGCATCGAGCGAGGGTATAAAAAGAGCGACAACATATGCTGAAATGGGCAGAAAGCCAAATACGGCAAAAGAAATGAATGTTGCGATTGCATTCGCGACAGGCGATTCGTCTGATTGCATGATACCGAGTTCTTCGACCATCATAGTGTCGACCCAGGCTTTTTTGTCTTTGGAAATTATGTCCACCACTGCTTTTGCGTCGGCTTCAGCCATACCGCGGGCACGATAGATCTCTTCAAGTTCGAGTTTCTCTCCTTCTGGGTAGTTCTCGACTTCCCATGCTTCGCGTGCTCTCTCCGCAGCCTCATATTCCGATTCGCTCTTGGAGGACAGATAATCGCCGATGGACATCGAAAGTCCGTCAGCCAGAAGGTTCGCGAGGCCAACAATCAGCACGACACCAGGGGAAAGCGCTGCGCCTGCAACACCTGCGGCTGCAGCGAATGTCGTGATGGTGCCGTCGAGACCGCCATAAATAACGCTTTTGAGATATTTACCTTTTCCGGTTGTGTGGCGCTCTTCTGCGGATTTTGTTGGAAGATGCGCGCGGCGCGCGGCTTCAGCATCTCGGCGCTTCCATGCTTCTTTTGCTTCGTCCAGTCGTCGTGTAAGCATGCAGACTCCTCTTCGAGCGTTCTGCGGCAGCATTGGGTTGATTTGCTGCAGAGCTCAAGCCGGCCGCTGCAACGCTCATGGCATAGTTTACCGCAGGGGGACAGAGGTTTGAAAGATGGGGGACAGAGGTTTGATTGACAGCGCTCTCCCTCATCACGAAATCGAAAAAAGAAAGAGCCGCTTCTGCCGAAGCGGCTCTTGAATTTCTAATATTGGCGGAATGGCAGTCTGCCGGTTCAGCGTGTGGATCTGCCTCAACCGGCTCAGTTGGCTCAGCCGCGCACGTTGTAGAAGACTTTCTTGCCCCAGAATTCAGCAATGCCTTCCATCTCGTCTTCGATGCGCATCAACTGGTTGTATTTGGCGATGCGGTCGGTGCGGGACATGGAGCCGGTTTTGATCTGGCCGGTTTCCATGGCGACAGTAAAATCGGCGATGAAGGTGTCTTCCGTCTCGCCGGAGCGGTGGGAGACGACGGCGGTGTAGCCGGCTCGTTTGGCCATGTTGACGGTTTCAATGGTCTCGGTGACGGTGCCGATCTGGTTGAGCTTGATGAGAATGGAGTTGCAGGCGCCCATTTCGATGCCTTTGGCAAGGCGCTTGGTGTTGGTGACGAAGAGGTCGTCGCCCATGACCTGGATTTTTTTGCCAAGGGCTTTGGTAAGCTTGACGTATCCATCCCAGTCGTTCTGGTCGAGGCCGTCTTCGAGCGAAACAATTGGATATTTTTCCACCCAGCGCATATAGAGCTCAATCATGTCGTCGGAGGAGAATATCTTATCGGGATTGGATTTCCAGAATCGGTAGCCCTTGCCGCCGCCTTCTTCGAAGAGTTCGCTGGCTGCAGGGTCGAGGGCGATGGCAACCTGCTCGCCGGGGACATAGCCTGCTTTTTCGATGGCACGGACGATGTACTGGAGCGCTTGTTCGTTCTCGATGTTGGGGGCAAAGCCGCCTTCGTCGCCGACGGTGGTGTTCTGCCCTTCTGATTTGAGAATGCCTTTGAGAGTCTGGAAGACTTCGGCATTCATGCGGACGGCTTCGCGGAAGGATTCAGCGCCAATAGGCATAATCATAAATTCTTGGAAATCGATTTTGTTGTCCGCGTGCTTGCCGCCGTTGATGATGTTGGACATGGGGACGGGCAGGAGTGTGGTATGGGCTCCGCCGAGGTACTTGTAAAGAGGTACGCCGAGGTATTCGGCAGCAGCGCGGGCAGTCGCCATGGAAACGCCGAGGATAGCATTGGCGCCGAGCTTGGCTTTGTTTTCGGTACCGTCGAGTTCGATGAGGGTGCGGTCGATATCGACCTGCTCGAGGGCGTCGAGGCCGCAGATTTCGCCAGCGATGGTTGTGTTGACGTTTTCGACGGCGGTGAGAACGCCTTTGCCGAGGAAGCGCTTCTTGTCGCCATCACGGAGTTCAACGGCTTCGTATTCGCCAGTGGAGGCGCCGGACGGAACGGCGGCCCGGCCGAGGGTTCCATCTTCGAGAACAACATCGACTTCGATGGTCGGGTTGCCGCGGGAATCAAGAATTTCACGAGCTTCGACATATTCAATGATGCTCATGGGTATCTCCTTTGCATTAGATATGTTCTGAACGATACTGATATGCGCTGGATTAGTCAAGACTTGGGTGGTTTTGAAAGAGGGCTGGTGAACAATCGAAGGATGAGATGGTAATGAGCATAGGCGAAAGAAGCGAGCTGGAACAATAGTTCATTCAGGGGTAGTTGAATGAAAGGTTACACTATCAGCGCCGTGTACTTAGTCGGCACAGATCGCCCACGGTTTCGAGGCATGCGGCGGTGGTGGTGTCCCTGAACACAAGCTCTGTCCCTCTAAGCTCGAGCTCTGTCCCCGAGGCCTGCGCCGCAGCGTGCGGCGTGCGGATCTCGCAGAGACGTTCGAAAAGGCGCTTGTCATCGAGTATGGCTCGCGAGGGGACAGAGGCCGGTAGCGCGAAGAGTTCGACTTCTACCGCAGTGCCGGCACTCTCGAGGATTTTTGTCTGCATGGAGCCATGGTAGGGGGCGCTCAGGGGAACAGCTCTGTCCCTGTGCGCGCTGATGCGCATGATGTGGTTGCGGCGATGCAGAACCACGAGGACATTTTTTTCGTCTGCTCGAAGGGCGAGAATTGAAGAACCATTGTATTTGGCAAAGATGTGGAATTCATGGCGTCCATCTCCAAGCCAAAGTCCGCCGATATAGCCAGGGAAGGTCGAGCCGAGCCATGGTATTGTTGCAATGCTTAGAAAAATGCTTGCGCCGGGGGTACGCGCGAATTGATTGCCCTGGAGCCAGAGATACTCCGAGGGGAAGGATGAGCCCCAGTCTTTTTCGATGTAGCCTCTGCCACCTGAAAAATCGTAGATGTTGTCCGTGAGCTTGTCGGTGATTATCCCCTGCAAAGTGTGATCGAAACTGAGCACGGCATGATTGCATTCCATGAAGGGGACAAAACTGTACCAGCCCATGGCATTGGGGGAAAGCAAGCTGCGGGGCCAGGGACGGAGCTGGCTAAATGTGACTGTGCCTGTAAGGTTCCAGCGAACGCCTTGGTCATCGAACGCGTCGATGTCGAGAGAAATCCCTCGCGAAGAGAAACGGGTACCCGCTATTTCGACTTCCAGATCTTGGCTTGAGGCTCGATACGCAGCGGCAGGGTATCTAATGAAGGCACTCTTGTTGCGAATTGTATCGTAAATCTGGATGAATGCATGATCCTCGGAACTGTCCTTCCCTTTGAAGTAGCCCGGAATGACTGCGAGCATCTCACCTCGGGGTGTGACCATCTTGCAGTACCAGCCTTCAAAGAGAGGTCTTTTGGATGTTGCGTAATGTGAAAGTTCGGGCTGAAAGACCGTTCTCAGGCTCATGAGCCGCCTCCTCGATGGCACGCGGAGTTTTTATGGATTCCCGGCCAGGCGTGCGTCCGAAGGAATGTCGTCGATATTCCAGGGCAGGTTGACAGGCTCGATGAATTGCCGGGCTTCGGCCTCATGCACGAACCAATGCAACAGTGCAAGCGCTTTGTTCGCCGCTGATTCAAATACCCTATCGCGCCCAATCGAGGGCGATTTAATCGAGGTAACGAAATATAAGAAAATCCCATCGGGGGACGGAGCTGCAAGAAAGCCGGTACGGATACCGTCTGCTGCAAGGACAGGAATGCCAATAAGTCGGAGTGGAGTAACATTGGTGTTTGTCATGAGGAAGGTAGTCTGGGAGGCGGCGCACTGTACCTCGGTTATTATGCCGCTGAACGTCTGATCTTTTTGATAAATATAGGCCTTTTGTGGCAAGATCGCTCGAAATTCTGCGATGGTTTCAGGGTCTTTGATTTTGTTTTTGTNGTTNGGATTNTCTACTCGATATGCTTCTNTATAGAGCGTACGCATTATTTTTCGACTTCCAGACCAATACTGAATGCCCTGGAGCGAATGGAATTGGTTGAATACGAGGCCGAGAGCATCAATTTGAGAGCTTGCGCTATACGAACTTCCAATTGCTGGACTTGGCAAAAAGGCAAGCGCTTCGATAATCAGATTGGTGCCTGTGGTCGCTGAGCTGATATGGTCAATTATTGTTTGTGCACCTTCGAGGGACGGAGCTAACATGAGCTTGCCGCCTATGTGCTCGGAAGTTCGAAGAATAGGCGAACCCTGCTGAAAGGTGACCCCCTGCGGGAGAGCAGTCTGAAAAGTCTTGGGCAGCGCAGAAGTCATTTTTGAGATCGATACTGCGGCAGATGAACCAGCAGATTGTTGGGCGAGCAGCCCTGACGCTGGAATCAAAATAAGAATTATACTGAGAATTATAGTTAGAAAGCGCGCAAAAGTGGGCTTGCCGAACCTCTGTCCCCATTTTTGGAACAAATGAAAGAATTCATTCGGTTGGGAGGATACTTCTCCAAATATTTTCGAGGGATATTTCTGGCTGCGTTTCAAATAGTGCATATTATTGAATATTTAGGATATCATAGATCCGTTGCAGATCATCTTGAGAAAAGTACTGGATTTTGATAGATCCAGCATCCACGCTTCCTGTTATTTCGACCTTGGTTCCCAGCCGATCGATGAGTTTTTCTCGCAGCTCTCTGAGGAGAGGATCGAGGACGGCTTCATTGTCGTCAGATGAGCTCGACCTGGATTTGCGCGTTTTTCCTTTCTTGCCTTGCATTGCAGCTTGCAGTTTTTGTGCTTCCTGCTCGGTCTGGCGGACAGACAAATTCTCATGACGAATTCGGTCGAAGAGTTTCTGTCGCTCATTTTCATCTTCAATCGACAAGAGATTGCGTGCATGGCCTGGAGTAATCGAACCTTCCTTCACTGCAGATTGGATATCCTCTGGGAGCTTGAGAAGGCGCACCGTATTAGCGACGGCGACGCGACTTTTGCCGACCATTTCCGCAACGCGTTCCTGGGTAGCGCCAGTTATTTCCATAAGTTTGACATAGGCTTGCGCTTCTTCTATCGGATCTAGGTCTTCTCTCTGGATATTCTCGACAAGAGAGAGTTCGAGGTGGCTTTCATCATCCGATGATCGCAGAATTACCGGAAGCTCGGGCAGACCAGCAAGCCGCGCAGCTCGGTATCGCCGCTCCCCAGCGATAATAATGTATTTCCCCGGCGCTTGCTCTTGAACCAGCAGCGGCTGAAGAAGCCCGTGCCGGCGAATGGACTCAGCAAGTTCGTTCAGCGATTCTTGAGAAAATGTCTTGCGCGGCTGATCCGGATTTGGGCTAAGAGAATCGATCGAGACGACTCTCACTGGCGATTCCGATTCTTCCTGCCCTGGTTGCTCGAAGAATTGCTGACGTTCGGGAATAAGAGCACCAAGTCCTTTCCCAAGGCCAAATTTAGCCACGGTTCATGATCTCCTTTGTTACTGATTCGTAACTCTTCGCGCCGATACATGTAGGGTCGTATAATATTGCAGGAAGGCCATGCGAAGGTGCTTCAGAAAGCCGAACATTCCTGGGAATGATGGTCTTGAAAACCTTGTCTTTAAAATATTCGGTGACCTGTCGCACAACCTCCTGCGACAGTCGTGTTCTTGCATCGAACATAGTGAGGAGAATTCCGCCGATTTTCAGGCTGGGGTTTATGCTCTTCTGCACAAGGCCAATGGTCTGAATGATGAGCGAGAGCCCTTCGAGCGCGAAGTATTCACATTGTAAAGGGATAACCACTTCTGTGGCTGCGGCGAGCCCATTCAACGTCAGCACACCGAGGGACGGAGGACAGTCGATGAGAATGAATTCATAGTCTTCAAGAATGGGGGCAATGGCTCGTTTGAGGTAATCATTCCTGTCTGGCCTATCCACAAGCTCGATTGTTGCACCACTTAAATCCACGGAAGAAGGAGCAAGAAATAGTCTCGGAATGGAGAGCGGCTGGATGATATTCTTGATTTCAGCCAATCCCGAGATGACATGGTATATATTTGTGTGAGTAAGTGTGCCGCCGATACCCGAGGTAAGGTTTCCTTGCGGATCAAAGTCGATGAGTAGTGTTTTTTTGTGTTGAAGGGCGAGAGAAGCACCGATGTTAATTGCGCTCGTAGTTTTGCCTACGCCGCCCTTTTGATTGACAAAAACGATAATTCGAGCCATGTTGCCTTCCCGACTTGGTTTTTAATACTATCATATTGCTGAATGTTCAGCTATACAGGTGTTCCATCCGCGGCTCCCTGCATGGAGGATGCCTTCTTGACCCTTGAGGCATAAATCGATAGTTTACTCTCCATATAGGAGATAGCAATGCTTTTTGAAGAAGTAAAATCTGCGATCGAAAATGTGCGGCCGTCACTTATGGCGGATGGCGGAGATATAGAGCTTGTGTCGGTAAGCGATGATGGCGTCGTCAAAGTCCGGCTTACTGGTGCTTGCGGCGCATGCCCATATTCAATCATGACGCTTAAGCAGGGCGTGGAGGCGTATCTCAAAAAAGTCGTTCCCCAGGTCAAGGAAGTCCAGCAAGACTGAGCATCGTATCTGGAGCAATGCCGGGCATTCGATTGGCATAAAAGACCCGCGCACTCTTTCTAGTGCAAACAAAAAGCTGCCTCTGCGTTTGCAGGGGCAGCTTTTTTCATCCCTATAATCGGCTGTTCTATCTATTGCGCTCTTCTTCAGGGTACCAGAGGACCGTGTTGAATCGGATGAAACAGCGCTCACCCTCGCGGGGCGAAGCGGCCTTCACATGCTTTTGGACCCTCAGCTCGGCATTCCCTACCTTAAGCTTCATGTCGACGATATCGCCAAGATAGGTGCGCCTGACTACCAGCCCGGGAACGGCGGGCTTGCTTTCCGAAGATCCATGCTCCGCTTCGGACTGCGGTACGAACGAAATGTCCGAAGGGCGGCAGGCAAGCACTGCGCGGGAGCCCAGATCTCCAGGAGCCCCACGAGCCGCGATGCGGTCGGTACCATCGATGNTCGCAGCGCCTTCCCTGATGCTGACCGGGAGGAAATTGGAAAGCCCTATGAATGAAAACACGAAGCGATTCGCGGGCTTGTGGTAAATCTCGAGCGGCTTGCCGACCTGCTGAACGACNCCATTACTCATGACGAGCATCCTGTCGGACAAGGCCATGGCTTCCGCCTGGTCGTGCGTGACGTAAATGATCGTGAATCCGAATTTTTTCTGAAGAGCCTTGATTTCGAANCGCATTTCTTCGCGAAGCTTGGCATCGAGGTTCGAGAGCGGCTCGTCGAGCAGCATGACCTTGGGATTGATGGCGATGGCACGCGCGAGCGCAATGCGCTGTTGTTCGCCGCCAGAGAGCCTGCCGGGGTAGCTGTCCTGGATCTTGAGCAAGTTTGTGCTCGTCAATGCCATTTTGACGCGCTCGTCTATTTCGTGCTTCGGCCTGTGGCGTATCCTGAGCGGAAAGGCGACATTCTCGCGCACCGTAAGGTGCGGCCACACGGCAAAAGCCTGGACCATCCCGAAATCTCTCTTTTCCGGCGGAAGGTAGAATTTTTTATAGCTCGAGGAATAGACCGAACCTTCGACCTTCAGTTCTCCTTCATCGAGGTCTTCGAAACCGGCGATCATGCGCAGGGTCGTTGTCTTGCCGCAGCCCGAAGGCCCCAGGAAGGAAAAGCATTCGCCCTTTTCAACACGGAGATTGAGGCGGTTTACCGCCGTCACCTCGCCAAAGCGCTTGGTTACATCGATCAATTCAAGCTGGGACATTCTTGATCTCCTCTACCTTCGCGGCACGCTGTTCGAGCTTTGCAAGGAATTTCCGGATCGAGGTTTCGCCGACAAAGATGATGATGAGCGCGATGCTGGCCAGGGCTGCCGCCTTTACCGTTTCACCATCCTCGTTCAGCGTATAGATGGCGACACCGATGGTTCTCGTCGTCGGGCCGTACAGCAGTACCGAGGTGGTCAGCTCGCGGAGAGCCGGCAGTAAAATGAGAAAGAAAGCGCTGACCATGCCCGGCCGGATGAGGGGCAGAACAATGTCCTTGAGGCTCTGCCAGTGTGTAGCTCCGCAGGCTCTCCCTGCCTCTTCGAGCGAATCGGATACCTGCGAGAGCGATGCCGAACTCGATTTGATCGCGAAAGCCATATAGCGGGCAATATAGGCGACGAAGATGATCCATGGGGTGTTGTACAGATTGATGCCAAATCTTCCGCTCCAGGCGAGTATCACGCCGAGCGCGATGACGGTTCCCGGCAGTGAGAATGGCAGGACGCCGAGGAACTGAAGGATGAATTTCCCCCGAAACTTCATCTTCACGATGACGTAGGAAATCATGGTTCCCGCAAGCATGGTCACAAATGCTGCTCCTACCGAAAGATAGATTGAATTCCAGATGGCGTCCTTGGTGATTTTCCATTGGAAAATCTTGAGATAGTTGTCCAGCGTCATGTATTTGAGCTGGAAGGGCAGTCCATAGGTTTTCAACCCGCCGACGAGAAAGATGGTGATGGTTGGCAGAATGACCGTAATACCGATGTAGATGATGCTGATGGCAAGGAGGGGATATTTGAGCCCGCGCAGTTTCAGCACCACCGGCCGCATGCTCTTGCCGGCGATGACCTGGTACTGCCCCTTCTTGAGCAGCATGTCCTGCAGTTTGAGGATCAGTGCGGCAGAGATGACGAGGATCGTCGAAAGAATGGTTCCGACTCTGATTGCGCCGAACGAACCGCCCGAAGAGTAGATCCTTTCGTAGATTTTTGTCGGAATGTTGAAGATTCCCTTTTCCGTGCCGAGAATCGCGGGAACTCCGAAGTGCGAGAGCGAGTAGAGCGCAACAAGAAGAGCACCAGCCAGAATGCTCGGCATGACGAGCGGCAGGGTGATCTTG
>JGI24721J26819_10001829_pt1 | contig 23722 bp, 19 predicted proteins | sample YelNatPaOPGAMG01_FD_26819 | JGI IMG/M metagenome (IMG submission 26819) | reverse complement strand
GGCCGCTCCACGCGCATGACGGTGGTACTTATCAACAAGTCGGCGCTAGCCCCGTGGGAATGTCGCTTCCGGCACTTGTTCCGGTCGATTCACGACGGCCGCCTTGATGGTTTCGGGCGGCTCATCCCAAGGCTTGGGCATGCCCTCGCCGATTTCCGGGCATGCCTCAGGTAATAACGTGAGAACGTCGTCGCCGACCATGATCCGGTCTCAACCATGACCCGTTCCGTTTGAGCACGGTTTGCATTCCGAGGTTTCACCCCGGCTTTTTCCCCGTCGCTGCGGCGGCGGAGGGCTATTTCCTGGTTATGGTGAGCATGAACTCCTCGTTCTCCGTTTCCCGTACCTCCACGGAACATCCTTCCCTTTGCGCCAAGCGGGACACGTTGTCCCTGGCCGTTCCCGTGTCCACCAACACCTCGATCTTCCCGCCGCTAGGTAGTTTTTCCAGGTACTTACGGGTCTCCACCACCGGGAGGGGGCAGGAGAGGCCCCGGCAGTCTATACGCTCCATCCACCATCACTTCCGCAACGACCCCGCACGGCCGATGAAACCGGTCGCTCGTATCCGCTCAAACCCTGGAAGTGGCCGTGCCGCGCATGGTCAACCCGATGACCACGCAGAAGACCAGGCCCACGATTATGGCCGCTGGACCCCATCCCCAGTTGGCCGGATTGTTGGGATAGGGGGTGCCGGCGGTGGTGAAGTTGTGGGCGAAGGCCGCCCCCACGATCATTCCCAGGACGAACACCGCGGCGTCGCCGTCGCCCTCCCCGGAGAGGAACAGCTGGCGGCCGGGACACCCTCCGGCCAGGGCGAAACAGAGGCCGGCGAGCAGCATGCCCCCGAAGTTCAAGAGCTGGTTGGTATGAGCCACGGGTTGCCCGGCGAATCCCCAGTGCGCCTGGCCATATATGAGGTTCATGATGAAAGCCCCGGCCAGGAGGGCCACCACCCCGCTCATGAGGTGGAAATCCCTCATGAGGATGACGTCACGGATGGCGCCCATGGTGCAGAACCTGGTCCTCTGGGCGATGAAGCCGATGACCACGGCGATGCCCAGGGCCACCAGGTAGTTGGCATGCTGGGAGCCCGGACCCTCGGTGCTGAAGAAGGGGGCGCCCGAGGAGAGGACCGGCTTGATGATGAGGAGCAAGAGCAAACCGATCATGATTAGGGGCATCACCGCTCCCACCACCGGGCTGGCCTTCTGGCTGCGACCCAGGTTGTAACCGCGCTTGATGAAGAGGACCCCCAGGGCCACCCCGCAGACCAGGCCCACCAGGGCCAGGATGGCGTTCCCGTCGCCTCCCGCCAGGCGGAGGAGGGCCCTCCACGGGCATCCCAGGAATACCAAGGCCCCCACCATGGCGAAGAAGCCGAGCATGAAGCGGATGATGGGCGCGGAGCCCACCCGGGCCCGGTATTCGCGGAAGAGGAAGGCGGCGATCATGGCCCCCAGGACGAAGCCGATTATCTCGGGCCGGATATACTGCACCGGCGCGGCGCGGTGAAGCCCGAGGGAACCGGCTATGTCCCGTTAGAAACAGGCCACGCAGATGCCCATGTTCTTGGGATTGCCCAGCTTCTGCAGGGTGGAGGCCAGGATGCCGATGGAAAGCCCCACGGATACCATGCCCCAGCGAGACTGGAAGAACTTGTTCATCCGTTCCATTCTCACCCCCCAGGTCCGGATCCTCACCCCGGCGTCGGCGGCGGTATACCTCGAAGATCGCCGCTCATGGAAGAAAGCGCGGATGATGCGCGAGCACTGACGGAAGACGGCCCCCGTTTACCGCGATATCGGATACATCACTCCTCAGTTACATCACTTCCTTTAATATTAATTTTATTTATAATTATTATAAATTTTAAAATGAATAGCATTTTTTAGCCATCGGCGTCAAGGCACTATAAAGAGGGCGGGACTCGAAGCTCCCGGTTTGCCTGGGTTATGTCGGGTTACCGCATGTCGTGCCAGAAAAAAATGCTTGACAAATAGAAAATCGTTATGTTTCTATAACGAAAGACCTAGGAAAGTGGATCATATTGATCGTATCTTAAAGCTCACCTGTTGGGCCGAGGGAAGTGTTATCTTCCCTTCGTATTTCACTTCATGGCGCGCCGATGGAAGTACGGACGAGGCTTGGAGGGCGCAAAACCCAATCAAGAAGGAAAGATAGATTTCAACCTGGATTGGGAAATATTGGCAATTAACCCTGAAACGGGAAGAAGGGAGGGCTTCGCATAAGATCGTTCGGGTAAGGTTAATGCGGTGAAAGGCGAAGCCGGAAGCGAGGACACGCAAAAGCAAGCGGCTCCGCTCGGTGCAGGGCGGGAAAAGAGGAAAGATACGAAGCCCGGCAAGAGGAAGCTCGGATGGAAAGCGTGCATACCCGCACGGAGCGGGTTCATAGGTTGGCTTATATGCCCGGGGAGAGTCGGGTGACGGTTTACCGCCGTACGATCTCAGGAACCCCCCACTTTCCTAGGTCGACCCACCCTCTCCGGGCATTTTTTCATAAATCACGGGTTATCGCCTTGCCGTAGCGAGAAGTAGTCGTTTCAGGAGGTGAAGGGTTAGTGGAAGGAAAGGGTGTGACCAGGCGCCAGTTCCTCAAGTACGCCGGTGCCACCGCGGCCCTGCTGGGGCTGAGCGAGTCCCTCATCCCGCAGATCGCCCATGCCCTGGAGGAGCTCACCTCCGGCAAGCCGCCGGTGCTCTGGATCCAGGGGCAGAACTGCACGGGGTGCTCCGTCTCGTTCCTGAACACCAACTACCCCATGGCCGCGGAGATCGTGCTGGACAAGCTCTCCGTGCGCTACCATCCCACGGTGATGGCCGCGGCGGGGGACAAGGCCTTCGGCGTGCTGGAGGAGACGGCCAAGGAGTTGGCCGGGAAGTACGTGCTGGTGGTGGAGGGACCGGTCCCCACGGCCGAGGGCGGAGAGTACTGCACCTTCGGCCTGGAGAAGGAGACGGCTTCATTCAACGGTTATCAGCGCCGCAAGGACAAGCCCATGACCGCCTGGATGGAGGAGCTGGTCCCCGGCGCGGCGGCGGTGGTGGCCCTGGGCAACTGCGCCTCCTTCGGCGGCATCCCCGCGGCCAACGCCTCGGTGACCGGGACCAAGCCGGTGCAGGAGATCGTCAAGGAGATCGCCAAGGACAAGCCGGTGATCAACATCGGCGGCTGTCCCGCCCATCCCGACTGGTTCGTGGGCACGGTCCTGGATTACCTAATCAACAAGAGGGTGCCCGAGCTGGACAAGCACAACCGGCCCAAGATGTTCTTCGGCAAGCTCATACACGAGAACTGCGAGCGGCGGGCGGCCTTCGACGCCGGGCTCTTCCTGGAGGACTGGAACGACGACAACCCGGACATGAAGCTCTGCCTCTTCAAGCTGGGTTGCAAGGGCCCGGTGACCTACGCCGACTGNCCCACCCGCCGCTGGAACTCGGGNGTNAACTGGTGCGTAGGAAGGGCCCGGTGACCTACGCCGACTGTCCCACCCGCCGCTGGAACTCGGGGGTCAACTGGTGCGTGGGTGCCAACGCTCCCTGCCACGGCTGCGCGGAGCCGGCCTTCTACAAGAACCTCTCCCCGCTCTACGAGCCGCTGCCGGAGGTGCACTTCGCCGGCCTGACCCCCATGATCGACACCTTGGGGTGGATAGGAGCAGCGGCCACCGCCGCGGGCATCGGGGCCCATTACCTGTACAAGCAACTGGGGAAGAAGGAGCCCGAGGGAGGTGAGTCCTGATGGCCCAGCTCATCAGCATAGACCCGGTAACCCGCATCGAGGGACACCTCCGCATCGACGTGGAGGTGGAGAACGGCGTGGTCAAGGACGCCTGGTCCTCGGGGACCATGTTCCGCGGCATCGAAATGCTCCTCAAGGGGAAGCACCCCTTCGACGCCCAGCAGGTGACGGAGCGCATCTGCGGCGTTTGCCCCCTGGTACACGGGACCGCCGCTTCCTACAACCTGGACGACGCCCTGGGGGTGGAGCTCCCGGACAACGCCAGGATCATCCGCAACCTATGCCTGGGCGCCAACTTCATCCAGTCCCATATCCTGCACTTCTACCACCTGGCTGCCCTGGACTACGTTGACGTCACCGCGGTGGCCAAGTACGCCGGGAACGACCCCGCCCTGGTGGCCCTCAAGGACAAGATAGCCGCCCTGGCCAAGGCGGGGGACGTCTATCCCTTCCTCCCCCGCTACGAGTCGAACGACTACGTGAGCGACCCCGAGCTGGCGGCCATCCTGGTCAGCCACTACGTGCAGGCCCTGGAGATGCGCAAGAAGGCCCAGGAGATGCTCTCCATCTTCTACGGCCGCATGCCCAGCTTCGTGGGGACGGTCCCCGGCGGGGTGACCGTTCATCCCACGGTCTCCAACATCGCCGCCTTCCGGGCCCGCCTCTCCGAGCTGCGCGCCTGGATCGACAGCGTCTACGTCCAGGACATCCTGACCGTGGCCAAGGTCTCCGCCTACGCCCCCTTCCTCACCGCGGGCGATTCCGGCGGCAACTACCTGGCCTACGGCGGGTTCGACCAGGACTCCAAGGGCGCGGAGAAGTTCCTGCCCCGCGGTTACATCACCGGGAACAACGTAACCGCCGTGGGGGAGTTCGACGAGGCCAAGCTCACCGAGTCGGTGAAGTACTCCTGGTACAAGGACGAGACTGATTGGCTCCACCCCAAGGAGGGGAAGACCGAGCCCGACGTGCACAAGGAAGGAGCCTACTCCTTCCTCAAGGCCCCGCGCTACGACGGGAAGCCCATGGAGGTGGGCCCCATGGCCCGCATGCTGGTGCTGGCCGGGCTGGAACTGGGGGGCAAGAGGAAGGAAAAGAAGCTCATGCCTCTCATCGAGAAGCTCGGCCTGGCCTCCGCCGTGGACGCCTGCGTGCAGGCCGGGAAGTTCGGCATCCTGCCGCGCCACGCCATGCGCGCCCTGGAGTGCAAGCTCCTGGCCGACGAGATGGACAAGTGGCTGGACGAGCTCAAGCCGGGCGAGAAGATATGGGACAAGAAGGACATCCCGGGAGAGTCCTACGGACGGGGCCTGGTGGAGGGACCGCGCGGCGCCCTGGGGCACTGGATCCACATCAAGAACAAGGTCATCGAGAACTACCAGTGCATAGTGCCCACCACCTGGAACGCGGCTCCGCGGGATAAGAACGGCAACCGGGGCCCCATCGAGACCGCCCTCATCGGCCTCCCGGTCCCCGACCCGGAGAACCCCATCAACGTGGTGCGCTGCGTGAGGTCCTTCGACCCCTGCCTGGCCTGCGCCATCCATGTCATCCATCCCGAGCACAACGGCGTCAAGGAATTCCGCGTGGTCTGAGGAAGGGGGGGTACCCATGAAGGAGAAGATCAAGGTACCCGGCCCGGCGAAGGCCATGTACGCCGTCTACTTGAGCGCGCTTGCGGTGTCCATCTACGCCGGGTTCAACAACTTCCACCCCTTCCACTCCGGGTGGAAGTACCCCTGGCAGATGATGATCATCAAGAACCTGGGCCTGGCCTCCATATGGGTGGTGGCCATTACCGCCGGGGTGTACCTCTACTACTCCACCCTGGGCCGGCCCAAGGGGTGGAACGAGCCGTTGGGGATCTTCCGCGCCGTGCTGGCCCTCCTGGCNATCTGGTACTTCCTGGTGAGCTTCGCCGTGTATGACCCCAACGGGTGGCTGCGCGGCCTGGTGGACGGCCTGGGCGGGATCGCCGGCACCTGGAAGGTGTACTACTTGTTCCTGTGGATAGTGCTCCTCCTCAACGTCATCTACGTGTACGCCCGCTGGGCCAAGTCGGAGCGCTTCCCCCGCCTGCGGGCGGCGGGCGGTGGAGAGGGGGTGAAGTGATGTCCGGGAAGGCTACCTACAAGACCTTCAAGGGAGGCATCCATCCCCCCTACAACAAGGAGCTGGCCTCGGGGAAGGCCATCCGCCCGGCGCCGGTGCCGGCGGAGGTGTTCATCCCCCTCCAGCAGCATATCGGCGCGCCCAACGAGCCCCTGGTCAACCCCGGTGACCGGGTGGAGCTGGGGCAGAAGGTCGGGTCCAGCGAGGCCTTCGTCTCCGCGCCGGTGCACGCCTCGGTGGCCGGCACGGTGAAGGAGATCGCCGAGGTCACCGGGTTCACCGGGGCCAAGGTGAAGTGCGTGGTCATCACCCCGGACGCGGAGCAGCCGGAGTTCGCCCGAAAGGACCGGGATATCACCGCCCTCTCCGACCAGGAGATAAGGGACATCGCCCGCGAGGCGGGGCTGGTGGGAATGGGGGGAGCCGCTTTCCCCACCCACGTCAAGCTAACTCCGCCCAAGGACAAGCCGGTGGACACGGTGATCATCAACGCCTGCGAGTGTGAGCCCTTCCTCACCTGCGACCACCGGGTGATGCTGGAGAGGCCCCATGACCTGGTGCAGGGGTTGAAGCTGCTCATGCGGGCGGTGAACGCCAAGCGGGGCATCATCGGCATCGAGGCCAACAAGATGGACGCCGTGGACGCCGTGCGCGGGGCGGCCAAGGGCGAGGCGGGCATCGAGGTGGAGATCCTGGAGGTCAAGTACCCCGAGGGAGCGGAGAAGATGCTCATCTTCGCCCTCACGGGAAGGAAGGTGCCCCCGGGTAAGCTCCCCTCCGAGGTGGGCTGCCTGGTGCAGAACGTGGGCACGGCGGTGGCCCTCTACGAGGCCTGCGCCTGGGGCAAGCCCCTCTACGAACGTGTGCTCACCGTCACCGGGCAGGGGATCAAGGAGCCGGCCAACCTGCTGGCCCGGGTGGGGACGCCTATCTCCACCCTTATCGAGGCCTGCGGGGGCTTCGTCGGCCAGCCGGGGAAGGTGATCATGGGCGGCCCCATGACCGGGTGGGCCCAGCCGGACACCTCGGCCCCGGTGGTCAAGGGGACCTCGGGCATCGTGGTCCTAACCCCCGAACTGGTGGACGTGGGTACGGAGGAGGAGTGCGTGCGCTGCGGCAAGTGCACGGACGTGTGCCCCATGTTCCTCCTCCCCAACTTCATCGTCCAGGCGGTCAAGAAAGGGCAGTGGGACCGGGCGGAGATGTGGGGGGCCCTGGACTGCTTCGAGTGCGGGTGCTGCTCCTTCACCTGTCCCGCTTACATCCCGCACGTGGACTACGTGCGCAAGGCGAAGGCCGAGATCGCGGCCTTGAAGAGGAGATAGGGGGTGATGAAAGTGGCGGACAAGATGCTGGTCACCGTCTCTCCTCACCTGCACAAGAAGGACGAGACCATTCAGCGCGCCATGAAGGACGTGCTCATCGCGCTGACCCCGGCCGCGGTCTGGGCCCTGGTGGTCTTCGGCTTCAACGTGGTGTACATCCTGGCCGTGAGCTGCATCACCGCGGCTTTATCCGAGGTGGTCATGCGCAAGATTATGCGGCGCAAGCCCACCCTGAGGGACTACAGCGCCATGGTGACCGCGGTGCTCTTCGCCTTTCTCCTCCCGCCGACCACCCCGCTGTGGGTGGTGGCCATCGGGGCCTTCCTGGCGGTGGGCGTGGGCAAGGAGCTCTTCGGCGGCCTGGGCAAGAACATCTTCAACCCGGCCATCTTCGCCCGGGTGCTGCTCTGGTTCTCGCCCCTGGCCGTGTACACCACCAAGTTCGTGAAGCCCTTCTTCTGGAAGGCCTCCGGGTTCTTCACCCCCATCGCCACCAGCATACACGAGGGGGCGGTGGGCAGGGTGGTCTACAAGACCCTGGCCGGTAACCCCGTGGCGGACGTCACTACCGCCGCCACGCCGCTCTCCCTGCTCAAGTCGGGGAAGTGGCTCCCGGACGTGGTCTCCGGCCCCACGCCGGTGGGAGCCACCTGGGTGACCTCGGGGGGCAAGCCCAACTTCTGGTCCCTCTTCCTCGGGGCCAAGAGCGGATGCATCGGCGAGGTGTGCATCCTGGCCCTGCTCATCGGGGGCGCCTACCTGCTGTGGCGCGGCACCATCGACTGGAGGATCCCGGCGGGGATCATCGGCACCTTCTTCCTGCTCACCCTGGTCACCTGGCACCACCCCGTCTACAACCTCCTCTCCGGGGGGTTGTTCCTGGGATCCTTCTTCATGGCCACCGACTGGGTGACCAGCCCGGTGACCAGGCGGGGAAAGTGGATCTTCGCCGTGGGAATCGGGGCCACCGTGTTCATCCTGCGCTTCTGGAGCCTGAGGCCGGAGGGCGTGGCCCTGGCCATCTTCCTGTGGAACATCGGCACCCTGGTCATAGACCGCTACATCGCGGTGCCCAAGTTCGGGGAGGTGGGGGCCAAGGTCTTCAACCGGCTCCCCGTCCTGCCCGAGCCGGCTCCGGAGCCGGCCAAGAAACAGGCCTGACGAGAAAGGACCCCCGGTTTTCCACCGGGGGTCCTTTTTTATGGGGTCAGGCCCTGAAATTTGATACCCCGGCGGACATAAACGGCAGGGATTTCATTCCGAACCGGCCAACACGGGTTTAGTTGGCCGGGCTCAATTGCCGGCGGTTTATTTTGCGGCGCCAGCACAAGCCAGGAAGGTCTGCTGACGGGTCAGGTGGCCAGACCGGACCGACGGCGCGTTAGCCGGGCATTGGGATTTGGCATATAGTCCGACATCCTCGGTCCTCGATCGCATCCCGACGGTTATCGATGTTCATTCCTTCGGACCGCTTCTCTTGGTGGTGTCGGAGGAGGGACTTTAGAGACGATATTCCGCCGGTGCATCCGGCCCAGGTCTCACCCCAGTGCCCCTTGCGGTTAGCCTTACAAAGGCCGGAAGGCTACAATGGGATGGGATTTGGGAGGCGTCGTGTCTCGTTACCTGGTCATCGGGTTAGGGAATCTCCTTCACGGCGATGACGGCCTGGGTATCCAGGCCGTGCGACGCCTCAGGGAGCTCACGGAGGGTCTTCCCGCGGACGTGGAGCTTTTGGAGGGCGGTGTCCTGGGATTGGACCTCCTTCCCTACCTGGAGGGGAAGGAGAAGGTGATCTTCATAGACGCCGTGGACGCCGGCGAGGAGCCCGGGGCGGTGTTCCGCTTTTCTCCTCACCAGGTGCGGCGCGCCGGAACCCCGCCTCCCGTTTCCCTTCACGACCTGGGGCTCTATGAGCTGGTCGGCGCAGCTCAATTACTGGATATGTGCCCGGGGGAGATAATTGTCATCGCCGTGCAGGCCAAGAACCTGGGCCTGGGGGAAGGCCTTTCCGAGGAGGTGGAGGCGGCGCTGCCCACCGTGTGCCGCCTGGTGGAGGAGGAGCTGAGGGGTGAGGCACGGCCTCCCTCCTAACGCGTATCCTTAATCCTCCGCCCCCGACGGGAGACGGAACCCGCGATTCCGGGAGAGTAAAACGGCTGCCGGGGCCAGAGGCCAGTGGGCGTGACGGAGTGCCGCCCGGGCTGCGGCGGGAAGGGGAGAACCCCCTGCCGTGAAGGTACGGGCCACCCGGGGCGGGAAGAGCAAAGGCGGTGGGACCGAATGGGAAGCCCGCCCCCTGCAGCGTCCCGGCCCCTGGATGACCCTTTTGGGAGATGGAAAACGGCGGTGGGAGGGAATGGAAGACGGCAAGGCACTGAGCATCGAGGTGCGGGGGATCGTCCAGGGGGTGGGTTTCCGGCCCTTTATCTACCGCCTGGCCCGCGAGCACCGGCTGGCGGGATGGGTGGAGAACACTCCCGAGGGAGCGCGGATCCTGGCCCGCGGCGGACGGCGTGAGCTGGAGGCCTTCTTGGAAAATATTACCAGGATGGCACCTCCCGCGGCGGTGATCGAGGAGGTGCGCACCGCGGAGGTGGAAGGGCTGGAAGGCGCCGACCTCGCCGCCGACGGATTTTACATCCGCGAGAGTTCCCGCGCGGGGGAGAAAACGGCCTTGGTGTCCCCGGACCTGGCCACCTGTCCCGACTGCCGGCGGGAATTGTTCGACCCCCGGGACCGACGGTACCGCTACCCCTTTATCAACTGCACGAACTGCGGTCCCCGCTTCACCATCATCGCCGGCATCCCCTACGACCGCCCCCTGACCGCCATGGCCAAGTTCGCCATGTGCCCGGACTGCGAACGGGAGTACAACGACCCCGCCGACCGCCGCTACCATGCCCAACCCAACGCCTGCCCGGCCTGCGGTCCCCGCCTCTGGCTGGAGGACGACAGGGGTGAAGCGGTCCCCGGCGATCCCGTCGTCCAGGCAGCCCGGGCCCTGCGGGAGGGAAAAATCGTGGCCGTGAAGGGGCTGGGGGGTTTCCAGCTGGCCTGCGACGCCACCAGCGACGAGGCGGTAGCCCGCCTAAGGGAGCGTAAGCGCCGCTACGCCAAGCCACTGGCGGTCATGGTGGGAAGCCTGGAGGAAGCGGAGAAGTACTGCCGGATCAACGAGGAGGAGATCAAGCTGCTGGCCTCGCCGCGGGCCCCCATCGTGCTGCTCCCGGAGAAGGAGGGCTCCCGGCTCTCGCGGCAGGTGGCGCCCGGGCTGAGGAACCAAGGCCTCTTCCTTCCCTACACCCCACTGCACCACCTCCTCCTGGCGGAGGCAGGGATACCCCTGGTGATGACCAGCGGCAACGTGAGCGAGGAACCCATCGCCAAGGAAAACGAGGAAGCGCGTCGCCGACTGGCGGGGATCGCCGATTATTTCCTTTTGCACGACCGGGACATCCTGGTGAGGTACGACGATTCGGTGACCTCCGTCCTCGGGGGGCGGGAATACATCCTGCGGCGGGCGCGCGGTTATGCCCCGTACCCGGTGGTCCTGGACCGTGGAAGCCGGGTGGAGGTCCTTGCCGTGGGGGCGGAGCTCAAGAACACCTTCTGTTTCCTCCGCGGAAGGCACGCCTTCCTGAGCCAACACGTAGGGGACCTGGACAACCCGGAGACCCTGCGCCACTTCGAGGAGGCCCTGGAATCCATGCGGCACCTCTTCTCCCTTCGGCCGGAAGTGGTGGCCCACGACATGCACCCTGACTACCTGTCCACCCAGCTGGCAGCGGGTTTCGGCCTCCCCCGCGTTGCCGTGCAGCACCATCACGCCCACATCGTGAGCTGCCTGGCGGACAACGGGGAGAGCGGCAGGGTGATCGGCGTCTCCTGGGACGGTACGGGCTACGGCACGGACGGCACGGTATGGGGCGGGGAGTTCCTTCTCTGCGACGAGGCGGATTTCCAACGCGCCGGGCACCTTTACGCCTTCCCCATGCCCGGGGGGGAAGCCTGCGTCCGGGAACTGGACCGCATGGCCTTCGGGGTACTGTGGGAAACCTACGGGGGCGAGGAAGAGTCTATTTTGGAAATATATTCCAGCACCTTCGCAGGGGTTGAGGCCGGCGAAGAGGGCGGCGCTAAGGGCGGCGGTTGGCGGCCCCGCGAGGCTTCTCCTTCGGGGGGGACGGTCCCGGATGGGGCTCTTCGCCAGGCGGCTAGGGCCGCATCCCGCGGGTCCCGGGTTCGCAACAACCGGGGAACGGAGGCGGTGGGCCAGGATACCGTTCCCGTGACGAGGGATGCGGGCGACAGGGCCGTGGCCTTGGCCGCCATGGTCAGGGGAGGCTTCAACACGCCCCATACCTCCAGCGCCGGACGCCTCTTCGATGCCGTGGCCGCCCTCCTGGGTTTGAGGGTTCGCGCCTTCTACGAGGGCCAGGCGGCCTGCGAGCTGGAGGCCCTGGCCTCCACGGCGACCCCTTTCCTGCGGGATAGTTCCTATCCAGTGGATATCCTGGACGGGGAACGCTGCCTGGTCTGGGATACCAGGCCCCTGGTCCTCGCCGTCCTTGACGACTTGCGCCGAGGCTCCGAACCTCCGACCGTTGCCGCCCGGTTTCACGCCGCGCTGGCCCGGGGCATGGTGGAGGTGTGCCGGATCCTCAGGGAGGGATCGGGCATCACCCGGGTGGCCCTGAGCGGCGGCGTTTTCCAGAACCGCCTGCTCACCCCGCTGGTGGCGGAACTCCTCGGGGAAGAGGGCTTCCGGTGTCTGCTGCACAGCCGGGTACCCTGCAACGACGGCGGTATTTCCCTGGGCCAGGCGGTGGCGGCGGCACGGCGTTGGGAAAGAGATGGCGGCACGGGGTGATGAAGCCCCGGGAGGGCAGAGATCGCGGCCGCCCACCGGGCCTTGCGCTTCCTACCGGGGGCGAGGGGAGGATATGGGGCGTGAGCCGGTGCCGCGCGGATAAGGGATGGAGGCGCATTGCAAGTAGGGCCGGCAGGGAAACGCGGGAAAGCGGTTATAATATCTCCGTCACCTGCCGGGCCGTTCCGGAAAGAGGGATAGCGGCCGGTGCCGAAAATGGAGAGCCCTTTCCACGGATGTTTTCCACGAGGGGAAAGCGGACGGACCCGGAGACCCCCGCGGAACGGGGAGGGGAAGAATCAGCCGGTTACCGGTGAGGAGGACGGCCCGGCCGAACCACGACTCCGGCGGTGGTGAGACCCGGGAAACGTGGCGCGTGGTAAGGGTTCCGCTTCCTGGACTGCAATCGCCCCGTGACGGGTCCAGCCCCTGACGGAGGCGGGGAATGGAGTCCTTCCCCCGCCTGGCCATCCAGGAAAAGGGTCGGTCATGGGAGGGATGGGGCTCTGGATCAATCGGAAGTGGATTGGTCCCCAAAGGTAGTGCACGCCTGCCTTGATGCGGCCCCGGGCAGGCGAATGGAGGTCTTGAACGACAACGGGAGGAAGAAGGATGTGCCTGGCCATACCCGCTGAGGTGGTGGAACTGCGGGAGGACGAGACGGCGCTGGTGGAGATCGGCGGGGTCCGCAAGGTGGTGAGCCTCATGCTCCTGGACGGCGTGGAGGCCGGAGATTACGTTCTGGTCCACGCCGGGTTCGCCATCGAGAGGGTGGACCGAGAGGAGGCGCAGAGGACGCTGGCCGTCCTGGAGGAGGCCGCCGAATACGGTCCGCTGTACGAGTAGGGGGGATGGGACGGGTTGAGATACCTGGACGAATACCGCTCCCCCGCGCTCCTGCGGGGCCAGCTCCGCGCCATAAAAGAGCTTTCCGCGAACGCGGTCCTCATGGAGGTGTGCGGGACCCATACCATGGCCATCTCCCGCTCCGGGTTGCGCCCCCTCCTGGCCCCCGAAGTGGACCTGGTCTCCGGCCCGGGTTGCCCGGTCTGCGTGACCTCGGAAAGGGACATGGGGCGGGCCGTGGCCCTGGCCTCCCTGGAGGGGGTGACGCTGGCCACCTTCGGGGACATGGTCCGCGTCCCGGGCCCGCAGGGGACGCTCCTGGAAGCATCTTCCAGGGGAGCCACGGTGAGGGTGGTGTACTCCCCNCTGGACGCCCTGGCATTGGCCAGGGAGAACCCGGACCGCCGGGTGGTCTTCCTGGGCGTGGGCTTCGAGACCACCGCCCCCACGGTGGCCGCGGCCGTGCTGCGTGCCAGGGAAGAGGGGCTGAAGAATTTCTTCCTCCTCAGCCTGCACAAGCTCATCCCTCCCGCCCTGAGGGCCCTGGTCGATATGGAAGATTTCTCCATAGACGGGTTCCTCCTCCCCGGTCACGTCAGCGTGGTCCTGGGGACGGAGGCTTACGGTTTTCTTCCCCGGGAGCACGGCATCCCCTGCGTTATCTCCGGCTTCGAGCCCGCGGACATCCTGCGCGCCGTGTACCTGCTTTTACGCATGAAGGTGGAGGGGAGTCCGGAGGTGGTCAACGAGTACTCCCGGGCGGTGCGATCGCAAGGGAACCGGAAGGCGCGGGAGACCATGTATCGCGTCTTCCGGGAGGCGGACGCGGAATGGAGGGGGCTGGGGGTAATCCCGGGAAGCGGCTTGGAGCTCCGCGAGGAGTTCCGGGACCTGGACGCCGGGACCTGGGACCTGGAGGTCCCCGAGGTCGGTGAGAGAAGCGGTTGCCGGTGCGGTGATGTCCTGTGTGGGAGGATCAGGCCACCGGAATGCCCTCTCTTCGCCCGGGCATGCACCCCGGACTCCCCCTTCGGACCCTGCATGGTATCCAGCGAGGGGACCTGTGCCTCATATTACCTGTACGAGGGAGGGGAACGGGAGCGGCCGATATGACGGATAAAGTGATCACCATGGCCCATGGCGCGGGAGGCTCCCGCATGCTGGACCTCCTGGAGGAGGTGGTCTACCCCGCCCTGGGAGGAAGTGCGTGCCCGGATGCCGAGGACGCCGCGGCGCTGGAGGTGCCCGGCGGCGAACCCGGCTTCCGGCTGGCCTGCACCACCGATTCCTTCGTGGTCAATCCCCTCTTCTTCCCCGGAGGGGACATCGGGAAACTGGCGGTGTGCGGCACGGTGAACGACCTTTCCATGCGGGGGGCAAGGCCCCTCTACCTGACCATGGGGCTCATCCTGGAGGAAGGCCTGTCCTTCCAGGTTCTGGAAGATATTCTCCGCTCCGCCGGCCGGTGGGCGGAAGAGGCCGGGGTGCGCGTGGTGGCCGGGGACACCAAGGTAGTGGAGAGGGGCGCCGCGGATGGCCTGTACATCAACACCTCCGGGGTGGGCCTCATTCCGCCCGGAAGGGAGGTCTCCATCCACGGGGCACGGCCCGGCGACGTGCTCCTTGTAAGTGGTTGCGTGGGTGATCACGAGACGGCCGTCCTCAGCCGGAGGGAAGGTTTCGATTTTAGGGTGGACGTGGAATCGGACTGCGCCCCCCTGAACGGGCTGGTGGAGGCCATGCTGGAGGTGGGAGAGGTGCACGCCTTGAGGGACCCAACGCGGGGAGGGCTGGCCGCCTCCCTCAAGGAGATGGCCTCCGCTTCCGGGGTGGCCCTGGAGGTGAGGGAGGAGCAGGTACCGGTGCGGGAAGGGGTTCGGGCCTTCTGCGAGATGCTGGGGCTGGATCCCCTGCTCCTGGCCAACGAGGGCAAGCTACTGGCCGCCGTCCCCGAGGAATCACTTCCCGCCATCCTGGAGGCCATGCGCTCCCATCCCCTGGGAAGGGAAGCCGCGGTGATCGGCCGCGTGGTGGAGGGGCGCCGGGGAGAGGTGGCCGTCCTCACCCCGCTGGGTTCCTCGCGCCTCCTGCGCATGCCCTCCGGCGAGCACTTCCCCCGCATTTGTTGAGGGCGGGACATACGGGGACGTTTGCCGGTAAGGGACGCATGCCGCGCCGCCGGGCGTAAAGGGGGACGGAGAGGAAAATGTGACCAACCGGCATCTCCGGCCACGGGGAAGCCGGGGGATCAATCGGCCTCGGAAGATGGATATCCGATATCCGCTTTTCGCATAATGCCCCCCCGACGACCGCTGGGCTACGAGGTCGTCTCCCGGGGATTGGATACCGCCGATGGAGGACTCCCTTCCCCTGAGGTAGCAACGGGGTGTTTGGCGGCTAAGGTTTCAGTCGGCTTTCACCGGGTCCGGGTGGTTCTCCGGGGCCGCGAACTCCTTCTTTTTCTTTCGGAGCAAGTCGAGCTGGACAAGGGCTGCCATGCCCATGACCAGGTATCCCGCCAGCCACAGGAGGTCGATGTGGTTCCCAGTGGAATAGTTCCCGTGCCAGGAGAGGTGGGCGAAGATGATGTCCGCGACGGAGAAGAGGATGAAGGCCGAGGAGACGAGCAGCCACTGCCTTGCCTGCGGTCCGCCGAACCAGGTTACCGCCACCAACAGGGCCAGGGATAGTATGGCCAAGTCCAGGTATACGTAAGCGGGGTTGATGACCTTCTCCGCCAGGGTGGCCTCAGCGTCGGCGAATATAGGCCCGGTGACCGAGAGGGTCACCAGGGCCAGGATGGCCGCTACCAGGACGAGGCAGGCCAGGATGGCCCCCTTCCTGAGGGGCAACCCCAAGCGCCGGTAGCCCCGGAGGATGAGCACCAGGGCGGCGATGAAGGGGAGATAGGCGGCCAGCCAGAAAACGTCGGCCAGGGAGGGGTAGGGCACCTCGACGCCGGCCAGGGACTCGTAGGCGAACCAGGTGAATTCGGCGGCCAGGTCCAGGAGGAGGGAGGCCAGCACGAGCCCCCATATGAGCCTGGGCGGGTCCCCGGGTTGGAAGTTTCTCAGGAGGGCGAGGACCGCGGCCACGGAGAAGGCGGCGGCCACCACCGGGAGGAGATCAAACAAGGCCACGAACCCCCTGCTTTCCGGGTCCAGGTAACCGTAAAAGGAGAGGGTGTAGAGGAGAAAGGACCCGGCGAAGAAGACCAGCGCGAAGACCATCCCCGCCTCCAGAGAGGAGAACCTTCCCTTCCTCATCCCTGCGTCCTCCTTTTCCGCGAGTCCTGTTGCGCTTTACCGTCTCCCGCCCCGGTCCGGACGGGCGTGGCGAAGTTTTACGGTGCAACTGCATGGATCCTGTCCGAGCTGCTGTCTCCCGCCTTGTATCTTGGGGCGGCTGCCCGGGCGCCCACGGGGGGCGNGCCGGCCTCTCTCGGCCTTTCTCCCCCTCTCCGGGTGGCCGTCCCCGCCGCGGTCTCCATGCCTCGCCCCTGGAATGGCTTCCGCGGTTGTTTTTCGAGAATTCTCTCCGTCCGCGGCCCTGGAGCGTTCCGCGCTTATATTGAGCTCGGACAACTCGGGTCACAGGCTTATATCTCGGCCTGATCGAACTATCCTTTAACCTGAGTGATTGGACCCAAGCAAGGCGTTCGTGCCTGAATCCACGGCGCCTCGCGCGTTTCGCCTCGCGGATTGAGGTTCGATGCCAGCGTTCCTTCGCTGAACGGGGGAAATCGGTATAGTGATCTACCCCTATCTCGTCTCTCCTCGGGGAACTCCGCGAACTGGATGAGGGTCCCCAGGGCCTCGCGGGGATGCAGGCGTCGTCTCCCTTCATCCCGGTCAGCACCACGGGCTGGATGGCCGCGGGCGCCTCTCCAGACCCGCCTCCTACTTGCCCTGGCCCTGCTCCCATATCTTGATCCACTCCTCCTCGGGGAACTCCGCGAACTGGATGAGGGTCCCCAGGGCCTCGCGGGGATGCAGGTAACACTCCTTCCACAGGGGATTGGAGGTGTTGATGTCGAAAGGGTTCAAGCCCTGCCCGCGCAGGTGCTCCACCGTGGCCTCCAGGTCGCTGACCTTGAAGGTCAGGTGGTGCAGGCCCTCCCCCCGCCGGGCGATGAAGCGGTTCACGAAGTTATCGGGGTCCGAGGAATACACCAGCTCCAGCATGCTGCCCGAGCCCAGGAGGAAGGAGGTGAAGCGGAAGCCTCCCCACTCCATGTCCATGACCTCCCTGGCCCCCAGTACCCTGGTGAGGAAGGCGGCGGCCAGGTCCTTGTCCTTCACGGCGAAGGCCACGTGATCCAGTTTCTCCACCCTATGCATGACCGACCTCCTTTTCCTCTCCGCCATCCGAACCCGGTTGGCTGTCGCTGTGCGGCAGCGATCTCCATGTCTCCAAGAGGATATCGCCCAGGACATCGCAGGCCCTGTGGTTGAGAAGGGGGTCCCGGTGCTGCAGGCCGTATTCCGCCCGCTGGGCATCCCTCCAGCGCGGCCAGTACCCCGCCCAGGTCGATTACCGCCACCCGGCCGGGATGTCTGCTGGCCAACTCCTCCAGGAATCGGTTGTATCGGCGGTTCCATGAGACGGCTCCATGATAACACGCGCTTTTCGGGGTTTCAGGCCAATCGTTATCGTGAAGGCGGAGGACACATCGCATCTCCAGGCCCGGAGAGGCAGGCCTTTCGTGGTGTCAGGCGAGCCGGTTCGCGGGAGGGCGGGCCCTTTTCAGGGTGGGAGTCCGGGCCCTGGATCGCGCGACGGCAAAGCCGGTCCTATAATCACATTGAGCGGGTCGGTCCGTATCTTTCCGGGTTAAGCAGGAAAATGCTGGAAGATAGCCGTCAGGGGACCATGGAGGTAGGCCTCCTCCGCGGGTTGCTCCAGGCCCGGTCAACCTCCGGGGAGGGCCGCAAGGCGATGTTCGTCGGGGGGACGGACAGCGGGAAGACCTTCCTGGTGCGGCAGTTGGCGGACGAGCTCTCCAGGTCCGGAAAACGGGTGGGGGTGCTGGATTTCGACCTGGGCCAGTCCACGGTGGGCCCGCCGGGCTGCATCGGCCTCCAGCTCCCCTGGGAGGAGGGGGGCGACCCGCTTTTCCCCTCGGCCATGGTCTTCCTGGGCTTCCTCTCCCCGGCCTTCGACGTGGGGTCGGTGATAGAAGCCGGGCTGCGCCTCGAGAAGCGGGCCCGGGAACTGGGTTACGACCTTCTCCTCGTGGACACCTCGGGCATGGTCGAGGGCCCGCTGGCCGCCCTGCTCAAGCGCAGCAAGGTGCGCCTCCTGCGTCCCGACCTCCTAGTGCTCCTGGACAGGGAAGGGGAAACGGGGCATATCTTGCGCGGTCTGGAAGAAAATTCCTTCGGGGAGCTGAAGAGGATCCCCCCTTCCCCGGAGGCCAGGCGCCGGAACCGGGAGGAACGGGCTGCTTACCGGCGGGAACTCTATCGACGCTATTTTCAGGGCGGCGGCGAGTTGACCCTGGACCTCCGCGAGGTGGAGATGGTTCCCTCCTCGCCCCGCCTGGTGGCTTCCCCGGATGTCCTTTGCGAGGGGCTGCTGGTGGGCCTCAACGATGGGGAAGGGCTGACCCTCGCCCTGGCCAGGGTGGTCGGCGTGGGGGGAGGAAAGGTATCCCTGCGCACGCCTTTCGCGGGCCGGGAAGGGGATATCCGGGCCATGGCCGTGGGGCCCTCCCTTATCCTGGAGGAGGGGACCCTGCGGTTCCGCCCCCCCGGGGATCGGTGAGAGAAGGGCGGCCGCCCGTTAAGAGGGATGAGGATAATAGGTGGGGGAGAGGCCGGAGACCCCCTCCCGGCCGGGGATTGAGGTTGAGCCATGAAATATGCTTAACATGGGGAAGCCTGCTAGACTTACGGCAGGATAAGGTGGAGGGCAAGCCAAGCTTCCCTTGGGATGCCGACCTCCCAGGCCAGGGGCCCTGCCGAGGATGGCGGTTGGGCAGGCATGCCCACGTGACCCGCGGCGATGAGAACGAGCCCCGGCATGGCCGCGACAGGGAATGTGGAGCGGGAAGCGGAGCCCGCTACGGGTATGCCGATCCCCCGGGCCGGGCCCTCGTAGGGAAGAGGGAAAGCACGAGGAAGGCTGGATATACCCCATAGGGTATCAAAGTTCAAGACCTGACCCCATGGAGGTGGAAAATGAGGATAGACAGCCCGGAAGCCTACGTGGAGAGCCTGCGTTCGCTGGAAAGGCGCATCTACCTGCTCGGGGAGCGGGTGGAGGACCCGGTGGACCACCCCATGATCCGCCCCTCCATGAACGCCATGGCCGAGACCTACAACCGCGGTGACGAACCGGAGGCGGAGGACCTCCTCTTCGCCACCTCCCACCTCACCGGCCGGCGCATCAGCCGCTTCACCCATATCCACCAGGGCACCGACGACCTGGTGAAAAAGGTCCTCATGCAACGCCTTCTCGGACGACGAACGGCCACCTGTTTCCAGCGCTGCGTGGGTATGGACGGTTTCAACGCCCTGTACTCGGTGACCTACGAGTGCGACCAGGAGCACGGGACGGAATACCACCAGCGGCTCAAGGAGTACCTCCGCTTCGTCCAGGAGGAGAACCTGGTGGTGGACGGGGCCATGACCGACGTCAAGGGGGACCGCGGCCTGCGCCCCGCGGAGCAGCGGGACCCGGACCTTTTCGTGCACGTGGTGGAACGCCGGCCGCAGGGCATCGTGGTGCGGGGGGCCAAGGCCCACCAGACGGGGGCCCTCAATTCCCACCACATACTGGTCATGCCCACCACGGCCATGCGCAAGGAGGAGGCCGATTACGCGGTGTCCTTCGCCGTGCCCGCCGACGCGGAGGGGATAACCTTCGTCCTGGGGCGCCAGCCCTCGGACACCCGCAAGCTGGAGGGGAGCCCCCTGGACGTGGGCAACCCGAAGTACGGGAGCCAGGAGGCCCTCATCATCTTCGACGACGTCTTCGTCCCCTGGGAGCGGGTCTTCATGTGCGGGGAATACGACCAGAGCGGCAAGGTGGTGGAGCGCTTCGCCGCCTACCACCGCCAGAGCTACGGGGGCTGCAAGGTGGGCGTGGGGGACGTCCTGGTGGGAGCGGCCCAGCTGGCCGCCGTGTACCAGGGGGTGGAAGGGGCCAGCCACGTGCGGGACAAGATAACGGAGATGATCCACCTCAACGAGACCCTCTTCTCCTGCGGCATCGCCTGCAGCGCCCGCGGCGTTCCCACTCCCTCCGGGTGCTACCTGGTGGACGTCCTCCTGGCCAACGTGTGCAAGCAGAACGTCACCCGCTTCCCCTTCGAGATCGCCCGTTTGCTGCAGGACATCGCCGGGGGGCTGGTGGTGACCATGCCCTCCCAGAAGGACTTCGAGAACCCGGAGATAGCTCCCTACCTGGAGAAGTACCTCCGGGGGTCGGCGGACATCCCCACCATGGACCGCATAAAGGTCCTCAAGTTCATCGAGAACATGACCGTGGGTTGCGGGGCGGCCGCCTACCTCACGGAGAGCATCCACGGGGCGGGCTCCCCCCAGGCCCAGCGCATAATGATCCGGCGCCTGGCCGACCTGGAGGGCAAGGTGAAGCTGGTGAAGCGGTTGGTGGACCTGGATTGACCTCTCCGGTCACCAGGCGGTAACGCGGGCGGGAGAAGAGGCTTGGTTTCCAGAAAATACCTGTTGATTTCCCTGGGAGCCCTGGCCCTCGCGGCCGTGGTCACCGTCCTACTGCTGGCACACGGGCGGGAAAGGACGGGTGGGGAGCCGAGGGAAGGCGCCTCGCTGGAGGAGGCGCCGGGGGAGGCCGGGGCGGCCGGGGGAGAGGAGATAGGCCCCGCGGCGGCGGAGGGAGGCGGCCCGGAGGCGAGCCGCGAGGGGGGAAACCCGTCTTTGGTGGTGAACTTCCCGGACCCGTGGAGCTGGGGGGAGACGGCGCCCGGGGAGGACGGGCAGGGGATATGCGGGCGCTGGGTCCTGGAGATGGATGGAGAGCCCTTGGCCATGAGGAACTGCCACCTCCTCCTGGAGGAGGACGGCGGCATGGCCCTGCCTCCCGATTACGGCGGCGTCATGGAGATGGTGGAGGGACATTATGCCTGGGAGGCCGGGAGCGGGGACTTCGCGGCCTGGGCGGACCTGGTGCTCAAGCCCGTGTCCGGGGCNGGGGAGGTGCACNTGAGGGTCAACCTGGAGGGGGTGGTGTCCGGCTCCCTGCGGGAGATCACCGGTAGCTACCGGGCCGTTCCCGGGGAAGAGGCCTATGCCCCATACGCCCAGCAGGGGGCTTTCCGCATGCGGCGCTGAGGGGGATACCGGGAGAGGCGGCGCCGCGGTATCATTGAACGGGGGCAGGAATATCGTCTGGTTTGCTGAATTAATAAGCGGAACATGCTATACTTGCGTGACGTGCGGGGGATGCTTTCGGTGCGGCCTTTCCGCGAGGGAGAGGCAAGGGGGAGGTGATGTGGAATCGGCGGATCGCCACGCTGCATGTCCGCGGGAGTGGCCGGGAACGGGTGGGCCACGCCAGGCAGGAAAAATGACGGATTCTTCACGGGATTAGTGCTCCATTGAACGACTTCCAAGCGTGGGTGAGGGCTGGCAGGTCGTCTCCGTGGTATTAACCATTCCGCACACCGTTTCCAGGGGGCCATCCTTTGCGGATCGGAAAAAAGGCGGGGTGCCCGGCGCGCGGATCGATGGGNCTGATTGCGGATGAGGCCGGGCTTTGACGGACAGGTGATTCCGAGGATTGACGAGGGGGTAGATGGCTATGCGGTGGAAAGCGTCCATAGCGGTTATGGCCGTGGTGATCCTGGCGCTGATGGGCTTCGCCGGCTGCGGCGGCAAGGCGGAGGGGGAGAAGGTGGTGGTCAAGATCGGTCTTACCGCTCCCCTGAGCGGCATCGGGGCCGGGTATGGAGAGGACATCAAGGCCGGACTGGACATGGCCATTTCGGAAATAAATTCCAAGGGAGGGATAAAGATCGGGGACACCACCTACGTCTTCGAGCTGGTGGCGGCGGACGACGAGATGGTTCCCGAGAAATCCCTGAGCAACGCCCAGCGCTTCGTGCTCGAGGAAGACATCAAGGTGATATGGGATCCCACCGCCAACACCATCCAGTCCCTGATGGGGATCAACGAGAGGGCCGGCGAGGAGTTCCTGATCATGGCCTATACCAGCGTGCCCCTCTACTCCCAGAAGCCCAACAAGTACATGGTCACCCTTCCCCCGCCCTTCTCCGTGTACGTCAAGGACTGGATAACCCGGGCCCTGGCCAAGGGTTGGAAGAAAGCGGGGATGGTGCAGACCACCGGGGCCTACGGCGAGCTGTGGGGCAAGACCTTCAAGGACGCCTGGACCAAGGCGGGAGGCACGGTGGTGGCCGAGGCGCCGGCCAGTTACTACACGGAGACCGACTTCACGCCCTACCTGACCACCGTGCTGGCTCAGAACCCCGACGTGATCTTCTGCGGCGGGCCCTCCGAGCCCACCGCCCTGGTCATCGACCAGGCGCGCAACCTGGGCTTCAAGGGAGGGTTCATCGTCATCGACCAGGCCAAGCTGGACATCATCGAGGAGACCACGGGGATGGAGAAGCTGGAGGGCTGCATAGGCGTGCTCCCCGTGGACCAATCCATCTGGCCGGCCACCCTTAAGGTCATGGAGAGGTTCGAAAAAGAATACAACCGGCGCTTCACCTGGGAAGCGGCCATCTGCTACACCGGCTTCCACATCCTGGCCCGGGCCATGGAGGAGGCGGGGAGCGTGGACGACGTGGCCGCCATCCGCGCCGCCTTCGCCAAGGGCAACGTCTCCGTGACCTCCGGCGAGGAGCTGCCGGTGGAGTACTCGGGGATCAACGACCAGACCGGTGCCCTGTTCATGCCGGGGACCTCGGTGATCGTGGAGAAGGGGGCCTTCCAGCCGGGTGAGCCCATCGAGTGGTGGAAACAGTAAGGCCCCGAGAGGAACCATGTTGACGCGAAAAAAGGGGGAAGCCCTGCCGGCTTCCCCCTTTCCGTCATGGTAAGCGAAATTGAGGTCTTGCGTTTGGAGTGACCATGGTATAAATCGGCGGATCCCCGGGCCTGTTGGGGAAGTATCGAGGGGGTATCACCCCGATCTTCCTGCTGCACTGAGCGGTCACGGGTCCTGTTCTGGGGCTGGTGGGGCAGGGTGCTGTCGCAGTGGGTGGTTAATCGCTCGCGCCAGGCGATCACGGAATCTTGTAAAGTGCGGTGATCGTTTTTCCGAGTCCAAGAACAACCCGTCGACCTTTAAGAACGGCTGTCTCGCGGGGAAGCCTTGGCGCTACCAGCTAAGGCCTTAAGGCGTCCGTCGTCCTGCATCGATTTGCGGAGTGGCCTTGAATGGCCGTGCCATACGCGGCTTGATGACCGGGGTTCCCGGTGGGACTCGCATTGGGTTCCGGGAGGTGGGAGCGGGGATATCGATGTGGGCGGGGCTTCCATCCAGGCGGTTTTCGGACAAGGCCTGAAGGTCGCGGAAAGGGGAGGACAGGTTGACCTTCTTCTTCAACCAGTTGATCATCGGCATCCAGCTCGGGAGCCAGTACGTGATGGTGGCCCTGGGGCTGACCCTCATCTTCGGCATCCTGGACATCTCCCATTTCGCCCACGGGCACCTGTACATGCTGGGAGCCTATCTCCTGTACGTCCTCAACGTGCTGGCCAAGGTGAACTACTGGCTGGCCCTCCCTCTGTGCATGGTCGCCCTGGCTATGGGGGGCATCGTCGTGGAGCGGCTGGTGTACCGTCCGCTC
>JGI24721J26819_10001811_pt1 | contig 23851 bp, 22 predicted proteins | sample YelNatPaOPGAMG01_FD_26819 | JGI IMG/M metagenome (IMG submission 26819) | reverse complement strand
TCCAAGAGCCTTTTTCTCTCGTCTTCTCGGAGCTCGCGGAGGCTAAGGAGGAGCTAGCCGCGGAGGCAGAGGAATTGAGAAAGGCCCTAGCCGAGGTTCGGACCCTCAGGGGCCTTCTTCCCATATGCAGCCACTGCAAAAGGGTGAGGGATGACAGAGGCTATTGGAGGCAATTGGAGAGCTATCTGAGGGAGCACTCCCATGTGGACTTCACTCACGGTGTATGCCCTGAATGCCTGAAGAGATACTATCCCGAATATGCGGACAATGAGCCCGGATCTCCCGAGGAGCGCTGAGCTGGAGCGAGGGGGCTCCTAGGGGTGGATCGTGTATCTGGATATGAGCGAGGAATCGGGGCAAGAAGTCAAAGACCAAGGAGGCGAAGGGCACTCCAAGGGCCCTTTTCCCAATGGAGCCCTCTTTCTCGCCGTGGCCCTGGCAGTCTTTCTTCTCCTCGTGGAGCTTTTTGGTGGAAAAAGGGCCCAGGATCCCAGGGATGGCCTCTGTGAGCACTGCATCCATATCCAGGTGAGGGGACTGGGTGACAAAGAAGGAGTTTATTTGGCCCCCAGGGGGGTCAGCCCCAGGGAATTTCTGGAAAGGCTAGGGGTGAAGATCGGGGGAGATGTGGAGGGGTTCGTTCTCGAAGATTTCACTTCATTGGAGTTCTCAGAAGGGGGCTCACCCTTTCGTTTCTCGAGGGGCACGATGAGGGAGCGGGAAATCTACCTTTTGGGCTACACCATGGACCTCAACAGGGCGACCACGCGGGATCTGGTCCTGCTTCCAGAAGTGGGCCCTGCTTTGGCTAGAAAAATAGTGAGGGAGAGGGCCAGGGGAGGACCATTTGAATCTCTCGAAGATCTTCAGAGGGTTCGAGGGATNAGAAAGAGTTCCCTCGCGAGTCTCGAGGGCCTGGTCACAGTGGGCGAGAGGAAGCCCCTGGGAGGTATTGGCGAGGATGGTAGATGACTCCCTAGTGAATCAGCCTTATCGTGGAGTTGGGATAATCTCAGATGCGGTGCACGGATACATCCATTACTGCCGACCCCTTCCCGGCTCTGATGAGCTCGCTACAGAGGAAGCGATCCTGGACAATCCTTGGATTCAGAGGCTGAGATACATCCACCAGCTCCAGAGCGCATTCTGGGTTTATCCCTCCGCTGAGCACAGCCGTTTCCAGCATTCCCTCGGGGCCATGCATGTGGCTGGCCGCTTCGCATGTCATCTGTGGCCGAGGCTGAGGATGCATCATCCGGATACTCCTTCCATGCCCTTTGTGGAATCCATGATGAGACTCGCAGGGCTCCTCCACGACATCGGACACGGCCCTTTCAGCCATATGTTCGACTCCGAATACCTGGAGCCCAGATGGGGAATAAATCACGAAATTGTGGGCCAGTTCATCATCGAGAAGATATTGNGCTCCCTCCTCAAAGGGATAAGGAGGGCGCCATCGGGGCGTTTCGCTGACGAGGAGGAACTGGACCCCAGTTGGATCGCCTTCCTCATAAAGAGGCCCTCCAAAGGGGAGAACGAGAAGGCCGTTCCTTCATGGCTCAGGATCTTGAGAATGCTCTTCTCGAGTGGCATATTCACCGTGGACAGCCTCGATTTCGTGAGAAGGGATGCTTACTTCAGCGGCCTTTCCAGGGACCCCATAGACATCGATCGNATCCTCCACTACACCTTCGTGAGCGAAAAGGGGATCACATTCAGCTCCTATGGCCTACCCGCCTTGCAACAGTTTCTCCAGGCGAGGATAAACCTCTTCCAGGCCATCTANTANCANAGGACGACCCGCGCTCTGGACTTGAGCATCCAGCCCATCTTTTTTCAAACCTTGAAGGAGATCATGCCGAGGTCCCCGATGGAGGACCCAGATACGTACTTGGAGCTCACTGAGTATTCCCTTTTTCACACAGTGAGGCTCTGGGCCAAAAGCAGGGTGAGAAGGCTCAAGAGGCTGGGCGATGCGTGGGTGGCGGTTCTCCACAGGAAAAGACAATGGGTGACCTCTTATGAGAGGACCTTTTACCTCGATGCCAGGGACAAAAGTAGCCCCCTTGCTGATCTTTTCCTGAGGAGGGATCCGGAAAACAGAAGGAGGATAGAGGGCATGATCCGGGAAAAACTCCCTCCCCAGAAGAGGGGACTCAGATTCGTGGTGGACTTGGCCTCCCACGATCCGAGACCGGACAATCCGNTGGACCCGAATCAATCCATCTGGGTCTTGAACGAGAACACAGGGAGGGTNGAGCAGGAGACCTTGGCAGCGATGCTGGAGAATGTGCCGTACAGGATAATAAAGATGCGATTGATGGCGCCCGATCATTCGGCCGACGAGGACCTCTCCCAGGCTGCTGAGGCCCTACTGACCGAGAGGCTGCCTTCTTACACCACCAATGTCTGATCCCTTGCCCGAGGAGAGATGAGACATGGGGACGGCTGGCCCTAGAGGCTCGTTGCAAGTGGGGAAATTGCCCATGGGNATTCTGGAAGGGCTCCTGAGTAAGTATTGCGGGNCTGATCCCAGAGTCCTCATGGGCCCAGGCATAGGAAGGGATGCAACGGTAATAGAGATGGGCGAAAAACTTGTTGTGGTGAAGACCGATCCCATAACATTCGCCACCGAGAGAATAGGGTGGTACGCGGTCCACATAAATGCCAATGATGTGGCGTGTGTTGGGGCAAGGCCCAGGTGGTTTCTCGCATCTCTCCTTCTTCCCGAAAAAGCGACCTCCCAGGAACTGGTCGAGGAGATCTTCTCCCAGATAAAAGGGGCATGCGGGGAACTGGGATGCGTCCTCTGTGGTGGGCATACGGAGATCTCCCTGGGACTCGGAAGGCCGGTTGTCGTGGGAGTGATGGTGGGGGAGGTGGAAAGAGGAAAGCTCATCCCATCAAATGGCGCAAAGCCGGGAGATATAGTGCTCCTCACCAAAAAAATAGCCATAGAGGGAACATCCCTCCTTGCCAGGGAGCATCCAAAACTTAGGGATTCACTGACAGAGGAGGAGGTCCTCAGGTGTTCCGAGCTCCTTTTTTCTCCTGGGATAAGCGTTGTGAGGGAGGCCATGGCTGCATCGGAGACGGGGCTTGTCCATGCCATGCACGACCCCACAGAGGGTGGATTGATGACAGCCTTGTGGGAGATGGCCAGGGCATGCGGGCTGGACATAATGGTCCATGAGGAGAAGATACCCGTGATGGAGGAGACCGAGAAAGTGGCTGAGATCTTGGGGATAGATCCCATGGGTCTTCTCGCTTCGGGCTCTCTTCTCATCTCCGTTGGCCGAGATGGGGTGGAGAAGGTCGTAGGTGCCATAGGTGCAATGGGAGTAGAGGCCACACCCATAGGAGAGGTGAGGGAGGGAAGGGGCAATGTCTTCATCTCCCGTGGTAGGGATGTGATCCTCGCGCCCATGTTCTCTAGGGACGAGGCGGCCAGGGCTTTAGAGGAGATTTCCTGAAAGTGGTCCTCCAGGATGGAATCCTCAGATGGTCTCAGCCAGCTCCAGGACGTGACATTTGAGGTACCTGGAGGGCGGATGTCCAGGAAGCACCGGATGATCCAGGCCCTGACCCCACTGATGAAGCAGCACGGTCTGGCACCTCGCATCAGCTGATGCCTCAACTATTATGTCCAGGTGGAGGCCCACAGGCAGATGGGAGGAACAGGAACAGCTCACGAGGATCCCGCCCTTTCGAAGGATCTTCAATGCCCTCAGGTTGAGCTCCTTGTAGCCCTTGGTGGCGTTAGGAAGACTCGATTTGGAAGGAGCGAAAGCAGGTGGATCCAGACAGACCATGTCGAAGGTCCTTCCTTGTCTTTCCATCTGGCGGAGGATATCGAAACAGTTTCCCTCCAGGAATTCAGCCCTGCCCTCGGCCCCCAATGTTTCCACATTGACTCTCGCTATCTTCAAAGCACTGGCCGAGGAGTCCACAAATACCACCCTCTCCGCCCCATTTGCCAGGCAATGGAGCCCGAATCCACCAGTGTACGAGAATAGATCCAAGACCTCCTTCCCATTGGCCATGGCGCCGACCCTCATCCTGTTGGGCCTCTGATCCAAGTAATGGCCAGTCTTCTGCCCTTCCTCTATGTCCAGGAGGAAGTGAACATCCCCCTCGCTGATCCTTATCTCCCTGGGAAGAGATCCCAAAAGAACCCCTTTTGAGGCCGAAAGGCCCTCCTGGGCCCTTGCTGGTGTGTCGCTCTTCTCGTAAACCGCGGCCAGATCCAGCATCTCCTTAAGCCCCCTGGCTATCTCCTGTTTCATGGGCTCGAGGGCTGGATGGGATATCTGGATCACGGCGACCTGAGCGTACTTGTCCACAACTAGCCCTGGAAGGCCATCCGATTCTCCGTAACAGACCCTGAAGGCCTCCTTGGATATCCCCCANCTCTCTCTCCTTTCAATGGCCCTCTTGAGCCTCGAGAGGACGAGATCTGAACCCCAAGGCCTCTTCTCCCGGCTGAAGATCCTGGCGACGATGGGGGATCTTCTGTTGAGGAGAGCTCTGGCTAGGAACCTATCCTTGGAGTCCACCACATCCACCGCAGCACCGTCCTGGGCAGAGGGAGAAATTTTCTCCACATCTGATGGGTGGATCCAGAGGTAGCCCTCCTTTATGCCCTTCTCCCTTCCCCTTTTGAGCCAGAGCCTGGGCACTCTTCCTCCTATTCACGGCCCATCATGGGGAGGGCTCCTCGAGATTTTCCCTGGCAAACGAGATGTAGGTCTCCACATCCTTCCTTGAGCCCAGGATTAGGGGGACCCTCTGGTGAAGCTCCTTTGGTTGGATCTCCAAGATCCTCTCGTAACCAGTAGTTGCGAGTCCTCCTGCCTGCTCCACCACAAAGGCAAGGGGGTTTGCCTCGTACAGGAGCCTGAGCTTGCCATTGGGGTTCTTCCTGTCCTCGGGATAGAGGAATATTCCACCCTTCAGGAGATTTCTGTGAAAATCCGCAACGAGTGAGCCTATGTACCTCGAGGTCTTAGGTCTTGCGGTCTCGGGGTCATGCTCCTTCAGGTAATCGATGTANTTGCGCGTCCCTGGCTTCCACAGGGGATATCTCGATTCGTTGACGCTGTATATCCCCCCCACCTCGGGTATCCTTATATTGGGATGAGAGAGAAAGAATTCNCCCACGCTCGGATCCAGGGTAAAGCCGTTTACCCCCCTTCCCGTCGTGTACACGAGCATGGTGGAAGAACCATAGACCACGTATCCAGATGCCACCTGCCTTATNCCTGGCTGGAGGAGATCGTCTATGGTTCCTGGGGTGCCGCTCGGGCTCACCCTCTTGAAGATGGAGAAGATTGTCCCTATGGATACATTGGCATCTATGTTGGAGGATCCATCCAGTGGGTCGAAGAGAATGGCGTACTCCCCAACTGGATAGTGTTCTGGGATGTGAACGAGTCCCTCNTCTTCTTCTGTGGCCATGACGCAGATCTTTCCTATGTAACTCATGGCCTGGATGAAAGTCCTATTGGCGAAGACATCCAGCTTCTGGACCTCATCTCCTGTCACGTTCACGTGGCCCGTAGGCCCCAGGATATCCAGTAGGCCAGCCTTGGTGACCTCNCTGGAGACTATCTTCGCGGCCAGGATGATCTGGTGAAGGATGGCTGAGAAATCTCCCCTGCCTCCCCACTCCCTCTGTCCCTGGAGTATGTGCTGTTCCACCGTGACAATGTCCCTTCCCATCTATGCCCCCTTTTTTCCCCTCCCGTCGAGCATCACTGTTTTTTCGAGCCCCTTTGAGCCCCGTGTCCTGCTTGGTCTTCGGAGAAGAACCTCGAGATGGAGATCCAGGCTTTTTCTCGGGTTGCGTCTTCACGTCTTTTTCCTTTCCTCTCTGTTCCAACTTTCCCTTCGCTGATGGCTGAGCTCTGGATACGCCCTGTGAGGGCTTGGATGCCTTGGGTGCTGAAAGCCTGGNCTTCTTCTCCTCTTGGCCTGGCTTTGGGGAAGCCTTTGCTTGAGGAGGTGAGGTCTTGGGTTTTGAGGCCTGGGCTGGNTCGGGCTTTGTTTCCTTTGGAATCTCCAGGCTCGCAACAGAAAGGAGGCCTGCCATGGCGAGATTCTCCCTCCACTTCTGGGAATGCTCCAGAAGCTTCTGCCTCTCTTCCCAGATGGAGCCCCTCAAGACCTTGCCCCCATCGATGATGAGCCTGAGAAGATCATCCGCAGGGGAAAATCTCTCTCCCAGCTCTTTTTTCATGGCCTGGCCTCTTTTCCGCAATCTGTCAGCCTCACCCAGGAGAATCTCGGTCCTGTTTTCCAGGTGCCTGGTCTCCAAGATGAGTCTTGCCTGGGACCTCGCCACATCCAAGGCGCTCTCCCCTGTGGACCCNGATGGGGCCCCCTTGGTGTTTCCCTGCTGGGCGATCCCTTGAGCCATCCTCTGGAGCTCCTGGGCCTTCTCGTCCAGGAGCTTTCTCGTCTCTAGCCTCCTCGTCCCTGTCTCCCTGAGGCATCTGTCCATTCTCGTGGCGAGCTCTGGAAATCTCCCTGANATGTTNCTGAATCTGGCCGCCATCCAAGCTGCCCAGTCGGCCTCTGTCCTCTCTTTGAGCTTTCTCATCCCAGAGGCCCCATCCAGAAAATCCACCTCGGCTTCATGCTTCTCAGGGACCACCATGGGCTCCAAAGNCCCAGCCATCTCAACCCTCCCCTTGTAGACGCAGAGGAGGACGCCCAAATCCTCGGCAACTGCAACCTCGAAATCCGTCCCCTTGGCCTCCACCCTCAGCATGGCTGTCTCCAGAAGGGGGCTTCCCAATTGGGATGCCTCCAAAGAGCGTACCGAGAGCCTCCCCCTCTGCAAGACCATGGACGGATTCTCTTTTTCGCCCAGGATCCTTGGGTTAATCCATGCTGGAACCACTCCTTATGGAAAATTCAGCGACCTCACCCAATCGGACAACGGCCATGCCACCACCCTCGGTGCTGAGCACATCCCCTTCTGAAAGGGAATCCCCCAGGTGGATGCGCACTCCTCCTCGGGCCCCTGGTTTGAAAAGCTGCACATCGCCCTCCACCTTCTCCACCTTTCCCAGAGGGTGGGATAAAAAAGGAGGGTTCTCGCTCTCGGAGCTGCATCCCCATCCTACAAGTAATACAAGAAGGGGAATGAACCTTGCAAAGACCCAGTAGCCCTTCCCCTTTCCCAGTCGCTCCAAGACCATCCCTCAGCCCACAGTGTTTTCCTTAAAATCTTCAACTCATTCATGCTAGACTAGAAGCCTTCCAGGATCAACCTTGGGAAGGCAAGGGAGGATCGCCGAGGCCTCTCAGAGGCTTGGAGATGCCTCTAGCTTGGGATATCTTGGGGCAGGGGTCCGAAACATCCGTCGAGGACCGTGGCAGCGGGTGACCCATCAACTTGGATGATTTCCTTTGGGGGTTGTAACTCCAGGCCAAAAAGGGGGGGTAGAGATGACCATCATGGAAAGACTGGAGCCCCTTTTGGGAGGGCTTCTCACAGGAGTTGCCGTCCTCTGGGCTGGGAAGGTCGTGTACGCTAACCCCGCTCTTTGTTCACTGGTTGGAGTTTCGAGGGAGGAGATCCTGGGTGTTGACCCGGTGGATTGGTTCTGCCCAGAAGACAAGGGCTCCTTCAAGGCAATGCTCAGGAGGCGCTACGAGGGAGCCAGGCAGAAAAGTGGGCATCTCTTGAGGCTCTGCACTTCAGGGGGCAATGTGATCCAAGTGGAACTCGAGGCATGCCTGATCCATGGGATCGAGGCCGCGGATCTCATCCTTCTCTTGAGGGATGTGTCCCAAAGGGCACTCCTTGAGGAGAGGCTCAGGCAGGTGCAGAAGATGGAAGCAATAGGCCAGCTAGCTGCGGGAATTGCGCACGATTTCAACAATCTCCTCGGGGCGATGGCCAACTATGTCACCCTCCTCAGGGCCCACCTCTCCCCAGGAAGCGAGACCATGGATCTCCTAGGGGAGATCCAGGCGCTCGTGGAAAGGGGAAGCGATCTTGTCAGGCAGATTCTCATCGCATCCAAGATGGAGGAGGCGAAAGAGCCCAGAGAGGAGGAGCTCGCAAAGGTGATAAGACCCGTTGTCAAAATGCTTCGCCACAGCCTTCCCAAGAGGGTCAAGGTGATCCTCGAGGAGAGAGACCTTCCCCCTTTTCGCATGGATGCTGCCCAGATTCAGCAAGTGATAATGAACCTCTGCATAAACGCCGCAGATGCGATGCCCCAAGGAGGGGAGATCCGAATAAGGATGGAAAGCCAGAGGATAGAGGATCCGACCTCCTGGGGCCTGCAGAAGTGGCAGGCTGGCACTTACGCTGTCATATCCGTGTCGGACACTGGGGTCGGCATACCTCCTGAGGTGAGGCACAGGATATTCGATCNCTTCTTCACCACCAAGGATGAGAGGGAAAGGAGCGGCCTCGGCCTGAGCATTTGCTATGCGATAGTGAAAAGGCACGGAGGCTTCATCGACGTGGAGAGCACACCCGGGGCCGGAACNACATTCAGGGTCTACCTGCCCATGGTGGAGGGAACTGGGGAGACGCCCCCAAGGGAGGCAAAGATATCGTCTGGAAAAGGGGAGAGGATCCTCTTGGTCGAGGACGAAGACGCCATGAGATCATCCACTAGGCTTCTCCTCGAGGCCTTGGGGTACAAGGTCCTCGTGGCCTCTNGTGGAAGGGAGGCCCTAGAGATCATTGCCCGGGGCCAAGAGGAGATCGACTTGATCTTGCTAGATCTCGGTATGCCCGGCATGGACGGCCTCGAGACATACAGGAGGCTGAAGGAGCTCAGGGGGCCTATGAGCACAGTTCTCATGACAGGTCTCCCCNAATCCCAGGAGGCCAGAGAGGCCTTGAAGGAAGGCATAAAGCTCGTTCTCCAGAAACCCTTTAGGGTCGAGCAATTGAGCGAGACCTTGAGGCAAGCCCTGGAGGAAAGAGGATCCCCGAAAAGGGTGGATACAGGTGGTCTCCCTGAATAGGGTCGGAGGATGGCGAAGGTGTGGGTGGATGAGGTATGGGGAGTGTGGCGAAAAGAGGCCTGGCCTTGGAGAGGGGAGAAGGCTCCTGTGGGATCCCATTTTTGGCATCGAAATTGCTTTTCCCTGATTCGAGAAGTGACATCTCGGTCCTCCATCCCGATTGGAGGAAGAGACCTGCTACAGGGAATGGGGGACCAAGGGAACTGCTTCCATGGAAGGTCCTTACCCAGTACAGGAGCTTCAACTACTCCAGATGCCCCAGGGGGTCAAAGCCCGAAGGGGAGGGGAAGAATTTGCCCGGGAGCTGGAACATATTGCAGCCAAGACTGAGACCATCCCCGAGGGAGAGCCCTCTGTCTCCTGGTTCAAGCCTGCGCCTTACGGGTCCAACGGAATCGACCTAAAGCCCCAGGCAAGAAGTCTAGCCGAGCAGATAAGAATGTACAGGGAGGACCAGCTCCTCTCTCACCCAGGTGGAGACCGAGTGGACTTCCATTCCGAGAATCCCCTCCACAGCCCTGAATCTCAGGGGTCCTTTTTCGAGAGATTGGCAAAGGATATCAAGGATGCCATGGCCAATCTCGCCAATTTCTTCAAGGACCTCTTCACTGGGTCCACCTTCAAGTATGTGGACGAGGAAGGAAAGATCCTGACAGGTCAGAGAAGGGGTCTTCTGGGCAATATGCTCGAGTTCTTCAAGGACCTGGCCTCGGGGCTGAGTCTGGGATTTTTCAGGCCAGATGGAGAGCCAGAGCCCAAGGGTTTGGTGGAGAGGCTCTCCTTCGCAGGGAAGAAGATCTTCGGAGAGGCGATCCTCGATGACATTGTCTTCGGTATCCCCAATTCTTCCCTGAACATGGTGGACGATGCCATCCTCGGGATATGGAATCTCGTGGAGGTCATCCCCGATGCCACACTGGGAAGCCTCCCAGGAGGTGACAAGATAGTGACGGAAATCTTCGACAATGGACAGGTGCTCATAGATTACGTGACCGATTGTCTCCCTGGAGGAGATGCNTGGATGCGAGTCCACGCCTACAAACTGGAAGAGGGTGAGGTGATACCTCCCATTGTCTACAATCTCACCCTTCCAGAGCGATACTCATCGGATCCCAGGTGGGCCACTGTGAGGAACACTCCGTTTCGCAAGACCATAGAGACCATAGGTAGCCTCTTGGCTGATCTGGCCATAGCGAGGTTCACGACCCACAGTCCCAAGACGAGCAGAAGGAGGGAGATATGGTACCCCCAATTCTGAGAAAGGCCCTGCCCCTTTCCTTCCACAGGGTCATGGGGAGTCTATCAGAGCAGTTCAGGAGATTCGTCCTTCCAGGCAAAGCCCAGGCCATGGCGGCCCAAGCAGCCTCGAATCCAGCAGGCCCTGTCATAAGGAAGATGCCAGCTTTCTCCTCCATTCTGGAAGAGGCGAAAGCTTCCCAATCATCGGAAACGAGGTCCAGGGAAAAGGAATCCGTTTCAGGAGCTCCAGCCCCAGAGCTTCGGGGATCCCATGGGGCGCTAGCGAGCGCGGGAAAGCCTTCCCCTAGGCCAAAAACAGTTCATTACAGGACGAGGCCAGGGGACACGATTTGGGACCTGGCTGTGAACAGATTTCATGTGGATCCCAGTGGTTTGGCCAAGGAGAACGGGATCTCCAATCCCAGGCTCCTTCGGGCTGGTCAAGTCCTGAAGGTTACCCGGCCCACGTATCCCTCCTCCGAGAGGCCTGTTGTGGCTAGCTGGTATGGTCAGGAGCATCATGGAAAGCCCATGGCCAACGGAAGGCCCTTCAATATGTACGCCCCAACCATAGCCCACAAGGAACTTCCTCTGGGCACCAAAGTGGAGCTCAGAAATCCCCGCAATGGTCAGAGGGTCGTGGCAGTGGTGACGGACCGGGGTCCGTACATAGAGGGAAGGGATGTGGACCTCTCCTATGGTCTGGCGAAGAAGCTCGACATGGTGGAACAGGGAGTTGGCAAGCTCATGATGAGGATCATCGGTTGATCGCTCCCTCATCCTCCTAGGTACGCCTTTTTGACGTGATCGTTGTGGAGGAGATCCGTCGAGGGTCCTTGGAGCACTATCCTCCCTGTCTCGAGAACATATCCCCTGTGGCTGTTCCTCAGGGTCCTTGCGGCATTTTGCTCTATGAGAAGGACTGTCATCCCCTGGGAGTTCAATTTCCTGATGGCGGAGTAGATCTCGTTTGTCACAACTGGGGCTAGCCCCAAGGATAGCTCGTCCACGAGGAGCATGGAAGGCCTGGACATGAGGGCCCTTCCTATGGCCAGCATCTGCTGCTGGCCTCCGCTCATTGTGCCAGCCACCTGGTGCTTTCTCTCCCTGAGGACGGGGAATAGGTCCATGACCCAATCCATACTCTCCCTCATGGCCCTTCTCGCAGCGGGGGCGTACGCCCCCATCTCCAAGTTCTCCTGGACCGTCATCTCGGGGAAGATTCTCCTCCCTTCGGGAACGCAAGCCATTCCCATGCGCACTATGCGATAGGTGGGCTCTCGGGTTATATCCTGACCCAGAAATTGGATCTTCCCTCCCTCGGGATGGTGGAGCCCCAAGATGGTCTCGAAAAGAGTGGTCTTGCCAGCTCCGTTGGCTCCGAGCACCGTCACTATCTCTCCACGCATCACCTCCATGCTCACCTTCCAGAGCACCTGGGCCTCCCCCCTGAAGACATCCACATCCCTGACCTCAAGCATCTGCCCCTCCCAGATACGCCTCTATCACCCTGGGATTGGATCTCACCTCATCTGGAGGCCCCTCAGCGATCTTCCTTCCTTGATCGAGCACTATTATCCTCTGGCAGGCAGTCATGATGGCGCCCATCACGTGCTCCACCCAGAATATGGTGACCTTTCTTTTGACCCTTATGGCCTCAATCATGTCCAGGGCTTGGAGGATCTCGGATGGGTTCAAACCGGCCAAAACCTCGTCCAGAAGGAGAACCCTCGGCCTCGTTGCGAGGGCCCTTGCCAGCTCCAACATCTTCTTCTGGAGCAAGGTGAGACTCCCAGCGAGCCTGTGGCTTTGGCCTCCCAGCCCCACGAACTCCAACTCCGAAAGGGCTTGCTCCACTCTCTCCTCCCTGGAAGTCCCCTTCTCATCCCTCCCCACTATCCCCACAAGCACGTTTTCCAGGCATGTCATCTTGAGAAAGGGCCTTACGATCTGAAAGGTCCTCCCTATCCCCATCCTGCAAATCTGAAAAGGTTTGAGTCTGGATATGGGCTTGCCATCCAGAAGGATCTCTCCCTCCTGCGGAGGGAAGACCCCTGTTATGGCGTTGAAAAGTGTAGTCTTCCCCGATCCGTTGGGGCCGATCAATCCCACGATTTCTCCCTCGAAGAGCTGGAAGCTAACCCTGTGGAGGGCCATGAGACCTCCGAAAGACCTGCTCACATCCCTTCCTTCCAAGACCGGCTTCACCTTCTCCTCCAAATCTTCTCCCACAGCCCGACCATCCCCGAGGGTGCGAACCTGGCTATGACAAGGGCCACTAGTCCAAAGAGCAGGAGATGGTATTCCCCGTAGATGCGGATGTATTCCGAGAGAAATTCCAGGGCAATGGCTCCTATTATGGGACCTGCGAAGCTCCCCATCCCTCCTATGACAGCCATGGCCAGGACCAGGAACATCTGGCCCAAGGAGGGAATATCCGGAGTTATGAGCATGAGATAGTGGCCGTACAACCCCCCTGCCAATCCTGCCATGGCACTCGAGGAGGTGAAGGCCATCAATCTCACCCTCACCGTATCGATCCCCGAGGTGGAGGCTGCGAGTTCGTCATTGAGAACGGCCCTGAAGGCCAGTCCGGTATCGGAGTTGAGAAGCCTTCTCATGAGGACCAAGAAGGCCAGTGTCACCGCCAGGAAGAGAAAGTAGTAATGGGTCTTGGAGTATACCGAGAACACACCTGGGATCTGAAGTCCCATGGTGCCCCTGGTCCATTGCTCCTCGTTGGTGATGATTATCCTGAGGATTTCCGAAAAACCCAAAGTAGTGAGAGACAGATATATGCCTCCCATCCGGATGCACAGCCCCCCAAGTCCGAGGCCCAAGACCCCAGCGAGGAGGGTTCCGGCAATAATCCCAAGGGCTGGGTGAACTCCACCATAGAGGGCTAGCATCCCCGAGGTGTAAGCCCCGACCCCAGCGAAGGCCGCATGGGCGAAGGACACCTGGCCTGTGTAGCCAGCAATCAAGTTCCACGAAGAGGCCATCATCACGTAGAAAAGCGATATTATTGCCACATGGAGCCAATACTGGTTCAGGAAGAAAGGCACCAAGATGGCAATAAGGAAGACCCCTGCCAAGCCCGCTCTCTTCATATCCTTTTCCCGAAAAGGCCCCATGGTCTCAAGACCAGGACTCCTATGAGGATTATGAACCCGAAGATGTGCCTGTAGTCAGTGGAAATGTATGCTGCTCCCAGATTCTCCAACACTCCCAAGATCACCCCGCCTACGATGCAGCCCTTGAGGGATCCCATCCCTCCCAGGACCACGACAACGAAGGCCGTGAGGCTCACGGCTCCACTTCCAGAGGGAGTCACTGGGAAGATGGGGGCAATTATGGCCCCAGCCGAGGCAGCCAATGCGCACCCGAGGCCAAAAGAGATCATGTTGACCTTGAGATGGTCCACACCCAACATGGCTGCCATCTCCCTGTCCTGTGAGATGGCCCTAACGCTCTTGCCGAACCAGGTCCTCCTCACAAGGTACATGATGGCCCCTATTATCCCCGCGGCGAGGGCCAGGGAGAGGAGCCTCTGGTTGCCGTAATGGAAAAGCCCGAAGATGTTCGTGGCACCGAAAACAAGGGATGGGGGCTTCACTGGATATGGGCCGAAGATCAGGAGGGCTGCATTCTGAAGGATTATGGAAAGGATGAAGGTGATTATCAGGGAGTACATCTCGTCCCCATAAGTTGGCCTTATGAGCCACTTCTCTATGGCCAATCCCCCGAGGAAGACGGCAGCTACCGAACATAACATGGAGAGGACCGGGGGGATTCCTGCCCCCACTGCCAACTGATAACTGAGGTAGCCACCGAAGATGTACATCTCTCCATGGGCGAAGTTTATGACCCTCATTATCCCGACAACCAGGGATACGCCCAGGGCAGAGATGGCGTTTATCCCACCCATCACCAGACCATTGGTGAGGAACATGAGAAACTCGGACATGGTCTCTTTCCCGAACTATGAGACGAGGGCGCAAGGTCTTTCGCCTTGCGCCCCCTTTCAGGCCCTCCAAAATGGCTCTGACCCCGATCTTTCATCGGGGGATCGTTGGAGTCCCCGGAGCTCGGTCCTCCAGCTTCTCACACGGATCTGGACCCAAGGATCACTTGGCCCTCACGAGGACCCCTGTTGCCGCCTCCTTGGGGTACACGACAACCTGCTTCTTGTTTTGCCACTGCACGACCAGCATTGGCGGCATCCACTGATGGTATTCGTAACTGCCCGGATTGAGCCCGAATTTCACAACACCGGTTGTGACCTCGAGTTCGGTCTTCTCCAGGGCATCCACTATGGCCTCGTTGTTAGTGGACTTGGCCCTGTTTATGGCATCTGCCGCTATGAGGAGAACGTTGTATATCGAGCGAGTCTTGTAATCCGATGGATCCTTGCCGAATTTCTTCTTGTAGTCATCCCAGAATTTTCTGCTTGTGGGTGTGAGATGGACATCTTGGTGCATGCTCGAAATGAAGAGCTCGAGCTCGCCAGCATCTCCCACATTCTTCCAGAAGCTCTCCCACAGACTTGGAGGTCCCGCTCCATCCAGCACCAGGGCCTTGGGGGCGAGTCCCACCTCGTGGGCTTGGGCCAGGAAGAAGTGAAGCCCAGTTCCATAAATGTAAGCCAAGATGATTTCGGGATTCTCGGCCTTGAGTTTCGTCAGCTCAGTGTAAAAGTCCTTGGCCTCCCTCTCCACCTTCAAGGTTACGAAGGGGATATTCATCTTGGTCAGGTTATGCTCGGTCCTCTCCGCGATGCCCACTCCCCAGTCGGAGTTCTCCCTAACTATAGCGACCTTCTTGAACCCCATGTCTTTCACAAAGGGAGCGATGTAGAAGTCGACAACTCCACTGTTTGCAGGGCCTGCCCTGAAGACCCACTTGTAGTTCTTCTTGGTGATGTCGTCGTGCCAGGCCTCGCATATTATGAACGGGACCTTGTAGCGGTTGGCTACCTCGATTTCGGCCAGGGCAGAGGAAGAGTGGCTCTCCCCAACCACTATGGGGACCTGGTCCCTGGTCACCAGTTTCTCGAAGCCCGATGCTGCCTTCTCAGGAACTCCACCCGTGTCCTCGAATACAACTTCCACCTGTTTTCCCAGAACCCCGCCTGAGGCGTTGATATGATCCAGCGCCAGGGCTATGCCCTCCTCGAAGGCCTTCCCTGTTGCGGCTGCGGGTCCTGTCCTGGGCCCCACAACCCCTATCTTTATGGTATCCGCGGCCCAAGGATCACTCGCCCAAACCAAAACAAGAAAACCGAGCAGAACTCCCACAAGCTTCCTCATCTCCTCCTCCTTNATAGGACGATTTGGAAAAGGTCTTCCCAGGCCTCCCGGAAGAGATCCGGGGAACCCACATGCAGGGAATGATAAACCAGCCTTCTTCCAGAAGGCAAGGTCAAACCCAGAACCCCTGTCTCGAGCCCAAGGGGCCATTGGGTGTTTCCATATGGCGGGCCTAGGAAGAGGACCTGGATGGCCTTTGGGATCAGGCCCAGTTGTATGGTATGATTCCTGAAAGCGATGTCCTGTGCCTTGCCTCGGAGCATGCCCTAGGAGAGGTGGACAATGGAGACGGTCCGTTTGGGAGCTATAAGGCTGATTCAGGGTCTCAACGGCGGGAGGTATCCCCAGTGTCATTCCATCTACATAGAAGGGGCTAAGATTCTCATAGATCCCTCGTCCGACAGGGCCAAGCTCGAAGAACTCAGGGAAAAAGATGGCGTGGATGCGGTATGGCTTTCCCATTGGCACGAAGACCATATGATGTACCTCGACCTCTTCGACGATGTTCCCCTGTACATTTGCGAGCTCGACTCTCCTCCACTCGGTGATCTGGAGCGGTTCCTAGACTGGTACCAAATGGAAGAGCCCCATTACAGGGATGAGTGGAAGGATCTTCTCCTCCGTGTTTTTCATATCAAGCCTAGAGTTCCCAAAGGTTTTCTAGTCCCAGGCGAGCTCTTGGACCTCAAGACCACAGCCGTTCAGATCATCCACGCCCCTGGCCACACCCCAGGCCACCTGGCCTTCAAGTTCCTGGATGAGGATGTCCTCTTCGTGGGGGATTATGACCTCACGCCTTTCGGCCCGTGGTATGGGGATAGGTTCTCCAGCATAGACCAGACCATATGCTCTGTGAGGATGCTGAGGGAGATTCCAGCCAAGGCATGGATAGCATCTCACGAGAGGGGACTATTCATGGAAGATCCGGGGGAGCTCTGGGAGAGGTATCTGGGGGTGATAGAGGAGAGGGAGAGGAGGCTAATCGAGCTCTTGGAGAAGCCNAGGACCATGAAGGAGATAGCGGATGCCTGCATAGTNTATGGAAGGCCCAAAAAGCCCGAGGCCTTCTACGCCTTCGGGGAGAAGGCCATAATGAGGAAGCACCTCCAGAGGCTCATGGCTCGGGGAATGGTGGTCGAGGAAGATGGCAGATATAGATGGGCTTCATGACCGCGAACCCGGGGACTATCTCTTCCGGGAGATCCATCCCTTGATCTTCCTGGGCACAGCGAGTGACAGGTACAGAGGGTGGATGGGCCAGATTTACACTCCCGAGCTCTACCATGGGCGCATTCAAAAGAGGACGAGACAGCTTGCGGGGAACACATTCTTGGAAGAGGTCCTCCCCGTTGACAGCGTGAGGGAGTACTTCCAGCATTTCAGGGTCCTGGAGCTGGATTTCACCTTCTACGGTCCCCTCCTGGACGAGAAGGGCAACCCCACCTCCCAGCTCAGGACCCTGGAGAGGTATTCCCAATATCTCGGACCAGAGGACCTGGTGATCCTCAAGGCTCCACAAGCTGTCACGGCACAGAGGCTCACCAATCAGAGGTCCTCTGTTCCCAATCCCACTTACCTGAACCGGGAATTGTTCACCGAGTGCTTCCTGGAGCCAGCAAAGAAGGTTCTAGGGGAAAACCTCGCAGCAATAGTCCTGGAACAGGAGTATCAACCCAGTTCTCAGAGATTGCCCGCCCAGAGCTTGGCCGAGGGGCTGGAGGAGTTCTTCCGAGGTGTACCTTCGGATACGAGGTACCACTTGGAGCTCAGAACCAAAGAGTATCTCACCGGGGAGGTCTTCTCGGTGATGGAGCGATATGGAGTGGGGCAGGTTCTCTCTCATTGGACCTGGCTTCCCCCTCTGAGACAGCAGGTCCGAATATCCGGTGGAAGGTTCCTGAGGCCAGGAAGGAGTGTGGTCGTAAGGCTCATGACTCCCCGAGGGGTCCGCTACGAGGAGGCTTATGCCAAGGCCTTTCCTTTCGATCGCCTCGTGGACGGGATGCTCCAGACGAGCATGATAGAGGACACCGTGTGGCTCATGGAGCGATGCATAAGGGAGGATGTGAGGGCCTTCGTGATAGTGAACAATAGGGCAGGGGGCAATGCCCCAGAGATCGCAAGGCTGATAGCTCAGAGGTTCCTTTCGGGCTGTTCCTTGAAAAAAGGTGAAGGAGAGTGAGTGATGTCATCCACGGACCTAGGGGAGATAAGGGATCTCGCCTCTCGAGTCGTGAGCTCCTTTGCTGATAAGAGGGCGAGCAGGGCTTGGTGGAGAGAGCCCATTGTGGCCTCGGCCCCTGTGGATTCGAGATTCCTCGAGCTGAGGAAGATGGCCGCCCCAGATCACATCCTCCCTTGGGAACTTCTCAGAAGTGCGAGGAGCGTGATAGTTTTTTTCGTCCCTTTTGCCAGATTCCTTCCTCTGGAGAACAGGCCTGGGAGTCTCCCCTCGAGGAGTTGGGGTTTGGCATATGTGGAGACAAACGAACTCATATCCGTCCTCTGCCAGAGGATAAAACAGAAACTCGAGGCCCGAGGAGAGAGGTGCGAGACAACTCCCCCCACACACAACTTCGACCCCGAGAGCCTGAGGAGCCGATGGTCCCACAAACACCTAGGGTTCTTGTGCGGTTTGGGGAGATTTGGCCACAACGCGCAGCTCATAACCCCATCAGGGTGCGCTGGGAGATTGGGAAGCTTGGTCACAGAGGCGGATCTGGGCGAAGGGCCCATTGTGGGAAACGGTGAGGCATGTCTTCACAGGGCAGGCTTCAAGTGCTTGAAGTGCGTGAAGAGGTGCCCTGTGGGTGCCCTCACAGAGGAAGGGTTGGACAGAAGGGCATGTTGGGAGAGGCTCAAATTCAATCTGGCCTCAGGAGGCACCCTCCATGGGCTCCCCCCCACAACTCACGTGTGCGGAAAATGCGTATCGGTCCTGCCGTGCTCTTTCCACGACCCAGTAGCGCGACTCCTGGGCTCCAAAAGAGCCCCATGAAGGGACCTCAGACAATGAGATGCCCTTTGGGGCCTTGGAGTCCGCACCTTAACCCCTCAATGGAGACACCTTTTTGATCGGTCTCACCCACCTTTTGGGCTGGCTTGGATTCTTGTCCCCTGAAGGGCTTTCCCAGGCTTCACCCATTACCACTGGGGCGAGATATCCTCGTGTCGTCACTGGGTCAAAGTTCATGGGGAACTAGATCCTCGAGGGGGCAACCGAGGCACTTGGGTTTCGGCCTGCAGTGCCTTTTTCCCAAGGCCACAAGTAGCGCATGGTACTCGTTGTAAAGGGAGGAATCTTGGGGGATCCGCTCCATGAAAAGGGCCTGTATCTCCTCGTACTTGGCTTCACGGGAAATCCATCCATGGCGCCAAAGGATCCTCCTTGTGTAGGCATCGACGACGAATACGGGCCTTTTGGCGGCATAGAGGAGGATGCTGTCCGCTGTCTCGGGCCCTATCCCTGATACCGAAAGCAGTGCCTTCCTGAGCTCATCAGTGGGTAGGGAGAGAAAGGCCTCCAAGTCTCCTTTACCTTTCTCGTCAGCCAGGGCCAAGAGGTTCTTGAGCCTTCGGGCCTTGATGCGGAAGTAACCGCACGGCCTGATGAGCTCGGCCATGGTCTCNTGGGGAAGGCTGAGGAGGAATCCNAGGGAAAGGTCTCCTTTTTCCTTGAGGGNCCTTATGGCCTTTTCCACATTGGGCCAGGCAGTGTTCTGGGTGAGGACAGCTCCCACCATGATCTCAAGAGGCGAGTCTCCAGGCCACCAGTGCTGGGGCCCGAAGCGTTCGAGGAGCCGTCCAAAGACATCCATGAGGAGTGGACCACTGGGCACGAAAGGCCCATCGCAAATCCCGAAGCGGTCTCCTTTCCTCGAGGATCCACCGAGAGCTTTTTCGAAGGGGCTCACTTTATTCCTTTCGTCTCACGAGGCTCGAGGAAATCGAAGGGAGTTCCAGCCCAGCATAATGAAAGCACAGGACCCCTCAGGGAGCAAGATCGAGGGGGCTCGACCTCTCCTCTTTTGAACCCATATCAAAGGCCTTCTTCTAAGCCATCTTGCGCTTCTAGAACCCAACGTAGCTTAGCCTCACTCAGCACTCCATGACCATGCACGGGGTGCCGGGATTACGCCCTATAGGCCGCCCCAAAAAGAACCTTGAACATTCACGAAGCGTTAAAGGGGAATCTGGATTCAAATCGTTTTTCAAAAGGCCCAGAGGGGCGTGTGGTGAGAAGGGCTGTACGAGGAACGATTGGCGGCGGACCGCCGGAAGCCACTTCGCGCCGAAGCCCCCCTGGACCCCGGGTTTGCTCGCAATACCCTGGGTCATCCCATCATCGATCCAGGGGGCTTCTCACGCCCAGGACATTCTTTCGGGCGACATGGGTGTAGATCATGGTGGTCTTGAGGTTCCTGTGGCCCAGGAGTTCCTGTATGGTTCGGATGTCGTAGCCGTTTTCCAGCAGGTGGGTTGCGAAGCTGTGCCCCAGGGTGTGCACCGATGCCTCCTTGGAGATCCCCGCAGCAAAGAGCGCCTTCTTGAACGCCTTTTGAAGGGCCGCTGGATGGACGTGGTGGCGGCGGACAGTCTCCCGGGGGGCAGCACCACCGGGAGCCGCCGCCCGGGCATGGCCCGCACAGCGCCGAGCTCGTCCGTCGGGTCCTTGTCCAGGACGTTGCGGTAAAAGAAAACCAAAACATTGAGGGCCTGCTCTGAGCAGCAGCGGACACCCTCCTTTCCACGGCGAGGAAGCTCAGGAAGTTCCGAATATCGGACGCCGATAGATTCTCCGGTTCCTTATCCCCGACGAAACCCCTGAACGACCCGAAGCCAGCCCAAGTAGGTCCTCTCTGTGCTCAATGATCGATGCCGAAGCCTCAGCGCGTGGTCGGCCTGCTTTACCTGCCAGTCCTCGTGCCTCTTGGAGAGATACCTCAGGAACTCTTGCCTTTGCTCGGAGCTTAAGCGATTCTCCAGGGGAAGCTCCAGGAAGGCGTAACACTCGGCGACCCATCGGACAAAATATGGAACGTACCTCTCCCGAACCACCGCTTTCTCCGCCAGGTACTCCCTGAACGCCCCCAAACATAGCAGATCTCCTGTTTGGCCTCGCTTCCTTCTAATAACAAATCTGGATTTATTCTCCTCCATGTAATTCCCCCCTGCCAGCCCAGGCCGTGTCATTTTTCTTGACATGCCCCCTCGCCCGATCTACCATCTCCCATGGGAATAGGATAGGTATAAAAAGATATGTTAGGCGCCACAAGCGCAACACAGAAAGGAGGTTCTCATGAGCTCGGATGAACTGAAGCGTAAGCTTGGAATCGACGATGACGGGACGTACCGTATCGATCCCGAAACGGGGCGGGTGCAGAAGTGGGGGTTCTTCGGTTGGAAGGAATACCGATCACCGGGTCGACCCGGACAGCGGCACAATCCAAAAGGAGGGGTTCTTCGGCTGGAAAGATACAGAGACGCGGATCCATCCCGATTCCGGCGTCGTTCAGGAGAAAGGGTTCTTCGGTTATCGCGACACCGATACGCGAGTCGACCCGGAGACCGGGGTTATCCAAAAATGGGGCTGGTTCGGTTGGAAGGATACCGACGAACGCATCGACCCTGAGACCGGAAAGCTTCAAGAGCGTGGGTGGTTCGGCTGGAAGGACAAGTGGTAACACGCCGAGTCGGTGCAAAGATGCTGACAGCGCCGATCTCGAAGTATCATAATCGCAATCCATACAGCCTCGCGCACTTGTCTGATCCTAGAGGAGCCAACATGTCTCTTCCCCCTTTTCTCGAAACGGTAAACCAAGTGCTTCTAGGCTTGAGCCTCATTCCCGCCATCGCATTGCTGATCGGGGCGGTGTTCGACCCTCAAGGTGTCCGACACTGCACGAACCACTCTATGGGGAATATTCTGGGCATGTTTGATAACTTGTAGAATACTCTTTTTCGTGGTATACNNAAATTTCCGAAGATAGTTCNAAAGGAGAGGAATTATGCGCTTCAAAGTTGTACTTGTGGCAAGCGACGAAGGTGGGTACACTGTTTACGTCCCGTCTTTGCCTGGCTGTATTAGCGAAGGAGAGACAGTAGAAGAAGCCTTGAGAAATATCCAAGAGGCGATCGAACTATATCTTGAGCCAGTGGAAGATGATCTGGTCATGGATGAGACCGCGCTGGTGCGGGAGATTGAATTGTGAATGTGCCCAGTCTGCCGTACCAGCAAATCATTCATGCCTTGCAAAGAGACGGGTGGACCGTGGTACGTCAGCGCGGCAGTCACATTCGGTTACAGAAACGCATAGGGAGCGAGGTGCTCAAGATAACGGTACCTGCCCATCGTCCAGTCAAACGCTCTACATTGGTACATATTTTGAAGCAAGCACGACTGGAGGTGGATGATTTCTTGAAATTGTTGTGAGTAACAAAAAAAGAGAAAAAGCCCGACCAACATGCGCTTTCAGCCGACGCCGCTCCGCTGCGCTTCGCGGCGCAGGTGAAGCGCGAGCCGTTAGGCGGCAGAAGGAGACACGGGTTGCAGCCAACGACAACCACCTCAGTACCCGAGCCGAAGCTCGCGACCGGGAGTGTCAAGATTCGATTCGACCGCAACGAGTTCGCGGGGCTTTCGGAGACATGGGGACGGACATTCCGCTCCTCATCGGGATGACGCTCGCGGCCGGTCTTGATGGGACAAGCGTCCTCGTGATGTTCGGTGCCATGCAGATTCTTACGGGTCTCGTCTACCGGTTGCCGATGCCCGTCCAGCCGCTCAAGGCGATGGCGGCGATCGTGATGGCGCAACAGGCATCCCCTGCAACACTGTACGGCGCAGGGCTCGCGATCGGGCTTGTCATGTTGCTGCTTGCCACGACTGGTCTGCTGGATCGGCTGGCGCGCGTGGTTCCAAAGTGTGTCGTGCGCGGCATTCAGCTCGGGCTCGGGCTCCAGCTCGCCTCCGTGGCACTGAAGTTCGTGCAGGCAGACGGGCTGCCCGGGTATGCGCTTGCCGCAGGGGCCTTCGTGATCACGGTGCTGTTGCTCGGCAATCGGCGGTTTCCAGCCGCGCTTCCGGTGGTGGTCCTCGGATTGGTGTATGCAGTTACCTTTAAGCTGGACGGTGGCCTTCTGGGCAGTCTTCGCTTCCGCCTGCCTGCGGTGCATCTCCCTCAGCCGGCTGACATCCTGACTGGCTTTCTAGTTCTCGCACTGCCACAGATACCGCTTTCTCTCGGCAACTCGGTTCTTGCGACTCGACAGCTCACCGAGGATCTTTTTCCTGACCGCCGCTTGACCATTCGCAAGATCGGCCTGACATACGCACTGATGAACCTCGTAAATCCGTGGTTCGCAGGTGTGCCTACGTGCCACGGCTCCGGTGGAATGGCAGGCCACTTTGCGTTCGGCGGACGAACTGGTGGGTCGGTCATCATCTACGGATCCCTGTTTCTAGGCCTCGGCCTGTGTTCTTGGGCGGTGGGTTCGAGCATATAGCGAAGGCCTTCCCGTCACCGATGCTGGGAGTCATACTCCTGTTCGAAGCTCTTGCGCTGATCTGGCTCATCCGAGACACGGCGCATTCCCGAACCGAGTTTCCGATCACCGTGTTGGTCGGGCTCCTTGCCGTTGGGCTGCCCTACGGATACGTAATCGGACTTGTCTTGGGAACCGTACTGGTGTACCTGGGTACGCGCACCCGACTCGTGAGTCCCGATGCCGTCTAACAAGTTTGCAGCAAACGGCGCTTCGCGCCGCCGCTGAACCGGAGCGTTGCCGCCGCGCGACCCGCGCTGATTCGCGCGGCGCCAAGTAACTCGCTCAAGCGGATTTGCGCATCACGCTGCGTTCCGCCAAGCCGTGCTCCGCTGTGCGCAAACCCCTTAGCTCTGCCGTTAGGCACTCTAAGCAGGCGACAAGGCGAATGAAAGTTATGATATCCTCCCAAATCCACCGCCTACCTTGCAGAGGAAGGAGTGCGAGGGGGTGTGGAGGTGGATTTTGCTCCCTGGTGGCCGCTGGCTGGGTGGGCTGGCCGCCTTTGTTACCCCTTACCTCCCAAATGGGCCCCTAAAAAGACGCACCTCTCCCTCCATCCGAATAGCTCCTTAGCTTCCCAGTGCGGATTGCCTCTAACCGGACGGCCCCAAGGCCAGCTCATTGATCCTCGTTCTGGCATCCACAAGCAATCCAAAGCAAGGATGCCCCCTCCCCAATCGGATGATCAGCCGGCGAGAACGCTCCAACACCCGCCCAGGCAATCTGATCAAATGATACCTAATCGCCTTCATCCTCTT
>JGI24721J26819_10001806_pt1 | contig 23869 bp, 23 predicted proteins | sample YelNatPaOPGAMG01_FD_26819 | JGI IMG/M metagenome (IMG submission 26819) | reverse complement strand
AAAAAAGGTGAAAATTAAGGTTGCGATTTGCCTATGTTTTACGTTGCTTTGTAAGCTATGCAGATATAGTTAAGGACGTTTCCTGGATTGCAGGTATAGCCGGCATTTTGGTTAGAATTGCATGTTTAATGTTGATTGTGTTGGTATCTTCGAAGGTGTATCAGGAACTGCAGGTATTGTTGGCATCTGCTCAGGAGCAAGGTTGCCTCCTGGAGCAGTTATATGGAGCCAGTAGTAGCTTTCTTGTGAATTATATACAAAGACAAGACCTGCATAAGTGTACCAAGCTATCCATCCGCCAGCCCATACACCCGGATGATAGCCTTGCGGCACCCTTATACCTACTGAGAACTCAGCCCAGTCATCGAAAGCAAACCACCATCCAGAACCATCGACTGACCAATCAAAGTATCGGAAATTATCATCTGTTGATGTGCTATAGCTTACAGAATACGCAGGCAAATCCATACCGAAACTGATTCCTTGAAAGCCAAATGTGACATGATTTTGGCTCCAATAGAACCCTGCTGGTGGCTGATGGCTGCCAGGTGGTTCACCCGCCCACAAAGGTACAGCTATGCGAACAGTGGCTTTCAAAGGCCCTGTCCAATAGTCATTCTGATACATCACATCAGCTAGAAGCACTTTGATCGCATAATAGTCATAATTTGGGTCCTGCTCGCCTGTGTCTTTGTAAAGTACTACACTTATTCCCAGTTGCGTTCCATAATGATAATCAGAGGCTACTATCTCTTGACTTGCATAAACTGCTGGTAGGAACAAAGATCCGACAAAGACCGCTATTGCGGTGATCGCGAAGGAAGTGTTTCGTTGTTTCTTTACTTTTTGAAACAACTTTTCATCACCCTGCAAGATCAAGATTTACCAAATATTTAAANCAACATTTTTGAACAGATGTACAAAAACATCGAACAATTCTAAATTTAGCTCGTGAAAAGCCTTCTAGCAAAATTCAAGTTATCTACGTCAAAATATTCGCTGTTATTATGTTTGGTTTTCACTAACATCAAAAATAAAATCGATGAGCATCGTCCTCGTTTCTCTGCCGCGTATTCCTCGCTCTTGAGGTGTTTTTCATTCCATTCTCGGATTTGAGTTTTGCTTATGATGAATTAACCTTTTCATGTAAATCTTTATTGCAGTAATTCGTCGGTAGCGCTGATTTGTTTCGCATAGTTTACAGTTTTTATAGGAAACTTTTAGCGTAAGTAGGTCAATATTTTTCGCTTGCTATTTTACATTGCGATGATGTATTTTGCGTTTAAAGAGAAAAATGTATATGTGGCTGTCCCACAATTAAGTGGGAAACTATTTGGGGAGTAGAAGGGTTAATTGAAGAAAATGTTAGAATTCAGGTGGCATGGCAGAGGCGGTCAAGGTGCATGGACTGCTAGCGAGTTGCTGGCGCGCGCGGCAATCCATGAGGGCAAGTATATTCAATCGTTTCCAGAGTTTGGGCCTGAACGGATGGGTGCGCCGGTAACGGCTTTTACTCGGATAAGCACTGAACCTATTAGGCTACATTGCTCAATCTACGAGCCTGACGTGGTCGCTGTTCTTGATCATACCTTGCTGCGGACTGTGNCGGTTGTTGCTGGGCTAAAGGAGGATGGAATAGTTATAGTGAACTCTGCAGATGAACCAGCAAAAGTTAAGAAGACTCTTAAAGTGGAAAAAGGGCAAATTTGGACTGTGCCAGCGACAGAGATTGCTTTAAAAATTTTGGGAATGCCTATAATGAACACAGCCATGCTTGGCGCCGCTGCTCGTGTAACGTCAATAGTTGCCTTGGAAAGCATAGAGAAAACCGTTAAGGAGCGCTTCAGATCAGATGTTGCGGCGAAAAACTTTGAGGTGATAAAAGAGGCTTATAAGGAGGCAAAACAGGAATGAGTGCCCGTGAAAAAGGCTGGAAGGAAATTGCGCCGGCAGGAGTCTGCTCCAAGCCCAGCACTGCCTTCCTAACTGGCGATTGGAAAACATATACGCCCGTTAGGGACTTGGAGAAATGCACACGGTGCCTATTGTGCGTGCTTTTCTGTCCTGACGGTGCCATCCGTTGGAAGCCCGAGAAGTCTGACATTGAATTCAATTATAACTTCTGTAAGGGNTGCGGAATCTGCGCGAATGAGTGCCCCACTAAGGCTATAGAGATGAAGGTTGAATAGGAGGAGGTTGTGGCTTGGGAAGTGTAGTTAAGCAGGTGAGAATGGCTTTGTCCGGTGACGAGGCTGTAGCTTATGCTGTTAAGCAGTCGGATGTGGATGTGGTGGCTGCGTATCCTATCACTCCGCAAACTATTATTGTGGAGCGCTTTAGTGAGTACGTTGCCAATGGCGAGGTGCCGACCGAATTTGTCTGCACTGAATCGGAGCACAGCGCGTTAACTGCATGTCTCGCAGCGTCTGTTACGGGTGCGCGCGCTTTCACTGCAACGGCGTCTGCCGGCTTAGCCCTTATGCACGAGATGCTTTTTGTTACGTCTGGCTGCCGCGCGCCAGTTGTTATGGCCATTGCTAACCGCGCTTTGTCGGCTCCGCTTAACATTCACGGCGACCACTCTGACAGCATGGCACAGCGAGACAGCGGCTGGATACAGTTGTATGCCGAGAATGCTCAGGAAGTTTATGACTCGATAATACAGGCGTTTCGTATAGCTGAGGACACTAATGTGCTTCTGCCCGTGATGGTTGGCTTGGACGGTTTCACGTTGAGCCACACGCTTGAGAATGTAGATACTTTGCCTGATGATGTTGTGAAGCAGTTTATCGGCTCCCGCAAAATTCCGAAAGTGCTTACTCATGAAGGGAAAATGGCGCCTTTCAAGCTTGATCCAGATAACCCAATGACTATGGGGCCGATAGCGTTGCCGAATTACTATTTTGAGTTTAAGCGTCAGCAGGAAGAAGCTATGAAAAATGCGCTTTCCGTAATTAAGAAAGTTAACAATGAATACGCGAAAATAAGCGGACGAAGCTACGGAAACGGCTTGATCGAGCAGTATTGCCTTGAAGACGCTGAAGTTGCAGCTGTCTGTTTGGGCTCAACAGCAGGCACAATGAAGACCATTGTTGACGAACTCAGAGCGGAAGGCGTTAAAGCAGGCTTGCTTCGGCTTCGCACGTTCAGACCTTTGCCTGTCGAAGACCTTCGAAGCGCGCTCTGCAATGTGAAAGCTGTGGCAGTTATGGATAAGTGCATGAGTTTCGGCGGCAACGGCGGTCCAGTGTTCCATGAAATTCGCCATGTGCTATACGACGCGGATGTTCAGCCTTACGTTGTCAACTACATCTACGGCTTAGGCGGAAGAGACACAAGCCCGCGGGAGCTGCGAAGCATCTACTCGGATCTGCAGCGCATAGTGGCGAAAAAACGTGTTGAAACGCCAATTCAATATTTGGGATTAAGGGAATAAGGGAGGATTGAATGAGACAATGACAAAGCAAGAATGGAAATTCACCACGAAAGACATCGCTGAAAAACCAGACCTGTTCCTTTCAGGACACCGNGCATGCGCAGGTTGCGCGCCCACAACAGTGCTGCGGCTGATAATGAAGGCTACGCGTGGACCTACCATTGTAACGCAGGCTACAGGCTGCATGGAAGTAATTTCATCGATTTACCCCTACACATCTTGGGCTATGCCGTGGCTGCATACGGCTTTTGAAACCGCCGCCGCAAATGCTTCTGGCATCGAAGCGGCTTTGAAGGCGCTGAAAAGGAAAGGCCAGTTGAAGCATGAGCACGTGGATGTCATTGCGATTGCAGGCGACGGCGGCACATACGACATCGGCCTCCAAGCGCTTTCAGGAGCGGTTGAGCGGGGGCATGACTTCCTCTTTGTGCTGTACGACAATGAAGCGTACATGAACACGGGCATTCAAAGAAGCGGCGGCACGCCGTTAGGTGCGGCAACGACGACTTCACCAGCAGGCACAGTCNTCCCTGGCAAGTTGGAACACAAGAAGCCTATCGCAGAAATCATGGTGGCGCATGAAATGCCGTATGTAGCCACAGCGTCACCGTACTACTGGCGAGATCTTATCGCGAAAGCTAGAAAAGGCTTAGAAGTTGAAGGCCCAGCGTTTCTTCACGTGTTTGCACCGTGCCCGAGGGGGTGGCGAACTGAGCCTGCCAAAACGATCGAGTACTCACGTCTTGCAGTGGAAACCTGTGTGTTTCCGCTGTGGGAAGCTGTCGATGGAAAATACAGCCTTTCAATCCCGAGCATGGTGTTCGCGCGGGCGCCGGAAAAGAAGAAGCCTGTCACAGAGTACCTCAAGGGTCAAGGCCGCTTTAGACACTTGTTTATGCCGCAGAACAAGGCTTTGCTTGAAACTATCCAGCGCTTGACAGACGAGAAATGGCTGAAACTACTGAAAAAGTGCGGTGAAGCTACTGTAAGTGAACCAGCGTCAAGCAGTTCTTGAAAGCGCTTTCAGGTGTTTCTCAACCTCTTTTTCCGCGTTGTCAGCGCGGATGAATATCGGAACGTTCTCGATTCCTGTGGCAATGTAGCTTGACANGAGCCATTCNCCNGGCGCGAACTCTAACGTTTTCTCCAGTATGCCCTTGTCGATCATGAAGGTGTCGCTTATTAGCATGCGGTCGTATGGTCTTGGCAACGTACCGACGAAGTACGTGTGCAGCTGTTGAAGTGCATTAGTGTTCAGGTTGGCAATGCGCTGCGTAGAAACGCACACGCCGAGACCATATTTTCTTCCCTGCCTCAGCANGGTTTCAACCTGTCTGCTGCATTTTTTGTCGATTCCTGTGGCGTCGCCAAGTGCNGGGATGAATTCCTGTGCCTCATCGAAGACTAAGAGAATGTATGGTTTAATCTGGAACCGCTTTTTCCTCCTTGACAGCAAGTCCTGTGTAAGCGTTATGACCAAGTCTTTTATTGTAAATGGGTCTGAAATCGAAAGGCATAGAAGACGTGTGGTCTGGTCTTCGACGAGTTCCCGGACTTTTTCAGCGGTTAACCCGTTGGTTTTTNTTTGTTCTGTCTGGCGCTTTTTTCTTATCAAGTCTATGACTGTTGTCCGCGTTGTTGCCCAAGCATACAGTCCGCTTTTATCATGAACTTTGAACTGCTCCATTGCGCTTGTGGCGACTTCGTCAACGTATTCGACGAAGGCTTCGTCGACCTCTTGACTTTCGCTTAGTCCCTTTTCCTCCATGTAATCCAGAATGGCGTCATGTATCTGGTCGATGGCGTTCATGTAGTGAGGTTTCTCTATACTTTCCTTTCTTTGCATGTTAAGTTCTTCGAGAAACTGGCTGTATGTTGGGACGCGTTGTTTTGGTCGTGTGTAGTAGGCGACTTTGCCTTGTTCCATAACTCGGCGGAGGCTTTCTCGGATCCTGTAGTCTTTCTCGTACTCTCTGGGTTTCACGACAGAATTGAAAAACTGGTCAAGCGAATCGATGCGCTGTTCAAGCACTACTTTTGAAGGCACTGAAGAGTCGGCGAGGACGTCGAGCAGGAGAAAGACGTACTCGCAGCTTAGGTCAAAAAGTACGATTTTTGTGTCTTTTGTGTGTTTCAGTAAGCGTCGCAGCACGTTTGAAGTTAAGTTGCTTTTTCCACCTCCAGTAAAGGCGAAGATGCCGAAGTGATAGCGCACAAGCTTCTCGAAGTCCACGTATATCGGAATCACTGTTTTGTCTGCTTGAAACATCTTTATGAGTCCTATGCGTGGGTCTTTTTCAGCGTCTTCAACGGTCTGGGACAGGCTGAGGTGAAGCTGATCGGTTATCCGTTTGTTGTACATACGGTTAATCATATCGCTGTTTAGNAGGTATACTTGACTGCCGACGATTGGATAGGAGAAGCCTTTAACAAACTCGAATTGGCAGTCGCTGTGAAGGATTAAGTCGTAATTTATGGGCACAGCGTCTATCTGGATCATCATCGTCGATTTGTCGTCTGTTTGCCAGTCTTCTTCTGACTGCTCAATGATCTCGAACTGCATCGGGTAGTATCCATGGTCTGAGAGCCCGCGCAGTCCGAAGTGTTCAGGCCAAACACGGCTAATCTCCGTGAGCGTGTATCTTTCTACAGCGTTTCCGAAGGGTTGTTTGAAGTTTTTGACTGCGAGAAGCATGCCTTCTTCCAAGAGTCCCATAAGGTCCTTTTGATATTCGACTTTAACGCGGCACATGTATCTTGCGCCCGTGCCTGAAACTTTGGCTTCTTCTGTACCGAAATACCTGGGCATAACTGCGGCTAGTCGCGCATGGAATTTGCCGTTGAAGTCTGTGAAGCAGACGCTGTTAAAGGGTTTCTCTTCTTGCGGCCTCAATTGTTGCTCGCCTCTCTCGGAAAGTACTCATGTAGAACACGAACTTTCTTAACCTGTGGTTATTAAGGATCCATTTTGCAGTCGTGTCTACGACACATTTAAACTGATTGTAGTTCCATTTAGCTATTTTGTCCGCGATGAACAAGGCTTTGTTGTGTCCGAAAGCTTCCGGAATATTCGCCGGCGCCATAGCCACTAATATAGTTATCAGCAGATTTTGAAGGTCGTTAGACACCGTGTTGCTCTTGTATAGTATTACCTCAACTGGTTCAACTGTGCCGTCACTAAGCTCGTTCAGGAAAACCTGTCTTGTTTCTGGTTTGAAGTCATATTCTGGATGCGCCAGACGGTCGATGAAGAGCACGTTGCTCCGAAGCAACGGGTCACTCTTGGCTTGGCTTAGCTGTATGTACGTCTTCAAAAAAGCTTTTTCAAGGCTAATCTTGTTCTTTATGGCACCTGAAACGTAGTCCTTGCGGTTTAGCTTGTCAGGCATCATCGTTCTGAACGCAGAGTCGTATTCAATAAGGCTCCATGGAGGTGTCATTTTTTCAGCGTTAAGCACGCTAACAGACTGAAGAATCATCCTGTCCGTGTTCGGCATCTCTTTAAGCAATGTTGAAACTGCGCTTCCGCATAGAAACCCTTGGCTACACATTATTGGAACAAACTGTCTTTTAAAATCTCGTGCAGCCGTGTCCTTTGTTATTCCTACGAGAAGGATGCGGTTCCGCCAGCATTCTTCTAGTAACATGTTAAGCGTAAAAAGGGTTAAAAAAGCAAGGTCAAGCGTGGTTAACCAGCGTTCTTTGCCGTTGCACTGAACCCTAAGCGGGATCGAACCGCCATCGCCCGGTTTTTCGTAGAAGATCTGCTCACCCAACTGCAATGTAAGCTTCTTCAAGCGTTCCCACGTTGAGGTGTACCGTTGGCTCAGTACGTAAACGTTGTTTTTGTATAGCAGAATTTCTTTCAGGATAAGGTTTTTGAGTGCACGTTTCACGCGTCTGACTCTTTTCGCATCGTTAATTTGGAAGGCTTCAAGTATTTGTTCAAACGATAAAGCGCCTTCATTTTTCAGGAGCTCAATCAGCGCGTAACGCAGGTAGTCAGCTCTTGGAGGGGGAAGCGATAAGGAAGTGTTGCAGATATGGTGCCGCGCGATGAGAAGGTCGTTCGCATCAACGCGTATGCCCTCAACCTCTTGACCGATAAGAGCGCTTTTGGCTCGCCAAAGCTCAGTTTGGCTTGTGTCGTACAGCAAGCTTGCGCGTTCAGCTGAAAGGCTTCTATCAAGCAGGATCAGCCCTGGCGGCTTCTGCCTGTCCATAGCGAGTTTCAGCGCTAAGTAATATTCAGAGAAAGTCATTATCGAGTTGGCGATTATCGAGTTATCCACAATTGACTCGTCGGTCAGAGCTTTTGCTATGTTAACCTCGTCAGGGTGTCCTGGAACGAAGAAAGTTTGGTCTACTTCAGGCACATCGTTGATGTATATAGGCACAACACTTGAGATTCCGGCAGCCGTTTCTGTTGTCTTAGCGTCGTATACCACGTCTGGTCCTGCTTCACGGTTAAACCTGATGCTGCCCGTTGAAGCGTATGCGCCCCCGAAGAAGATTACCATGTCAAACATCGGTCTGGAATACATTGTGCCGTCGATTCCTGCAAACCGCACAGTAGGAGCCTTGAAAAAATCGATCGCCGTCTCGTATGCACGCGTCTTACTGAAGTTTTTTTGCACTATATGTACGAGAAGTTCGTCGTAAAGACTTCTAATGGAGGAAAAACGTTTTTCGTAGTCGGCGACTTGTCTTTCGGCGCCAAACCTTAAACGGTTACATGTGGTCCTAATCGTCTCGTTCAACGCGGAGAGGCTCAAACCAAGTTCACTACGGGTTCTGTTCGGTCTTCCAGTCTAAAAGGATTGTTGACATGTAAACGCTTAAAACGCATCGCTAAGAATAGAATTATGACGTGGCATGCGTATATACCAAGCTTAACCGCTTAAGTAGTCCTTAACTTCTTCCTTGCTCAAGTAAACCCATGAAAGCACAGCCAAAGAGAGGTTAACGACTAAGGCGAAGAGGGAAAGGATAAGGTCTGAGCCAACCTTGAACCCTTCAGGCATCGTAACGTATAATCCAACGGCGACAATGTTTACGGCGGTGGCAACCACTGGCAAAACAAGCCCAGCAATGTATGNATAGGATTTACCCAAAAGAAAACCTGGGACAACTGCAAGCTGGAAAACGCCCAGCAAAAGAAACATTGTAGACAGGAAAAGCTCGGCTGGAACGCCGATCCGGTACCACGCAGGCACGATTGAACTGGACAACATAGAAAACATTGAAACGTCAAAGCTTATCGCATTGTAGTTGCTGTAAACCGCATACATGCCTGTCACAAGCCATATCAAAGTTATAAACGCAAGTGACATAGGCATTCTAGGCTTATCCTCGCTCACCTAAAGCCCACCCACATTGGCCGAAACAATGCCATAAAACCTACACCTTCTTTTAATCATTGCGCAATAGAAAAAGTATAAACATGTCAGGCTGGAAACGCCGACGACGAATAAAGATGACAGGGCTCATACAGAAACTTTAAGGCTCAAATTGTAAAAAAGCTTTTAACTCGAAAGCAACAACTAAAGTTGAGGTTATTGAATGAGTATAGAGCAGGGGAAGAACCTCGCCGGTGTAGGCGCCCTTCTACTTGTAATCGGCACGTTTGTACCGTTTCTCGGAATCGTAGGTATAATCCTTGTCCTTGTAGGTTTGAAAGACCTGTCAGAAGCTTTTAACGATAACAGCATCTTCCAGAACGCGCTCTACGCCCTTGTTTTCGGCATAATAGGCATAGCGGCCGCAGCATTCATAGTGATGAGCCTAATCTTCGGGGTCGCGTTGTTCGGCGCCGCCATCGGACCTAGTGGAAGCCTTACTGGCGGAATTCTCGGCGCCATCGCTGGAATCTTTGTCGCTCTAGTAGTTGCCTTCGTCTTTCTCATTCTCGAAGCAATATACTTCAGAAAAGCTTTTGACANACTTGCCTCTAAAACTCACATCAGCACGTTCTCAACTGCAGGAACGNTTCTTTTCATCGGCGCCATTCTCACCATAATACTCGTAGGTTTACTCTTAATTTTGGTGGCTTGGATACTTGCGACGGTCGCTTTCTTTTCCATCCAAATGCCTGCGCAATCTCAAGTCAGCCAACAGCCGTCTCAAGCATAACTAACTTTTTTCTTTCTTTTGTTGCCTTAACCTTTTTGGGCCAGAATCATCCATGTTTCTTTAATAAAAAGGAGCTTTTTCCAGCTGCTCAAAAGAGCTGGAATATTGATCCATTTTTTGACGCGTTCGAGTGTGAAATACTCATTGATGTTCGGTTTGAGCCTTTGTACCGCCGTTGAATCTCAGTTGCCACAGGATTGCATTAGATGAACNTGCAAACTGAAGCATATGCTTCACGCATCGCGCAAATACGCGATTAAGGCGTTTATGCCCTTGTAAGCCGTCTAAATTGGTTGTGGAAAGCCAAAAACTTATCTGCAAAGCGCACATGTCGATCCATGAGAGTGGAGAGCGAAGGCTTGCGGAGTTTCACAAGNCCTGAGGTCGTTGTGAGTATGTGTCTCGGTTTCGGACGTGTTAGATGGGACGGGCAGGAATGCCGCTGCGAATACGTTGAAAAGTTTAAGCCTTTCATGAGTTTCATTCCGGTATGTCCTGAACTAGGCATAGGACTCAGTGTCCCGCGTCTTCCCTTGCGTCTATTGTTCCAAGGTGAACGATTGAAGCTTGTGCAGCCTGCTACCGGGCTTGATTTAACGCAAAAGATGGAGGGTTTTGCAGAAGCCTTCTTAAAGACACATTTGGAGGTGGACGGTTTCATACTCAAGAGCGGCTCGCCTAGCTGCGGTCTTAAAAAAGTCAAAGTGTACACTTGCGCCGGCGCTTCTAAAGCCGCAGTCAGAGCATCTGGTCTTTTCGCGGCATTAGCCCTGCAGAACCTTTCAAGGTGCGCCTTCACAGACGAGAAAGATTTAGCTATCTCTAAACGGCGGGAACATTTCTTGACGAAACTCTACACGCTGGCGAGCTTCCGAAGAGTGGAAAAGTCCTGTTCAACTGAAGAATTACTGAAATTCCATGTTGAAAACAGGCTTCTCATATCCGTCTACAGTGCTAAGCAGCTTCGACTTCTTTCAACATTAATCGACAATGCAGAGGAAAAGCCGTGGCGCTGGCTAGTCAAATCGTACAGGACGCATTTGCTCAGCGCTTTCAAGCGGTCACCTGCCGAAGCCTCAAACATCGAAGTCATGAGAAAACTCTATAATCGCTTTGCTCATAGGCTTTCGAAGGATGAAAGCAGTCTGGTGCTTAGTCAAATGCGTGAATATGCTAGCGGTGGCGCTCCATTAAGCGTTTGTCTGTGCCTCCTCAAAGATTTGGCAGTTCGCTTCGATGAAAACAGTTTAGCCCAGCAATCTTTTCTTGAGCCTTTCCCACAGGACCTAATGGAAATCGCATAAGACAAAATCTTGCAGAGCACGAACTCCTAGACCGAAATACACGTAATTGCGTCCCGCTTGAGCTTGCGTCATCGCGCAATTGAAAAGGGTTCTTCTATGTTATTGCAATGTTTTTCGCATGTTGACGTTGGGATTCATGCAAAAACGTTGTTTGCCCTAAATGCCTATGAAGTATACTCGCTTAATGTCTGGAGACAAACACATTTTCTTTTAATGCTTCATTTCCTTAAGTGTTAAGCGTTAAATACTGTTGAGAGAGGATATAAGCATCATCCGAGGGCTGAGTAGCATATGAAGCGTCGATTTCTGTCCATCGTCCTAATTGGCATATTTATTGCTGCAACCTATCTCGGCGTAGTCAACANGGCACATGGTGAACAACTGTCGCTTCCTGTGAGTTCAAGGCGTTTTCTACTAGGTTTAACGCCTACGTTCAAATTAAATGGAACTCTTGAAGAAGTCTACGAGACTACGGGTTCAGCAGCTGAGGTTATGAACCTCTGGTTTGCCAGCGTTCCATGGTATAATTTAACGGAGCATCTGGAAAAACCTGAAACTCAAGGGCTTTTACAGCTTATAAAGTCAAGCGNTCTGACACCTGTTTTCCAACTGAATTTCTGGACTGTGAAAGATGGAAAAGTTATGTTGCAGGTTCCACCATACATGAACGCAGCGACCACAACCCTCGGAAACCCTGAATTACGTCGACTATGGCTTGAACAAGCCACTAATATCTCACGTGATCACCATCCGAAGTATTTTTGCATAGGCAACGAAGTTGACACTTACTACTGGAACGGTAGCCGCGAAGACTTTGACAACTATGTCAGCTTAGTAGGCGAAACCTATGATGCTGTCAAAACAGTTTCGCCTGAAACTAAAGTCTTTGTTGTTTTCAGGCTTGACACTATCGATTCCTACAACGGCTGGTTCCTACTGCAGAAATTCAACACGGCAAAATTAGACCTGTTCGGTTTTACGTCATATCCCTACATGCTTGGTTATCCAGGACCTGCATGGTACGAAAAACCTATGGATATGCCTGCAGACTATTACATGCGCATACTGAAATACACGGGGAATAAATCAATCGTTTTCAGCGAAATAGCTTGGACAAGCTCCGAATCTTTGAGAAACGGCTCTGAGCAAGAGCAAGTTGAATTCCTACTTTGGTTCCTTCAACACACAAAGGAGATGCCCGTCGAAATCGTTAGTTGGCTATGCCTCCACGACTTGCGCACCGTCGAAGAAGAGAAAACTCCAAACGCCCTTCCCAATGATTTCGCCGGATTGAAATACAAAAATGGAACAGAAAAAGCGGTCTGGAACTACTGGCAAGCACTTTTCGCATTGCCCCGCATAGTCCCTGAACTCCCAACAACATGGCCGCTTGCGGTCACTCTCACGTTTGCCACACTCGTCGAATTACTATGTAGACCTAAAAGACCACCTGTCAGATATGCCTCAAAAAACAAAGTAAAAACCACGCAACCTAAGTGAAACTTGACGATTAAATAATCATATGCACACTGTGTACAAACAACAGAAGCGCAAGAAACTCTTTAATTGGAACCATACGTATGTCTGCAAAAAGGCATTAACCCTCTCTGGAAAAGGCAAATAAGAACGAACACNCAACAACCTACATGGTCACCTGAAGAATGCTCCAAACCCTGGGAAAACCTCACAGAAGACTTGCGAGGCCCATTAAAAACAGGGCGGGGTTGCCCTAGCCTGGTAGGGGGCAGGCCTGCTAAGCCTGTGGTTCGCAAGGGCCGCGCGGGTTCAAATCCCGCACCCCGCGCCTTTTCAATAGCTTAATCAACAAAGCTCGACTCAAAGTGCCTCAAGTAATTTGGGCAGATTAGCTTCAGAAAGCTAAAATAAAGAAAGGTTTGGTGGACCTAGCTAAGCGCTTCCGAGTCGTAGGCAACATCACCATAGGCATGTTTAGGATCAGCTTCCTCTATTCCGATTAGAAGGCTCAAGAACTCTTAACCGTCGTGGACGTTGCCCTCTGGTGACTCTGAAGGCTATCGACGGCTCAGACTTGCTGTCAACTATTATGGAGTTTGCAGCCGAAGAAAGGCTTATCCCCATTCGCATTTCCCAAATAAGTGTCTGGGTCGCCGTGGAAGCATTCACCGCTGAAGAGTCTGCAACGACCCCTGCCCTTGAATACGCCAGCATTCTCCAAGCGTCTAGAAAACTTTTCGAATAGCCTCTCAAAGCTTTCAACGCTTACCTTGGGTCTGTACCTCTTTAAAATTAATTGACTAGGCGTTCAATAGTGACGACTGCAGCCTTCGTTGAAGACGCAAGCTTCAGCTAAACCGCTGCGATCGCCGAGATAACGCGTCAGCATGCCTTTCAGGGGGCAGAATCAACAAGCGCTTCAAAACCAAAGATGGGAAGCATGTGCCAACAAGATAGTGGCGTGGTATTCGCCTAGAATACGAAGCGTCAACGTGCTTTAGAAAAGCTAAGTCAACCTTGGAATGTAGGCGCTTCAGACTTAACAGACTGCTCATCAAACACAAAGAATAAAAGGACAGAAAACGAATTGTAAATTAGCCTTTATGTTGCATCAGTAGTAGTGGGAGAAATTATGGAACACACAATGCCTCTGATAGGCGAAAAATTTCCTCACATGGAAGTTAGAACCACAAAAGGTGTAGTCAAACTGCCAGACGACTACAGCGGGAAATGGTTTATTCTCTTCAGCCATCCTGCAGACTTTACACCCGTATGCACCACTGAGTTTGTTGCTTTTCAAAAGCGGTATGAGGACTTCAAAAAGCTGCAATGCGACTTGATTGGACTAAGCATCGATCAAGTATTTGCTCATCTTAAATGGGAAGAGTGGATTAGAGAGAAAATTGGTGTCGAAATCAAGTTTCCAATTATTGCAGACAATACTGGAGAGATCTCTGGGCGATTGGGCATGCGTCACAAACAAGCAGAGGGGACACAGACTGTGCGAGCTGTGTTTATCATTGATCCTGAAGGGACTATCAGAGCAATACTTTATTATCCCATGGAACTGGGCAGAAATATGGATGAAATCCTTAGAATGGTCAAGGGACTTCAGACTGCGGACAAAGGATACGCAATTCCAGCAAATTGGCCAAATAATGAGGTCATTGGCGACCATGTTATTGTTCCGCCAGCAAACACCGTGGAAATGATTAAGAAAAGAAAGGAACAAGAGAAAGCTGGCGAAATTGAATGCTTAGACTGGTGGTTATGCCACAAAAAGGTGTAGTTGCCAGCGGAACCCGATAGAATAATCGAACAACCAAGGTTGGATTGCAATCGATTTTTTCTTCTCAGCTTTACCGTAGAATTAAAATTTCTCCAAAGTAACAAAAAAAGCGTTATACCTGCAGAAGCTTGCGCATCGCCCGCAACGGTCACATTTGTCCGCTTCCAAGGAAGGCATTAACATGAAAACGTTTTTCACAGTTTATCTTCAGGTGTAAAAGCAAATAGACCTTAGGCGTAATTGGTATTCCAGCGAATTTTGGCTATTTTCCAAGATTTTTTGCTACAACGTCTATAGTGTTCAGCAGTTTTTTTGAAAAATCTATCAAAAATTAGACTTATCTATGAACAAGAAATAATTACGCCTAAAGTCTAATGAGCATTCGGTTCTTCAACATCGCAGTCCAGCAATTAAGCATGGCTCACAGAAACTGCAATGCCAACATCAACGGAAGCTTTGCCTGTCCCCCTTACCACTTGCAACTAACATGATCATTGCAAACCCCCAGGTTTTGCAGTTTGTTTTTCTGCTCTCAAGATTTTCTAGGGCTTTACGTAATGCATTAACCGCGATCTCAGCGCAATGGCTTTCAGGCAGCCCGCCTAGTTTATCTAAAACGTCTTCCTTAGTGATTCTCCAAGCTTCCTCAATTGTTTTATGCGTGATCAATAGCGTTAAGGCTGAACCGGAGCAAGCAGTTCCCACGCAGCCATCGTATTCGAATTTTGCTTCCTGTATTGTTTCATTTTCTCCAAGCTTTAAATAGATAGTAATTCTATCGCCACATGGGAGGCCAACATAGGTAGATGTAACACTTGGATTTTCCATTGCGCCAACATTGACTTTTTCCAAGTAAAGCTTTATAGACGGGGAAGAATATCCTGCTTTTAACAGAAATTCTTCCGCCGTCAACTTTCCGGGCATTTTTTACACTTAAAGTCTCAGTTGGTAACGTGCGTCAATGATGATGGGCGTGACTGCAGCCTTCGGTTAGCTCTTCAAGCTTGTCCTGCTTGTACGCTTCAACCACTTCTCTGACTGTTTCTGCATTCGCCTTTAACACGGCTATTCCTGCCGCTTGGAAAATGCTCAGTGCTCGTGGTCCCATCCCATAAGTGATGACGGCGCTTGGTCTTAACTGTAGTATTCGGTCTGGCGGAAGCCCGACCCCGCCAAAGTGTTCACTTTCGTTGGAAACTGCTTGAATGTTCAAGGCAGCGCCATCGTCCGCCAATTCAACGACTATGAAGTATGGTGCTCTGCCGAAATGCTCAGACAACTTTGCATCAAACCCTTTTCTGTCTTCAGCGGGAATTACTATTCTCTCCTTCAATTTTTCACCTCCATCGAAATGTTCTTAATATTTTATTGTTTTGAATCGCACTCTCAAGCTTTTCAACACACGAACGTTTCATAACCATTATCGCCCTCGCCGCAAACCTCGTCTACCTGTTCTACCTCTAAAATGACCGCCAACTGTTGGAACGGGTACTTCTTCAAGTTCACCTTTCTTGTATTTTTCAACAGCTTCTCTTACGGTTCCGCCCATAGCAGTGAGAACGTTTATTCCTGCGGCTGATAAAGCCTGTAACGCGTTGGGTCCAACATTTCCTGTTATAAGCAACGTGACACCCTTACTTGCTACTGTTTGGGCAGCCTGTATTCCGGCGCCGCTTAAAGCATCAGAGGAAAGGTTTGAAACAACTTCGAACTGCATTGTTTCCGAATCAACGATAATGAAATACGGGCATCGACCGAATCTTGGGTCAATTGACGCATCTAAACTGTTTGCTGCGGCAGACACACAAACTTTCATCAAATCACCCTCTTCAAGGAGACCTTAGACTTCAGCCATGGTAGAAATTGAAGGACGCCAACCCTTCTCTGCGGAGGAACAGAGGCTGCTGCGGCCTCAATGACCGATTTCAGCCACGCCAGGTCAAAGATAGGGTTGGATTCACCTTCGCTAAAGCCAGCAGCGCTCAGCCTCTTTCGAGGCATGCCATTAAGCGGTTCTGGCGGAGAAGACCAGACTATGGAAGCATCCTGATGCCCTTCTATTCCCCCACGCATAGTGCCCAAAAAATTTAGGCTGTTCAGAGTTTGCATTGTTACCACCATTGCAAGCCCAAGAATTTAATGGGTTCCTGCATTAGTCAGCTCCTTTGGATATTTTTGATTCTGTTTTTTGTTCTAAGTACTGCTCGATTTTTTGAACTATTTCCATAAAGGCTTTCGACGCAGGAGAATCCGCATGTTCAACAATGAAAGATGCGCCTTTATCGGCATCTTCACATATTTCTTGATCTATCGGTATACTTCCAAGAAATGGAACGTCAAGCTCTTCTGCAATTTTTCTTCCGCCACCATGATGGAAAATATCAATCTTTGCGCTGCAATTTGGACAAATAAATCCGCTCATGTTCTCAACGATGCCTATGATCGGCATCTGCAGGCGCCTTGCAAAAGTAACCGCCTTCTTAACAACTATTTGCGAAACTTCTGAAGGGATTGTTACAATGACCACACCATCCATTTCTGGCAAGAGCTGCGCAACGCTTAAAGGTTCATCCCCCGTACCTGGCGGCAAATCAATGAGTAGCAGGTCAAGTTCCCCCCAGACAATATCCGAAAGAAACTGGCGAATCGCCGTCATCTTTAAAGGCCCACGCCAAATAACAGGCGCATTCTCATCCGGCAACAAAAAATCCATCGAAATAACCTTAATACCCTGAAGGCCTACAGCGGGAAAAACCCCAGCTGGACCCGCCTGTAACCGCTGACCAGCCAACCCCAACATTTTAGGCACGCTTGGACCATGAATGTCAGCGTCCAAAACACCCACACGATTCACATGCCCACGCATTGCAAAAGCCACAGCAAGATTCACAGTAACCGTGCTTTTGCCTACACCGCCCTTACCGCTTATAACAGCAATTTTGTGTTTAACCTTGCTCATCCTAGCCCTAAGTCTTTCCTCCTGTTCCTGAATCTGTTTTCTCCTTTCATCGATCTCCTCAGCTCTTTCACTCATAACGCTCACTGCTAATTTAGAAATAGTTTAATGTATAAACAAAATTAAATAGCTTATGTTTATAAAATAAACAAAAGNGAAGCCGATGAACATGATGGCGGAAAAATAATTTCACAACTGCAGTCGGACGGCAGAGCAACCCTAGAGAAACTGGCAGAACAAGTTGGATTCACAAGCATGGGAGTTATGAAAAAGCTCTAGAAGCTCATGAGCCAAGGTTCAACACAGGTTTCGGCTCTGCTGAACCCGTTCTCCATTAAACTTTTCTCTGCAATGGTTCTAATTGAGTGGAAAACGCAGAAGCAATGCAAAACCTGCTGAAACGATTGCCCANGGGTGGTCCATATCTTCAAGACTATGAGGTTATAGCTTGATCGCTCTTGTCGTTGCTGAAGATCGAGATACTCTTGAAAGAGTATCAAATAGAAAAATGTTCTCTCAGAAGTAGCGCAGCCATACGCAGATCAGAGTTTTACCTGATAGGCGACATCCATTTCGCATCTTTTCTTCTGGTAAGGGAATACCTAACCCATAAAGGGGGAACAATGCTCCAGCCATGCAAACTGCAAACTCTGCACGGGGATGCATATACGGGAAATGCGCTGGATGCCCTGCAACAGTTCATTGAAGGAACACTTTGAAGGATTAAAGCTGCTATGCTTCGGCACATGGGCTTGTCCATGGCGGCTACAAACTCGTCTACCTCAGCCAAGGTCCACGGATGCTTCCTGTTAACTGGTATCGCTGTTGGAAGATTCNCATACCGCAAGTTTATGGGTATGTCGTAGTATTTGGCTAGGCTTTGAACAGCCCCAATATAGACCNTGACGGTTTTCGGCGCGTATCTGTAGTCCTGCAGCCAAGCCGCAAAATCGTNAAGGGTTTCAGTGGCTTTGCGCCTCTTCGCATGCCTTATCAGAAAACCATTGTGCTTCACATTTTTTAGGAAATCTCCAAGGAAAAACCTGCTAGAGTAGTATTGTCGGAAAAGCTTCAGTCCAGCAGAATTCACGCCACGAGTCCCGGCCTTCAAAACAGACAGAAACTTACCCACCTCATCAGAACCAGTCAAGCCCGCCAACCCAAAGTCCTCTAACGAACGAAAAACTTTAAAACAACGAGCATAGTAGCCCAGTCTTGGCATGAACAGCTGCTAACACAAGAAAACTTTAACTCAAGCCACGGCCACGATACCCGAACGGTGTCCTCACATGAAAAACAGACCCACAAAAGAAGTGAGGGCACCAGAAATAGAGGTCTAAAGCTTGCCCGAGGCTTCATGGTGAAATAACTTGAAAGAGAAAGGACCGTTGTACATTGTCCCTTGGCGCTGCACCTTCGCGTGCAACTTTAGTTGTGTACACTGTGCTTCTGCAGGCAAAATGGCAGTTCAGAACGAGGTAAGCACTGACGACGCGAAGAAGATTGTGGATNAGGTTTACGAGTTTGGTGCAAGCTTCTTCGGTATAACGGGCGGTGAGCCTTTCCTTCGGAAAGACCTGTTTGAAATCATCGAATACGCCAAGAAAGCTGGATTAAACGTTAGCGTCATCACCGATGGACGCCTTGTAAGCGACAAGGCTTTTGAAAGCATTGCTCGAAATGAAGTCCGCGTTTCCGTAAGCATCGACGGTTCGGAAGCCACGAACGATTTGGTTCGTGGAAAAGGCGCATACGCTGCCTCCGTCCGGTTGGTTGAGAAACTTTCCAAGGCGAACCTTTTGAATTGTCTAGTGTACACTTTGGCAAACGTTAATGATTCTGTTACAAACGTTAATGAAAAAGACTTTACAAGCGTGCTGGATTTGGCAGCGGAGTACGGTGCGCGCTGGGTCATTTTTCACGGCATGATTCCTTACAGCCGAGACAAAGCCGCTTTGAAGGCGTGTCCCTCGCCGTTGCAGAACGAATGGGCTTGGAACAAGCTTTTCGACCTGCAGTCAAAATATAAAGATAAGCCTGCAATCAACGTGTATTACCCGGCTTACGCCCGCGTTGCAAAACAGCGTGGTACAGCTGACTGGGATAACTGGTTCAACCATTTCTTTCTTGGGCGATGCTTCTTCGGCAAGTTCATGAGCATAGCTGAGAACGGTGAGGCTATACCTTGCAGCTACAACGATGTGTACAGGCTTGGTAATGTCAAAACGCAGTCACTTCAGAGCATTTGGAATGGGATGCAAAACAGCGGTTTCTACGCGGAAGTCAGAGAGAAGAGAAACTTGAAAGGGAAATGCGGTGTCTGTGAATACCGTGAAATCTGCGGCGGCTGCCGAACCTCCGCATTGTTCTTTACAGGAGACATACTAGGGTCGGACCCTCAATGCATGTACATTCCGAAAGCACTGCGCGAACAGCGAGCCACCTCTAAAGAAGTATGACTTGCCTCGTTAAGGCGCGGCGTCCTCAACTGAGGCTTTAGTTAAGCTTANGGCAATGGGAGCCTTCGACTTCGAAAACTTCCATGTCCAACCCTGTTTTGAAGACTGCATGGCAGCGTTGCCAACATACTAAACTATTCTGGAATTTCGTGCAGGGCTTTCAGTGTGCAACGTTGAGTTGTTTTCGTTGTTTTATCGTCCTTGGTTAACTGGACTTGTTGGTCGCAGTGCGCGATTATAATTTATATATATACCGTGAACTATCAGAGTACAGAGGATGAAATGGCTTTCGGCGACCTCGGCGACCCCGTTACTGTGGCTGTGATAGCGATTGCTGCTGTACTAGCGTGCGCGCTGGTTTTGTATGCCATGCGCCGAAGACCTGTGAAGTCTCTTAAGGCGCCGAAGCCTGTTGAGCTTGAATCATCTTCAGCCGCTTTGCCGTTCAAAATTTCCAAAAGTGTGCAGGCGTCAGACGCATTGCATGCGAAGGATGAGCTCCGAATTCTGGAGCTTGAACGGGAAATTCTCAGCGATGCGCTCAGAAGGCTCTACGAAGCGCATGCGGAAGGAAAGATCTCTGAGGAGGAAAGGGAGCGGCTTGCAAGCGCCTACAAGGCTCGCATGATGGCTGTTAAAGAATCCATTGCTAAAGATGAAACCATTGTAGCGTTGCATGAACTTGAAAGCATGCAGGAGGATCTGATGCGGCTTTTCAGCGAGCGTTTCGGCGAATTGACGTCGAAGGTTGAGGAGCTTCGCTCCAAAATCGAGGTTAAACCGATAAAAGAAGTAAAGGTTCAGTTGCCCACGCCCTCGCCTGCGGAGGAAGACATTGAAGAAGGCGAGGAGGGAGAAAAGCCTAAGAAGCGCAAGAAGCCACCTGAGAAACCTAGCCCAAAAAGCGAAGCTGAGAAACGTATAGAAGAGATCAGAAACGAAGTGGAAAAAGTATTGAACAAGCTGGGGCANATGGAAATTGAAACATAAGAGTCAAATGTTAGAAGAGGCTAAGAGGAACGCGGCTGCTGAAGCAGTTAAGCACGTTCAAAACGGTCAAATCGTCGGTTTGGGCAGTGGAAGCACGGCAGCCTACGCGGTAGAGGCAATAGGTGCACGAGTCCGGAACGAGAAACTGAAAATAATGGCTGTGCCCACTTCTTACCAAGCATTTCAGCTCGCAGTGGAACACTGCATACCCGTAACGACGCTTGAAGAACATCCCATTGTCGATTTAACCATAGACGGCGCAGACCAGATTGACCCTGAACTGAACCTTATAAAAGGCATGGGTGCCGCTCTGACAAGAGAGAAAATAGTAGCAGCATCNACGAAACATAACATAATAGTTGCTGATGAAACAAAAAAAGTCTTTAGACTGGGCCAAGATAACCATCCTGTACCTCTGGAAGTTGTCCCGTTTGCCATAGCCCTTGTCAAGCGCCGAATAATAGAGTCAGGCGGGAAGCCTGTGCTGAGAGAATCAGCGGGCAAACTTGGACCAGTCGTAACAGACAATGGAAACATAATTATAGACGCTTACTTCGGAATAATCGAAGACCCTGATGCGTTAGAAAAACGCCTTAAAATGGTGCCAGGCGTTGTTGAAACTGGAATCTTCACAGAGCTTGCAAAAACCGTGTATGTCGGAAAAGTCTCAGGCGTCGAAAAACTTGAGAAAACAAGCAAGAAAACTCGTGGACCGTAAACGCTTAAAGCAATTCTCAAATGCCGTTCACTTTGTTCATTGCGACTACGAAGAAGAAGCCCAATGTTGAATGGCAGAGTGTTACATTTAAAATGGCCGGACTAGGCAAAAAAGCCAGGGTAGCCTATTTGCGCTGAAATTATGGATTTCCCTCGCAAATCCCTTTTTTGGGCGTTTTCCTCGAATTTGACCAGTTTAAGGTGTTCGGAGGTGAGAAAAGTGAGTGGTGAAAAGACGGTTTAAGTGTCCTGAGCGCGGTTGTGACCGGATGTATAAGGACGGTATAAGATATACTCGCTATGGAGAAGTTGAAAAGTATCTGTGTCGAGAATGCGGGTACCGTTTCTCATGATGGAAGCCTTGAGTTTTCTGTGATTTGCCTCTTTTTTTCTGTTTTTACTTTTAGCTTAGTGGGAAAAGAAAAAGCTGTGCCATGTTCTTAGGATTTTTGGGAAATTCACTATTTCGTTTGGCATTATAAACCATCGCTTTTCTTCTGGGGTTTGTTTCAATTGTCCTGCTAAAGCCAATATTTCTTCTTTGGTTGTTGGAGGACTTATTTTAAGGATTTTCGTTGCTCTTGTTGCTTCTATATCATCGTGTAGTATTTTTGTTAAAAGTGCTGTTCGTGCTGCATTGTAGCGGATGTTGTCCCATGTAAAGCTAATGTTTTGAACAAGGAACGGTCGAAATCTTCGTAAGCCATCTTGTAAGATTTGAAGTTCAGATTTTGCTCTTTTTGCTTTATCTGATGTTAGTTTTTTGATTAGTTGTTCTCCACCCCTTTGTGGGAGACTTGCTACTTGACAAGTGAATAATAGGTCGTCGAAGCATTCGTTGATAGTGTATTCTTTGTTTCTTATTTTTGATTGCGTTTGTATAGCTTGATTGTAGCTGGTTTTGCATTCTTCTATGTTGAACTGGTTTTCTTGCAGTATTCCTATGTCAAATAGGTGTTTTGCGTATTCGAGTCCGTTTCTGCTGTCGTTTAGAGGTCTGCCGATGGTTGTGGGGCCAATTGTAGAGAGTTTGTCCCCGAGTAGTGCGCCTACAGTTGGGGTTGTGACTTTTATTGTCGAGTTAAAAAAGAAAGTTTTAAGCGATGTTTGTTGTGTGGCAAGTTTAGGTTTTATTCCCATTGCATCAAGCAGTATTGTTCTACTTCTTTCCGTTATTGGTGGGGTTTCTATTCTGTAAAGGTAAAAGGGTATGTTATCGCCAACAACTCTTTCTCTTGGAGTATATGAGAAAGCTTTTTTGTTGAATTTTTGGTGTATGTTTTCTAAAATTTGTTCAAGTTCGTCTTTTGATGCATTTGTGCATATGTCGACATCAACGCTCAGTCGTGTCCACTTTTCTTTAAGCAATGTCTGGATTGCTGAGCCCCCTTTGAATATAAAGTCCAATCTCGCTTCTTGGAGTTGCCCGACATATTCCAAGCAGAATATTGCTTTTTCAAGGTTGGCTATGTTTGTTATGATTCCCTTGGACNATAGCTCACGAATTTTATCTGAGTCGAATGTTTCTTTTGTTCCAACAGTTTTGTCTGTAAGGGTCATTCTTTTGCACCTTCCACAATTTCATCTATGACTTTTAGGGCTTCTTTTTTTCCAACGAATAAATTGTCTGGTATGGCAAACTTCGTGAGNTGTTTTAGATTGTAAAGTAATATTATTATTTCGTCTCGTATGTTTCGTCTCTGAGCGNATCTTAATAGGCGGTGGAAGTTTATTCCTTCCCTGCGTAACATGTTTGCAAAGATTCTTCCAAGTTCAGCTGGCGAGAAGCTTAGTTCTTTTCTTGTAGTGAGGTAGTATATGTCTATCCATATCCGTTCTGGTGCGGGANTAAGCAGGTTTTCGATTTCGATAAGTCCGTATTTTTCACTTCTTTCCAAGAGGTATATGGTCTTATTTGGATAGTATGTGTAGTCTTGGAAGTCTTTCTTTTCTGGGTTTAGTATTGCATGGTATCCTTGCTCGATGAGGGCGTCTCGTATGCTTGGGGAAAGGATTTTGCTTGTTTCGATCACTATTAGGTCNCGGCTTACCGCGTAATGTGCGTATTCTGCTAACATGTTTATTGACCATATGACGAATTGTGCCATTGGAAAGTGTTGTCTAAGGTAATAGGCTATTTGAGACAATTCTGGAGATAGCTTGACAATAGCTGTTGATCCCCCTCCTCTTATGTAGAGNCCTCTTCCAATTCTTTTGACGACGCCCATTTTTACAAGGCGGCTCAGGTAATTTTTTGCTGTTGTACGGGATACATTGAGGTCTTGCATCATTTCTTCTATTGATATGGTTTCACGCTTGGAAACATATTCAACCACTTTCTGGGGTGCTGACACTTCTGNTCACATGGTGTTTAATATATTTTTGCCAATATATATAGTTTGTTGTCAAAAGTATACTCGACGTTTGAAATGACATTTAAGCCCAAAGACTAAAATAATAATTAGAATATTTTTGGACATTATCAGATTTCTTTCGTTCACTCCAGTTGTCTAAGTTTGTCGATTAGTGTTTGTCTGTTTTCCTGGTTCTTCTGCCACTGTTCAGAATATGCTCTCCATTGTTCAGCTGAGATTTTGCCTTTTGCTTTTA
>JGI24721J26819_10001801_pt1 | contig 23888 bp, 13 predicted proteins | sample YelNatPaOPGAMG01_FD_26819 | JGI IMG/M metagenome (IMG submission 26819) | reverse complement strand
AAAGAAAAACTCAAAATAGAAGCGTGGATTAACTCCAGTCCGAAGAACAAAGACTTGTTCGATAGACTAAAAGCTGTGTGGGATGTCTCTAGCCAGGTTGGCAAGGAATGGGATTATGCACGTCCATTGGAAAAATTGAGTGCAAAGATTAACGAGACGGGAGGGACCTCCTGGACAAACCGTGGCTTTAGACTGCACCGAATTACGCCGCAGCCGAAACGCTCTTCCTCGTCTCTAAAGACGGTCATTGCAATTGCGGCGACGTTTATCGCACTTATAGGATCTCTGTATACGATTCGGTACCTCAGAGAAATTGTGATGGAAAAGCAGAGCCTCGAGAGGGCAAAGCAGTTTGCCCTCTGGGAAGCACAAACCAAACCTGGTCAACAGGTGACTCTCAATTTTGCCGATGGGACAAAGGTTGTCTTGAATTCAGCAAGTCAACTGAAATACAGCATAAGTTCGCAAGGTGTTCGTGAAGTTTACTTGCAGGGTGAAGCATACTTCGAAGTTGTTCATTCTGATGCTCAACCTTTTATTCTTCATGTGGTTGACGGAACCATCAGGGATATTGGCACGAAGTTCGACGTTAAAGCCTGGCCTGATGATGAAAGGACCAGGCTGGCAGTTATAGAGGGAATGATATCTGTCCAGCCAAATGGGAGGACACAAGAAAATATCCTCGTTAGGGGTCATCAATATTGTGTCATAGGTAAGGGTGGTGTGATGGTTCCGCCAAGTTATACAAATGTCTCGAGGGATATTCAATGGTTGGATGGAAAGCAGGCGTTCCACAATGAAGCGATGAGTGACGTGGTACGACAAATTTGGAGAATATATGGGATCCATTGTTTTGTGTCCGATACTTCTATTCTTTCGAAAAGAATCACTACCTCCTTCGACAATCGAGATCCCGCAAAACGAGTCCTCGACATCATTGCTCTTTCGTTAAATCTCAAATATAAAATCTGGAAAGACTCCGTTCTCTTTGTGCCTTCGGAGCCGCTCTTCAGGGAGAGTAAAAGAATAAATAATACAAAGGACGCTTCATATGAGAAAGGAGAAGTTCACCAGTAAATGTAGTTGTTACCCATTCCTGATCGTGGTTATTCTTCTGTTGTGTTCTAGTGTGCATACCAGCAAGGCTCAGGAGGTGAGCAACTTGCCGCCACGATTTGAAGAGGGGAACTGGTCAGATGTGCGGATAGATGTCTCGAACTTGCAAAGCATCCAGTATTTGAGTCGGCGGATATCATTGAGGCTCAATAATGTTACTTTGAGGAAAGTGTTGACCGCAATCTCGTCACTTGCAGAAGTAAACTTTTCTTATAGCGAGGACGCGGTTCCGATCGATAAGGTAGTCAGTGTCAATTTGGAAAGCGTTACACTTGCTGAGGCACTAAATGAGGTTCTCGTAAACACGAATTTAAGCTGGGTTGCCATGGAAGGTAACCATATTGTAATTACAGAGAAACAGGATACCCAACAAGGCAGCGGAACTGTTAAAGGAAAGGTGTTTGATGCAGAGAGCAAGGAAGCGCTTCCCGGAGCAACGGTTCTTATAAGAGGAACGAGCATCGGGGCTTCAACTGATTTGAACGGGGAGTATGTTATTCACGGTGCACCAGTGGGTGAACATACAATCATCGTCTCCTACGTAGGATATGTTTCTTCCGCTGTCAGGGTGCTAATCATCAAGGATGAGACTACGAATCAGAACTTCTACCTTCGTCCAACAGCAATTCAGGGTCAAGAGGTGACGATTACGGCTCAGGCTCAGGGACAGCTTGGAGCAATTAACCAGCAACTTTCATCGAATACGATTGAAAATGTTGTTTCGAGAGCGCGTATTCAGGAATTCCCTGACGTGAACGCAGCAGAGTCGATTGGTCGTCTACCCGGAGTGTCTATTGAACGCTCTGGTGGTGAAGCGACAAAAGTGGAGATTCGTGGCCTAGACCCAAAGTACAGTCTGGTGACAGTGAACGGCGTAAACCTTCCAGCAACGAGTACGACCGACCGTAGTGTTGATCTCTCGCTCATCCCTTCGAATATGCTTGACGGAATTACGCTGAAGAAGGTTGTCACTCCCGATATGGATCCCGATGTTCTTGGTGGTACCGTGGACTTACAGCTCAAGGAGGCACCAAAGGGTTCTCAATTTAATGCGTCGGCACAAGGTGGTTACAATGCACTCCAGAAATATTACCAGAACTACAATTTCGAGGGAAGCGGGAGCAATAGGTTCTTTTCCGATCGGCTCGGGGTTATTGCAAGTGTTCATGCGGACAACTATGACCGCAGCGCAGATAAGTTTCAAGATTCATGGTTCCCATGGGCTGCAACAGGAGGGATTGTCACTGGGGAGCTACAGTTGAGGGAAGAAAAAGTTAACAAGAAGCGTGCTGGTGCGAGTCTACTTGTGGACTACGTCATCCCAAACGGTAAAGTTAAAGCCGACGGGTTTTTCAACCAGCTTACGGCGAATGGGTTATATCATCTCAATATTATCTGGACACCATCGGCACCTTATAACACTGATCGTCACTGGTATCAATTAGAGCAAAGTAATAGTAAAACAAATGTCTTCACCAGTGCTGTCGGCATTGCGCAGGATTTTAACTGGATACGTTACGATTTTGGTGCTTCGCGATCGGGCTCTCTCTTTAGTAATCCAAACGATCGCGTGTGGCAGTTTGACCAGGAAGCTGCGGCTCTGGACTCGAATTATCACCCAACTGACCCTCCGACCAAAATTGCGCAGAGCACGTACATCGATTCGAGCAACACCAGACTTGCGAACATATACATCTATGGGACAAGGCTTATAGAAAATCAAACATCCATGCACGGGAACTTCGAAATACCATTCAGGATTGGCGACCAGTTGGGATATATTAAAGCGGGCGGAGAACTGCGCTGGATTGATCGATCCAATACACAGAGTCAAGTCGGAAATGGCGGATTGCAGTATGGTAATAGCAGTGGGAGTATTAATGCTGCTTTTGCTTATTTAGATAAACAATTTCCCTCATGGAACCTTGCATCGATTATCAAACAATATGGCGGTCTGCCAATAACTCCATTTTTGACTAATTATTCTCGATCTAATTTCTTAAATGGCGAATATCCGCTGGGGCTTGTTTACGACGAAGGTAAAATGAACCAGATGACAGATGCTTTGATTAAAGCCCCCGACAGCCTTAGGGTGTGGCTCCCTTACTCAATAGGATCTTTTGGGAATAACTACGATGGAATTGAGCGATATGAGGATGCTTATCTGATGGGGGAGTTTAACTTCGGTGGTTATTTAACTCTTCTGGCAGGTGTGCGATGGGAAGCTGAGTACACGAGGTATCATGGGCAGAGATTTGCTCAAGTCCAATCTGGCCAGGCACCTGAACAACCCCCTGCTGGTTTCACCCGCCTTACCACGGAGAGGAAAAACTCGTTCTTGCTCCCTGACGTGAATTTGATTGTAAAGCCAGTTAACTGGCTACAGGTAAAATTAGCTCGGACTCAAACGCTTGCCAGACCGGACTACATCGAGTATGCGCCAATTTCCTATGTCAGTGCAGATCAGAGTTATATTCAAGCAGCTAACACTCAGCTGAAGACCTCGCGATCGACAAATTACGATGCGGCAGTTTCTGTATTTAGCAATACAATCGGACTCTTTTCTGTCGATGGTTTCTATAAAGATGTCAAGGATCTCGTCTTTTATTCCACCTACACGCTCAAAGGTGGATTGAAACCAGATTCAAGTTTGAACATCCCTCCAAGCTGGTATCAAGGAGCTTCACCTCAGGTTAGTACGTATATGAATAACCCGAATCCCGCTACATATTACGGCTTCGAAGTCGAGTGGCAAACCAACTTCTGGTATCTGCCTTCGATACTTCACGGACTGGTGCTGGATATAAACTACACTCATATGTTTTCGCAGATGAAATTGCAATATGACAGCCTCATTTCATCCACCTCTGGTTATCCTCCACGGGTTAAATATTCATTCGATACCACGTCGATTACGACACGGATGCCGGATCAGCCCTCAGATATTTTTAACCTTACGATTGGATACGATTTAGGAGGGTTTTCTCTGCGAGCGTCATATTTGTATCAAACAGACAAGTTGACTGGCATAGGTTATATCGGGACAGTGCCAAGTCCAATCTTGAGCTCTTACACAGGACCTTATGCACGCTGGGACATTACACTACAGCAAAAGCTTACGAAGAATGTCGTGGTATTCTTGAATCTCAACAACTTGAACAACAGGCCTGATCAAAACTTCACGGGATCTACATTAAAGGACCCATCTTACATTGAGTATTATGGCTTCACAATGGATGTGGGCGTGCGGGTCACTCTATGATGTTGTATGAAGACATGGATCAGAGAAGGGAGAATGTAAAATTTGTCTTTACTTTACTAATGAACCAACCAAAAAGCATAGGAGGTATACTATGAAAGCAAATGTGAAGGCCATGTTTGCCAGCGTTATTCTTGTGGTGGCTATATTTGTCTTTGGAAACGAAGCACGTGCAGCAAGCGACACCCTTGTTGTCCAGTGGAAGGATAGTCAAGGTAATCTAATATATGATGCACTCGCTAATGCTGTTATGGGTGACACTCTCCCGGGTGGCACGAGGGCAGATTTAAATCGTGTGTACTTGCTGCTAAGAGGTGGGTACTACTGGAATACAAAGACGATTACAAACAACGGGTTTCCACTGCGCATTGTAGGACAATCACCAGGTACAACATTGGAGACAGCCCCTCCAGTCGTGCAGATGAATACGAAGAACGGCACCCCGGGCAAGATGATTCAAGCATATGGCGATCTCTATCTGAAGAATCTCTATATCATCGGCTCTGATGAAAATGGCGTACAGACATACTACCAGCCTATTGAAATCGAGGGGAGCAATCTTCACTGCACAATCGACAGTTGCATCTTCGAGCGATCGAACTTTGCGATAATGGCATGGAATGGCAAGAACAATGATGTCTACTTTACGAATTGCAAGTTCCGCAACCTAATTGAAAGGCCACCCACGCAGCAGTGGACAGGCCGTGGTATATCAATGTGGGCGGATCAGGATACTGTTGTTGTCGAGAACTGTACGTTCTTCAACGTCAACATGACGGCTTTTCAGCTTGAAGGGGGAGCTGCAAAGTATTTCCGTTTCAATCACAATACGCTTGTGAATATTGGACGCAGTATTCACAGCACATCAGGGAGCTGGTGGAGGACAGCCTACGTGACCAACTGTCTCCTTGTGAATGTCTTCTGGTGGGGCGAAGCTTTGTGTGATTATAGCCCTACGTTTGCACCAGGTCGTGATCCCAGGGCGTATACAACTGGCATGTTTGCCATTGCGCCACTGCCGGGTTCGTATGGTCCAGAGACGGGGCGACGAATAGCGGTTTCCAATTTGGCGGCTTTCCTCGATCCATACTTCAAGACGCAATATGGAGACACAATTCGTGCACAAGGGTACACTAATGCTGTAACGGACTCGTTCTTTACGACTTACAGCCCTGCAAATGGCGGTCAAATGGTAATCCAGGATACAAACTGGATCAGTGCATATCCTAAGTTCACGGTAAATCCTGACAATGCTGCAATGGTTCAGGCTATGTACAAGTTTGCAAATGCTGTCCGAGCTTATCAATATTACGGAGCTGGAGTTGTCAATGCTGCACCATATTTCTATGATTTGCAAACCGATCCAACAACCCACGACACTTTGTGGACAGCAGCCTCATGGCCACTGCCCGAGAACTTTACATACACCGATGCTTCTCTCATGACGGCGAGCACGGATGGGCTCCCGCTTGGTGACCTTAACTGGTTTCCTTCTGCATTAGCTACATTTTATGCAAACAAGGCTCAGTACATTAGACAAATCGAAAGTATTCCAGGGAAGCAGTTTTACTTCAATGTCGATACACTTGCTGAAGCAGAGCATGGTACAGCTGGAGGCACTACTGTTGTAAAATCTACTCCCGGCCTTACTTACTACGANCAAGCCAATGGTGCAGGATCTATCATATGGTCTTTCACTGCNCCNGATGCTGGACANTATGATACAAAATGGCTGGTCAACGAGTGTGGCCGTGGTATGAGTGGGCCAGACCTTGCAATTGACGGACAACAGTTCGTCGACAGAGCACATGGCTGGGGACAGTTTGTTTTTGATCCAAACTTGGGACCAGCAAAAGGTTTACCAAACAACCAGTGGATTTGGGTCCCAATTGTGGCTGATTCAATGGAGCTTTCCAATCCAGGTCCATTTGGAGCCTCTGCCAATAGTTTGTTTACTTTTGCCGCCGGGAGTAAGCACACAATTGGCGTTGTGAGCGGTGGCTGGGGTGAAGTGAAATTTTCGGAGATCGATCTTGTTGTGCATGGGGGTACAGATACTCTCAAGTTAAAGGCACCTGACGCAGTTGTGCAGCTGTGTACGCCGGGAGCTGAAGGTGTCAAGTGGGTGGCGTCAGGCTTCAAATATGACTCACTTGGTACTGCCGGAACTATAACGTGGAACTTAAACGTTCCTGTTTCTGGCTACTATGCCATTAATGTGAACTACCAGAACCCGACAGCAAACACAACGGTACAAATTAAGGTAGATAATGGATCGCCGTTGAGTCTATCTCTCCCAGCGAATTCTGATGGACTTGGTCACGATGCTCTCTCTGACGCGGTACAGCTTTCTCAAGGGACCCACACTTTTGTCCTGTCAGGAGGTGGCGCCAATATAGACTACATTCAGCTTGAACAAAAAGTGACAGGCATCAAGAAAAATCCTGGTACCGCTTACTCTTTCGTACTTGAACAGAACTATCCTAACCCGTTCAACCCGACAACAGAGATAAACTATTCGGTGCCTCAGAGGAGTCTGGTGACTCTAACAGTGTACAACGTACTTGGTCAAAAAGTGGAAACGCTCTTTTCTGGCTACCAGAATCCGGGCAACTATCAAGTGACGTTTAATGCCGCTAGATATGCCAGTGGTGTCTACTTCTATCGCCTGGAGGCGGGCAGCTTCTCTGCGACAAAGAAGATGTTGTTAATTAAGTAATCTGTTCACGATGTGCACAGGTGACTTTCTGCACACCGTAATGAGTAATTCCAATAGGCAAAGAGGAATCGGGGGAGAAATACCTCCCCCGACTACCTCTGTATCGTTGGATTCGTATGGAGTAAGATAAGTATATACGGGAAGGCAAAAGCTCATAATATTTTTTGATATGAGTCTCAAGGCCGTCGTTGCTAAAAAGACCCTGCAGGAAATGCTTGGAAAATTCTAATATTTAACAGCGGAGTTTCATCTGACGATTTATTGGCTTGAATATTTTGAGTAAGTGTGAAACTTAATACTCCAGGAATATCTGATAAAAAGGAGAGAAGGATGATTGCCCATGCTAATCACTTACTGTATTTACTGTTTATATCAATATCAGTCTTTACATTAGCAGTGGTCCAATCTGCAGATGCCCAGCAACAAAGCCTTGAGCAACGCGTCGATTCTCTAATCTCTAAAATGACACTAGAGGAAAAAATCGGTCAAATGACGCAGGTTGATATTACAGCGTTGTCGGATCCGCACGATATCGCCAAATACAATTTAGGTTCTATCCTTATTGGGGGAGATTCGAAAATAAAGGAAAATAATCCAGAGGCATGGGCGGATTACTACGACACGCTCCAATCCTATGCACTGAAATCTCGCTTGAGAATACCGATCTTATTTGGTGCTGATGCTGTCCATGGTCATAATGATATTGTTGGTACAGTAATCTTTCCACACAATATCGGCATGGGCTGTACGGGAGATGAAAATCTGGTGCGTAAGGAGGGAAGGGTTACTGCCGAAGAAATGGCAGGAACTGGTATCAATTGGGATTTTGCTCCTTGCGTTGCAGTGGCTCGTGACCCGAGGTGGGGTAGAACTTACGAAAGTTACAGCGAAGATCCTGAGCTGGTTGCAAAAATGGGTGCAGCTTTCATAGAAGGCTTGCAGGGAACTGATTTGAGTAATCCATCTTCTCGTCTGGCATGTGCAAAACATTACGTTGGTGATGGTGGGACTACTAATGGGATAGATCAGGGGAATACGGAATGTGACGAAGCAACCCTCCGAAGACTTTTCTTGCCTCCTTATGAAGCTGCGATAAAATCAGGCGTGAAGACAATTATGGTATCGTACAGCAGCTGGAATGGGGTCAAAATGTCTGGAAATAGATATTTATTGACTGATGTTTTGAAGAAGGAACTTGGGTTCAATGGTTTCCTGGTGTCCGACTGGGCGGCAATTGATCAGCTGGGTCCTGATTACAAGATCGATATCGAGAGGTCAGTGAACGCTGGCCTGGATATGATTATGATTCCGTCTGGACCGGGTAAGAAGAACAATTACATAGAATTTATTGAAGATTTGAAGGAGCTTGTAAATGAAGGTAGGGTTCCAATTGAGCGCATAAATGATGCCGTGAGAAGAATATTGAGAGTAAAATTTGAAACTGGAGTTTTCGATCATCCCTTTGCCAATAAATCATTTATACAGTCAATTGGTTCAAAGAGCCATAGGGAAGTAGCGCGTCAATGTGTCCGCGAGTCTCTCGTGCTGCTGAAGAACAATAATGGCATCCTTCCTCTTAAGAAGAATTTGAAAAGTATTCTCGTTGCCGGAAAAAGTGCAAATGATATTGGAAATCAGTGTGGTGGGTGGACGATAAGCTGGCAGGGGATGAGTGGTGATTCAATGATTAAGGGAGGAACAACAGTTCTCCAGGCTGTGAAGAACGCTGTGTCCAGTGACACAAAGGTTATATTCTCGGAAGATGGGACTAATGCTGGAGATGCCCAAATTGCAATTGTTGTAATTGGAGAAACTCCTTATGCCGAAGGAGAGGGGGATCGGAAAGAACTTTACCTGTCGAGGGACGATGAGAAGGTCATAGAAAGGTTGAAGGGAGACAAGATTCCCATAGTGACAGTATTGTTTTCCGGAAGGCCATTGATCATTAATGAAGCTCTTGAGAATTCAGATGCATTTATAGCTGCCTGGCTTCCTGGAACTGAAGGCGAAGGTATAACAGATGTGTTGTTTGGCGACTTTCGCCCAACAGGCAAGCTCTCATTCACCTGGCCAGCGAATATGAATCAGGTCACATTGCATAAAGGCGACGCAAACTATAACCCGCTATTTCCATTTGGTTTCGGTCTTACCTATTGACATGCGGTGTCCTTTGACTGTCGAAAGAGTCACATTTGAATATTGCTGGACAAACTCAATCCAGCCTGGTAGCAGAATCTTTGAACAAACACACTATCTTGAAATTTTTGCTAAGGCTGCAATGAATGTACTCTACACTCAATCACCATAAACACGGAGGTTTTATGAACTATCGAGTCAAGGGAATCTATGTCTCTGTTCTCTCGATCCTCACATTCCTTCTTTGTTATTTGCCAGCTACATCAGGACAGAAGGGATTCAAAGCGATGAAAGGGGTCGAGACAAATAAGAAAGTCATTCTTGCTGAGCTTAAACGAGAGTTGAAGGAGGAGCTCGACCACTTTTGCCCGTTGTGCCTGGATACAGTATATGGTGGTTACTTTACGGATATCAACTACAAGTGGCAATTGGATGGACCTCAAGACAAGATGATAGTGACTCAAGCAAGGCTTGTCTGGTCGAATGCAAACGCATCAATCTATTTTCATGAAAAAGAGCCGTACTACAGTTATGCAAGGCATGGATACGAATTTCTCAAGAATGTAATGTGGGACAAACAGTACGGTGGATTCTATGACCTTGTGAACAGGGAGGGGAAACCTTTACCGAGCGGAGGAAGTATCATCAAGACAGCATACGGGAATGCATTTGCAATATATGGTTTAGCGGAGTACTACAAAGCATTTGGTGACACATCTGCACTGGATTTGGCCAAAAAGACTTTCGCCTGGCTTAATGAGCACAGCTACGATCCAGTTTATGGTGGTTACTTCCAATACCTGTCGAGAGAGGGCGAACCGTATACGAATGGATTTGAACAAACTCCTCCAAAGGATCAGAACTCGATGATCCATTTAATGGAGGCGTTCACTGAACTTTATGGAGTTTGGCCCGACAGTCTATTGAGGGTGCGGCTCGATTCTTTGTTCCATGAAGTAAGAGACATTGCAATAGGAAACCACCCGTACCTTACTCTCTTCTTCAAGCGCGACTGGACACCTATATCTTACCGCGATTCGAATAACTATCTGAGGACTACTCATTTTGAACAAGATCACATTTCGTTCGGACACAATGTAGAAACGGCATGGCTACTACTTGAAACTTCTAAAGCGCTCGGATTTAAGAACGACACGACGACACTCAGGATTGCGAAGTGGATGGACGATTACGCACTGGAGAACGGGTGGGACAGGAAATTGGGTGGAATATATGATGGTGGGTATATTTTCCAGGGTGAACACCACGTGACTGTTATAATGCCTACTAAACAGTGGTGGGGACAAATAGAGGGGGCAAATTCATTTCTCATGATGTCTGAACTGTACCCACACGACAGGATGGATTACTACATGAAGTTTTGTCAGGAGTGGAATTACATCGAGAAATATTTGATTGACCATAAATATGGAGGTTGGTACTGGGGAGGCATAGACAAAGCTCCAGGTAATTTAAAGGGACCGAAAGCTACAATCTGGAAGGTCAATTACCATACAACGAGAGGATTAATCAACTGTATAAAAAGACTCGAAGGGAAAATGTAGGAGATGCTTCCGTGATCTTTTCCAAAATAAAAATAGTGAGGGCAAAATAAGAAGATGCACAAAAGACTGGTGGTCTTGATCTTCATTCTTTTTTCAATTGCACAACCGCAAACTAAATCTACTGAATACATTATCTTACCTTCGTTGTTTTCTGACAACATGGTTCTCCAGCAAAAGTCTACAGTCCCAATCTGGGGGAAGGCAATACCTGGCCAGAAGGTATATGTGAAGGGGAGTTGGGGAAAATCGGCCTGGACGACTGTCAATCCAGACAGCAACTGGAAAGTCTATATTAGAACCATCAAAGCCGGCGGTCCATACGAACTCGACGTCAAAATAGGTGATTCAACGGTTGTTTACAGGAACGTGATGCTCGGGGAGGTTTGGCTTTGTTCAGGGCAGTCGAACATGGAGATGCCTCTTCAGGGCTGGCTGCCAGAAAATCCAGTGAACAATTCCCTTGAGGAAATACAGTCGGCGAATTATCCCGAGATAAGGTTGTTCACTGTAGGAAGGAGAGTTGCTGCAGAGCCAATGTTTAGTTGCAGTGGTAGATGGGAGGAATGCACCCCTCAATCAGCAGCAAAGTTCAGCGCTGTCGGATATTTCTTCGGGAAAAAACTTTACAAAGAATTGCATGTCCCGATTGGGTTGATACTCTCCTCATGGGGTGGAACAAGAATCCAGCCATGGATAAGTGGACGCTACCTTGCAGAGCTGCCTGAATATAAACAGTAATCGAAAAGCTCGACAGCGTGAAAGGTGAGTTGGAGACTCTTGAGAAATGGATTCATTCTCATCCTGTTGTCGACGTAGGTCAAAGAGACCCGCTCCACAAATTTGAAAATTTGAACTTCGATGATAGCATTTGCTCCAGAAGGGATTTCGACGATAGCAACTGGAAGATCATGAAGCTTCCGACTTACTGGGAGGCAACATCCGTTGGAGAGTTCGATGGTGCGGTTTGGTTCAGGAAGAGAGTTGAGATTCCCAGGGAATGGATCGATTCGACGCTGGTGATTGAACTGGGTCCAATAGATGACATGGACGAAACCTGGGTGAACGGTGTGAAAGTTGGAGGATTAATCGGAGAAGGGTTCTGGGAAACACCCAGGATTTACGAAGTGCCAAAAGGAGTTGTGACTGATTCTAATTTGACAATTGCTGTGAGAGTGATTGACACGGGCGGTGGTGGTGGAATTTGGGGGAACGGTGTAAGGATGCAAATTCATCCAAAATCGGACACGGTGCATACTATCCCTCTTTCTGGAGAATGGAAGTATCTTCCTGTTGCAGAATACATAAACAGCAAGTTTTATGTTTACGGTGTTAAAGGGGAACCGTTCTACTTCCGGCCGAAAGTGTCTTTTTCTGTTGGGCCAAATACACCAACAATGCTTTTCAACGGAATGATTGCTCCTCTTATACCCTATTACATAAAAGGAGTAATCTGGTATCAGGGTGAAAGTAATGCAGACACGCCTGTTAATTATAACAGCTACAAATATCTATTTCCCCTTCTCATCAAGAACTGGAGAGCTGAATGGCATGAAGGCAACTTTTCATTCTACTGGGTCCAAATTGCGCCGTGGACTTACTCTAAAAACTCTAAGTCATATGTGATTCGCGATGCTCAGCGCCGAACCCTTTCCGTTCCGAATACAGGTATGGCGGTAACTCTTGATATAGCCAGCTTGACCAGTATCCATCCGCCTGACAAAGAGGATGTCGGACTTCGGTTGGCGCTGTGGGCACTTGCCAGGAACTATGGTAGGCATATTATATATTCTGGTCCAATTTATAAGTCTATGAAGGTTCGGAATGGTAAGGCGATCATCTCATTCAAATATGCTGACGGTGGATTGGTTGTAAAGCCTATCAACGGTGAGACGAATTTCATTATTGCTGGGGAGGACAGCAACTTTGTGAGAGCCGACGTCAAAGTTGAAGGCAAAAAACTTGTCGTTTACAGCACCAGAGTAAAACACCCGATTGCAGTAAGATATACATGGAGCAATACAGAGGAGGCTACGCTTTTCAATAAGGCTGGACTTCCAGCGTCGACATTTAGAACAGATGATTGGAACCAGTAGTGTTCCGCAAATTAGAGAATATATAGGAGGATACAATGACTCGCTTTTTTTATCAACACCTGATGAGAAGGTTAGTGATATTAATGTCGATCGTTCTCATCAATGGAACTATCCGAGCTCAAAGTGTCGGTAACAACTCGGGAGGATGGAAACATCTAAAATATGCCATCTTTTTTACTTCTGAGGATGTAGAAAACCTTCTAGCGGATTCAACGCAGTTCAAGAAAACAATGGAATACTTTGCACCTGTTATGCCTGTGAAAGTTTATCTGCAGGGTGCCGATTGGAATGGTAAAGTGATGAGCACAGCACTTTTGAAAGAGATAGTTGGACGATTTCATAAGATGGGGATAGAAGCAGATGGTGCACTGGTACCTATTTCTCCCCGTGGGACACCTTCAGTTTATAACAATCGAGCCGATCTCGAGTCGTTAAAGGAGCGTATACAGGTTCTTGCGCGTGTCTTTGATAGGATAATCTTAGATGACTGGCTCTTCACGACTGCCACAGATCCAAAGAGCGTGCGGACAGGGGAAATTTGACGTGGGCTGACTATCGCACGAAGCTTCTCCTGGAGGAGTCGAAGAAATACATTATCGATCCTGCCAAAGAGATCAATCCCAGAGTGCAGGTGATTATCAAGTTCCCGAACTGGTACGAGGGCTTTGCTGAGAATGGCTATGACGTATATGATGAGGTGCACCAGTTCGACAAGATGGCAGTAGGAATAGAGACTCGCGTGCCGGAGACTCAGCACCAGCACATACCAATTTATAGCGGATATGTGTTACAAAAATGGGAGTCGAGCGTCGATCCATCAAAGTGGGTCGGGTCATGGTTGGACAATTACGGTATGGAGAGTGCCTCAAGCGACTACGATGCGCAGGTATGGCAAGCAGTTCTAGCCCGTACGCCAGAAATAATTTTGTGGTGCGCTGGCCAGCTCTGGCCAACGAATCCGTCGAGCAATGTTTATCCTGATTTTGTCGAGAAGCTGCCTGAGTTCGACCGATTTGCTGGACTAATGGAAGGAAAATCTCGCGGTGTTCCAATATATCTACCTTATGGTTCTGTTGGAGAGTATAATATTTTTGGTTATCTCGGTATGGCAGGAATCCCCCTTGAACCTGTTGCTACCTTCCCGAAGGAGAGTCAAATTGCTATTTTTTGCCTCAACTCTCTGAAGGATACAAATCTTGCAGATGAGATGCTCGAAAGGCTGAAGGATGGGAAAGATGTATTCATGACTTTTGGATTGTGGGAAAAGCTGGCAGCAAAGGGGACGGAGTTCAAGAATGCTTTAAGCCTTCTTCCATTCCATGGGCAGGTCTCCTCTAACACGTTTGGCCTTTTGGAAGGATTTCGAGAGACTACAGTAAAAGCTCACCGCCAATTTACTTTCCCTGGCGTTGAAGCTACAACATGGCCTGAGAGCAGGGACGTAACGCTTTCGAGAGAGGACTACGATTTTTCTGTGCTGATGAGAGTTCCGTATCTCAATGGGACGATTTATATCCTGAACATGCCGAGTAACAGCTACGACTTGCTCGAGCTTCCGACGGAAGTACTCGATGCAATTCGGGAGTGTTTTGTGAAGGAGCTCGGAGTTCAATTGAACGGGCGTGGGCACATCGGAATGTATCTATTCGGAGATAAACAGTATGTTGTCTACAATATGAGTAATCATGTCCAGTCAGTCTCTTTGAGATTTTTTAAGGAGATGCCAACTACAGGGTGGAAGGAACTTGTGCGTGACGAGCAATTAAAGATCAAGAGGGACACTGTGCTTGTCGACTTTCAAAATATTCCTGTAACAGATGTTTCCCTGACCATTCAGCCTCATAAGATTACCCTGATTCAGGCTCCATAGGGCGTTGACGAAGAATGATTTTATGGTGATCCAGATTGGAAACAAATTAAACGATTCTCTATGATGATCGAGGGTACTACAATTATCTGTGGAAAGCATACGTAATGAAGACGATACTTTTATCGGCAGTTCTCCTCATAGGCCTCCAGAGCAATGGACGAGCGATCCAGCTGATCCATCCGCCGCGCAGTGGGGTTCAATACGAGCCGCTTACATTTCGGTTTGACGAAAACCTCCATTTTAAAAACCCTTTTGACCTGATAACGAATCGTGTTGAACTACTCATTCGTCAGCCTGATTTTTCGCAGCTCGTCCTCTCGTTTTTCTATAACGGGTTGAACAAGGATAGTGTGGAGATATGGGAAGCCCGCTTCACGCCAAAGGAGTTTGGCACTTATTGGTTTGTCGTACGAATAAACGGGGATACCGTGTCTCATTTCGATCTCCCTGTAAAGTCTAATACAAAAAAAATGCAGGGGGCGATAAAGCTTTCTGGCCGACTCGGTAATTTTGAGTATGACAGTAAAGAGGCGTTTCGAGGAATTGGTTTGAATGTCTGTTGGGCGTCTGATTATGAGTATTACTTCAAAAAGATGCACGATGTTGGGATTAATGTCACGCGCATCTGGTTGTGCCCATGGAACCTCCCTTTCGAGTGGACTGAGACTGGCATTGGTCGGTATGATTTGAATTCGGCACACAGGCTTGACAGGATTCTTGAGCTTGCAAAAAAATATAAAATTTATGTGATTCTTTGCATCGATTATCATGGCATTGCGCCTGAGGAGATTGGTTATTTCAAGGAGGATGAGTGGCTGGTTAATCCTTATAATGAGATCAATGGGGGACCATGTTCAAATGAGGCTTCGCTTTTTACTAACTACGTTGCCCGAGAGTATTTTAAGAAGAAGTACAAGTATATTGTTTCCCGTTACGGCTATAGCAATAACATTCTGGCATGGGAACTTATCAACGAAGGCGACCTCATGGCTGGGACTTCGCCCGCTGAAAATCGGTGGCTCACTGAGATGGCGGAGTATATCAAGTCTGTTGATGTACATCATCACCTGGTCTCCAGCAGCTCGACAAGGATGTATGTTGAGAAAGTGGTGGATGCTTTCAAATCATCAGCGTTTGATTTTGCAATGTTTCATGATTACAACATTTTAGACATTGCACCGCACATAAAAGATTTGATCAACGCTACGACTGAATATTACCGAAAGCCTGTTGTAATAGGAGAATTTGGAGTCGAATTTCGCGGTGGCGATCGCACCAAATTGGATCCGCATGCAATAGGACTTCACAACGGTATCTGGGCAGGTTTGTTTAGCGAGACGCCTGTCATTCCAATGAGCTGGTGGTGGGACAGCTATATCGATAAATATGACCTCTGGAAAGAGTATGCTAGCTTGTCTCGCTTTGCGGACTCAATCTCGTTCAATGCTAAGCACCTTGTCTTTAAGACCCTAAAGGCGGGCAACCTGGACACCCTTCCTGCGCAACAGGCGCCGTGTCTCGTGCGGTGTATTTACGACGGACCCGACTGCGCTCTCTGGCTGAAGAACATCGATTATGTCTGGTCGCAAATTGCGGAAGGCCAAATGCCGAAGGCGACAGGTTCTTTTACACAGATAGTTCCCGAGCTTCTACCTGGTCGTTATATGGTTATCTGGTACGATCCTGAATCCGGTAATTTTTTTCAGAAAACATCCGAGGCAATCGTCAGGGAGAATGGCATCTTAAAATTAACTGTTCCATCATTGTCTAAAGACCTCGCCTGTTTGATAAAGCGGCTGCGATAGTTCTGATTATGAAGCTGGTTAATGAGATAATTGTTGTAATCGCAATGCTAGTAGTTGCAGCATGCGCAGTTAAAGGACAGAACGTTTGGGTTAATCAAGCCGGGTATCTACCAGGTCAGCAAAAGCTTGCTTATACTATTGATGGAGCCGATAGTTTCTATGTCATCGATGCAGTTAGCCGGGACACAACATACAGGGGAGGGGTGAGGTTACAGGCAGCGAATGACCCTTCGACTGGGTTGACAACTTATATTTGCGACTTCTCTTCTTTAACTAGAGAAGGAGTTTACAGGATACAGACGGACTCTGGAGACACATCGGTTAGTTTTATGATTTCAAAGAGCGCACTGACAGATGTCTACAGGAAATCCTTGAAGGCATACTACTTTCAAAGATGTGGAGAGGCTCTCATTCCTCAGTACGCAGGCGTATATGCACGGGCTGTGTGCCACAGAAATGATGCGTTATTTCACCCTTCGACAGGCAAGACTGGCTCAAAGGTCACGACAGGGGGATGGCACGATGCGGGTGATTACGGGAAATACGTAGCAAGTGCGGGTATAACGGTAGGTACCCTTTTACTTGCATATGAATTGTTTCCAGACAAATTTGGAAGTGATGACCTGAACATTCCGGAGAGTGGTAATTCGGTCCCTGACATACTGGATCAAGTGAGATATGAACTGGAGTGGCTTCTGGAGATGCAGGATACTACTGATGGAGGCGTATACTTCAAGGTGACACCGGAAAAGTTCGAGGGGTTCGTCATGCCGAACCAGGATAACTCGATAAGATATATTTATCAAAAGTCAACTGCAGCAACGGGTGACTTCGCTGCTGTTATGGCAGAGGCGGGACGTATTTATCTTCCCTTTGACTCATTATTTGCCTCGAGGTGTTTGACTGCTGCTGAGAGCGCATGGCAGTATCTGCAAGCTAATCCGACTATTGTTCCATCTGGAGGTTTCCACAATCCGCCGGGTACAGGAACGGGGGAGTATGGAGACGGAGACGATTCTGATGAGCGATTGTGGGCATCGGCAGAGTTGTTCGAGACGACAGGTGCGGACTCGTTTAACGCTTACTACAAGACCCACTTTAATGATCAAGGTCTCTTTCGTTCGACAATGTCGTGGCAGGATGTGCGTGATATGGCTCAGATAGCATATCTCACTGGAAAGGAGTCACACACGGACCCGTCAATCAGGGCTAAACTGCAAAGTGCGCTAATTGCGTACTGTTCCAGTTTAGTTAGTATTGCTTCGCGTGATGGATTTAATGTCACTTTGAGCCCATCTGGTTATGTATGGGGTAGCAACAGTGCAGTTCTCAATAACGGAGTTCTTTTAATAATTGGGTACATGCTCTCAGGCAACATTGCATTTTATAACACAGCGCTCGATCAACTTAACTACATCCTGGGATGCAACGTGAAGGGAATGTCGTTCGTTACAGGCGTGGGAACTTTCTCTCCAATGAATCCTCACCACAGGCCTTCATATGCCGACGGAATCGCAGCACCAGTTCCAGGATTGATGGTTGGCGGTCCTGACAGATATCTCGACGATCCTGTTTTACAGTCAACTTACACAGCATCAACTCCGCCTGCTCAGTGCTACATAGATAACTGGCAGAGCTATGCTTCAAATGAAATAGCAATTAACTGGAATGCTCCACTTGTCTTTGTGGCTGGATATTTCAATGAGACCTTGACTGATGTGCCAGCGATGGGAACGTTGTACAGTATGCCGAATGAGATTAGGCTGGAACAAAACTTTCCAAACCCATTTAATCCGTCGACAACAATTATCTATCAAGTTCCAAATGTCTGCTATGTATCATTGATTGTGTACGATGTCCTTGGAAGACAAGTGGCTGTGCTTGTGGATAAACATGAGATTGGTGGCACTCATAGCGTTAGATTTGATGCAGAGAATTTGCCTAATGGAGTGTATTTTTATAGGCTTCATGTCCGTATGGCTGAAATGCCTTTTTCTTCGGACTTCATTCAGGAAAAGAAACTCCTTTTACTGAAATAGGCGCCTTACTAAATAGATGATATGAAACAGTATTTGACAAATTATTTATTTAGCTTCAATTCTAAATTAAAAGTTTCTACAGTCCTGTTCTTCATAATTGTACTTCTGCAAGTTGCTTATTCCCAGCCGCATCTTTCAAGAATACATTATGCAGGCAAAGATATATTTGTTAGTGGGATTAATATAGCATGGGTTAATTTTTCTGCGGATCTTGGACCTAATCCTCCAGATTTGAAGCAATTTAGAATGATATTTCAATCGGTTCGGAACAATGGTGGAAATGCATTGAGATTGTGGCTGAATACAAATGGTACTAAGACCCCTGCTTATAATTACAACGGTTATGTTACAGGACCAGGTGCTGTTGCAATCCAGAACCTCAAACAAATTCTTTCATTGGCTCGGCTTTACGATGTCGGTTTGATCCTCTGTCTATGGTCTTTTGATATGCTGCACAAGCCTGAATTTACAGGGCGTGATAGTGTTATATTAAGCTACAATTATAAACTCTTGACTGATACTTCATATACCATGGCGTATATCAGAAATGCCCTTGTGCCAATGGTCGATTCGGTCAAAGGTGATACCGCTATCATTGCCTGGGAAGTTTGCAACGAACCTAATGGGATGACTACTGGAATGAACTATTATCCTGGTGATCCCACGGTGCCGATATCTGCAATTCAAAGGTTTACAAATTTAATAGCGGGTGCAATTCACAGAGCCGATCCAAATGCTCTTGTTACAATAGGAGCAGGAAGTTTTCAAACTCTTACCGACGTAAATCCTACTGCCAGTATCAAGAAGTCTCAATTGAAAAGTATAAGCTCTTTACCTGCAGGTGAACTTCAGGAAATGACCAATCAGTTTAATATAGCGCACAGGCTGAACCTTACAAGTGAACAAATGCTTGAGTATTTGCAAAAGGTTGCCATACTTCCGGATAGCAATTACTACAGAGACGACCGACTGATTTCTGCTGGCGGAGATTCNTCAGGCATATTGGATTTTTATTGTGTGCACTATTACAGTACTGGTTCNACGATCTTGTCCCCATTTATTCATCCTTTTTCNTACTGGAATTTGAACAAGCCTGTTGTAGTTGCAGAGTTTTATATGCAAGCTACCGACGGAATCCCTGACAGCTACCTTTTCCCAAATCTTTATCAGAGTGGATATGCTGGAGCATTAGTCTGGTCGTGGACCGATTTCTCTAAAACTCCAGGAAATGCATTGTACGCAGAAGAAGACACCTGGGCGGCGTTGCAAAGTATGCGAAGGAACATGAGACAGGATATCGATGTCTTTGGTGCAGATTGGCCTATAATTGCAATTACAAGCCCACTGAACAACTCTATGTTTCCAGACAGCACACATCTTACATTGTCGGCAACGGTAATTGATACTGGGGCGTCAGTTACATCTGTGAAGTTTTTTGCAACGGACAGTCTAATAGGTGAGGTAGATACTCCTTTAAATACTTCTTCGGACACACTTTATTACTCATTTGAGTGGAAAAATATAGTTCAGGGGACATATACAATTACGGCTCTTGCCGTAAACAGTCAGGGGAGTCAAGATCTCTCAAATGCAGTGACGGTTTCCATTGGCAAACCGCCAATGACAAGACTCGAAGCGGAGAAGGCGATGATAACTGGAGGCGGGGATGGCTGTAAAAGGGGACCCGAGTGCAAGCGGTGGCTATTTCCTCGACATAACCACGAATGATACAAGTGCTAAGGTGACATGGCGGTTCAACAATGTATCTACTGCTGGAAATTATCCTATATCATTTGGATATCAACTCAAGTACGACACCCCGAAGGAACAATTTATAAATGTCAACGGTGTTCGGGTGGACACTCTTACTTTTGATGGACCAAAGATGTTGTGGTTGGAGAAGACCATTACTGTTAATCTGGTACAGGGAGAAAATACAGTTCAAATGCAAATGTGGTGGGGATGGATGTATCTCGATTATCTTGCTGTCCCAACGAGCATCTTAACCTCAATTACAAACGCAAGAATTGTCCCCGTGACATTCTCACTCTTTCAGAACTATCCGAACCCGTTCAATCCAACCACGAAGATCAAGTTTTCTTTGACATCGCCAGAAATGGTTAAACTCACTGTATACAATGTGCTTGGTCAAAAAGTGGAGACGTTGATAGATCAGAGATTGGCATCAGGGGAATATACTGTTGACTTCGATGGTTCAAAACTGGCAAGTGGAGTTTATTTCTACCGCCTCCAGGCAGGGAAGTTCGATGAGACCAGGGAGATGGTTTTGTTGAAGTAGCTATTCTGAGGGTGTTCTCTGAGTATCTTTACTTTCTCAACAGGACTGTAACGCCTTCGTGTACGTCTGTCAGTGCTATTCTGCTCCGACCCATGTGTTCTTTCTTCTTAATTTAATTCGAAAAAGTCCAATTCGATTAGAAGCAGAACACGTTCAAATTTATCCTGTATCTTTCCCACAGCTGACTCAGCGGTATCTGATTTTCTAAGTGTTCTCTATTTGTATCTTACCTTCTCGAGGGGACCGTAATCTTTTTCATGTACGACTGCCACAGTGTTGTTCTGCGCCAACCCATGTGTTCTTTCTTCTTAATTTAATTCGAAAAAGTCCAATTCCATTAGAAGCAGAACAAGGGTAGCTTACTCAGTTATACCACACTGTTTTATTCTTCCATTTCACACAATTATTCAGTGCCTCTTGGACGCGGCAAGACCTGAGCTCGCCGTGCCATGAGAGGCCGCTATTGTATCAGTCAAGATTTACTCGCAATGGGGCTAAAATGGAGCTTTATTATTCAATTAACTCAAAAGTCCAATTTCCGTTGAACCAGGATAGGAGCTATATCCAGATATGCCAACTGAAAAATTTCTATTGAGATAAGAATCACCGAATTACCCTTGAAGCGGGGAATGAAGGAAAACCGTCGCTGTTACTCCAAATTCGGCAAAGCGTCTATATCGATTTCTTTCCCATCAATTACCAAATTTTTCTTTTTTACCCATACAAATCCCTTATCCCTCGTAATAACAGCAACATCTATATCTCCACCCACCCCAGGGATGTCCCCTGGGTCCATTAACACGCCATCAGAGAATCGTTGTATTGCTTCAGTGGTCCTGATAACCATAGTACAAAAATCAATCGCATCCTGAAGAGTCATTGTTCCCCAATTAATCTGATATTCAAGACCGCGCAGCTCCTCTTCGACCTTTCCCTTTCCCAAATTTTTGCTTGCTTCCTGGACAAAAGGTAAGGCGAACAATCTTGCGTCCCAGCCTAAAACAATTCTGGAAGTTATATCCGTTTGACCTATCCACGATGCCCCAAATTCTTGACCTTTTTCTTTACTATCTCTTTTTTTGGCAACCTCCCCGGGGATACTGCAGACAAATACCTGATGAGAGCCATCGTGATTAAAGCCTGCTACCATTATGTCAATCCTGTCCAACCCTGCAGCTGCTTGCTGTTCTTTACCAGTTTTATCTTTAAACTTGAATTTGAGGACTCCTTTCCCTTGTTCGAAATCGCCAACGAGTTCTAATCCTTTAAGTTCCAAATCTNTTTTGATTAAGTCTCTAAGGTTCTTTAGTTGNGTCTTCCAATCATATTTAGACTCGAAAAACTGATTTAAACTACTAGCCATTTCTTCTACGCTTAATCGTCCTACTTGCTCTNCTCGTTTAAATTCATCAACAAAGGCGCTGATACNTTTAATCCCTTCGGNACTTGNCAAAAAACCAATCCCCGTGATTGCACAACCAACCCGTTGNCTTAATTGAAAAAGTTTAGAAGAGGTGTCGCTTCCAATCCTAGCCATTCCTTTTTGATTTCTATAGGACTGCCTAGAATCGGCNGCCAAAACAAGACCCGATGAAGTTACTGTGTTAATAGCTAATGACATTTTTTTGTTTTAGTAGTGCAAAATAATCTTCTGCAGTCATAGGACAATTTTTCAAATCGTATAGTTGATTGATATTGTTTAAGTCCAGTTGTCGTTTAATCTTTTGCAGAATATCATCGGAGATTTCCTTTCCGCCACTACCGTGAGAATGATAAGTTTCTTTAATCTTCTTTCCCTTATACCAAATCTCGTAGTAAATATGACTTCCGATCCTTTCTCGTACGTCAAATTTCTTCTTTATTTTCCCCATAACTCCGCTTTTGAATTCCGATATCTTCATTGGCATATTATTTTTCCTGAATGATTTGTTGCAGAATGTCCCACTTCTGCTTTAATTCGGTGCCCAACTTTTCTTTATCCTTTTTCAAGCTAAAATAAGATTCCTCCAGGGCAAGCTTAAAATCTTTGATTGCCTGGTTTTCATCTTCGCCCTCTCCATAAAGATTTAATTCTGGGCAATCAACTACCCAAATACCGTCCTCAGGAGAGTGGCTAAGACTAACNACTATGGGTTGCNTCAACTGTAGTTTTTCGGAATCCAAAAATTGAATAGGCAAAATTTGTTGTTCCCCGATCTTGNTTAAGCGCTCCTCTAATTTACTAATACGTTCTTTTATCTCTTCAATTTCTGGTGTGCGAAGGATGTGGATATTATAATTGGGAGGTACCCACCCGGGCACTGAGGTTTCCTGACGCNCNTCTTCGCTTGATAGCCATGNACGGAAAAACTTCAAATAACGGAGCACTGGCGTGTGATGACGCGNTTCTTCCATCAAACTGGTCCAGGGAGTGTCTTGATCATAAATTGGATAAATATTTTGATCCATAATGGCGTACCTAATAGTTACACATTAAGTATACTACTATTCTAACAATTCTTCAAGCGTTGTTGAGTCATTGCCATTACTTGTGGAAACTCAGACGTAAGTCTGGAAAGTAAAAGCGGCGAGTCTTAACGAATAACAACAGTTAGAATAATGCAATATCCCAAGAGAAAGACACAGACGGAAAAGAGTAGGAGCTATGTCCAGATGTGCCACGCTCACTACCATGTGCCAAATGAAAAATTTCTACAAGTATTGACATTTACTCTTTAAATCTGATCCCGAAAGAAAATATCACTCCTGAATCTAGTGACGATTTATAGGTCTATTATATCTTTTGTAGAGATCTTTATTCAAGGCACCGTATTGACTTCGCACAATTTTTGATGAGGAAATTCCGTGTCTTGACATTCGATTTGTGCTGTTGTATTATATTTACAGCACTCAAAGGAGGCGAGAAATGTTATTTCACGAATTCTTAAGGATGCTCAGGCAATCGAGAGAAATCGGAATGAGGGAGTTTGCCCATAAAATAAACATGG
>JGI24721J26819_10001792_pt1 | contig 23998 bp, 19 predicted proteins | sample YelNatPaOPGAMG01_FD_26819 | JGI IMG/M metagenome (IMG submission 26819) | reverse complement strand
AGTAAAATTTTTGTCAATGGAAATAGCTTGCATAAAAGTGAAAATCCGGTAAGTTGATGTGACTAAAACTAAATATGCCCAGAGAAGTAACCTTTTTAGATTATTTAATTTTTGGGATTGTTGTGGCTTCAATTGCAATTGGGTTTGTGTATTTTTTTATTCGAGCGTTAAAGAGGGCTGAGTCTCCATCAACGTTGATTGTACGGTTTGTGATTTCTTTAGTAATGATAGCTATTATTTTTATATTCTGGTATCGCTTAATTTTTGCAAGTCGTGGTGGAGACAGAGCCGGTGCTATTTTTGCTCTTTTTTCTATGGTAATTTTCGGAATTTTATTAGGAATAATGTGGGCACCTAGTATAGGGAGTATTATTGCTAAACCTTTGGTAAATTTAATTTGGCCTGAGACTGAGCTAGAGCCGAAACCTAATTATGACGTGGCTATTGCCTTGAAAAAGAAGGGGTTATATGACGAAGCTGCAAAGGAGATTCAACAGGAATTAGAGAAATTTCCTGATGATGTGGAAGGCAGGCTGTTGCTGGCTGACCTGTTTGCCAGGAATCTTAATTGTTTTGAGGCAGCAAAGATTGAGATAGAGAAAATAGTAAATAATCCGAAGGCAACCCCCGGTCAGTTGGCTTCTGCATTAAACATGCTAGCAGATTTGTATCTGGAGGTTAACCGAGATATTGAGGGTGCGCGTCAGGCATTAAAAAGATTGTATGAACTTTTACCTAATAGCGAACATGGTTTATTGGCATTGCAAAGGGTTGCACATTTACCTGAGAAGCTAGAAGACCCTAAATCAGACCGCAGGCCGATAGGACTGAAGGTGTCAACGGAATATATAGGGCTAAGAGATGATTTTGAAGGGTTAAAGCCACCCGAGTCGGCTCCAGCTGAGCGAGTTAATGAATTGATTGAGCAGCTGAATAAACATCCGTATGACTGGGCGGCCAGGGAAGAATTGGCGATTATTTATGCGAGAGAATATCACGATTTTGCTTTGGCGAAGGAGCAGTTGACGCAGTTAATAGAACAGGAACATGTCCCAAAAAATTATGTTGTGAAATGGTTGAATTTATTAGCCGATTTAAGCATAGAGCATGGCGAGATCAAGTGTGCCCGAAGTGCAATAGAAGGGATTATAAAATTTTTTCCTAATACTTCTTTGGCAGAGATTGCAAAAAGACGCCTTTTGACATTAGAACGTGAGCTGCAAAAGAATCAATCGGTTTCAACAATAAAACTAGAACACACCGACGATAGATTAGGCCTTCGCCAGAACCCAGAGCCTCCGCCCGCATTGAGATATCCAAATGATTCCGCGATTTAAGTGCTAATTTTTCAAGCGGAGTGCTATTTGTTTATCTATTTCACTAGCCAAATCAATATCTGAGGTGCCACCTTTTTTACGGACTTGAACAATGACGTGGGATATTTTGCCGTTTTCTTCTTCTTCGACTTTTACCCATACGGTTCTGGTATTAACTTTGGCTTCAAGGGTTCGTGTTATGGTGTTTTCGCCATAAAGCGTTCCATTGAATTCAAGGACGCTTTTAGCGACAGCGAAGACCTGGTCGGCTGGTCTTTCATACCTACTTTCGATTTTATCTTTTATGAATGGTATACCAGCCTTTTTGTGACCATCGATTGTATTAACACAGCCTACAAGCAAAGCCAATATGCAGGCTGTAGCCATGACTGTTAAAAATATCATTTTCATTGAGTTATATAAAACACTATAAGAGCGAGAACGTCAAGATTAGTATTATTGAGGTTGAATCAGATGGACGACTATGTTCTTATAAATTCTGACAAACACTTCCGTGTCATGGCGCAACTGTAGTGGCCAAATCCATATTTTAGATGTAGGAAATTTCTCAGGATTGTAATCATTTGGTAACCAAGAGTATAATTTAGGTACAGATAATTTTTTATGACAAAAATTTTCTTGATTAGTTTGCATCAAATTTAGGAGATTATGTTTGTAAGAATTTCTAAAAGTATACGAAATGACTTTTGGATTCATTTGATGCAGGTTTGGAATTTATTATTTTATAAGACTGATGTTTTGGAACAAAGATATCGAGACAATTAGTAAAAAAGCGTTGGAGCAGATGCAGCTTCAACGGTTACAAACTACGTTGGCCAGAGTAGTAAAAAAGGTTCCTTTTTATAAGCATAGGTTTGCAGAATGTGGATTGGAAAAATGTCAGATCAAGACATTAGAAGATATTCGGAAGTTTCCATTCACGACTGGTGCTGATTTAAGGGAAGCTTATCCTGACGGCATGTTAGCAAGTGGCCGTGGAAGTGTAATCCGGCTGCATACGTCTAGTGGTACTACAGGCAAGCCGAAGGCTATTTTTTTCTCTAAGCGAGATATAAACCAATCGGCTGAGCTAATAGCCCGATGCATAACTATGACAGGTGGAACCAGGCGTGATGTATTACAGAACATGATGACGTATGGTTTATTTACTGGTGCTTTAGTTATGCATTATGGTGCTGAAAAGGTAGGAATGCTTGTAATACCAGCAGGACCTGGTAATTCAGAAAAGCAGCTGATGTTAATGCAGGATTTTAAGACTACGATTATTCATATAACGCCAAGTTATGCGTTATATTTTGCAGATTTTATAGAAAAAAAGGGGCTAAATCCGAGGAAGGATTTGAATTTACGAATGGCATATATAGGTGCTGAGCCTTATACAGAAGAGACGAGGCGCAAGATAGAAGANGCATTTGGGATCAGTGTATATAATTGTTATGGTTTATCTGAAATGAACGGTCCTGGAGTGGCTTTTGAGTGTTTAAACAAAAACGGGCTTCATCTCTGGGAAGACAATTTTTTGATGGAGATTGTTGATCCGGTGACTGGTGAACCTGTTGAGGATGGCAAACCGGGCGAGCTTGTGCTGACGACATTGTGTCGTGAAGCGATGCCTTTAATTAGGTATAGGACACGCGATATTACATCTATAATACCTGAAATGTGTGCTTGCGGTCGTACCCATCGCAGGATTTGCAGGATTACAGGCCGGACAGATGATATGCTTATAGTCAGGGGTGTTAATATNTATCCACAACAGATTGAACGTGTTTTGATGGGTATTAAGGAATTAGGCAGGAATTATCAAATTTTATTGCAGGGTTTGGATGATATGGTGGTTAAAGTNGAATTAAATGAAGCTTCCTTTGATGGGCGGGTTGAGCATCTTGTGAACTTGCAACAATTTGTTGCTGAACGTCTACGTGCTGAGATTCAAGTTAAACCAGCNGTTGAATTACATCCACCCGGATCATTACCTGTAAGCGAAGGCAAGGCCAAGCGCGTTATTGATATGCGCAAGCTTTAGAGTATTGTAATTTTATTCTTATTAAATGTATATGAAAAATGTTAAGATTGTTGCGGTTTTTGCTGAGAATAAGCTTGGGCAAATGGCAAGGATTACGGGGGTTCTTGCTGATGCTGGCGTCAATGTGCGTTGGGTAACAATTGCCACAACGGAAAGCTTTGGCGTAATCAAATTTTTGGTAGATCAAAGCGAAATTGCATATCACAAGTTAAAGGAGCAAGGATTTGCAGTTTCACTCTTAGATGTCCTGGCTATAGAGGTATCAGACAGACCTGGTGGGCTCTACAGGGTAGCAACAGTTTTTTATGAAAATAAAATAAATGTTGAAAACTCTTCAGGGTTCGTATTGGAACCTGGAAAACGCGCTGTGCTCCTCATTGAAGTTAAGGACATTGAAACAGCAAAAGAGGTGCTTTTACGGCAGAAATTAAAATTATTATCTGAAGATGATCTTTTGAATGTATAAAATTAACAGGCTTGGTTAGACATTTGGTATGTGGGTTTGATATTTTTGGGAAGTGAGCTGCAAATTTTTTTAAAAATGAGTAATATTCGGTTTTGTTGGTCTTTATGATTTGAAATTTGTATTTTCTGATTTACAGGAAGGTTTTTTAACTAGCATTGGGATTAGTATGGATTTGTAGAGAAATAAGAGTACTTGACTCTCATTTTTTGGTTTTGTACTATTTGGTCAGCTGATGTGAATAGAACTGCAGGGCTACATTGGTAGCTACTGCATTTTTATTAAGTAAACTTGCCTAGGGTACTAGGCTTAAGAAAGAAAAGATTGTGGACCTTAAAGATATAAAGGCCATTATAGATCTTATGCGGAAGAATGCCATCTCGGAGTTCGAGATGGAACGAGAAGGTTTCAAGATACGGATGAAGCGTGGTCCGATTTTTAGTGGGTCGTCGGTGGTTGAGGAACATGTGATTAGCGAAGCGGGGCAAGTAACTCAGTTACCGGTGGCTCAACCTTCACAAACCTTAGCTCCGACACCGCCACCTGTACCTGCGGCACCGGCTGCAGTTATATCGGCTGAGAACACCAAGGAGATCAAAGCTCCGATGGTCGGTACTTTTTACCGTGCACCTGCGCCGGATGCTCCGCCATATGTTGATATAGGGGCTCAAGTCAATGAGGATACTGTAGTATGCATAATAGAAGCAATGAAGGTAATGAATGAGATAAAAGCTGAGATAAAAGGTACTATAGTTCAAGTTTTAGTTGAGAATGGGAAGCCAGTAGAGTTTGGGCAGCCTTTATTCCGTGTTCGGCCTGCTTAAAGTTATCTGAATTCATTTAATTGGATATTACGGGTAACATCAAATGTTTGAGAAGATATTAATAGCAAACAGAGGCGAGATTGCTGTACGCATAATTCGAGCATGCAAGGAGTTGAACATAAAGACGGTAGCAGTTTATTCTGAGGCAGATNTCAATTCCATGCATGTTCAATTAGCCGATGAAGCAATTTGTATTGGGCCGGGGCCCAGCACGGAGAGTTATTTAAAGATTGAGCGAATAATAAGCGCTGCTGAAATTACGGATGTTGATGCAATTCATCCCGGGTATGGATTCTTATCTGAGAATCCGCATTTTGCCGATGTCTGTGAAAGTTGTAATATTAGGTTTATTGGCCCTAGTTCAAGGGCAATGAATGCACTTGAGAATAAAGCTGTGAGTAGGGCATTGGCTAAAAAGGTGGGTGTACCAACACCACCGGGGTCTGAAGGTATAGTAGAGACTCAGGAGGAGGCGTTAATGACAGCCAAGCGTATTGGTTACCCGGTTTTGATTAAGGCTGTTGCCGGAGGTGGCGGCCGAGGCATGCGTGTAGCGCATAATGATATTTCGTTAATGAAAGGTTATGTGGCTGCAAGGACAGAGGCTGAGAAATCATTTGGAAATTCGGGCGTATACATTGAAAAATTTATTGAAAACTCTCATCACATTGAGTTTCAGATTCTGGGTGATAATCGNGGTAACATAATACACTTGGGTGAGCGGGATTGTTCTATTCAAAGGCGGAATCAAAAGGTGATTGAGGAGACTCCATCGCCANTGATCGAGTATAAGTTTAAAGATTTGCGCAAGAAGATGGGCAAAGCTGCAATTCGGTTAGCGGAGGCTGCTCATTATACAAATGCAGGAACGGTTGAGTTTTTGGTGGATGAAAAGGGTAATTTTTATTTTTTGGAGGTTAACAAGCGGATACAGGTAGAACATCCAATCACAGAGGAGGTAACAGGGATAGATCTGGTTCAGCAACAGATCCTGATAGCGATGGGTGAGCCGTTGAGAATTTCACAAGGCAATGTTCAATTTCGCGGGCATGCTATTGAGTGTAGAATCAATGCTGAAGATCCGTTTGATGATTTTAGGCCCTGTCCCAGCAGGATAGAGATGTATTATCCACCGGGAGGGCGTGGAATTAGACTGGATAGCCATATTTATTCTGGTTACAGTGTGCCGCCATACTATGATTCTATGATCGGGAAACTGATTGCCTATGGAAAGGACCGGCGTGAGGCAATAGACCGTATGAGCAGGGCGCTGGGAGAATTTATTTTGACTGGAATAAAAACTACAATTCCTTTTGAACAGGCTATTATGCAGGATCCTAATTTTCGCCGTGGTGTTTATTCGACCAACTTTATTGATCAGCTGCTTGGTGGTGCCCGTCGGGAAATGATAGAAGACCTGGCGTAGAGGGGGGATTTGGGTTACAGTTATACCGAATATCGTTCATGAGAGTTAGTTAGAAATCATAAACATAAACTGAACAATTAAATGGATTTAAGTTTTTTAATAGAAGGTGCAATAATTTATCTTTGTTTTTTACCAATTTTGACTGTTCATGAGTTTGGTCACGCATGGATGGCCTGGAAGTTCGGCGATGACACAGCACGGTTGCAAGGACGAATTTCCTTGAATCCTTTGGTTCACATAGATTTGGTGGGGACAGTCATATTGCCGGCCCTGATGATTCTTATGAATGCGACGAACTTCGGACATGGGGTGGTGCTTTTTGGTTGGGGTAAGCCTGTGCCTGTTAATATTTATAAGTTACATCCAAGAGCACTGGGTGATATTCTGGTATCGGTTGCTGGCCCTATCATGAATTTTTTACTAGCATTTGTTCTCGTAGGATTGGCTAAGCTGGCTTTGGTTTTTGGCTGGACTTCAGTAACTTCGGCATTGGTTCAGTTATCGGTTATGAGTGTATTTTTGGGAGTTTTTAATTTACTGCCTGTGCCGCCACTCGATGGATCACATGTTTTAAAAAATATAATTGGTCTTTCTGATGAAACATATCTGAGGCTTTCAAGTTTTGGTTTTCTGTTTATTTTAATCCTCGTGAATACGAGGATAGTCATGGGACTTCTTTCATCTGTCACAATGATAACTCTTAGTATGATGTTTTATGTTTTTGGGTTAAAGTAGGATTTTTACAACCAAAGTAGTTACTAGATTAGCCAACTTGATTTTGAAATTGTTTTTTCGTTTTTTTTAATCATAATCTTGAGGCCTAGGTGAACTCGACTCTCTGTTTTCGGAGATTAATTTAGACGTTATGCCTGATATAATCCTAACAACTTTAAATGCTAAGTATATTCATGCTTCGTTAGGATTGAGATATCTATTCGCAAACATGGGGAAACTTCAGGATCGGACTAAAATAATTGAATTTGATATAAACCAAAGATCAATTGATATTGCGGAGGTAATATTAAATCAATCTCCTAAAATAATAGGAATTGGTGTTTATGTTTGGAATGTAGCACTAGTCACGGAGTTAGTTGAAATTATTAAGGCGATAAATCCTAATGTCTGTATTATTTTAGGCGGACCTGAAGTTAGTTACTTTGATGATTTGCCGAATGTTGTCGAAAAGGCTGATTTTGTGATAGCTGGTGAGGCAGACACTGAATTTGCTTTATTATGCGAGCGAATACTTTTAGGCCAACGGCCCTTGACTAAATTAATTAAAGCAGAGCAACCAGCTTTGGATTCTCTAAACCTGCCATATAAATATTATACTGACTCGGATCTGGAGCACAGAGTAATTTATGTAGAATCAAGCAGGGGTTGTCCTTTTGGATGTGAATTTTGTCTATCGGCCATTGATCGGAATTTGCGTTTTTTTCCTTTGGAAAAATTTTTAGTTGAACTAAAGGGGCTGATTAATCGTGGTGTAAGGACTATAAAGTTTGTTGACAGGACTTTTAATATACAAGGCTCGGCCGCGCTGAAGGTGTTGCAATTTTTAAAGGAGAACCTTGACCGGCCTGTTTTTATACATTTTGAAGTGATACCAGATAGATTAACTATAGAGCAGATTGAGCTTGCGGCCAGTTTGCCAATGGCAACCATTCAATTTGAAGCCGGGATCCAGACCCTTAATGAAGAGGTATGTGCACGTATAGGTAGGAATCAAAATTCAGAGAAAGCTCTAGACAATCTTAAGTATATAGTTAACAAGACGAATATTTTATTGCATGCCGATCTGATAGCTGGATTGCCTGGTGAAAATTTAGCTAGTTTTGCCGAGAGTTTTAATAAACTAGCAGAAATCTGGCCTCACGATATTCAGGTTGGGATTTTAAAGCGGCTGCGAGGAGCGCTAATTAAGAGGCATAGTGTAGATTTTTCGATGGTTTTTAATCCTGGTCCACCGTATCAGATATTAAAAAATAATTTGATGTCTTTTGAAGATTTGCAACGGATACAAAGATTTGCAAGGTTATGGGATTTGGTAGGTAATCATTCCAGATTTCGTAACGCGACGGGGTTAATATTTTTAAATTCTACTGATAAATTTGGAAGTTTTATGGATTTTACCGATTGGATGCATCGCAAGGTAGGCAGATTTTATGGCATAGCCTTGCATAGGTTAGCGGGTTTAATCATGGAGTATTTAACGAAAGAAAAATCTATCTGTTCAACTGTTGTAGCCGATGCTTTATGGCAGGATTATAAAGCCATTGGTCATTCATCTCCGCCGCCTTTTTTGAAGGACTTTGTTGGGTAATATCCCTCTTTTTCTTCAGGTTTGATGATTACGATTAAGACAAAGTACCGCGAGTGTTCTATCTTTTATCAGGCTAAAGAGTGAATTCTATTGTTTACTAACATGTATTTTTATGCATTTAGTTCTGCAGTTAGAGTGGCATCATTGAGTGTTGCATATATTCTTTTGGATAAAGCCTTTCGATTTTCTTTTTTAGTCAGCGTTTAAATTAGTTAATATGGTTTTGATTGGTTCTGACGTGACTGACGTTTTAAGTATATTTACCAGGTTTCAGATTAAACGATGAAAGATTGATTTGTTTGGATTTGCAGATTTTTAAGTTTTCGTTTAATAGGTGTTTTGTCATATGTATGGAATTTAAAAAATGGCTGGATGAAAAAGGCGATTAAAATTTTATATTTCGTTGTGATTTCAGTAGGGGTATTACTCTCTGGCTGGCTGTTTTTCAGGGAGTATGACAGGTTCATGAAATCAGGCCAGAACCAGACTGTTGATATAGAGGAAAAGATAGGACAAAAAAGTACGGTGACGGCAGCTCAGAGGTTGCCCGGGACTGTAGGTTATAAAAAAGTTTTAGTGTATGGAATGATTTTTGTGGCGTTTGCTTTAGTTGGTGGTTTGACGGCTGGGCATTATTTTTCAATATACATTGGTGAGAAGTTTTTCAAATTTATTTATGAAGGGGAAGAGTCAGCTTCAGTACAAGACGAATATGAGTTAGGGGAAAAGGAATGGGCGAATGGAAATCATTTAAAAGCCATTGAGTTGATGCGCAGTTATTTGGAAAAGAATCCCAATGAACAACATGTGGCAATAAGGATAGCTGAGATTTATGAGCGGGATCTACATAATTATTTAGCTGCGGCATTGGAATATGAGGAAATTTTAAAGCACAAGCTACCTCCGGAACAATGGGGTTGGACAGCGATTCATTTGTGTAATTTATACAGGAGCAGACTGAATCAGCCTGAGAAGGCAATAGAATTATTGAAAAAGATAGACACAGACTATGGTTATACAGCGGCTGCTCAAAAAGCCCGGAAACATTTAGAGGGTTTGACCGATGATAACGAGGATGAATCTGAGGGCCCTGATCAACAAACTAAACAGATAGATCAAACCCAATATAAAAAGAAAAAAAAGGCTGGTCCAGCTAGTGATCAAATCTCAGAAATTGAGGATGATTGAACGAAATTTATTGAAATGAATGATTAAAGCAGTCAGTTTTTAGATATGGAATCGATAATTAAAGGTTCAGTTTATGTTGTACGGGACAATATTGATACAGATCAAATTATCCCGGCGCAGTATTTAAATCTAGTGCCAACCATTAAAGAAGAATATGATAAGCTTGGCAGCTATGCTTTGTGCGGCTTACCAGAGGATGANTATCCCATCCGATATGTTAAGCCGGGTGAATTAGATAGTGAGTTTACTATCATAATAGCTGGTCGCAATTTTGGCTGTGGTAGTTCCAGAGAGCATGCGCCTATTGCTTTAGGATCGGCAGGATGTAGAGCTGTGATTGCTGAAAGTTTTGCACGGATATTTTTCCGCAATTCACTGGCTACAGGGGAATTGTATCCATGCGAGACGTCGGATAGGTTATGTGATATAATAAAGACCGGGGATATTGTCGAGCTTGATCTGGACGCATCCATACTNAAAGTTTTNGGTACCAGTCAGACTTTCAAATTAAAACCGTTAGGTGAAGCGAAGCCGGTTATTGATGCTGGTGGATTGTTCAATTTTGCAAGGAAAAATGGAATGATTTCTCTTAAGTAATGATAAAGTCCATTATTGATTGGTATCTTGGAGCTTTAGAACAAGGGGGCTATCCGCTTATAGCTTTATTAATGGCTATTGAAAGCTCTGTGTTACCATTACCGAGTGAAATGGTGGTTCCCCCAGCGGCAATTCTTGTGAAATCCAAAGGTGTTTTTACGTACTGGGGAATNGTTATTGCAGGGGCAATTGGCTCATGGGTTGGAGCTTCAGTAATGTATTGGATTTCACGAGTTGCCGGGCGTCCGTTTGTGTTGAAATATGGCAAATATTTTTTTATTCCGCGTTATAAAGTTGAAAAAGCTGAATGCTGGGCTGCGAAGTTTGGTGCAATAGGGATATTTATTTCCAGACTATTGCCGGTGGTGAGACATCTTATAGGCATACCAGCTGGTATAGTGAAATTGGACTACAGAGTGTATTCAATATATACGATTTTAGGTTCTGCTTTCTGGTGTTCAGTGTTATGCTGGGTGGGTGTGGTAGCAGGAAAAGATGAAAAACTTATGCAGGGGGAATTACACAGGGTTTTGATTTGGCTTATTGGCGCATTGATAGTTTTAGGGGCTATTTATTATTTTTTTGTGCATCGATTTATGAATAACCGGTCAGAAAATAAAAAGAATGCTAGTAATGGTTAAATTATATGCTCGTACATAGGTGTTAAAAATGACCTGGGTTTAGTGATCGGTTATTTAATTATGAATAAAATAGGTAGATCGTTGTACGAAGCTGCAGAGCGTGGTGTTAAGAACATAACCTTAGAGTCTCGGAAATTGATTAAAGACTTCATATACTCACAATGGTCGGAGCATGGAGGCTTTGTGAATCGTAGTGGAGAAGTGGATCTATACTATACAGCATTTGGTTTGGACTGTGCAGCAGCTTTAAAACTTGAGATTAATAAAAACAAAGCCAAAGAATATTTAAATCGTTTTACGGATATAGAGGCTTTAGATTCCGTACATTTAGTTTCATTGAATCGTTGTTGGAGAAGGGTTGGAGAAGTGCCAAAAATAATTAAGGATAGTATTTCAAGAAGAACTGTTTCAGAATTATCACTTTTAGCAGACAAATTGAAGCTTTTAACTCATGATGGAGCTGGTGATTCCACAATAGAGATTAACCATGTAAACAAGATTAAGTTTTACGAAATCTTCGTTTTATTAACCGAGGCAGAGATCTCGTTATGGTCATTAATGGCGGAGCTTGGCCGCAAGCTTGTTTTACCGTTTAATATATTAAATGAAAGCGTGGGCTCTCTAATTATTGACTATGTAGGTGGCACGACTACTGTTGTGGCAGCAGTGACTATGATGTTTGATGAACTGAGGGTTAAGAATAGATTTCTAGTTGAGCATTTGCTGAGGATGCAGTGCGAAAATGGCGGATTTTTTGCAAGCCCGCGTGCAAAAAAGCCAGATTTATTGTCGACTGCGGCGGCAATTCATGCTTTGTCATATGTAATGGGGGATTGTTACAAGGATTATATAAATGTGGAGGCGCATGCTGGATTTGTTGAAGATTTGTGTAAAGAGTCTGGCGGGTTTGTGGCGGATCTGACAGATAATCAGGCCGATTGTGAGTATACATACTACGGTTTAATGTGTGCAGGTAATTTAATGTGATTAAGTTGTAAATTTGCCGTGGACTCATGTAATAATATATCGCCAATTGAGCAATCATTTAGGAATTGTGTTTTTTTGCTCAAGGATGAGCAGAGTTCCGATGGGTTTTGGATTGGGTATTTGTCGAGCAGTGCTTTAGCTACAGCGCTATCCATAATTGTATTAAAGTTAAGTGGTGATGATAAGTATATCTCATTGATCGATGTTGGATTAAACTGGCTATTGAAGACTCAGAACAGGGATGGCGGTTGGGGAGACTCACCGGAAAGCCCGAGTAATCTAAGTACCAGTTTAATATGTAAGGCAGCTTTGTCTTTCAAAAATAACCATGAAAAAGTAGCATCAGCCCTTGAAAGGTCTGATGTGTATATAATGCACAAGTGCGGCGGGCTTGATCCTGCCAGTATAGCTAGTTCGGTTTTGAAGTTTTATGGTGATGACAGAACTTTTTCTGCGCCGATTTTAACAGTTTGTGCAATTACTGGGCTTTTAGGAGAATCGTATGATCGGTGGTCCTTTGTTCCGCAATTGCCTTTTGAGATGTCGGTGGTACCGCATTGGTTTTATAAAAAGCTTAGACTACCGGTGGTAAGTTATGCAATACCGGCATTAATTGCGATAGGATTAGTCAAGCATCAGCTAGGTTTGCAAAAGTCGTCGTTTAGGGCACATCTCCGCGAGTTAGTAAAGAATAGAGCTTTAAATCTGCTTGAGGCTATTCAACCGTGCAATGGCGGTTTTATTGANGCGATTCCATTAACAGCTTTTGTAACAATAAGTCTTCTTTCTCTTGGGATGAAAAGTCATCCTATTNCACAAAAGGGGATTAATTTTATTGTAGATAAACACAGGCCCGATGGTAGCTGGCCTATAGACACTAACCTGAGCACCTGGAATACTACGTTAATTATTAATGCCCTTCAGAAGGATAAATATCTGAGTCAAGTAATTAACAATTTTCAAAAACAGAAACTGATTCAATGGCTGGTTCAACAGCAGTTTAAAACCGAACATGTGTATACTCATGCTCAGGCTGGGGGTTGGGGCTGGACAGACCAACCCGGAGCTGCGCCAGATGCAGATGACACCTCTGGTGCTTTGATTGCATTGTATAATCTTACTGGTGGTAATGATGTTTCAGTTATTAATTCGGTGGCCTCTGGGCTTGAATGGCTTTTAGATATTCAAAACTCTGATGGTGGAATACCTACATTCTGTAAAGGTTGGGGAAGATTATTGTTTGATAAAAGTTGTCCAGATATTACAGCTCATGCAATTGAAGCTTTTAGTTTGTGGAGTAAGAATTGTAATATTAACAAGAAATTACAGCGGCGCCTTCATCAGGGATTAATTAACGGTATAAAATATTTAGAAAAGTCCCAGAACCAGAATGGTTCATGGACACCACTATGGTTTGGGAACCAGTTTAGTAAAGATTATGTTAATTTGACTTATGGGACCGCCAAGGTGGTAAGAGCTTTAAGTTTCCTTGATTTTAGTTTATTACAATCCAGGATTGATAAACTTATTAGAAGCGGGTGTGAGTGGCTGGTCTCTTCCCAAAATAATGACGGCAGTTGGGGGGGAGACATTGGTGTGCATGGAAGTGTAGAGGAGACAGCTTTGGCTGTAAGCGCATTAGGCCGATTTTCTGAATTTAAGAACAGAGCAATAAGGGGATATCAATGGATTTTCGAAAAAACAGATAATTTCAAAACTTTTTCGCCTGAGCCTATAGGGCTATATTTTGCGGCTTTATGGTATTCTGAGAGACTATATCCGGTTATTTTTAGTTGTTCAGCTTTAACATCGTTACTTGATTGATTTTGGCTTTTTGAGTCGTTATTAGCTTTGTGGCTTTTTACCAACACAATAAATGGAGTCTCCGGTTCTGATGAATAAATGACCATTGGCCACGGCGATTGAGGAATAACATGGACCGTTCCCCATCTTGAATGATGAGATAATTTTGAAACTGTCTCTGGCGTCCAAGACTACGATGTCACATTGCTCACTAATGCAGTAAATTTTATTATCAGCTCCTGTAGGTGAAGCACTAAAAGTAGTTCTTATTCCTAAGTTGCCTTGCCAGATCACATTTCCGGTTAGAGGATCCAGGCATGTCATTAATTGTCTATCGCCATCAAGGACGAAAAGTTTCTTTTTATAAACCAGCGGGGTACAGACATCCGGAGTATAGTGTTCAAATTTCCAAGCTAATTTAGGCGCCTTATTTGTTGAGCCCATTTCTATTGCATAAAGTGGCTGTCTTTTGGGCATAGACACATAAACAAAATTTTCAAATGTTACAGGTGATGGAACGGTTCTATAAATAGTCACTTTTCTTGGATTCAGATCGCTGAATCGCCAGAGCTCTGAGCCAGAGTCAAGGTTGTGTGCAGTGATGCAATCNGCTCCAAAAACTATTAAAGCCATNCCAGAAGAAGTGTTAACAGGGCACGGTGTTGAGTATGATTCCTGTGATTCGTCTATTGCATCAGTTTTTCTTATTTGTCTCCATAATGTTTTCCCTGTTTGAGAATCAAGACATAAGATAAAAGATTCTCTCTCAGGCTTATCATCCTTGGAATGGCTGTACACGGGTTTACTATTTTGTAGAACTAAAATGTATAAACGGTTACTAATTANAATCGGACTTGAACCATAAAGCCACATNTGAGCAAATTTACCATAATCATTTGCAATGTTTCTGGACCAGAGTAATTTACCGCTCATATCAAAGCATTTCACATCGCCAAGAGCTGTCATTGCTACCACTATATTACCGTCGGTTGCGGGGGAACTCGATGCTGTATTATTTTTACCGACAGTAAAATCTCCTGTGCTAAGAATTTGTTTCCAGTTAATTTTTCCAGATTTGGCGTTGATGCTAAAGAGAAGAACGTTTTTCTGTGCATCTGGGCTTATAGTAAATACGGTATCATTAATAATAATTGGAGTGGTTCCGCTTCTGCCTGGAAGTTCTACTGACCAAACGATATTACTTTGAGGAGACCAAAAATCAGGTAAGTCTTGTTCGTCAGTGGACCCATTAAAAAAGGGGCCTCTCCAGTTTGGCCAATCAGAACCAAAGCTTGTCCATGAAAATGACGAAATAAATACCAACATTCCAACAATATTTAGCGTAGATCTCTTCATATGAGTTCGTTTTTTTTCTTAGCCCAGTTCAGTTTCTTAACTTTCGTTATAGACGTCTCACTTCAAAAAATATTCTGTAAATCTGCCAAGTTTCTAGAATACTTCAATAAATTTAATTGAAAGCTAAAGACTACTCTTGTAACTCTTCCGTGAATAACTATCATTGCGAGCTGCATGTTTTGTTATGTTTATTTTTCATGCCGCTGAGTTCAATTAACAATTGTAGCAAGATCAGTTCTGAAACATCATTGCTGAAGTTAGAATCTGTTCCAAGTGAGCTAAACAGCCTTAATCTTTTGCTGAAAAAATTCCGGATTTACTGACCAAAGCGTTCAGGTCATGTTCCAAGGTAGAACAACAGACAGCTAAGTCTACCAAAAAATTGAATGCATGACGACTCGAGATTGATTTCAATTGAATTGCAAAGTTATTTAAGAATGTACGGCAAATTATCCTGCCATATTATCCGAACAAACGAGAAATACCAACTTTTGCCCCTGTAATTATTGCCCTGATAAAACAAATAAGTTTTTTCGTCTGAATCCGCAAAGATGAACGGATGCCCCGATTCGCTTGAATTCCAGTTGCCAGGTTTACCCGCCGGCAGAAATGGCTGGTCAAATAACCGTTTAAAGTTTATTCCGTCGTCGCTCACAGCCACGCCGATTTGTTGCGGTTCGTTATTGTAACCGCCCGCGTAAAACATAATAAACTTTCCGTTTCTATAGATAACGGCTGGTGCTTCGATGCAGTTTTTCTCCCGGTTAAGTTCGGGTTTCAGGATCGGTTTATCGCAGAGTTGAGTCCAGTTGCCTCGCAAAAAACCAGGGTGAATATTGGCAGAGGCAACTCCTAACATCTGGATTTTGAACGAAAGATCACGCGTGGCGAAGTAGAGGTACAATTTATCGTTGTGGCGGACGACATCCGCATCAATGGCACGACTGCAGTTCCAGTCGCCGGCCGGACGGAATACTGGATTTGAAAGATCTTTTATAAAGTTAGTTCCGTCTAATACCAGATAATGCCAAGACTTAAAACAAAAAAATACGTAGTCACAAAACCAAATATCGTAAGTACTAATAACCAGCTTGCTTCGACTCATGCCAACTGTTTAACGGGGATTCTCGACTTCCTTGCTCAGCGGTTCAAAGGCCTGGTGGTCATTGCTGAATCAAGCACCGGTTATACCATTGAGGGATTCGAAAATTTCGGTTACACAAAGCTAAAGCAGGAATACAAACCTTTGGAAGTGCAGTTGGTAGATTTAAACGAAGAAGGAAAATACAAGGCCCATTATATTCTCGATGGTGATTTACACCTTGTTCCGACACGGCTTTCGGCACGGCTGTTAGACCCAGAAGCATTTATAATCTGCTTGGCGATTTTAAAAACGCACAACATGGTGGTAGCAACGCTTTCCATAAAGAACATGGCTCCAGGAGTGCCGCTCCATAACACGCGCAATGACATAGCGTTGGAGTGACAATCTCATTTTCCATGGCGGAGCACGCCAGACACATGTTGATATTGCCCTTACGACACAACGGCTTCGGCCATATATTGCTGATGTTGTCCAAAAATAAGAGATGCACAAAGACCTTGAACGCGAATTGAAGTGGATGTGACCAATGAAAGAGATACCTGGGCTGATTCCTCTCCACGAATGGTATTTGGACTTTTACTGTAAGGCAGAAGGTACAAACTTCAGATGTGGTATTTCACTGGTTATTTTCCCGTTTTCTTTCGAGGTTTTTTGTTTTGAACATCCTGGCGAGTCCGCCTTTTGATGTTTCTCTGTAAAGGGCAGGGAGTGCGTTGCCGGTTTCTTTCATTGCAGCGATGCATTGGTCAAATGAGACCCTGTGGAATCCATCCGAAAGAATGGCAAGGCGACTGCAACTTAACGCACGGGTTGCGGCAATTGCGTTGCGTTCAATACATGGAATCTGCACAAGCCCGTTTACTGGGTCGCAGGTTAAACCAAGATGATGTTCAATTCCCATTTCGGCTGCATATTCAATCTGATGTATCGACCCGCCATATAACTGTGTTGCCGCGGCAGCGGCCATGGCGCATGCTGTTCCGATCTCACCCTGGCATCCGACCTCTGCGCCTGAAATGGACGCATTGAATTTTACAAAATTCCCGATGAGTCCAGCAGTGGCAAGCGCCCTCAAGATATCCTTTGTGTTAAGGGAGAGTTTATCGTAAAGATATTTAAGTACTGCAGGCAAGACACCGCTTGCACCACAGGTTGGCGCCGTAACCACTACGCCGCCAGCGGCATTTTCTTCGGCAACGGCGTATGCATAAATTGCAAGTTGCGCATCAGGCTCGAGGTTTGCTCCTAAGCCTTCCACTTTCCTTTTCAAAGAACGCGCTTTTCTCTGAATGCCGAGGCCTCCGGGCAAGACACCTTCAGTCTCAAGACCATTTTTGATTGTCGATAACATCTGTTGCCAGACCGATTCCAGAAAACCCCAAACTTCTTTTCCCTCGTGTTGTTCGACAATTTCCCAGAAGGTTTGTCCGGTCTTATTGCAAAGCTGAAGCAATTCACCCATAGTTTTAAAAGGGTAACAATCGGTGCTGCTTTGGGCTGTGCCATCCCAGATTGTGCCTCCGCCGATACTATAAACCTCCCATTTGTCGAGCAAATTGCCGCTAGAGTCAAATGCCTCGAATAGCATTCCATTTGGATGTAAGGGAAGTTCCTGTTCTGGCAGCCAGACTGTTTCGAACTTTCTGCCAGAAAAACATTTTTCAATGGCGTAATCTGTCATATGTCCTTTACCTGTAGCGGCGAGACTACCATAAAGGTAGACTTTGTAAAAATGTGCATGCGGATTTTTTTGAAGAAACGAGAGCGTGGCCCGCTGCGGACCAATAGTGTGACTGCTTGATGGTCCGTTCCCGATCCGGTACAACTCGCGTATGGAATCCATATGTTGAAATATTGCCAAAGATGTTCAGATTTTGCGAGGCTTTATAACATTATGGTTTCCACTGGTATACAAGTATTTTTGCCTTGTAATCTTCCTCTAGAAAGATTACATACTCTCCGTTTTTTCTTTTGATAGCCCTGAGGCATTCGCGAATATCCTGCAGTCCGATTTCGCCTATTTCTGCAGATGGTTCCATATATCCCACAGATTCACCGGTATCAATTCTGAAGACCTCGATATGACCTGTAGAAAAATTCATAGCTTTAGATGCACCTGTGTAAGGAACAAAAATATAGTCTCCTGCGACATCGAATCCCATAGGCTCACATGACGAATGACCGCTTGATCCAATCTCATAAGGTGCGGTGATTATCCAGCGTAGTTTTCTGTTTGTGGAGCTCCAGTTATCGTAGCGAGCAATTACAGGTCCCATAGGTTTCCAGTGTTGATTTTTATGCGCGTCGGTTGTTCCTCCAAGGATCATGATGTCCTTGTCTGCCAGGTATCGCAATCGTTTAATCTGTTTAAATTCATAAGGCTTTTGAAAGATTTCAACATGACTGAAGTCCCATACAGGGTTGTTAAATTTGTCAAAGCCTTGGAAAATGAATTTTCTTATTCCTTCGGTCTCAAATGCTTGCCAGATGTTTCCAGCCTCATCCACCCAAAAACCCTGAGAATATGGTGCATCCTTTGAATCGTTAGTTATAAATTCGGTTGAATCAAATCTAGAGTTCCCGTTTGAATCACGCCAGAACCATTCGCCTTTTGGTGGTTGGTAATTAGGGAAACCGTCCTTTGTTTTAATAAATTGCCCTGAATAGAGTCCTGATGGGATAGCGATTTCTCCGTCAGTTTTCTCATTGAACTTATAAATCTGAAGCCGCTCTGAATTCATATCTAAAACGAAAAGGATTCGTTTGTTATTAATTCGCCTTACCCAAGCGGCGGCACTCCAGATGTGGAGGCGTGGGTCTTCGGGAAATTTGAACTTGTTCACGGTATAACCGATGTATCTCCATTGCTCTCCTGGCTTTTTAGAATAATCAAGCTTGAAATGTTCTTCTTTGGTGAAGACTTCTGTATCATCAAGGGGATCAACATCAGCCATATCGACAAATTCAAGGCCAAATAATCGCCAGTTAAGTTTGCTACTTGAAAGGTTGTAGCTTTCCAGGATAGTGCTGCCTCCCCCTGTGCAGCCATGATGTGCAATATAGATGTTTCCTGAATTATCACAGCCAACTGCTATGGGATCATTAAATCGCCTGTCTCCAAATTCGCCGGGAACTCTGCTGAAAATACCGCCGTTTTCTCCAAATACACCGGTTTGTTTTGGGCTTTTATCCAGATTTCCAAAGATTAAGATTTGCTGGTTTATACCTGCATCAGCTACAAGTAGTTCGTTTTTCGGAGTAAGCGCGATAGCCTTTGGTGTTATGTGTGGGTAAAAATCAATTTTTGGTGGAATGGTTTCTCCGTTTTGGGTTAATCTGATTACGGATTGTTTTTGGTTGTTTATTGGTTCCTGCAATACCCATAGGTAACCATTTTTATCCAGGACCAGAGGCCCGGGACGTTCAATCTTCCAGACTCCGATTTTCTCCATGCTTTCGGTGTCAAATATTTTTATAGTGCCATCATATGGACAACTTACGTATAATCGGTTTTCCGAAGCAGCCATTCCTGTGATGTTTTTAAATCTGTTGTCTAGTCCCCCTTGCTCAGTTGGTAATTCATCCACTACAAGAAATGCTTGTTTAAGTGTGTCACCTTTCCCGCCTTTTCCTGTTGGGAATGATGCCCCTTTTTGAATGTTTGTTAAAAATCGTCTTGAGACACCAACCCAGTCAAAACCTTTTGGTGGCCAGGTGTTTGGATCCTGAAGATTTCCGCCTTCATTATTCATTCTTCCGCCTATAAAGAGGTATTTGCTATTTGCGGCAATTGCATAACCTCCCTGATTTCCCCAGCCGTGTGTATGGCCGGCTATTGCAACAACCTCGCCATTTTTAAACATGGCACAGTTAGCACCACCTTCTTCCCAATGGACATTAGAAAATACAGTTCCATCTGGTAACACACAAATTGCGTTTATATCTTGCGGGACGTGACGTTTTGCGCCCGGATAAGTGTTACCGATCCAGCCTACTGTATAATTTAATTTTTCCGCATAAACCCCGACTACTGTCGAAAAGAGAAAAAGAAAAACAATATTCATAATAACAAGACCTCATTATTCATTTTTTTATTTGTCTACTGTAACCAGGTTGACCAGCAGTTAAAACAGGCCAACTTAGCCTTTCTGCTCTGTTTTAATATAAAAATTTTTTCATTTCCATCGATTAAGGTAAAACCGTTATTTCCGACCTTAATTCTTGCAGACATGAATTTCATAAAACCATAATTTAATGCAAGACAAATTACTTTGAAGTAAGCCCGAATCGATTGTTAGATTTATTTGATAAAACATCTTATGCCTCGAGCGAAGGTTCATAACCCAGGTCCTCTAAAATTGAAGTTGTATAAAACCATGCTAGCAGGATAAGGTAAATAACTGCAGATGGTATGCTTCCGAACCTTAAACTTTGTTTTCTGAAGAGCGCATAAGTATTTAACTGGTAAACCTTAATCGTTACGAAGTTTGAATATTTTGTAAATTTTGGTGAATGATTTGTATGCAAATCATGCCTGTGAATTTATCTAAATATGTCACAGGGATTCTTACCTGTGGAGAGTGATATTCTTGAATCCTTTTATTATCAAATTTAGCCTGAAAAAATATTGCCAATCTGACTGGATGGACGCGTTTCACCATGTCCATAAATTGGAAGGGCGGCTTCCACGCTGTCCGTTGGGTCGTGCTGGGACCTGACTTTCCAGAAATTAACTTTGAAATATATTTCAATAAGAATTCAATCGTAACGATTTTGGTAATAAAGGCCATGCTTAAACTGAATGCACTGATACCGCTATAGTTGCAAGCATTGCCGTGCCTCAGACATCATTGCCAGGGCAATCAATTATTGAGCATTTGTATTTTAATACCAGAGCAATATATACTCTGGTTTGTATTCTGTTCACTTTCTTTTGACGAGTAGTTGAGTAAGTGCAGTTTAGATTTTCAAAACAAGAGAACCAATCAGCAAGTCGTTTGTATAACAGGATTGTTTCAGATGGCAACCGAACTTAGTTTTTATTTTAACAATGGGAAACATGAAACTCAAGGAAAATGGCTGATTGAAAGTGTGTATCAACGCCATAGGCTAAGCCGAATGGAGTTTGAAAGACGTTACTAATTTCAATTCAACGAGAGCGGGGAATAGTTGTAAGACTTTATTTTTCTTGTATGTAAAAATCCATTGGCTTGATTATTATGCCATTTGTTAGGGTGTATGATGTTGATCCAAAATTTACTGTAATTTTGATGCCATTTGCGAATTCTGTTTGTTGGATGTCTCTATCTGGAGTTAAAAAACGGTGATTGGTCATTTCGTAATAACCAACTTTCTGGACTGTTGGGCAAATTGTTTTATAGCTTTTAACGAATCGGTCTTTGTTTTTCTCCCAGAGTTGGCGATTCAACATAAACATTGGCGGCGTACCATAGAGCACGTTAAACAGGTCACGTTTATCCCACAAGGCCGGGAGTTTATTATTATAATCTCCCCAATACCACTGTGCTACTACGCAATCATGGTAAACAAGCTCCCATAGTGGTAGCCGATAGCGATGGCCGAGCTGGAATTTTACAACGGGTTCTGGGGCTTCATCCCAGATTTTTTGGATATTTCTGCCGGCGTCTGGTACCCTANACATACCAAGACTTAACATTCCTTCAAAGTAGTGAAGAAAAGGCACGGCTGCTTCATGGCCTGTTTCTGAGCCTGTGACAAGTTTCATGTCTTCAGATATGTATTTTAATAATTTTGTACGCCACAGTTTGCTTTCGGTACGTGTCATTGGATGGTTTGTGTTGTAACACTCTCGCCATGGTGATGCTGTGGTCGTATCTATGAATCTGCATTTATAATCGTGGGTTTTTATTTCGGCTGGGACTCTTTTCTGGGCATAGTCAATTGCTCGTTTATCACACAGTACACCACAATAATACCACTGGTTGTTTGTTCCTTTTACTCCCCATCCGCGAACCCAATGTCTTTTTGAGTCAATCACAATATCTTTGTCCCATGCTTCAGTAGGCCAATCGGTGAGCGCTTGCAAGATACTTAAAATTTTCAGGATCCATTACGTCCTGATATATATCATATCTGCTCGTAAGTACACCCATGTCATTCAGTTTTTTAATATTTTCCGGGCTTTGGGCATTACTCCATAAAATTTTATCGATTCCTGCTTCTTTTATTTGTCTGACAAAAGCTGGGGCGTCTTTTTCCCAGCACCAGATATTTACTGCACCGATCAAAAGGTCGACATTTGGATTTTCCCGTTGTTTTTCGACAAGGGTTTTAAACAACCCAATTCTCTTAGAATATTCACGGTACTTTTTGCACATGGCGACATGTCCACCGTCATTGAAAAATATGTATCTGAGACGGCGCGTGTAACCAAAACGCCCCATTTGAGGTTCCCAGATTGGATAGATTGCAAGAGTGCCATCTATTCGAGTGATTTGGATGGACATGTCGTCAGGGGTTTCAATAATCGTCATTTGAGCTGCTATGCCGTCTGTGACACCCCAGAACCCCATACAGATGCCGTGTCCGCCGTAACCAATCAAACGGATTGGTTTAATCGACTCATCATCAACAGGATAAGAAATGCCTTCATTCATTGGCACAACAAGGTAAGTTCCTTTTTCGGTTACGAAGGGGTGTGGAAAATGTATTAGCTCCGGCATAGCGCCGGATGAGTGAAGTTCCATCAAAATTTCCGGAGCATCATTTGCAAGAGTAAAGCCTGCCTCCAATTCGAGGGATGTTTGAGGATGGTACATATCAAGAATAAGCTGATTACTTCCATTCGTTTTTATATCAAGGAAAACAATTCCTGAACTGATAGATTTTTGTGACCATAAATGATTGTTTCTTTTATCAACTACATTAAATGTTCCATGCTCGGTCTCAAACGTAGCTTTGATGAAGTTATTTTCCAGCACGATAGATTTTGGTATATTTGATCCTGGCTTTGTAGTATTGACTTTTCTGAGTGAGACGTCATCAACCCAAACTGTAGCGGGGCCAATTCCGATAACACGTGGCAGAATAAATGCAACCTCGTTGGGGATCGGGAATCGAACCGTTAAATTCGTCCAGCTAATAGTTTCTCCTGTGCGTTTCTCGGCAAAAGTCCAATCGAGTGGGTCGCCTTTCGAGTCGTAAGTTGTGATGCAAAGAATCGCCTCGCCTTGACCCGTTAATTTAAACCATGCGGAATATTCGAACCATTCGCCGAAGTTGACAGGGATTCTTTTGGCGGTATTCAGGCTCCAATCATGTTCTCCTTTGTGAATAATTTTTGCCGACTTTTCCCCTGTTCGAGATGTTGTTATGTCTATTAATATTTCACCGACGTTTGGGTCTCGTGTCCATAATGGGAGCCAGCCGTCAAAACCGCTTTCAAATCCCCCGTTAAGAATAAGATTTTGATTCGACTGGGCGTATAAGAAATTCAATACACTAGCAAGAATAACCGCCGAATAAATGACTAATAATCGTTTCATGATAATATTCAAGGGTCTTTATTTTTCTGATTTTTTTATCCAGTTTTCCATTCTTTTATTCATATCGGAAGGTGTCAGTTCTCGGGGCGAGACTACAATTAAGTAATGAACCGAAAATTTGTTTCCGCTTTGGTAGGCAATTGGTTCTTTGTAAATTCCCTGGGTTGCAGACANATAGGCAAAAGGGGTTATCATTGANAAAAATATCGTTTTTTTGTTAAACGCTTCGTCGCTTATTATACCAACTGTGATAGGCTTATTTTCGAACAGAGCAGTTGTAGCAGCCCAGCTACCTTCAACCAAGTCGTGCTTTCCAGAGGTCGGATATTGTAAACCTTGCTGATTAAAATGCCGTGCTACATTATCAAAAGCTCGTTGAAAACGAATGCCCAGCCC
>JGI24721J26819_10001779_pt1 | contig 24097 bp, 16 predicted proteins | sample YelNatPaOPGAMG01_FD_26819 | JGI IMG/M metagenome (IMG submission 26819) | reverse complement strand
ATAGATTATTCTCAAACGAAATTCTGTTTTTTTATGTTCGGGGAATTATAAGATAAAAGTTTGTTGTCATTGTTAGTGGGAGCAGGATAACCAAGTAAAAATGACAACTCACAAATCAAAAATCCCCGAGGATTTTCTATTTCCAATTTCCTCTGCGAGATTACGCTATGAGAGCTAAAACACATTAATAGGAAATGGGAAATCGGAAATCACTGAAAATTTCCTATTTCCTATTTCCAATTCCCTTTACGAGATCACGCTATAAAAGCTAAAACACATTAATGGGAAATCGGAAATCAGAAATCCTTGAACCTCTGGAACTATGGAACTCTGGAACTATGGAACTCTGGAACTATGGAACTATGGAACTATGGAACTCTGGAATACGATGCCATTGTCCTTAATCCCCTACGGGGAATTTGTTGGTTTTTGATCCTCCAGGCTACTGTCCTTCATCCCCTACGGGGAAGGAGCGTAAAGCACAGAGCATAAAGAAATGGCGTTTATCGGTTTATTCTCCGCTTAACGTTCTACCCAATTGTTCACTATTCTACACTGCAAAATCTCAAATCACAACTCAAAAATCTCAAATCACAAATTGAACCTTGGAACACTGGAACGCTGGAACTCTGAAACTTTGGAACCCTGAAACACTGGAACCTCGATTCCATTGTCCTTAATCCCCTACGGGGAATTTGTTGGTTTTTGATCCTCCAGGCTACTGTCCTTCATCCCCTACGGGGAAGGACCGTAAAGCAAAGAGCATAAAGAAATGGTGTTTATGACACGTCTCTCCGCTCTACACGCTAAGCTCAAATCTTTACGCTTTACCCTCTACGCTAATTAAAAAATGCTCTGCACTCTAAACCCAATACCCCTCTTTACGCTCTACGCTTGAATTTTGGAACTCTGGAACTTTGGAACCCTGGAACTCTGAAACATTGGAACTATGGAACCCCTCTCGCCCTCACATCAGATTATTCCCTCATCCGCAAAACTCAGCGCATTATGATCACTCACAATCACATGATCCAGTACGGCAATGTCCATCAGCGCCCCGCCTTCCTTGAGGCGTTTTGTCAGTTGAATGTCCGATTCGCTGGGCTTCAGGTTCCCTGAAGGATGGTTGTGAACCAGGATGATGGACGAAGCAAGCCTTTCGAGAGCCAGCCTGAGAATAATGCGGATGTCGGTAACCGTNCCGGCCAGCCCGCCCTGACTGATTTTTACCGTATCAATGATTTTNTTGGCCCGGTTCAGCAAGACNACCCAGAATTCTTCATACGGCAGATCCCCCAGCAAGGGACAGAAAATACCGCTCACATCGGCACTGGAAGTAATTTTTTTGCGCTGGATCACTTCGGCGGCATTTCTTCTTCTTCCAAGTTCCAGAGCGGCAATTACAGTCACCGCCCTTGCCTCGCCTATTCCCTTGAAGCGTTTCAGATCTTCTGCCGTAGCTTTCGAAAGCTCGTTCAGATTGTCATTATAATGTTTCAACAGCCTGCGTGCCAGTTCAACAGCACTCTCTTCCCTGGTTCCACTGCCCAGCAGAATGGCGATGAGCTCTGCATCGCTCAGCGAACGGAGGCCTTTCAATACCAGCTTTTCCCTTGGCCTGTCCTCCACCGACCAGGTCTTAATGGGCATATTGTACTCTGTCATATCCGGTTTTTTTACTATTAATACCGGAAAATGAAAAATCTCGCAGTTGGTTTAACCCCNTATTCTTTTAAAGGGTTTGTTCACAATAAACCGAAGTACTATGAATTAACAAATTCAACCAGNCTATAGCAAAATTATTTTTAGAGGAGATTAGTCAATAGAAACACAAAATATATATCTAAACAATGATCGGGATGTAAAACCTGACAAAAAATTTTTATTGCAAAGCGAATACAACAGGAAAGGTAATCTGCATTTTTACCGNTTTACCATCTTTTTTNCCCGGGGTCCATTTAGGACTTGACATTACCAACCTGAGAGCCTCCNTGTCGAGTGCCGGATGAACACCTTTTACCACTTTGGCGTCAACAACTTCTCCATCCGGATTTACAGTAAACTGAACATATACACGCCCCTGAATACCATACTCAGCAGCTTTCGAAGGATAGCGAAGATTTTTCTGGGTCCATTCCATGAAACCTTCCATGCCTTTTCCCATGAACCTGGGCATTTCTTCCACACCAGAAGAGACTTCTTCTTTGGCTGCTTCTTTCTCCGGCTGATTTGCATACTGCTGCTCCTGACGGGTAACAGGAATAGTTTCCTGCTCAACAGTCTGCTTTTCAANCGNTGGTTGNNAAATCACCGGATTTTGAGATATTGATGCAGACTTGTCAGAAGGGTTCAGATATAAGTCCTCTGTTAATGCCATTGAGATCCATGGTATTTGCTTTCTGCCTGTTCTTTGTACAACAAGTGCGGTTAAATTCAGAAATATTTGTGTCACTGATAAATCGGGGATTTTAAGAATTTCCAAAAGTGCTGCTGTGTAAGGACTGCTATTTCCGCCATCATCATGTGCAGTTGCACCGGGTGCTGTCGAGAAAGCTATTAAGGTTCCTGCAGGTGCACTCATAGATGCAAGCCCTCTGCCTGTTGAAGACCCGGTCCATATCCTTTCGAAGGGATTGTCTCTGCAGGCATCCAGAATCATAATGTTAGCTCTGGTACCTGATCCTTCCATTAAAGCAAGAACCCCGTTAACCTCAACACAACCGTCTTTAACCTGCCGTTCGGTTAGGAGGTTTGCATCAACGGGTATAAGGTAATTATTTCCGAATGCCTGTATTCCGTAGCCGGTATAGAAAAAAAGGCCCACATCGCATCCTTTAAGGCTCAGCCCGAAATCTTCAATGGCTTTCTTCATCTGGTTTTGTTTCAGGTTTTCATATTGATACACTTTAAATCCAAGCTGTTGCAGTGTTGCCGCAACCGCTCGTGCATCATTCTCCGGNTTTGTNAGAATGCTTGAAGGATAGTTGCTGTTACCAATAATCAGTGCACATTTTCTTAGCTGCCGGGTTTGTTCCTGATTTTGAGATAGCAAGAAAGCCGGCATTAATGCAAAAATGATGAGTATTATTGTTCTGTTCATTTCCATTAAGTTTTTGTCAATATCAAAATTAGGGAAAAAAGAAATACGAGAGTTTCATTCTTATTTTGACTTATGTCAAAAATTGGTGTTTATAATCAAGGCCCTATAAATTAATACTCCCCTTTACCTTCTCGACTTTTATTTAGTGTTTATTTTCAAATTAGTTTTTGCTATTTTATAATCAAGTCAATAATAACCAGAGGGAAAGCTGTGTTATGGCTATTTTATATTAAAAATTTCTGCCCTACTGCCATCCATTGCACACTGATAATGTAGCACTTCTACGATTCTGGCGTTACTGCCATCGACATTCATTACCCAAATTGGACGTTTATCACCTGCTTTTTCATCGTATGTTTGTTTCATTTTTTTTACGTCTCGCCAGTAGGCTTCATTTGTAACTCTGAAAGTAATAAACCTACCATCTGGTGAATATGCTGGTGAACTACTAATTTGTTTTATATTTGTTAGCTGCCTCAAGTCAGACCCGTCAGCATTGCATGAGAAAATTTCTGCAATCTCACCTACTTGCATTGAAAATGCTACTCTTTTACCGTCGGGTGACCAAACTGGAGCAATTCCGCCAATTTCAGATTCATTGGGTATGATTTGTACACGATTTTTACCATCAGAGTCCATTATCCACACTCCCCAACCTTTTTGCCCTTTTTGTGTAAAAACAAATTTCTTACCATCTGGCGAAATACAAGCATCTCGACCCTCTGTTACTTCTTCCTGTTGCCTGCCTTCGGGTGTTACTCTATAGATCTTGGAAGTATTCCCTTCATTAAAATAAATCCATTTACCATCAGATGTGAAAGATGCCCAATAAGCAACGGAACCTTCAGGTAAGTTGGTGATCTTTTTAAGATGAGAACCATCTAAATTTGCTATGTAATAATTAAAGGTTTTGCCATCCTCACGATTTGATGTAAAAATTACCTGTTTACCGTTTGGATGCCATGCTGGATAACGCTCTTCTGACATTGGGGCTTTGCTAATATTGAATGCATCACCTGTAACAGGATTTACAGCAAAAATTTCTGTGTCGCCTGTGCGTACAGTTGTTATTAAGAACTTTGTGCGTTCAAGTTGAGCAAATAAATTATAACTTAATAAAATTAGCAGGATAGTAAGTTCTTTCATATTATTTATTTATAAACAGTTGCTTCTGATTTTAAAATTTCCTTTTCAATAATGGGCTATAAATTAATTGTAAGTTTCATGCCCAATTAAGCTTAACGGACGGAACTATATGCAGTTGGGGATTGGGGGTTGCTTTCCTGTCGAACCCCGATGCCGCTGTTGCAGGCTGAAAACTTTCTTATCCGCACCGAAACCCCAATTGACATATAGTTGTTATTAGTGGTTTATCATCATAAATCCAGATTTTTCATTATAAATGTATTATTATTAATTTTCGATTATCTTTATTACTATTCCTGCTTCAGAAATATCCGTATCGGTGGCAGCTGATAGACCTACAGTTTTGATTAAATTTCCGCAAAAAGTGAGATTATTTCCTTTTTTTTCCACCATTTCGGTAATGTCATAAACAATATCACCTGCTAAATCCTGCGCTAATATTTTGAACTTTGCCGGTAATTTTTGAAAGTTAAGAGTCAGGGACTTGTATCTCCCGAAAGCAGCTATTGGAAACCGGTAATTTTCGACAGATACAGTAACATCGGCAAGAGGAAAATAGAACCCTTTGATGGTATCGTGCCTCATAAGTGTTGCAACTGAGATTGCACCTGAAATATGTTTTGAAGCAATTACATACGGTGCATCTCCCTCGCATTTTACAACCGGTAAGGGCATATTTCTTGAAACCCTTGCCGGAGCACTTTGTTTAATAGTTTGCCCGTATAACCAGGTAGTCCATGATTCTCCTTTTTTCACAGCCCATGTATCCGTTAATCTCACGCTGTCAATAAACATAGGAGTTAAACCGGCGCCAAATGCAGGAGCAATTCGTTGCCAGCGAACAGCTCTAATTACTTCATCAATTCTTTTTCTTAGCTCCAAAGGATCGTAAGCATAACTTTTTTGGGACAGAAATGCAGGGTGTCGCATAATACCCATCATGCAGCCCAAAGTAGCAGCAATATATGGCTCATCTTCGCAATTCAGAATTCCGGAAATTTGATTTTTACCAGCACAAGAATTCAGAATTTGCGCAACTCTGTCAAGGGTTGTAGGAACGGAAAGATAAGCAGTTACATCATAAGTACGTAGGACTTGAGCAAATTCTAATTGATCCACTGCGAATTTTAGTTTTCCTCCATTACACCATCTTATAAACTCACCGGACCCCGTAGCCTCACAATCCCATGGACATTCTACATCGTTAAGTGGTCCGCCACCGATACAATGTTCAACCCACAATTTTGGCGCTTCTTCCTTAGCAATTTTTGTTACTAATTTTCTAAACTCCAGATCGCCAAATCTTGAACCATAATCCATTTTCCAATATTCAATACCCGCCTCATTAGCCCATTTTGCTTTTTCACGAAAGAACGATTCAAGCTCTTTCCACGAAAACATTTTACCGCCTTTCCCTTCTTGCCAGGCATGTGCAGGTATCCATAATCCGGCACCTTTCCAACCGGCAGCTTTCGTAAGTTCATTTAACTTTTTGAGTTTTTCAACCGGCGTACCTGTACAGGATGGGAATTTATCTGTGGCTACATTCTGTGAGCCTAACTTCCAGCGACTATCNTCAAAATTCATATCCGCAGGTATGTCCCATCCCACATCGAACATGAGGTATAAATCTTTCTGAATTTTTTTATAACTTGCGGCCCAACCTTCTTTCCCAAAGACTCTTGCTTCCGTAAGATTTCGGGCAATTACAGAATGACCTCCGATACCAAATGTTGAATTCGCAATGGTTGCACTATCAACCGCATAATTCTGTGCCCCCCAGGTACACCAGTAACTGGGTGTGGCGCCGGGTGTTGAAGGAATCAGGTTCTCGCCTGCAACTATCATTTTTTCTGTTAATTTTAATTTCCTCTCTTCGCTATTTTTGCAGGAAATAAAAAGAGAAATAAAAATAAAATAAAGAGTTAAGTTTTTCATTAAAAATGTTTTTAATTCTACATTATGAGGTTAAAATATATTGAATTGAAAACGAATACATTCTTGTTTTGTAAATAAACGTCAACTCATTTATATATAAACCTCAAAACTAATAAGGGTATGTTTATACACCCAAATTGGAATATATTGAACACTTTTTTTTCTTTTTTCAGCAGTTGAATTGCATACGTCCCTGAAACAAATCTACCAAAAAAAATTACAAATCATCAAAGGTTGATTTTTTTAAAGAGATTTTTCAGTAACATGTGTGTATATCTCAGTAGTTATTCTGCTTTTATGTCCCGGTAATTACTGAAAATACCTGAGGTCAGTGCCCAAAGCTAATGCGTTGTATACGAGTATCGCAACCAGTGCAGAGTTACAGGTTTCTTTATTTCAGCAGTAACTATTGCACTGTACAAAACCTTCTGAATACCATATTCCGAGTGTTGTTCATGTGCTTTTTGTCCTTTAGCGATTACACCCGTATTTCGCATCAGGAGAGCAAACGAAGTAATGCATTAGTGCCGGCATCCGGGCAAACCCCGCTGAAACGCAGTGAAAGCGGTCAGCCCTGGGACTCATCCCTGTTCATCATTTTCTTAATACACCATAATTTTTTCAGCAAAATGATTCCATACCTCAACAGCTTTTTTACCTTTGTGTAGTTTGGATGGTTTTGCCTCTTGCATGAAACGAACCGCTGTCCTTTGGCTGTTTTTTCTTCTTTCCGCCCGGGTTTTATCGGGTCCTGCCGCCATTCCCGATTCGGTCCGCCTTGCCCTGGATAAAGCCCCGACTGATTCCCTGCGCATCGGAATTCTGCTGAACTACAGCCTCGCAGAAGCATCAGCGCGGCCTTCAGCGGCTGACTACATCGTTCAGATATCCGTTGAGGAACTTCAGAAAAGAAAACTGGAAAAATTCCTCCCTTCCTTTTATCAGTCGCTGGCCGCATACTTTGAAAAAGCAGGAGACTATTTCCGGGCTATTGACCTGCTTGGTCAGGCTGATGAAGCCGCTATGAAACTTAACGACCTGCCGGCCCGGAGCAGTATCCTCAATAAAACCGGCAATATGTACCTGTTTCTGGGCGATTTTACCAAAGCCCTCGAAAACCATTTCAAAAGCCTCACCATCAAGGAAGACCTTAAGGATGAAAAAGGCATTGCCGCTTCGCTCAGCAATATCGGCAATATCTATTTCCGCCTTGATTCGTTTGTTCAGGCCCATAATTATTACATGCGCAGCCTTCAGCTGGAAGAAAAAATCAGAAATGAAAAGGGAATTGCCAGCTGTTACATTAATCTGGGTGCCGTTTTTGATAAACTGGCCCTTTACGATTCTGCTCTGCTTTACCTCAGAAAAAGCATCGAAATCAACAGCCGTTTTGACAACAAAGCCGACATTGCCTCTTCGTATATCAACATTGCCAACATTTATGACAAACTGAACTATCCTTCCGACAGCATAATTCGTTACTTTAAAAAAGCAGAGGATCTTTATTCCGGTATCGGTCTGAAATCAGGCCTTGCCGAGGCCTGGCTTTCTGCCGGCGTATATTACAATGCAACCTTTGAATTCAAAAAAGCCATTGAATACCTGCAAAAAGCACTTGATGCCGGACGTGAACTCCGTTCAGCCGAAATTGTGCGAAGGTCGGCCAAAGAACTGAGTGATGCGTATGCCCACATTCGTGATTTTGAAAAAGCATATACCTACTACAAACTTTACAAACAGGCCGAAGACCGCATCAGCAACGATGAAAANATCAAAAAGCTCACCCAGCTTGAGATGCAGCACACATTTGACCGCAAACAGCGCGAGCAGGAATTCCTCCGGCAGCAGGAACGCCGCAAACAAATGATTCGCACAGGGTTTATCCTGATTGCCCTGTTGTTTGTCACTACCCTGGCGCTTGTCATTTACCGCAGTTACAGAATCAAGCAGAAAGACAACATCCTGCTGGCCCAGCAAAAGGAAGAAATTGCAGCCCAGCGCGACCTGGTGATGCAGCAGCGCGACCAGATCCAGCGGCAGAAGGAAGAAATTACCGCCAGCATTCACTATGCCAGCCGCATCCAGCAGGCTATTCTCCCTCCTGAAGATATCCGGCAGCAGATCCTCCCTGAACATTTCATTCTTTTTAAACCCCGCGATATTGTAAGCGGCGACTTCTACTGGATGACGCGCCGTAACGGCAAAACGGTTATTACTGCGGCCGACTGCACAGGGCACGGCGTGCCGGGCGCTTTTATGAGCATGCTCGGCGTTTCTTTCCTCAATGAAATCGTAAACAAAGAACACATCCTCCACGCCGACCAGATTCTCAACCGCCTCCGCGAACAGGTTATCCGCTCCATGCACCAGACAGGCCGCGAAGGCGAAAGCAAAGACGGCATGGACATCTCCCTGCTGGTTGTTGACGATGCTTCCAGAATGCTCGAATTCGCCGGAGCATACAACCCCTGCTACATCGTNCGCAACGGCGATATTACCGAACTGAAAGCCGACCGGATGCCCATCGGCATTTATTCAGAAAAAGGAAATACCCCGTTCTCCTGCCAGACTTTCCAGCTTCAGGCGGGCGACGGTATCTACCTCTCTTCCGACGGCTACGAAGACCAGTTCGGAGGCCCTGAAGGAAAAAAACTGAAAGCCAAATCCTTCAAGGATATCCTCCTGAAAATCCATCCCCTTCCGGCCGGCGAACAGCTGGCTTATCTCGATGCATTCTTCGAAGAATGGAAAAACGGCTACGACCAGGTGGATGATGTGCTGGTAATCGGAATTAAAGTCACCTGAAAATTACCTGCTGGCGTTCTGCCGCATCCATTGTTTCGGCGTAGTCCCCTCAACTTCCCTGAAGGCCCTTATCAGCGTGCTGACCGACCCAAAACCCGAAGACTGGGCCGTTTCTTCCAGATTCATCCTTCCCTCCCTCAGCAAGGTCTTGCTGTGTTCTACCCGGTAGCGGTTCACATACTGACTGAAATTGCATCTATGCAGCTGATTAATCATTCGCGACAAATAAGTTCTGTTCGTATGAAGGGCAAGGCTTACATCCCAGATCTTCAGGTCCGGCTTCAGATAAGGTTTTTCCATCTCCATCCAAACCTTCATTGCCTCACTTAACTTTTCATATCCCTGCGGTTCTGACCCGTTGTCGCTGATGTTCCCGTCGTCCTGTTTTCCTGTAAACACTTCCTTCTNNTTGTTTCCGAGTATTCCNAAAATCCATATAATGACCGCAAACAAATACAGCGGGAAAATCAGGTAGCGCTCATCTCCAAAAAGCTTTACCGGATTGATGGAATAGAAAGAAATACTTAGAAAGGCGGCCAGAATAAAAGTGGCATTAAAAATCCGCATCCACCCCAGACTAATNCCTGAAGGATCGGAAAACCATTCAGGAAGCTGTTTTCTGTATCCGGCCAGCACTTTGTAAATCAATACGGCATACAGGACAATCTGAACAAACAGGGCGGCAATATTGAAATACCTGACCCGGAAAAGAAAGCGAAGAGCAAAATTGTCATAGGTAGGATGAAGCCTGTACGTGCTGAGAAAGTAAACCCTTTGTTCGGGTGTAAGAAAAAAATAAAAAACTGTGGCCGATAAAACAAAAAAGACCAATCCCGGAACAAAATGCCGCCATGCNCTCCGTAAACTATAACCAGGCCGCGTAAGCAATAGAACGTAAATATACACCGAAGGATACACTGCCAGAACAGAAAATATATGAAAGCTGTGCAGATAGCTGTATGTATGATAGTTATGCGAAAAATACAGGTAGTTGCCCAGAAAGACCATCGATGCATTCAACATTGCCGCTGACAGCCACATCTTGGCCCTTTCGCGCAACCTGCTGCCGGCCAGAAGAATGACCGATAAAATCAAAGGAACGTACACAGGACTGAGTAAAGCAAGTTGTTTCGCCAGCGACATGCACCTGATAAATTTACTTTCTGCAAATTTATTTATACCATTTGCAAATACCACCTGCAAAAGGTTATTTATTTTGGCGTATCCAATTTATTCTTAAAATTCCCGATTATGCTAAAAAGACTCTCTTCTCTTTTGCTGATAACCCTTTATGCACTGAATCAGCAGGTATCGGCGCAAGAAGTATATTACGTTTCCAAACCATCCGGCGGTTTCTGGGAAGATACTGCTACCTGGCAGGGAGGACGTAAGCCCGTACCCGGTTCGGATGTTCTCCTCACAGGACCAGTTACCGTGCAGGGTAGCATTACCTGCCGCAATCTTTTCCTTTCTCCGCAAGGAAGCCTTTCTAATCTCACAGGCACGTGTGCTTCAGTTATGATAACTGACACGCTTTACAACGAAGGGCTCATTACAAATAATGTTCCTGACTATTGGTGCTATGGCGAACGGCTCACCCTGGTGCTGAAAGGGCACATCCTCCGGCTGGGCCGCTTCAAACCAACCCGATTGTACCTGAATGACTCCATAACCCATCATTTCTATAATCCCGGACATGACACCATATGGTCCTATGTGGAGTTCCTTGATTCCTCTGTTCTTGCCTGTCATGATCCCTTCATTATAGGAAACAGGGTAATTAATGCCATTGTTGATCTGAACAAAAATCCCCTGGTCGCCGTCGCCGGCTCATCCCTCGAATATGATTATTCCAAAAAACCGTATCGTTCCACCATCCTGAATGCCTGGCAAATTTACGCCGAAAAAGGCTCTCTGATAGGGAATAATGAAACCGACAAATTCAACATTTATGGCGATTCACTCTGTATCCATGGATATTTTACATCGGCCGGCATTTCTTTTTACGGCAATGTATTCAACTATGATACAATGGCAAATTATGGCGAGAAATGGAAAGCCATTTACGGTAATCTGACCAATACAGGGGCCATTGTTAACAACACCGGCTGGCATGTATCTCATAGCATCATGGTTTCGGGTAATATTCTCAACACCGGCAGCTGGTTTACCGCATGGCTGATCCTCTCGGGTAAAAATCCCAGAAATGTCCGGTTAAACAGCGGTGTTTCCGACGCAGTTTATTTTCTCGACTCGATGATTCTGACAGGATATAATACATTGCCGGGTCTCCGTCCTTATCCATGGTCTAACCAGGTAATCTGCACCATTGCGCCAGATGCTACCCTTGTTATCTCAAATCCCGAAATTGATCCGGGAATTGTCAGCTACGGACATATCCGGAGTTCCAATTCCAATAGCGATACGTGGTACGATTTGCCTTTGCCTCATGCCTCCATACGGAGAAAAAACGGATCAAATATTGCCAGCATCCAGTGCGATTCATACAGCCGNCAACATCATCCATTTNTAAAGTCAGGCCTCAAACATTGGTGGATTTTTAAAAATACTCCGAAGGATTATAACGACCTGCTTGAATACGCCTCCTTCGGATATACCGATGATGAAGCAGAAGGTCTTGATGAATCGCTTCTGAAAGCATTTTATTCCGTCGATGGAGGACTAACCTGGAAATGGTGCTCATCATACTTTGTAAATCCTTCATCCAACTATATCAGGGTGAACAATATNCCATCAGCCGCTCAGATAGTTTTCTCAACCGACCGGATCGACACCCTTCTTTCGGCAACAGCAGCAGTTTCTTCTGTTTCTCCGAAAAAAATCGCTTCAGCGAACAATAATCCTTCTCTTCTCACCATCACCGGAAAAGGATTTACTTCTTCTACCAGAGTTTTTTTCAGGAATAAGGAAAAAGTGCTCGTTCCAGATACAGTGATGCTTTCCGGACTTCACGGCACCTCTCTTCTGGTGGTTCTGCGCCCGGAACAAATCAGCAAACCCGAATTTTATGATCTGGTTCTTCAAAATCCCGGTCAGCCCGATGTAATTCTTCCGTCTGCAATCGAAGTGAATCCGTTAGCTTTTTCTTTTCCCTGGTTCGTTCTGGGAGGTCGTGACAGAACACTGGCAAACCGCTGGCAGACTTTTGAATTCAGCTACGGAAACGCTGGAACTGCTGACATCTGGGGGGTACCTGTTTTCTTTGCGATTAAGGAACAACCCGGCATGGAGGTAGCATTCCCTGATTTTACACCTAAAATTCCCGCCTACGCGCATGAAATGGAACATGCTTTTCTGGAGGATTCTTCCCTGTTTTTTCTCGTGGATTCATTATTCGAAGAACCCGGCCCCTGGCGTATTTATGGTTTTTATATTCCAAACATCCCTGCTGCAACCTCCGAAGCTTCCCGCATCAAAATTAAAGCCCCGTTTGATATTGACTTACAGGCCTGGATGATACAACCCTATAATCCTGCCATTTCTTTTACGGAAGAAGTAGAAGTGTATAAAGACGGTTCCCAGCTCAATGCCTGCCTTACAGCTTTTGCCATGAAATCATTCGCCATGAACATAGTGGGGCAAATTCCCGGTGTGGGATGCGTTTCCAATCTGGCCGACAAGTATTTTGACCCCGTGGGGTATATTACCGGTACCGACCAGAACAATGAGAACAGCTGGGGAAGCATTCTCTGGTCTGCTTCCAGCTGGGCTCTTGCTATTGGCGACTGCGCCGCCGATATTGTTCCGGTGGCCAAAGCAGTAAAAATTGCGGCCGGTATTGCTTCCTTTATAGCCGATATCAAAGAAAATTATGATGCAGATCAAAAATGCCGCAATAAGTACAAAACAAAAAGGCTTCGTACCCGTACCGTTTTTTCAGTTGATCCCAACGAAAAAACCGGAAATCCGGGAGCCGGGAATGCCCGCTTCGTTAATACCGATATGATGAGCTACACGATTCATTTCGAAAACCTTGCAACCGCAACCTCTTCCGCTCTTGAAGTCGGCATTTCAGATACCCTGAATAAAGAGGTATTCGATCTGGCAAAGTTGCGCTTTACCGGTTTTTCCTTTGGTGACACACTCATCAGCCTGAACGAAGATACCCTCTTTGTTTCCAGGTTAATCGATCTTTCTCCTGAAAAAGATATCCTCCTTTCATTCATGGCCGAAGCAGACACTGCAACAGGTATCGTCCGCTGGGCATTCCGTTCGCTCGACAGAATTACCGGCGAGCTGACCGAAGACCCCGATGCCGGATTCTTGCCGCCTAATGTCAGCAGCCCGGATGGTGAAGGTTATGTCTCTTTTACGGTTCCTCTTCGCCATGGACTTCCTGACAACACTGTCATATCTAACCAGGCCACAATCGTTTTTGACTTAAATAAACCCATCAGTACCAACGTTTTTTCCAATGTGCTTGACAACACTCCGCCCGTGAGCGATATCCATGCAGCCTATTTGCAGAACGACACTACCATCGTGGTATCTGTAAACGGAGAGGATGCGGCCTCAGGAATCGCCTCCTTTATTATTACCGTTGCCCATAATGACGGAGAACCGGTTCCCTGGACTACCTTATATCTAAACCGTGAAGCCCGTTTTGTTCCACCCTATAACGGAACCTGGAAGTTTTTCTGCCGGGCTGTTGATTTTGCTGATAACTATGAACCTGCCGGGGAGATTCCCTCAGCGCAGGTCACAGTCAGTAATCTATCCACTCCGTCAACCTTTTCAGGGAGTTTCAGCATTTATCCCAATCCGGCCAGGTCAAAACTCTTTATCCATAGCCAAAACATAGAAATTATGCATTACGAAATTATCAGCAGCGAGGGCCTTTGCATGAAAAAAGGCTACCTGAAACAGGAACAGGAAGAAATTGATATTTCTTCCCTGCCCGCAGGAATTTATCTTGTGAAGATTGTCCAGAAAAATACTGTTGTTACCAGAAAATTAGTTGTCCAGTAAAATGCTCAGTAGGATCGAACGGTTAAAAAGCAACAAGAGCCCTGAAGGGACGGCATTACAGGCTGTTTCATAATGCCACCCCTTCGGGGCTCTCATTGATTTCCCTGATGGAATTTTCTACAATAATCCGGATAATGCATCAGGAGCAAAAGCGAACTGATGCGCAGTGCTATGGCCATCAGGGATGGCATCCGGGCAAATCCCGCTGAAACCCATTTCTTAAATTTTCGCTTCCTACAATTAGAATAGCGGTTGTTTTCTTCAACACCTCAGGTGTTGCAAAGGTTAACGTCCTACCTACCATGGATGTAACCATGGACATTGGAATTCGAAACCGCCGGTTTCGTATCGGTTTCTTTAAAGAAAGTTCCTTTATATAAGGAATACAAAGAGCAACAAAATGAATATGAGCCAAATCTCATTCCAAAAAAAGATTGATAATGCGAACGAGAACCTCATGCGCGCGGGCCAAGGCAAAACAGGGGGGCCAAGGCGGGTGTGAATGCCAGAATGTTTGGAATTACAGCAAAGGACCGACGCTAAAGTCGGGATTTTATTTTAAAGACTCCTTTGTTCATGCTCTTGCTCAAATACGCAGCGGCCTTGAATGCAAGCTCTATACTTGTCAAATCCCGTCTTTAAAATTCCGCTTTGCTTGTAATTCCAACATTCTGGCAGAGAGCGAAGGCTTCTTGTTTTGCCTTTCCCGCGATAGAAAATCTTACAGTTGGCCTCACCGCCAACTGGTAGATTTTCTTATGCGGGATTTGGTTACTTTCTTTCATCAAGGAAAGAAAGTAACCGGGGTTTAAGGGGCAAAGCCCCTTGAAATAACACAAAGCCAACTGTTAAATTTTCTTATGCGGGATTTGGTTACTTTCTTAAAGCCGGATTGGGTATTAGGAGTAAAAGCGAACTGATGCGCAGTGCTATGGCCATCAGGGTTGGCATCCGGGCAAATCCAGCTGAAACGCAGTGAAAGCGGCCCTTGCGGTACATTGCGCAGTCTTAGATCCCCAATGCGGATTTGATTCTTCTTAATCGCATGGCAACTGACTGATAATCTTATCAAAAAAATGACTGATGATATGTACCTGTAAGGGGAGCAATAAATCCATTGTTTCCTGAGCAACCGGCTTAACCAACCGGGTAAAATTTTTCTTTTGAAAAAATTTGCAGATATTTGGTGCACTTATCATAGAATTTTTATTTCAACAGGATCTGCAGAATATTTAATTCCATGCCTTATAAAATAAAAACCCTGATTCATTCTCTGGCCCTGCTTGGCGTGCTATGTTTCATGCCGGGCTGCCGGAAACCGGTTCCAAAAACAGCCGCTTCTTCATCCCCTTCTTTCTGGTATCTTCTGGCCGGAACCTATACCGGCACCGGGTTCACTCTGCAGGGAGCCGACAGCGGCATCTACATCCTCAGAATGAATGCCTCAACAGGGGAGCTGGCGCTGGTAAATGCATCGCCCGCAACAGAAAATCCTTCGTTTCTCGTTTTTGACCGCATTCGTTTACAGGTGTTTTCGGTCAACGAAAACGATACAGGCGGTATCAGCAGCTTCGCCCTTGACACAGTTTCCATGACCCTCCGTTTCCTTAATAAGGTTTCATCGGAAGGAAAATATCCGTGCTATATCAGCCTCGATCCGACAGGTAAATTTGTTCTTGCGGCCAATTATGGCAGCGGAAATGTGGCCGCCTTTCCGGTACATCCTGACGGGAAAATCGGGAAAGCTGTTTCCGTTCACCAGCATACCGGCAAAGGTCCTGTGACAGACCGGCAGGAAGGCCCGCACGCCCATATGATTCTTCCTTCCCCCGATGGGAAATATATCTATAGCACCGACCTGGGAACAGATGAAATCTATGTTTACACTCTGAATGCAGAAAACGGATCTCTTGCCCCAGCCGGCTTTACCGTAAAAACCAGTTCAGGTGCCGGCCCGCGCCATATTGCATTCCATAATGCAAAACCCTGGGTTTATGTTGTCAATGAACTGAACGGTACCATCGAGTCGTTCCTGTATGAGGAGGCGACAGGAAACCTAAACCGGTTCCAGATTGTTTCCACGCGCAAAGAGGGCGATGACCGGTTTGCCGGTTGTGCCGACATTCATATCCATCCCTCCGGAAAATTTCTTTATGCAACCAACAGAGGGGAAATCAATGAAATTGTTCTTTTCGGAATTGAACCGAATACCGGAAAACTCAGCCGCAGGGAAAGTTATCCGACAGGGGGCAAAACACCACGGAATTTTGCAGTTTCTCCTGATGGTCAGTTCCTGCTTTGTGCCAATCAGAATACGAACAACATAGTTGTGTTCCGCATCGACCCGGCAACAGGGAAACTCACTTCCACCGGATCAACCTTTTCCCTGCCGGCACCCGTTTGCCTGAGGTTTATACCCTGATGAGCTATTTCATGTCCCGTATCCTCAATTCCACATCCTTTACTTCTTTCATCAGGCTTTTCAGGCGCGATACATCGGTTTCGCCATAATGATAGGGATAGAGTATTTTAGGCCGAAGTACCCTGGCCGCGGCTACTATCTGTTCAGGGGTCATTGTAAAAGGCTGATTCATGGGCAGAAAAGCAATATCCACACCGCGTATGGCTGCCATCTCGGGAATATTTTCCGTATCGCCGGCAATATAAACCCGCTTTCCCCCCAGCCACACTATATATCCGTTATCCCTTCCTTTCGGATGGAAATTCTCCCGTCCCGNAGTAATATTATANGCCGGCACGGCATCAATCACAATACCCGATACCTCTTTGCGGTCGCCGTTTCCCATAACAATTCCCTTTCCAAGGATCGAATAAACCTCCGGCGTCAATACCACCTGGGTTTCCGGTTTGCGAACCGCTGCAATGGCAGTGGTATCAAAATGATCACGATGCCCGTGAGTGATAAGTACAATGTCAGCTTTAGGCAAACTTGAATAGTCAGCCAGTCGGGACCAGGGATCGATATGCAGGATCGTTTTATTATACTCCAGCATGAGGGTTCCATGACCTATGAACGTAATAATGATATCACCTTTTTCGGCCGGAATGCGATCCCTGATAAAATTTTTCTGTGCCATGATGAGAATATTTGTTAAAACAAGGAGAATTATCAGGAAGGTTTTTTTACTCATAACTATATGGTTTCAAAATGGTTAATAAATATACCATTTTTTCTGATACCTTCATCATCCTACCAGACAAAAAAGAGAAAACTATCTNTAAGGCGTAAAGTGCAGAGCGTAAGGCGAAGAGCAATTGGCGAGCAGCGAACAGCAAAAAAGATCCAGCACACCCTCTGCACGCACCCTCAACCCGGCGNATANCNAACATTATAAAAAAACTCCTGTTCTTTCCCGAACTTGGCTTATTTTTACAATACTGTTTTCTCCAATCAATTTTTTTGCAATGAAACGATTCCTTCTCCTTTCCATGCTGGCGTTCTTCCCGGTGCTGTACTCGAGCGCCCAGGAAGAAAAACTGATTATCCTGCATACCAATGACCTTCACAGCCGGCTCAACGGCTTTTCCCCTGAAGCGGAATACAGCCCCTTCAGCCTGAATGACGACCATACCCTGGGCGGTTTTGCCCGCCTGGCAACCCTGATTCAGCGGGAAAAAATGCGTTCGGGAAATTCCCTTCTGGTGGTGGATGCAGGCGACTTCCTCATGGGAACCCTTTTTCAGAATCTGGAAGAATCTTCGGGATTCCAGCTCCGCCTTATGCGTGACATGGGCTACGATGTAGTCACGCTCGGAAACCATGAATTTGACTTCGGCCCCATGGCCATGGCCCATACCATACAAAATGCCGTTCACGACGGTCCCATCCCGAAAATTGTCTTTTCCAGCCTTGACCTTAAACCCGGAGACAGCGTCACCAGGGCCTTTAAAAAACTTTTCGACCAGCACCTGATCGAAGGATGCCACGTTGCCGAAGTGAACGGCCTCCATGTAGGCTTCTTCAGCCTGCTGGGCAAGGATGCCGTCAGTGTTGCCCCCGCTGCCCGGCCGTTGCAATTTAAAGATCAGATTAAGACGGCCAGGGAATATGTAAAATACTTGCGGGAGGCTCAGAAAGCCGATCTGGTTATCTGCCTTTCCCACAGCGGAGTTAAACTTATGCCCGATGGGACCTGGGGAGGTGAAGACGTGGAACTGGCCCGCAAAGTGCCTGGAATTGACGTCATCATCAGCGGGCATACCCACACTTACCTCGAAAAGCCTCTTGTTATCAACAACATACCCATCGTGCAGACCGAATGTTACGGCATGTACCTGGGGCGACTCGAACTCACCCTCCGCAACCGCAAAGTTGTTAATACAAGCTACTCCATCTTTCCTGTCAATGATACCATTCAGGGCGACTCTCTCATTCAGGCACGCATCGATGCCCAGGAAAAACGGCTGGAAGAGCGTTTTCTGAAACCCGCAGGACTTACTTATAAAATGCCCGTGGTGCAGACGTCTTTCCCTCTGTTCTGCCGGCAGGAAATCCATCCCGAAACCAGCAACCTGGGAATGCTGATTGCCGACGCCCTGCATGCCTACATTAACGCACACGATTCCCTCGGGGCTGATATTGCCATGTTCTCGGCCGGCATGGTGCGCGACCAAATCGAACCCGGAATGAAAGGCATTCAAACAGTACCCGATATTTATAATACGGTCTGCCTCGGCCGTGGTAAAGACGGAAGCCCGGGATACCCTATGGCCCGGGTCTATGTTACCGGAAAGGAACTGAAAGGAATTCTGGAGGTTCTGTACATTGCTCCGTCCAGCAGTTCCGACTACTACATCTATTTCGGCGGCCTCAGGGCAAAAGCCGATCCATCCAGAGGCCTCCTCAGGAAAATCGTCGACATCCAGGTGGGTGACGATGTACACGGATTCCGCAAAGTGGACGTTTCGCGGAAAAACAAAACTCTGTACAGCCTCACAGCCGATTCGTACATGCTCGAATTTGTCAGCATCATCGGAAAGATGAGCAAAGGACTGGTACGCGTTAAAATCAAAAACGAAAAGGGAATCCCCATCCGTTCCTTCAACGAAACCTTCATCGATGCCGATCCCTCCACCCCCGGACTTCAGGAAATGAAAGAATGGCAGGCCATGATATGGTACCTCCGTCAGTTCCCCGATACCGACGGCAACGGAATTNCNGATATACCTGACAAGTACCGGACCGGAAGCCCCAGACTTTACAAAATCGAGAAGAACTGAAAGGACTGAACCATAAAAGATGAACCCCGAAGAAAGCAAACGGCAATTTCTGGAAGAATTTCTGGCCCAGGTAGCCCGCGACAGCACCCTCATGAAACCGGAGGAATCTTCCTACGCGGTGCAGGACCTTACTGCCGTGACCCCCGATGATTACCCTCCGGTTGAAATAACCGAAGATATTCAGCGAAAAATCGATGAAATTTCAGCTATTGCCCGTTCCATCGAAACCCGGCCTGCTCTGTCAGAACCTTCCCTTCCCGATAAGCCGTTCCGTATCGATTACCGGCGAAATCTCAATCCTGCTCAGCTCGCCGCCGTCACCACCACCGAAGGGCCTGTGCTGGTAATCGCCGGCGCAGGAAGCGGAAAAACCCGCGTCATCGTTCACCGGGTAAGCTACCTCCTTGAACTGGGCGTTGACCCGTCCGACATCCTCCTGCTTACCTTCACCCGCAAAGCAGCCAAAGAAATGCTCGACCGCGTGCAGGAACTCCTCAGCGACGCCCGCGTCGGTAAAGTAATGGGCGGAACTTTCCATTCCTTCGCCAACCACATCCTCCGCAAATACAGCAACCTCCTCGGCCTTCCTCCCAACTTTACCATCCTCGATACAGGCGACTCAGAAGATACCATCGACCTCCTGCGCAGTGAGATGAAGCTCGATAAAACCGACAAAGCCTTCCCCAAAAAGAACCGGATCTACGAAATCATTTCTTCCGCACGAAACCGCAATAAAACAGTCCGCGAAATCATCCAGACCGACTTCTCGGGCCTGATGAAGTATGCCAGAGATATCGAAATGCTCTTCGACGGATACACCCGGTACAAGAAAATCACCGGCACCTTCGATTATGACGACCTGATGGAAATCCTCCGGAACGCCTTGCGCGACCATATCCCCTTCCGGAAAAAAATGCAGCAGGAATACCGGTACATCATGGTCGATGAGTTTCAGGACACCAACATTCTCCAGAAAGAAATTGTTGACTTCCTCGCCGCCGNCCACCGCAACATCATGGTGGTCGGAGATGATGCCCAGAGTATTTATGCCTTCCGCGGAGCCAACTACGAGAACATCCTGCGCTTTCCCCAAACCTATCCCGACTGCCGGGTAATCCGTATTGAGCAGAATTACCGCAGCAATCAGACCATCCTCGACTTTACCAACGAAATCGTTAAAAACGCACGCCTCGGCTACCGCAAAAACCTTTTCTCGGCCAACACACGAAAGTTCCTGCCGGTCATCAGAAAATTTTACGACCAGGAAGAGGAAGCTGTATTTATTGTTTCCAAAATCCTCGAACTCCGCGAACGGAATATATCGCCCGGTGAAATTGCCGTGCTTACACGGGCTGCCTGGCACTGGCAGTTCGTGGAAATGGAACTGCGGAAACGCAATATCCCTTACGTTACAGTGGGCGGTCTCGCCTTCCATGAGAAGATGCACATCAAGGACATGATCGCCTACCTGAAAGTCCTCCTCAATCCGTATGATGCCATTGCCTGGCACCGGATCCTGAAACTTCTCCCCNNGGTGGGACAGGTGTCGGCTACGGCTATCATCCNCGATATCCGTCAGCACGACGGAAAAATTCCTCTGGGAGAATATGAAAAAAAGAAGTTTTTCGAACCCCTGAAGGAACTGATGGAAACCCTGAACCGTGCCGCCGGCGAACACCTGTCAGTAGCCGCCAGAATCCAGATTATCCGCGATTACTACTCCCCCATCCTTGCTTCAATGGAAAGCGATGCCCAGGTAAGAATGCTCGATATTCACGTACTTACAGAAATGGCCGCCAAATATGAAAAGCTCGAGAAGTTCCTGAGCGATTTCACCCTCGAACCTCCTTCCCGCAGTTTTGCCGGTGCCCCCACCCCCCTCATTGACGAAAGCGAAGACAAACCCGTAACCCTCTCCACCATTCATTCGGCCAAAGGTCTTGAATGGTATGCCGTCTTCATTCCCCATGCCCTCGACGGACTCCTGCCTTCATCCCGTGCNCTGAAAAACCTCGAGGAAGTGGAAGAAGAACGGCGCCTTTTCTATGTGGCCTGCAGCCGGGCAAGGGAAGAACTTTACATTACCATGCCTTCGTTTGTCCGCAGTTACCAGGGATTCTGCTCCTACCCCTCCCGCTTTCTTGTTGAAATCGACAGAAATAAATATGAATATTTATAAATAAGTACATTTTTACTTATATTTGTTCAACCATCAAAAACTACACCTATGGACCGGCGAACCTTTCTTACCGCCTCAGCTGCTGCAGCAGCTGCTTTAGGCACAGGCTGCCAGGGGAAAAACGAACTTCCCCGGCGCGAGTACAAAAACGGAATTAAACTTTCCGTCATTGGCTTCGGTGGTATTGTGGTAGTTGGAATGGAACAAAAAGATGCCAATAATACCGTGGCCGAAGCATGGGATAACGGAATCAATTATTACGATGTTGCTCCTTCGTACTGGGACGGAGAAGCGGAAACCAAGCTGGGCGAAGCGTTGAAACCTTATCGTAAAAAAGCCTTTCTTGCCTGCAAAACAACCCAGCGCGACGCGGAAGGTGCTGCGCGGGAAATGGAGGAAAGCATGAAACGCCTGCAAACCGACTATTTCGATCTTTACCAGCTTCATGCCGTTACCTCCATGGAAGACGTGGAAAAAATCTTCGCCCCTAAAGGAGCTATGGAAACTTTTCTTAAAGCAAAACAGGAAGGAAAAATCAGGCACATCGGGTTTTCAGCCCATTCGGTTGAAGCTGCCCTGGCGCTGCTCGACCGGTATTCCTTTGATTCGGTTCTCTTTCCCATCAACTTTGTTTGTATAGCCCAGGGAAATTTCGGAAAACAGGTTATCGAAAAAGCCATGGAAAAAGGAGCCGCACGGCTTGCCCTCAAAGCCCTGGCACATCATCCGTGGCCTGAAAATATGAAAGAGGAGGAAAGACCTTACAGGAAATGCTGGTACCAGCCCGCCGACCAGAGGGAACTGGCTGAAAAAGCCCTGCGTTTTACCTTATCCCAGCCGGTAACCGCTGCAATTCCCCCGGGCGAAGAACGCCTCTTCCGCCTTGCCGTCTCCATTGCCAAAGATTTTACTCCCATGACGGAAAAGGAACAGCAGGAACTGCTGGCATCAACCGCCGGAACAGCCCCTCTNTTCAGGTATCCAGCCTGAATAGCTGAAAGGAAACCTACGGTTTCATACACCATGCATTTTCTCTCATTGCCTGCAGACTTACTTCTTTAATTTTATTAACTTTCCGGAACAATTTTTGTCTTCATACGTATATACTTACGATTCAATCCATAAATCAAACCTTTTCTATGAAAAGAGCCGTTGTTTCCTTTCTCATGCTTGCCCTTGCAGTAGTTCTTTTCGGGCAGGCCGAAGTATATAACATCATTAAAGTGGATGGGGAAATCATCAATCGTTCAACCGGAAAACCTCTCACTCCGGGCGATGTAATTAAGCCTACTGATCAGCTGGAATTTAAAAGCAATTACGCCATGGCCATCGCCATCAGCAGCACGAGAGGGAAGTTTACCATCCGGCTCCCGGAACAGGACCAGGACCTCTTCGATAATTCCCAGTTGCTGGCTATGGCAAACACAGCCGCCTCTCCCATAGAAAGCCGTGCCCAGCTGAGTGTTCGGGCCGTCGGCGTTATGGAAGTCAAAGACCTCAAAAAATACCTTGGTACCGATAACTTTTATATCCTCGGCGATAAACTTTCGGTCAGGCTGAGCAAAACGTTCTACCCCCTCGACGAAAACAACTTCATTGTACTCACTTACCAGGGAAAAGATAAAACCGTTTCCAAGAAGCTGGGATTCACAGGTCAGACAATCGATATTGACAAAAATCAGATTGTATCTTCCCCCGAAGACCTCGTCAATGGCACCACGCTTCCGAAAGTATCGGTTTTCAAATACGATAACCTGAAGAAATCTTCTTCCCTCATCACCCAGGTAAACCTTGTTTTCCTCAATTCCGACCAGGTGAAAAAAGAATTTGAAGTCATCATTCCCCTGCTGAAGGAAGACAAAAAAAGCAGAAGCGAGGCCGCTGATTACCTGAGAAATTACTTCTACGACATTTACGGAGCAACCGACCCGGATGCCTTGTTCCTCCTTGTTAACATGGCATTGAAAGATTACAGTTCCTGACCATCCTTCGGATAAACCCTGCCCCGATCGCTACATTCCCTGTATAGCTGCCAGACAGTTTTATCGAATACCGGATGAACCAGGGCAGGGTGAACTTCGATGAGGGGAATCAGACAGAAATTTCGCAGATGAAGCCTTGGATGCGGAATCATGAGCCCCTCTTCCTCGATAATGTCATTTCCGTAAAAAAGGATATCAATATCGATGGTGCGGGGGGAGTTTTGTTCATTACTGCGAACCCTTCCCAGCATTTTCTCGGTTTCGAGGCATGTATCCATAAGTTCCCTGGCGGTTTTTCCGGTTTCGATCACAACCAGCTGGTTCAGAAATTGCTGTTGATCGGCATTGCCCCATGGATCAGAGACATAGATTCCGGAAAGGTATATAACCTTACCCGCCCTTCTGGCTATCTCTTCCATGGCTTTTTGCAGATTTTCCTCCCTGTTGCCCAGGTTACTCCCTGTCATTAAATGAGCTATAGGCATAAACTGATTTTCCTGAGGCAAATGTAACGAAGTTATTATTTATCCGGTGAAAAGGCTTTGTCCTTCGCAGAAATGGTCCGTCAAACCATCCGACCGGATTCATTATTCTATATAAGGAATCAATGGAAAAATATCGCAACGTTGAGTTCAGAGCCTAAAACGCAGAAAGAAGTCATGAACTCCGTTTCTTTACGCTTTACGCTCAGTTACAGGGTTCCATAGTTCCAATGTT
>JGI24721J26819_10001776_pt1 | contig 24120 bp, 24 predicted proteins | sample YelNatPaOPGAMG01_FD_26819 | JGI IMG/M metagenome (IMG submission 26819) | reverse complement strand
GGACAATGTGCCTTTCACAACACGAATCGTCCCAGGCCGCAACGGCATCCATCGCTATCTTCCTGCGCGTGTCACCCGCTTACTCGCGGAATCGGGTCTGAGGGGATAGTTCACCGAGCGTGCTCGTCGTTGCACCGGTGATCGCCTCCGTCCTCGTCAGCGTGATGGAGCTGCGGCCGCAGGTGGCCATCGCGCTCGTGGCGCTGGCGACCTCACCCCTGCCGCCGTTGCTGCCGCGGCGCGGGGAAAAGGCTGGCGGGCACGTTCAATACGGGCTGGGTCTCGTCCTGGTGCTGGCCAACACCGACATCGAAATCGACAAGCTCGCCGACGCCACCCCCCAACAGCGCCGCGCCTTCGAACTCGTCACCGCCCCGATCCCACTCACCATCACCGCGTAGCCAGAACAACACCCCACCAAAACCAACGAACCCCCAGGTCAAACCAAGGATTCGCCTACTCCAACAGCCTTGACTTCGGACCAGGACGGCCAGCAGCCCCGTATCGACGCCGAAACCGGCTGGGGCATAGAGCATGTCGTTTGACCCGATACCCAGGGCCCTCATCAAGATCCCCACTGACTTGCGCGCCAGTTCGAGTCAGTCGGGGCCGCTGGCCGCGAGGATAGCCGGCGTCGTCGCCCGCGGTCCATCGCATTCCACCCCTTCGCCTACGGACGACCCGACCGGTCCCGCACCGCAGACCAGCCTGCCGAGGTAGCTGCAGTCGTGCTCGTCGATGATCGATGCGCGGGGACTTTTACGGCAGCTGCCTGCGCGCCGGTCATCCTTGTCTCATGCGGCTTGCGTTCCGGTGATCCATTTGCGCGCCTCACCGGCTTCGGCGAGAGAGAACGCGCTTAACTCGGCGGGCATCAGGAATCCGAAGAACTTCATGGTCTGCTTGATCCATTCCACGTCGGCGACCACGGCAATGCGTTCCCAACTGAGGATGTGGCTGAAACCCACCCTCGTATCCTCCCAAGCGGCGGCGGGATCGATCCCATCGAAGTCCGGCGCGAACTCGTAGTAGATCTGCAGTTTTTCGTGCTGCTCCAGTCTTTTCTCTACCTCGGGTATCAGCACATTGTCGTAATCGTCCTTGGTCACACGACCGTGGCACATAAAGCCAACGACGTCATCGGGAAAGCGGGACCGTCGGCATCGCCATAGCGGCCAAAGTCACGCAGGCCGCAGCGCGGGGGCGTGGCCGCACTCGACGCGTACGAGGGCGATACGCGCATGTACTGCGAGAGCCGGGATTGCGCCATCCCCCGCGACCACCTCTGGGCGGCCCTGCAAACCCGCTCACAGAATCCCGAAGCCGTGCAAGGCCTTGATCCCGAACCAGGTCCCGAACACCAGACCCACGAAGACCATGATCGGCCGGTCGTGTTCCTGCAGCCAGCGCAGCAGGCGGTCCAGCAGGGGGCGAGACCGCTCCGGGAAGAGCGCGGCCAGCCCGACGATGAGCAGGTTGCCGACCGAGGCAAGCGCCACGAAAACGATGTAGGTGACGATGTTGACGGGCCGGGGCATCCCGGCGTTGCCGATCACGCTGATGGCGGCCAGCGTGAAGACCCACGCCTTCACCGAGAGCGTCATCAGGCCCGTGCCGATGAGGAAGGCCTTGGCCGGCGTCGCCGACGTCAGCGTGCTCATCCACTTGGGCGGCGGCGCGTCGGGAGCTTCGCCGGTGAACAGCTCCCGCGCCGCGGTGACGAGGAACAGCAGGGCCACCACCAGAAGAACTGTCGAAACGACCCAGGTGGTGGGCGTGATCGGAGTCGGCGTTGCGCTTTCCCCAGTGCAGGATCGTGCCGAAAATCAGGCCTTGGAGCAGGCGCGTGCCGACGTGTGCGCCGACCCAGGCCCCAGCGGCACGGACGCGCGAGGGTGTGCCGAGCAGCATGATCGTGATCACCAACTCGATCGGTTCGAGCGCGGAACCCAGGATCAAAGAGATGAGGTCGCTCCGCATCGTGACCACTTATTGCGCCGCCAGCGCCGCGCGCAGCTCGGCCTCGGCGATCGCCGCGGCCAGGTCGGCCGACTGCGGGTGCACGGTGACGTCGATCCGCTCGATGCGCCCGGTGAACCGGAACGCATGTCCGTACGGCGCCACCGGCGAGCCGGTGTCGGTGCCGACGTCCAAGGTCTCGCCGCTCATCGAGAACCGGAACGGGACGGTCCGTTCGATGCGTCCGCCGGCCACCTCGTCGTCATTGACGCGCAGCGACACCGATGCGCCCCTGCCCAGTCCGCCGCCGTCGTAGTCGAACGAAAGACTAAGGGCAACAAGGCCTTCCGGCAAGAGCCGGGCCGCGGCGATCTTCGCCAACTCATGGCCCAGGTAGTTGTAGGCGAAGTGCGGCACGCCGTCCCGCAGGTACAGGCTCCACCCGGCCATGTCCCCGCCGATGCAGATCACCACCCCCTGCGCGCCGCCCGGCGGGATCCGCAGCCGCGCCCGCAGCTCGAACGACGTGCTGGTGTACCCCAGCGTCACCGGTTCGGGGATGCGCACCTGGCCGGCGTAGTAGGTGACCGAGGTGCGGTCGGCCAGCAGGCTGGGCCGGTTGCCGGGCAGCGCGCGCGCCAGCGTCGCGTCGCTGAGCGGGTAGACGTCGTATTTGCGCGCCTCGGCGTCGAATACGCGTTGCAGCTCGGCCAGCTTGTCGGGGTGTTGCGCAGCGAGGTCGACGCCTTGGGTGAAATCGTCGGCGAGGTGGTAGAGCTCCCAGCGCTCGGCCCCGCCGAACGGGGTGGCGCGCTGGGCGCGGACCCAGGGCAGTCGCCCGTGGAAACAGGANGCCATCCAGCCCCGNTGGTAGACGGCGCGATTACCGAAGANCTCGAAATACTNTGTGGTGCGGCGACTCTCGGCGGCGGCGTCGTCGAACGAGTACGCCATGCTGACGCCCTCGATCGGCTTCTGCTCAGCGCCGTTGACCCGTGCCGGCATCTCGATGCCGGCAGCCTCCAGGATGGTCGGCGCGATGTCGATGACGTGGTGGAACTGGCTGCGCTGCTCCCCCGCCGCGGTGATGCGCCGCGGCCACGAGATGGCCAGCCCGTTGCGGGTCCCCCCGAAGTGGGAGGCCACCTGCTTCATCCACTGGAACGGTGCGTCCAGCGCCCACGCCCACCCCGTTGTAGTGGTTCTCGCAGCGAGGCGTGCCGAAGTCGTCCAGGTGGGCCAGCAGCCATTCCGGGTCCTCAGGCATCCCGTTCTGGAACGCCGGCGAGCTCCAGGCGCCGTGAATCGTGCCCTCCGCCGAGGCGCCGTTGTCGCCGCACACGTAGACGAACAACGTGTCGTCCCACTGCCCCAACTCGTCGATCGCGTCGACGACCCGCCCGATCTGCGCGTCGGTGTGCGCCAGGAAGCCGGCGTAGACCTCCATCAGCCGCCGGGCCACCGGCTTGTAGCGGTCGTCGTAGTCCGACCACGCGGGTATCTGCTCGGGGCGCGGCGTCAGCCGCGCGCCGGCGGGAATGATGCCCAGCTCGATCTGGTGTGCATAGGTGCGCTCCCGCAACGCATCCCAGCCGTCGTCGAATTGGCCCGCGAACTTCTCCGACCACTCCGGCCAGACGTGGTGGGGGCTGTGGGTGGCGCCCGGCGCGAGGTAGAGGAAGAGCGGCTTGTCGGGGGCCGACGTGTGCTGCAGCCGGATCCAGTCGATCGCCTTGTCGGCCAAGTCCTCGGTCAGGTGGTAGTCGTCGCGGCCGAGGTAGGGCTCGATCGGGGTGGTCTGGTCGAACAGCGCCGGCTCGTACTGCGAGGTGTCGCCGCCGAGGAAACCGTAGAACCGCTCGAACCCGAGCCCGGTGGGCCAGCGGTCGAACGGGCCGGCGGGGCCGATCTCCCAGATCGGGGTGAAGTGCGCCTTGCCGAACAACGCGGTGCTGTAGCCGTTGGTGCGCAGCACCTGTGCGACCGTGGCGGTGCTGCGCGGTATCACGCTGTCGTAGCCGGGAAATCCGTACGCGATCTCGCAGACGGTCCCCATGTGCGCGCTGTGGTGGTTGCGCCCGGTCAACAGCGCGGCACGCGTGGGTGAGCACAGCGCGGTCGTGTGGAACTGGTTGTAGCGCAAGCCCGCCCCCGCGATGCGGTCCAGCGTCGGTGTGGGGACCGGACCACCGAAGGTCGAGGCGGCGCCGAAGCCGACGTCGTCGAGCAGCACCACCACGACGTTGGGAGCCCCGGCGGGCGGATAGACGATCGACGGCGGGACGGGGGCGGACTCGGTGACCATGGTGCCTCCTGATGCTGGTGCAACGGATGTTCGCGGCCGCCCCCTGGATGTAGCCTCGGCGAATTCACCCTAGTGGGCGCCGTCAGCTCTGCGGCCGCGCCCCGAGCACGTCGCGAAACAGCTTCTGCCGCAGGGCGAGTTCGCGCGGGTCGCTGTACAGGTGGAAACCCGACCGGTTCATCACGTAGGCGAAACCGGTGCCGGTGTCCGGGTCGGCGAACCCGAAGGAGCCGCCGAAGCCGGGCGTCCCGAAGGCTTTGCCGGAGGAGCCGAACTCGAAGCGCGGCACCGGCTTGCAGAACCCCAGCGAATACGCCACGTCGACGCGCATCACCTTGTCGCGGACACTTTGCCCCGGCGGGGCCGCCGGGGCGGCGAGGGCGTCGATGGTGTCGGCGCTCAAACCGAGTTCGGTGCCGCCGGTGGCCGCGCTGCCATACATGCGCGCCACCGACCGGGCGGTTCCGATGCCGTTGGCCGAGGGGATCTCGACGGCGCGAACGTCGTCGCGGTTGTAGTCGCCGTCGAACGCGCTGACGCCGTGCGGCACCGCGACCGCGCGCGCCGTCAGGCCGACCGGGTTCAGCGAGGCACCGAGAAAGCCGAGCGGCATCACGTTGACATGCAGCAGCGACTCTGCCCGCTGCCAGTGGTGCAGGTGGGCGACGCGCGCCCGGTCGACCGAGTCCGGCAGGCCGATGTGCAGGTCGAGGCCGAGTGGGCCGGCGATCTCCTCGGCCAAGAAGCGGCCCAGGGTGCGGCCGGCCGGGTCGGTCCGGCGGATCAGCTCGGACTCGTACCAGCCGAGCGTGATGGCGTGGTAGCCGTGCCGCGTACCCGGTCGCCACGCCGGTGCCTGGGCCGCCAGGATCGGCGCGAGCCGCTCGGGGTCGGCCACGTCGGCCAGCGTCGGTTTGGGGTTGAGCGCGCACAGCCCGGCCTGATGGCCCAGGAGCTGGCGCACCGTGACCTCACCCTTGCCCGCCTGCGCGAACTCCGGCCAGTAGTCGGCGACCCAGCCGTCGTAGGAGAGGAGCCCGCGGGACACGGCCACGGCCACGACGAGGGCGGAGAGCCCTTTGGTCGTGGAGAACATGTTGACCATCGTGTCGGGCCGCCACGGATCCTTGGTCAGCCCGTTGCGGTAGCCGCCCCACAGGTCGACAACCTTGACACCGTCGCGGTAGACGGCGACGGCCGCGCCGACCTCCGCGCCGTCGCGGAAATTGGCGCGAAAGGCGTCGGCGACCTTCCCGTAGCCGGCATCCACGTCGCCGCCGATCAGATCCGCCGACACCGCAACCTTGAGAACCATCGTCGTGCCTCCCGAAGGGAGACTAAGGCAGCCGCTCCGGTGCGCAGGCCTTTTCGGGCGTTCCGCCCGGGGTCAGTGGCTGCCCAGGGTGCCGCTCAGGTATTGCGCGCGGCAGGCCCGGCGGGCGAGTTTGCCGCTGGTGGTGCGCGGGATGGCGCCGGCCGGCAGGAACCGCACGTCGGAAACCGGCACCCCGTGCCGGTGCGACACGGCGGCCCGGATCGCCTCGATCGCCGGCTGCGGGTCGGCGCGACTGGTGCCCGCCGCGCGTTCGGCGACGATCACGAGCCGTTGGCCCGGCCCATCCGAAAGCGCGTCGCCGGCCGGCACCGCGAACGCCGCGACATAGCCCCGGCGCACCATCGGCGAGGCGTCCGCGACCGTCGCCTCGATGTCATGCGGGTAGTGGTTGCGGCCGTCGACGGTCACCAGGTCGGCGATCCGGCCGGTGACATAGATTTCGCCGTCGAGGTACACCCCCAGGTCGCCGGTCCGCAGCCAGCTGCCGTCGGTGTTGGAGCCCTCGGCGTGACTGCGTTCGGGCAGCCGCGACCGCAGTCTTGAGCCGAACGCCCGGCGGGTTTCCTCGGGCCGGCACCAGTAGCCGCGGCCGACGTTGTTGCCCTGCAACCAGATCTCGCCGACCTCGCCGTCGGACAGCTCGCTCCCGGTGTCCGGGTCGACGATGACAGCCCGCAGGCTGCGGGCCACCTGGCCGCAGGACACCTGAACCACCGCGTTGGGGGCGTCCGGCGCGACGCGTACGGCGTGGCCGGCGCCCAGTTGTTCGCGGTCGAGGTACACCGCCGTCGCCTCGGCGCTGGGCGCAATGGTCGCGATCATCAGGGTCGCTTCCGCGATGCCGTAGGACGGTTTGAACGCGGTCCGCGGTAATCCGTAGGGGGCGAACGCCTTGTTGAAGGTGCGGATCGCGTCGATGCTGACCGGTTCGGAGCCGATGATCATCACCACGTTGCGCAGGTCGATGTCGTCGTTCGGCGCGGGCAGGCCGCGCTGGGCGGTCCACTCGTAGGCGAAGTTGGGCGCGGCGGTCACCACGCGGCCCTCCCGCGACCCGGCGGACAGGGCCTGGATCCAGCGCTGCGGCCGGCGGACGAACGCGGTCGGCGACATCAGCGTGGAGTGCCCGCCGTACACCGCGGGGAAGCCGATCATCGACAGGCCCATGTCGTGGTAGAGCGGTAACCAGCTGACGCCGTGGGTGTTTCGGTCCAGCAGGTCGATGGACAGGATCATCTGGGTCAGGTTGGTGCCGACCGCCCGGTGGGTGATCTCCACGCCGACCGGGGGGCGCGTCGCGCCGGAGGTGTACTGCAGGTGCGAGACATCGTCCATGCCGAGATCGGTGGGGGCGAACGACTCCCCCTCCGAGTCGGGGATCTGATCGATGAGCAAGACCTGCGGGCGTTGCGGGCGCGGCAGGTTGTTCAGGAAGTCCTCGACGGCGCCCGCGGCCTCCGTCGTGGTGAGGATCACCGACGGCTGCGAGTCGCGCAGCGCCGTGTCGAGGCGTTCGGCGTGGCCCGGCAGTTCGGGCGCGAACAGCGGCACGGCGATGGCGCCGGCCTTGATCGCCGCGTAGAAACCGGCGACGTAGTCGATGCCCTGCGGTGCGAGGATCGCGACCCGCTCGCCACGGCTCGCGGTGCGCTGCACCCGGGCGCCGACGGCCTGGAGCCGGGCGCCGAATTGTGTCCAGCTCACCTCTTCGGCGCGGCCGTCGGCGCCGCGGTTGTAGTCCAGGTAGCGGTAGGCCACCGCGTCGCCGACGTTCGCGATGTTGCGCTCGATCAGGGAGATCAGCGTGACGCCGGCAGGCAGCACGATCTCGCCGTCGGCGTCCAGGCAGTCCTCGATGTCGAGGAGCCCGGGGATACTCCTGTCGCTCTGCGGGGAAACGGAATTCATAAGCGCAGTGTAGGCAACGGCGACCTCGCGCCGGCCGGCTCCGGCGGCGTGATCGGCGGGGACCGACGCGGTGCGCGGTAGGGTACCGGCAGCGCCATTCGAGGCGGCCGNNCGTGTTGCCCGGGAGCCAGGGAGAAACGCATGTCGGGTCGTACGTTTTCCTTCGAGATCAACCGGACCAGCAGCGCGCCGGCCGCGACGCTGTTCGGGCTCGTGACGGACGGCGCGAACTGGTCCACCTGGGCCAAGCCGATCGTNCTCCAGTCGAGCTGGGCGCGGCAGGGTGACCCGGCGCCGGGTGGCGTGGGCGCCATTCGCAAGGTGGGGATGTGGCCGCTGCTGATCCAGGAGGAGACCGTCGAGTACGACCAGGACCGCCGCCACGCCTACAGGCTGGTCGGGCCGCCCAGCCCGGCCAAGGACTACCACGGCGAGGTGGTGCTCACACCGAACGCGGCCGGCGGCACCGACATCCGCTGGACCGGCTCGTTCGTCGAGGGCGTGCGTGGGACGGGCCCGCTGATGCGCGCGGCCCTGGGCGGAGCGGTNCGATTTTTCGCCGGTCGACTGGTCAAGGCGGCNGAANGGCAGGCTTGACCGTTAGCATGTTGTCGCGCAAGGCATTTCACGGACGGTAGGCGGCGGCGTGGCGGGCCCGCGCCTAATTCATTAAGCTGGGCTAAGTGATTGACGTCGTCATCGCNGGCGCCGGCCCCAACGGGCTGATGCTGGCCGGCGAACTCGGGCTGGCCGGGATTCGCCCCGTCGTGCTGGATCCGATGCCGGGACCCAACCCGCAGCGGCGAGCCAACGGCATTATCGGCCAAGGGGTTCGNATCCTGGATCACCGTGGCCTCTACGGCGTGCTCGCCGGGACCGACGAGCCGCCCCGGCTCNACCCCCGCCCGATGTTCGCCGCCTTCCCGCTGGATCTCACCCAGGTGCCGGATTCGCAGGTCTTCCTGCTCCCCGTGCAGCAGCCCAGGCTCGTGCAGGTGCTTGCCGAGCGGGCCCGCGGACACGGCGTCGACATCCGGTGGGGACACGCGCTCACCGGCTTCGACCAGGACGCCGACGGCGTCACGGTGCACGTCGAGGGCCCCGACGGCGCCTACCAGCTGCGGACCGCATACCTTGTCGGCGCCGACGGCGGCACCAGCCCGACCCGCAAGCTGGCCGGCATCGACTTCCCCGGGATGTCGTCGTACGACGTCACCACCCGGATGGGTTTCGACGTGCTGCCGCCCGACGAGTGGGTCGATCCGGTCAGCGGCGTGCTGGACATCCCCGGGTTCGGGCGCGTCCCGCCGCTGCAGTTCCACCGCGCCGAGCGCGGCGTGTTCGCGTTCGGCGCGCTCGGGGGCCGGGCGGCGGTGATCGTGTTCGAGCTGGACAGCTCGGCTCTCGAACACCCCCACGACGAGACAGGCGACGACGACCCGGCGATGAGCCTGGCCGAGCTGGAAGCCGCGGCCAAGCGCGTCATCGGCGCCGACCTTCCGTTGCGACCGGCGTCGCCTTCGTCCGACGAACCGCTGGACCTGCGCCGCTTCTCCGGCATCAACTCGCGTCTCGCGCCCCGCTACCAGCTGGGCCGGGTGATCCTGGTGGGCGACGCGGCACACGTGCATTCCCCCATGGGCGGGCCGGGACTCAACCTGGGTTTGCAGGACGCGGCGAACCTGGGCTGGAAGCTGGCGGCCGTGCTGCACGGGCGCGTCGAGCCCACCCTGCTCGCGAGCTACGAGGCCGAGCGGCGGCCGGCCGCCGAACGGGTCATCATGCACAGTCGCGCCCAGCTGGCGCTGGTGCGTCCGGGACCGGAGGTCACGGCCCTGCGCCGGCTCTTCGCGGAACTGGTCACCGACCCCGAGGTCGTCCGCCGGCTCGGCGATCTGGTGTCGGGAGCGGAAAACCGTTACGCCACAGGCCCCGACGCGCATCCGCTGGTGGGGCACTGGGTGCCCCACTTCGCCGTCCTGGGTGCCGCGGGGGCCCGCCGCGTTGCCGAGCTGGCCCGCGACGGACGGCCGTTGCTGATCGATGTGACCGCGGGCGCGGTGGTGGCCGGCGCGACGGCCGACCTCGCCGGGCAGGTCACCGTCGCCGCGGGCCGGCCGGTCGGCGACATCGCCGCGACGGCCGTGCTGGTGCGCCCCGACGGTTATGTGGCGTGGGCGTCCTCGGCCGCCGCGCCCGGCGGCGACGAACTGCGCGGGCTGCGCGGCGCGCTCGACACGTGGTTCGGCATCCGCGCCGCTACGTCGAGTTGAGCTCGTCCTGATACTTCTTGNTCATGTGCTCGACGGCCTGCAGCTGGGTCTGGGCGAGGTCGTCGCGCACCTGCCCGGCGCGCGCGGCGGCGTCCAGCGTCGGCTGAGCCTGCCCCTGGAAGTGCGGCATCACCTCGGCGGCGAACAGCTCGGCGGACCGTTTGGTCGCCGCCGGATTGGCCCACTCGTGGCCCATCTGCAGCATGCAGCCGAACCCGCCGGACTGGTCCCAGAGCCGCTGCACCTGGGCCCGAGCCCGCTCCGGGGTGCCGATCACCCCCGCCCCGTTGTCGTTGATGACGTCGATCATCTCGTCGAGCTGTTCCCCCGGCATGGTCATCTGCGGGAAGGCGGCCACCTTCTGGAAGTAGCGGAACCACGGCTCGATGCCGAACTTCACCTCTTCGCGCGCCTGCTTGTCCGTCTCGGCGAGATGGAACAGCCCGACCAGGCTCCAGTTGTTCCGGTCGACCTGCGTGCCGAAGGCCGCCGCGCGCTCCTCGACAATGCCCCAGTGGTAGGCGAGCGCGTCGAAGCCCTCGACGATCAGCGTCGCCCCGATCGACAGCAGGCCNATGCCGTGCTTGCCGGCCAGCCGCGCGCCCGTCGGCGAGGCGACGGCCGCGACCGACAGCGGAATCCCGCCGTCGGAATACGGCGCGAGCTGCAACCGCGCGTCGAACAGTTGGTGCGTGGCGGTTTTCGCGGACACCGTCTCGCCCGCCAGCAGGCGCACGACGATGTCGAGGTTGGTCTCGAGCAGCTCGCGCGTGTCGGTGGGGGTGAGGCCGATCATCGCGGAGTCGGTGGGCAGGGAACCGGGGCCGACCCCTCCGATCACGCGGCCGTGGGTGAGGTGATCGAGCAGCATCAGCCGGTCGGCGACCCAGAGCGGATTGTGGTAGGCCAGCGAGATCACCCCGGTGCCGAAGCGGATCCGTTTGGCGCGTTCGGCGGCGGCGGCGATGAAGATCTCGGGCGAGCTGATGATCTCGCTGCCCGCCGAGTGGTGCTCCCCCAGCCAGACCTCGTCGAAGCCGAGGGCGTCGAGATGTTGGACGAACTCCAGGTCTCGCTGCAGGGCAAGCGTCGGATTGGTTCCCGCGCGGTGGAAGGGGGCGATGAAGTATCCGAACCTGAGCTTGGCCATCGGGCTCCTCTTGCGGTTGAGTTGCGCAGAACCATAACTCGGATCCGGNGCCCGCCCCAGGCCTTCGCGGGTCCCCCTGCCAAAAATTGCTCAGCCGATGGGGCCGGCTCGCGAGCGTGGCCCCATCGACTTGGGAGCAAGACTTTGTTCGGCGTTCAGCAGACCCGTGCGATCACGGGTAGCCGCCGCAGACGTTGCCGACGCAACCGCCGCCGCAGCCGACCGCCACCACGAGCATGGACGCGCCGCCGAACACCGCGACGGCGTTGCTGGCTGCAGTTCTCGACAGGGCCACCACTTTCCGTTCGCGCCACACCCCTTGTCCATCCATCCGTACCCCGGCGCACGAAGACGCAAACCACATCGTTTTGCCGGCGGCGGACCTGGAAGAACGCGAGGGGCTGGTGCGCGGGCGGCTACCCCTCCTTGGTGATCAGCTTGCGCAGCGCGACGCGGTCGGGCTTGAGCAGCTCCTCGATTCGCGGGTGGTTCACCTCCGCGACGATGATCTCGCCCACCTCCTGGTTGACCTCGCTGAAGATGCCGTGCGACTTCATCTTCGAGGTCTGGTACAGGTTGTCCTTGGTGGGGGTGACGTAGTAGACCGCGTCGGCCTTGAAGCGGTGCACCAGCCACAGGTGGATCAGGGTCATCAGCCGCTTCTGGCGGAGCTTCTCGGCGAAGGTGTTCTGGTCGCGCACCGTGAGGATGCTGCGACCGTGGCGGTCCTTGATGGGGTCGAAGACGACGTTGGCCAGCTGCTCGTCCCCGTTGCCGTAGATGCCGAGCACCAGCACGTCCGAGCCGGCCCGGCGCGGCCGCAGCTGCACGCGCAGCTTCTCGCCGAGGTGGTAGTGCTCGCTCCACAACGTCAGCCATTCCTCCAGCAGCTTCTTGGGCACCTCGGTCTGCACCAGGTGCTGATGCTGGGTGGATCCCTTGCCCATGGCCTTGGTGGTCGCGGTGCGCCCGGAGGAGGCGGCCAGCGCCGCGTCGCTGCGCGGCCCGCCGACCAACGTCTGCGGCGTGCGATACGGCGACTCCACCAGCCGCATCTTGCGTTGCAGACGAGCCAGCGCCAGCATGCCGTCCTGCCGCAGCGCGGTCGCGAACTCCTCGGCGGCGACGCCGTCGATCTGGTGTCCGCCGTAGGTGATGAAGTTGAAGACGAAGCCCATCTTGCCGAGCTCCTCGGGGAAGCGCCGCATCTCCTCGTCGGTCATGCCGGTGGTGTCCCAGTTGAACGACGGGGACAGGTTGTAGGCGAGCATCTTCTCCGGGAAACGGGCGTGGATGGCCTCGGCGAACTCACGGGCTTCGGCCAGGTCCGCCGTCTTCGTCTCCATCCAGAGGATGTCGGCGAACGGCGCGGCCGCGAGCGACTTGGCGATCGCATACGGAATACCGCCCCGGATCTGGTAGTAGCCCTCGGGCGTCTTGGCCAGCTCGCAGTCCCAACCGGGGTCGGCGCCCAACTCCCTGGCCTTCTCCCGCGCGGTGTACAGCGACGCGCGGTGGGCGAAGCGGCGCCACTCCTCGGGGCTCATGTCGACCGGCTCATCCTCGCTCTGGCCGAACTGGAGCACCCCGGCGACGGCCTCGCCGTACGTCATCAGTCCGGCGTCGTCCTCCCAGGCGGCCACGAACCGGGACTCGACCTGATCGAACAGATCGTCGATCGAGGTCTCGCTGTTCTCCCGCCAGGCGTTGACGGCGTCGGAAACCAGGCCCTGGATGCCCTGGCGTTCCAGCCAGGCCGTGGCGCTGGCGTACTCCGAGTCCGACAGCGCGTACAGGAGGTGCCCGTTGAGGTCCTTGACGCCCAGCTCGTAGAAACGCCGGACCAGCGCCAGGAAGCAGGCCTTGTAGGAGGGAATGTTCAGGTTCGTGGCGCCCAGCAGGAACGGCTGGTCGCGCTCGTCGGCGCGGCTGTCGATCAGGGTGGCCGCCTCGGCGTCGGTGCGCGCGACGATGATTCCGGACACCCGCATGATGTCGAGCTGGAACCGGGCGGCGTTGAGGCGCTTGATCTGTTCGTCCGACGGCACCAGGACCTTGCCGCCCTGATGCCCGCACTTCTTGGTGCCGGGACGCTGGTCTTCGATGTGGTAGCCCGGGACTCCGATCTCGACGAAGCGGCGGATCAGGTTGCGCACGTGCGGGTCACCGCCGTGGCCCGTGTCGGCGTCGGCGATGATGAACGGGCGGTAGTCGTACGCCGGGGCCGCGGCACGCTGGCCCTCACTCATGTGCAGGCGCTGATACTGCTGGTTGCGATCGGCGGTGAGCAGGGCGCGCACCAGGACCGCGGCGTCGTCGGGCACCTGGCTCAGCGGGTAGCTGGCGAGGTCGGGCCCCGGGTCCTCGGTGGTGGAGCCTTTGGCGGAGGTCGCCCAGCCACCGAGGTAGATGCCTTCGATGCCCATCCGTTTCATGGCCACGGCCTGACCGGGCGAGTAGGGCCCGAAGGTCGTGATGCTCTTCTTCGCCGCGAAGAGCTCCCGCAGCCGCTCGTAGAAGGCCGCCGCCGCTTCCCGCGCCACGGGGTAGTCGACAGGGATGGTGCCGCGTTGCTCGGCGACCTGGCGGGCCGTGTAGAGGCGGGTGATGCCGGTGAAGCGCGGGCCGTCGATGTATCGCTGGGTGGCGGCGACGTCGTCGTCGAACGGTGCTCGGACCGCGGTGTCCGTGTCGATGATGGCCATGGGGTTACGCTCCTCTTCAGGTTCCGTTGCACCAGAGTCTATCCCTGGCAACCGCAGTTCAATCACGGGTCGAAGTACCCCTCTGCCTGCCCGGCGCCGGCCGCATGCGCGGCGCCGCCGGCCGGGCACCATCGACGACGGGTGCGCTGATAGATGTTGGCGCACAACGCTTCTCGCTGGCGTCGGCCCGGGCGGCCGGCCGCTAGGCTCGCCCGGTGGCCGCGCGCCGGCTCAGCCACTCCCGCTGTCGGCGCACGAACTGGGCGTCGACGACTCTGCCGTGGCCCGGGACGTAGCGGGCGTTGGGCCCCCCGATCCGCAGCACGCGGCCCAGCGTGGCCGGCCAGGCCGCCACGTCGGAGTCGGCGTCGATCGCCGGGTCGGCGGATTCCTCGACTAGGTCGCCGGTGAACACCACGACCGGGTCGGCATCGTCGGACGGGGGCGCGACCACGACCNGGTCGGCGGTGGTGTGCCCGCGGCCGGGGTGGGTGATCGTCACGGCCCGGGCGCCGAGGTCCACGACGGCCTCCCGGGTGACGTGCCCCGGCGGCCGCAGGGCCGCGATCGCGCGGTCGGCANGCACGGGGTCGGCGCCACGGCGCACCGCTTCATCGCGGAAGCGCCGAGCGCCGGACTGGATCTCCGCGGCGACTTCGGGTGCGCAGTAGACGTCGGCCGCGCCGAAGAACGAGGAGCCCAGGACATGGTCGAAGTGCCTGTGGGTCTCGAAGTGCCTGTGAGTCTGGAAGTGCCTGTGAGTCTGGAAGTGCCTGTGGGTCAATGCGATATGGGTGACCGCCCGGCCGGTGAGCCCTCGCACGTCGGCGTCGATGGCCGCGGCTTCGGCGAGCGTGGTACCGGTGTCGAAGAGCAGCGCCCCGTCGCGGCCCGGCACCAGTCCGATCGTCACGTCGCAGAACGGTAGCCGGCAGCGATGCACGCTGCCCGTCAACTGCTCCCAGGCGAAGTTCACGGGGCCTGACGCTGGTCGCGCCGGGCCGGCGCCGGCGCCCAATGTGTCGGGAATCCTTGACTTGTCGGAAATTTCCGACATATATTGATCGGCATGACCGGCACCGACCGCGTCTTTCTCGCCCTGGCCAACCCGGTGCGGCGGGAACTCCTGAAGATCCTGCGAAGCCGGCCGCGTTCGGCCGGGGAGCTCAGCGACCAGTTCGAGCTCAGCCGGCCCGCGATCGCCGGGCATCTCAAGGTGCTGCGCGAGGCCGGCCTGGTGGCCGGCGAAGCGCAGGGCCGCCGCCGCATCTACCGCTTGACCGCGGAACCACTGGCGGCGCTGGGCGAGTGGCTGCATCCGTTCGAGAGGTTCTGGGGTGCGCGGCTGGCCGCACCCGCCGAAGCGGCAGAGGAGCTGGAATGACGGGGAAAGCGACGCCGGCGACCATCCGGCTGGACCAATTCGTCGCGGCGCCAACGGCGACGGTGTGGCGATTGCTGGCCGAGCCCGAGCTGATGAGGCTGTGGTGGGCCGAAGGTGAGGTGGCCGCCGTGGCGGGTCACCAGTCCGCCCTGGACATGCCGGGTTGGGGCAGGCGGGTGTTCCCGCACCGCAGCGGTTTTGACCTCGAAGACAACAGGATGGCGGACGCCTTCGAGCGCATGGGCACCGGATGGCGCGACGCCGTTCTCGCCCGCCTGGCCGGCGTCGCCGCGCAAACCGAGTTTCGCGCATCCTCCCAGCGGCTATCTTCGTCGCATGGCTGTCACCGAGTCCCGCGAAGTCGTCATCGAGGCGACGCCCGACGAGATCATGGGCGTGCTGTTCGATCTCGAAGCGCTGACCGAGTGGTCCTCGGTGCACCGCAAGGTCGAAGTGCTCGAGCGTGACGACGCGGGCCACCCCAGCAGGTCCCGGCAGGTGGTCAAACTGGTGGGCGTCAGCGACGAGCAGGAACTGGCCTACGAGGTGCACGACGACGGGGTGAGCTGGACGCTGATCAGAGCCAAACAGCAACGCGCCCAGGACGGCCGCTACACCCTGACCCCGGAGGGCGACGCCACCCGGGTCCGTTTCGAACTCACCGTCGACCTCATGGCGCCGGTCCCGGGGTTCCTGGTCAAAAGAGGGGCCAAGAGCTTGATGGACACGGCCACCCGGGGCCTGCGCAAGCGGGTGCTCGAGGTGAAGAAGGGCGGCGCGTAGCCGGCCCGCTTTCGGTGACGAAAGGCCTTTATTCGGCGACCGTGGTCGGCGACACTGACCCTATGAAGTCCACACTGGTCGGCACCGCACGGCGCGTCGCGCTTGCCGGCGCCGGGTTGGCGCTCGTGCTGGCGCAGGCCGGCTGCGGCGGCCACGGCGGCAGCAGGATGACGGCGCCGGCGACGCCGAAGCTGACGACAGTCGCCCGCACCGTGCCGGAGGCCCCCGCCGCCGGCCCGGTGACGATCGGCAGTCCCGCCTTCGCCGACGGCGCGCCGATCCCCGTCGAATACACCTGTAAAGGGGCTAACACCGCGCCCCCGTTGACGTGGTCGGCGCCGCTGGCGGCGGCCCTGGTGGTCGACGATCCCGACGCCGTCGGCGGCACCTATGTCCACTGGATCGTGGTCGGCATCCCGCCCGGAATGGGCGCCACGGCCGACGGCCAGACCCCCGACGGCGCGACCAGCCTGCCGAACTCGGGCGGCCGCCCGGGGTACACCGGTCCGTGCCCGCCGCCGGGCAGCGGGGTACACCACTACCGGTTCACGCTGTACCAGCTGCCCGCCGCCTATGAGCTGCCCGGCGGCATGGCCGGTCAGCGAGCGGCTCAGACGATAGCGGGCGCCGCCGTCGCGCAAGCCCAGCTCACCGGCACGTTCGGGTCCTGACGGCCCGGCCCGGCGGCGCATCGACGACTCGCGACGCCAGACGGTCCTCGAGCACCCGGTAGGCGGCGGTGTAGCCCGGAACGAACGTGATCCCCGGTCCGCCCGGGCATCCCGCGCGGCCGAGATACAGGCCGCCGATCGGGACCGGGAAGGCCGGGAATCCCGTGGGCCCCGGCCGGTTCGGGCCCGTCAGGTGGTCCGGGTGCGGCAGGGGCCATGGCAGAAGTCGCCGACTTTTGAGATGACCGTGCTGGCGGCGTGCTTGGCGGGTGGGGCCATCCCCGGATCGTGCGCGGCGGGGATTTGGATTCCCTGAAGGGGTTGTCCGGGCCGATGCCGCGCCGGCAGGTCTCCCACCGCAGCTGCTGTTCCTCCGGCGATCCGAAGATGCCGAACGACTGTTGCATGCCCGTCTCGTTCAGGAAGTCGCAGGGCGGGTCGAACTCGGGCAGCCCGTCCAGGGCGACGTGGAGTTGCACGAACGACGCGCGGTGGTCGCGGGCGGAGAACCGTGAGGTGAGTTCGGCGGGAACGTGTTCGGGCTCGTGGGCGACGAGAATCCGGTCGACCTTGGCGCGGAAAGGCAGCTCGCACCAGCCACGCCGACGGTCGACCCATGAGCGCTGCGCAGCGCCGCGCGGAACAGTTTCGCGCGCAAGGGATTAGCCAACGTCACCGTGACCGGGCCGGCCCGGGANGCCGGTGTCGCCGAANGCGCCTTCTTCCGACACGTTCCGACCAAGGAGGTCGCGGACACCGACCTCGCTGCCGAGGTCGGCGGCTCCGCGCCGGCGGCGGCCCTGGTCGTCGCGGTGGAGAACTGGGGCCGCCACGGCTGCACCGGCGACCTCGGCGACGTCGCGGCCGCGAGCCTGGACCTGGTGCGCTCCGGTTTGGCGCCGCTGGCCTGACGCCGGCGGCCCGGGATTGCCGGGGGCCTGGCGGCGGTTGTAGAAGTCGCCCCGACGGAGGAGATCGCCATGCCATTACACACACGGCTCACCCGGCTCTTCGGCATCGAACACCCCATCCTGCTGGCGCCGATGGCCCGGGTTGCCGGGGGACGGCTTGCGGCGGCGGTGACCGGGGCAGGCGGCCTGGGCCTGGTCGGCGGCGGGTACGGCGAGGCCGACTGGCTGCGAACCGAGATCGGCAAGACCGGCGGTGCGCGCGTGGGATACGGGTTCATCACCTGGAGCCTGACCCGCGATCCCGCGGTACTCGACCTGGCGCTGGAGGCACAACCGGCGACCGTCATGGTGTCCTTCGGCGACCCGCGTCCGTTCGCCGACCGCATCCGCGCCGCCGGCGTCCCGCTCACCGCCCAGGTGCAGGACCTCGAGCAGGCCCGCCGGGCCCTGGACATCGGCGCGGACGTTCTGGTGGCCCAGGGCGGCGAGGCGGGCGGGCACGGAAAAAGCGTGCGCTGCACGTTCACGCTGGTGCCCGACGTGGTCGACCTGGCCGCCGAACGCTCCCCCGCGACGCCGGTGGTGGCCGCCGGCGGTGTCGCCGACGGGCGCGGGTTGGCGGCGGCGCTGGCGCTCGGTGCGGACGGCGCGCTCGTCGGCACCCGGTTCTGGGCGGCCACCGAGGCGTTGGTGTCGTCGCGAGCCCACCGCCGGGGCATGGCCGCAAGCGGCGACGAGACCATCCGTACCCGGGTTTACGACCTTGTGCGCCAGCAGGATTGGCCGGAAGGATACGACGCGCGGCTGGTCGCAAACACGTTCGTTCGGGCATGGCACGGCAACGAGGCGCAACTGCTGCAGCGACTACCGGAGATGGTGAGCACCTTCCAGAAGGCGCTCGAGACGGAGGATTTCGACGTCGTCACCGTGCTGGTCGGCGAGGCGATAGGCCGCATCCGCGCCGTGCGCCCGGCCGCCGACATCATCGGCGAAATGGTCCACGACGCCGCACGGATCCTGAACCGGGCGACACCCGGCCGGCAAGAGACCTAGACAGCCGGGCCGGGCATCTGGTTTGCTCGGCGTGGTAACGGTCTGCGCCGGGCAGGAACTCGCCGACCGCCCGGCGGGAAGGACGCCATGGACATCGCTTCGGTCGACAAAGTGCTGACCCCCACCCGCGCAGTGCGCAAACGCGTCGATCTGAACCGGCCGGTCGGCCGGGACGTCATCCTCGACTGCGTCCGGCTGGCGATGCAGGCGCCCACGGCAAGCAATGCGCAGGACTGGCGTTGGCTGGTGATCACCGACGCCGCCAAACGCGCCGCGATCGCCGAGACATACCGCAGCATCGGCGCCGAGTACCTCGCGCAGGCCGTCGCGACCGCGTCCGATCCGCAGACGCGGCGGGTCTACCGCAGGGCGCTGAGTCTGACCGAGATCCTGGCGCAGGTTCCCGTGCACGTCATCCCGTGCCTGCAGCGGCGCTTCGACGCCAGCGACCTGCTGACGGCCGCCTCGGCGTGGGCGTCGATCATTCCGGCCGGCTGGAGCTTCCTGCTCGCCCTGCGGTCACGCGGGTTGGGATCGGTGTGGACGACGATGCATCTGGCCCAGGAACGACAGGTCGCCGAACTGCTCGGCATCCCGGCCGTGGTCACCCAGGCCGCGCTGTTCCCCGTGGCTTACACGGTCGGCACCGAATTCCGGCCTGCGGCAAGGCCTCCCGCGGGAAACGTCACCTTCTGGGATAGCTGGGGAGAAAGCTGAGGCCGCGCCCCCGCCGCGGCGCGCGAATCGGATCGACCGAGAGTCTTGACCGATTCCAGAAACTAAGAGCATTCTGTCTGTGTGTCGTCGGCGTGGGACCACGCGAATCGCTTGCGCGTGGCCGACTTACGGGTGACCCGCCCACGGGTCGCGGTTCTGGCGGCGGTGAATGCGAACCCGCACGCCGACACAGACACGCTCTACGGAGCGGTGCGCACCGAGTTGCCCGAGGTCTCCCGCCAGACCGTTTACGACGCCCTGCACGCCCTGACCGCGGCCGGCCTGGTGCGACGGATCCAGCCGTCGGGTTCGGTCGCGCGCTACGAATCGCGGATCGGGGACAACCATCACCACCTCGTCTGCCGGTCCTGCGGCAGCATCGCCGACATCGACTGCGCCGTCGGCGCGGCGCCCTGTCTGACCCCGGCCGGTGACACGGGCGTTCTGGACGGATTCCGGCTCGACGAGGCCGAGGTCATCTACTGGGGCCAATGCCCGGATTGCTCAGCACCGGACGCTTCGCGATCGCATCCGTGATCGTGGCAACGTTTCAGCCAACCCTAGGAAGGATCGACGTGTCCGAGAGCGAGAACCCAGCCATTCCCTCCCCGACTCCGCACACACGTCCACCGCAGCGGAACCAGGACTGGTGGCCGAACCAGCCGGATCTGGATGTGTTGCGCCGGAATTCGCCGCGGTCGAACCCCATGGGCGAGGACTTCGACTACGCCGAGGCCTTCAAGACACTCGACGTCGAGGCCCTCAAGAGGGACCTCATCGCGGTCATGACCGACTCCCAGGACTGGTGGCCGGCCGACTACGGCCACTACGGGCCGCTCTTCATCAGGATGAGCTGGCATGCCGCGGGCACGTATCGCATCGCCGACGGGCGCGGCGGCGGCGGCAGGGGCGCCCAGCGCTACGCACCGCTGAACAGCTGGCCCGACAACGTGCTCCTCGACCGGGCGCGCCGGTTGCTGTGGCCGGTCAAACAGAAGTACGGACAGAAGATCTCCTGGGCCGACCTGATCATCTTCGCCGGCAACTGCGCCTACGAGGCGATGGGCTTCAAGACCTTCGGCTTCGGGTTCGGTCGCGAGGACATCTGGGAGCCCGACGACGTCTACTGGGGCTCGGAGGACACCTGGCTCGGCGACGAGCGCTACAGCGGCGACCGCGACCTGGCCAACCCGTTCGGCGCCACCCAGATGGGCCTCATCTACGTGAACCCGGAGGGCCCCAACGGGCAACCGGATCCGCTGGCGGCGGCCAAGGACATCCGCGAGACGTTCGCCCGCATGGCGATGAACGATGTGGAGACCGCGGCGCTGATCGTCGGCGGTCACACGGTCGGCAAGTGTCACGGGGCCGGCCGGTCCGACCTTGTCGGCCCGGAGCCCGAGGGGTGTCCGATCGAGCAGCAGGGAATCGGGTGGAAGAGCTCGTTCGGCTCGGGCATGGGCCGCGACACGATGGGCAGCGGCCTGGAGGTCGTGTGGACGCCCACCCCGACGAAGTGGGACAACAGCTTCGTGGAACTCCTGTACGGCTACGAATGGGAACTGACCAAGAGCCCGGCGGACTGCTGGCAGTGGACGCCCAAGGACGGCGCCGGCGCCGGCACCATTCCCGACCCCGAAGACCCGTCGTTGACGCGCAACCCGACGATGCTCACCACCGACCTGTCGATGCGGGTGGACCCCGTCTACGAGAAGATCACCCGGCGCTGGCTGGACCATCCCGAAGAACTGGAAGAGGAATTCGGCAAGGCCTGGTACAAGCTGCTGCACCGCGACATGGGACCGGTCTCGCGCTACCTGGGGCCGTGGATTCCCGAGCCGCAGCTGTGGCAGGACCCGGTCCCCGCGGTCGACCACCCACTGATCGACGCGAACGACATCGCCGCGCTCAAGGCCAAGGTCCTCGATTCGGGGCCCTCGATTTCCGAGCTGGTCTTCACCGCGTGGTCCTCAGCGGCCAGCTTCCGCGGCACCGACAAGCGCGGTGGGGCCAACGGGGCACGCATACGCCTTGCGCCACAGAAGGATTGGGAGGTCAATGAGCCGGCGCGGTTGGCCGGGGTGCTGCAGGCCCTCGAGCGCGTCCAGCAGGATTTCAACTCCTCGGCGTCGGGTGGGAAGAAGGTCTCGCTGGCCGACCTGATCGTCCTGGGCGGCTGTGCGGCGGTCGAGCAGGCGGCCAAGAAGGCCGGCGAGGACGTCACGGTGCCATTTGCGCCGGGCCGCACCGACGCCTCTGCGGAGCAGACCGATGCCGAGTCGTTCGCGGTGCTCGAGCCGCGGGCCGACGGCTTCCGCAACTACCACCGGACCGGCGAGAAGCTCTCGCCGGAGCACCTGTTGGTCGACCGGGCCTTCATGTTGACGTTGACGCCGCCGGAGATGACGGTGCTCGTCGGGGGCATGCGAGCCCTGGGCGCCAACGTCGGGCAGTCCAAGCACGGTGTGTTCACCGACCGGCCGGGGATGCTGACCAACGACTTCTTCGTGAACCTGCTCGACATGAGCTACGAGTGGAAGGTTTCGGAGTCGGCCGAGAACGTCTACGAGGGACGCGACCGCGCGAGCGGTGAACTCAAGTGGACGGCGACCGCGGCCGATCTGGTCTTCGGCTCCAACTCGGAGCTGCGCGCCCTGGCCGAGGTCTACGGCGCCGCGGACGGGCAGCAGAAGTTCGTGCGGGACTTCGTCGCGGCGTGGGACAAGGTGATGAACCTGGACCGCTACGACCTGCGCTGATTGATCGCACGGCGCCCCGCGAGCCGCCCCGGCTGGCGGGGCGCCGTGCGTCTGGGGCGAGGGTGGCGTACCGAGGGATGCCACCCGGTCGCTCGCGCCGGTAAGCTGCTCTGCTATGAGGCCGAAATCGAAGGCGGCGATCGCGGCACCGTTCGGCGCAGCCGGGTTGCTGCTCGCGGGCTGGGTTGCGGGTGCCGGCGTTGCCGGCGCCGACCCGGAGCCGGCGCCGCCGCCCGCACCGAAGACGACCATCGACAAGGACGGCACCTACGCGGTGGGCTCCGACATCGTGCCGGGCATCTACAGCTCGGGCGGCCCGGTCGGGGACGGTGCGTGCTACTGGAAGCGGCTGGGCAACCCCGACGGGAACCTCCTCGACAACGCCCTGACGAAAAAGCCGCAGGTGGTCCGCATCGACGCCACTGACAAGTCGTTCAAGACCAGCGGCTGCCAGCCCTGGCAACTGACTCCGGACGCCAATCCGCCCGGGGAGGTGCCACCGCAAATCGCGGGCGCCCAGTTGGGCATCCTCAACGGGTTGCTCGGCGCGAACGGGCCCCACCCGTAAGTCGCCGCCGCCGTGGCCACCGCCCAGCAGATCGTCGTGGTCGGCGCCGGTGTCAGCGGGCTGACGTCGGCCATCTGCCTGGCCGAAGCGGGCTGGCCGGTGCGGGTGTGGGCGACCGCGATGCCGCAGCAGACGACGTCGGCGGTAGCGGGTGCGGTGTGGGCTCCCCCGCGGCCGGCCACACGCGCCACCGAGGCGCTGGCGTGGACCGCACATTCCCTGCGGGTGTTCCGCGACCTGGCCGCGGACCCGGACACGGGGGTGCGGATGGCGCCGGCGCTGGCGGCCGGTGACCTGAGCGACGCGATGTCGTCGGCGGCCGCCTTGATCCCCGACCTGCGGCCCGTCGGGCCCGCCGACATCCCCGACGGCTACGACATCGCGTTTCGCGCCACCATGCCGATGATCGATATGCCGCACTACCTCGATTACCTGGTGCGGCGGCTGGCGGCCGCCGGATGCGAGATCGAGGCACGTCCGGTCGGGTCACTCGCCGAGGTCGCCGACACAGCGCCCATCGTGGTCAACTGCGCCGGCCTCGGCGCCGGGGGCCTCGCGGGCGACGACACGGTGCGCCCGCTGTTCGGACAGCACGTCGTGCTGACGAATCCCGGCCTGCGGCAACTCTTCCTGGAGGTCGACGGTGGTCCGGAATGGACCTGCTTCTTCCCGCACCCACAGCGCGTGGTCTGCGGTGGCATCAGCATTCCCGGCCGTTGGGACACCACCGCCGATCCCGCGGTGAGCGAGCGAATCCTGCAGCGGTGCAGGCGGATCGAGCCGCGACTCCGAGAAGCCGACGTGATCGGAACGATCACCGGGCTGCGTCCGGACCGGCCGTCGGTGCGAGTGGAGGCCGAACCGCTGGGACGGGCGCGCCTGGTCCACAACTACGGGCACAGCAGCAACGGCGTGACCCTGTCCTGGGGTTGCGCGCGCGACGTGGTGCGCCTCGTCGAGGCCGGTGAGCTCAGCCGCGGCGACTGTTGACGTCACGGATCACCAGCGACAGCACCCAGCTGACGAGGGACAGCACGATGGCCGCCCAGATCGCCGTCCACCAGAAGTGGTCGATCTGCAGTCCCCAGTGCGTGGTGTGCCTGGTGATCCACGCGGTGATCCACAGCATCAGCGCGTTGATCACGATGTGGATGAGGCCGAGCGTCAGGATGTAGAGGGGGATCGACAAGATCTGGACGATCGGCTTGATGAAGGCGTTGACGAGACCGAAGATCACGGCCACGACGAAGACGATGCCGACCGTCTGCAGTGTGCTATGGCCGCCGACGAATCGGATCCCGTGGATGAACTGGGTGACCAACCACAGTGCGAATCCGGTCAATGCCGCGCGAAGCAGAAAAGCACCCATGTCGCACGATCCTGCCACCGAGTTTGCTCGGCGTCAGCCGGTTCGGGTCAGGTTGTAGAAACGCTGCGCGTTGCGCCCGCCGATCTTTGCTCGCGCCTCTTCGCTGATGTCGGCGCGGGTGCGCAGGGGCTTGGTGCTTTCCGGCCATTCGCTGTCCCAGTGCGGGTAGTCGCTGGCGAACATGATGAAGTCGGCGCTCAGCACGTCGATCACGCCGGGCAGGATCGGCTCCTCCGGCTCACAGGTCACCCAGATGTTGCCCGCGGCCA
>JGI24721J26819_10001752_pt1 | contig 24254 bp, 16 predicted proteins | sample YelNatPaOPGAMG01_FD_26819 | JGI IMG/M metagenome (IMG submission 26819) | reverse complement strand
ATATAATCAACCAATTTCGCCACAATAAACGCTAAGAAAATGAATATTATAGACGAAAAATACTGCCAGATTGGAATTCCAAATAAACTCCTTTGGAAAAACGACACTTTACTCAACCCTAAACTAAGCACTGCGCGTTCCTGGTCAGTCAATGTCCTGGCATTTAAATTACTTCTTGTCTCACCAGTTAACTGAATTTGTACCCTATCCAGACTTTGAGTCGTTTTAACCTCATTGGGGGTTCCAGTATTTTGCGCTGGCGCTTTACCTATAAGCGACCAGGCTACTATAGCTACCAGGAATATCAGTAACAACCTATAGAATTGTTCAAATCTCATTTCATAAAAAACACAATTCAGCATGCAAAACTATATAAATCCAACCTGGTAATTGCAACAACAAGAGTCGATGAAGAGGTTAATTTATCTTTTGACAAAATTCCAAAAACATACCACTGAAATCTCACCATTTAAGCCATGAAATTAGTGTTAGATCCTGGAAATAATCCCCCCATGGCCACACACAAACCAAAGCTAATTTAATACCCAGATCAAACACACTGGAATCTTTAATCTCTAAGGACCTTCTGGCCCTTGCGCACATAATCTAATGCCTCTGCCAAAATACGGGCAGTTTCTTGTGGCGCATGAAAACCAGTCGAATTCTCAGATTCTACAAAGTCAATCAAAAATTGAGCCTTTCTATGAAAAGCTTGAGCCTGTTTGATCTTCTCTATGTTGACGTTATTAGTCCTGGCAATTTTAAGATCCCCAATAAACTCTACTATTGCATCCAGAGCTAAATTCCTTAAATAAAATGTTTTATCCTGGATTTGTTCAACTCTTAATTTAAGTTCGTTCTCCGAAACAGGATGGCATTGTTGACAGGCATTATTGATATTCAACATAGGACTCCGGACCTGATGATCGCTAANCTTTTGAGCACCCACCCGTTTGTATGGCATATGACAGTCTGCGCAGGCAACGCCACTTCTTGAATGTATGCCCTGCGACCAGGTCTCGAATTCTGGATGCTGGGCCTTTAGCATGGGAGCTCCTGTGTCACTATGAACCCAATCCTTAAAGCCAGNCTCNTCGTAATACTCCAATATATTTTCAACCTGAAGTCCATTAGCCCAGGGATAAACCAATCTCTTTTCCGGACCTTTAAAATAATATTCCACATGACATTGACCACAAACAAAAGACCGCATCTCCTGTCTGGTTGCCATTTTATTGACATCGTAATCCTTAATACCCTGAGTCGCTTTGACTAACCTAATCCCTTCAATGAAAGCCGGACGTGTAATTCGCAGTCTCATCGTCTCAGGATCATGACAATCAATACACGCTACCGGATGCTTGGCAAACTTTCGCGCCTCACTATACGGCATAGAATTAAGTTTATCAAAACCAGCAAAAATATCACCATCCCCAAATTTCCTGTATAAAACATATGTAGATGAATGACAATTTAAACAAGTCCCTGGTTGCTGAACCACTCTCTGTCTCTGCGTGAAAGTTTGATCATCAAGCATGTATGCATGCCCTCTTCGCTCTCTGTAATCAACAGCGAACGCATAGCCTGCCCAAAAAGTTTTTAACCTCGGATCAGTTTCCANTTTAGACCGAGCAACTACAGACCTGGGATCCGCTTCAGTAGGTGTCCTTGGNACTGCTTCACTTCCTCCATATTTCGTTCTTACCTGGTCTACTGTCCTTAAATACATATCATACTGTAATGGAAAATTCCTTCCCCAGATCTCAGGATCTTCTGTGTTATCCGTAACCTCGACTACTTTAAAAAATGNCTTCGCCGCCTCCTGTTTGTGTCCCCATATGCTAAACAAAAGAGCTAATAAACAAAATGCAACTATAGCACTGATAACAAATGTGATTATGTACTTCATAGCAACCTCTAATTCATTTTCTTAATTTAAAACCCTCGCGTTGATATCTTTCTAATGCAGATGCCCAACGCTTCTATGACAACGTAAACATGATTGCTCTCCAGTTGGCATCGTGCACCTGATCGCNTCAGTCATCCTGAAGTGACATTTCAAACAAGCAGCTTCTGTTACCTGTCGGTTTCTGCTTGTTATCATTATTGGTTCCTTAAACCAGCCAGTTGTAAAAGCGTATGAATGATTAAACCCATTGATGAGTTTAACCTCGTATTTCCCAATCAGATCGTCCGTCGAATGACAATCATTGCAAACAGCCACCGCGTGATGACTCGACCGCAGCCAACCCTCATACTGTGAACGCATTACATGACAATTTACACAAGCTGCCGGATCATTCGNAAAATAAGAAATACCCTCGGCAAAGTAAAAAGTAAAAATACCCAATCCAAATGTTAACCCAATAACTATGACCAAAAAATACCTAATCCGTGAATCGTTCATTATTAAATACTAACTGGCAGGTTTCTATCAAAAGCTCAAGTGCAATTTAACGTAACGTTTGAAATAAAATAGTTTTTTTGACTTAAATCAAGTACGGTCCCGGCAAACAGTATTGACTTCAATGTCGTTAAGCCTTATTAAAAAATAAATAAATTTGGAAATGTCCACTCGCTTATATAAAGTTAAAAAGGCAATTAAAACCGCCACTGGACCAAACAAAGACACCAGTAAGTCTGGGGTNCTCCAAAAATACAGAACAATATTAATTGTTATAATTATCAGTTGCTCAATTTTTGGCGGATATAAATACTTTAAAAATAAAAACTCAATGGACCTCCCTCAAATCAGTTCGCTCAATCAGGGACAACCCAGCCTGACTTCAACTGCAGTAGAAAACACAACAGACGAAGGCCTNTTTAAAAAATACTTTGACGAAGCCAACGACCTATTGAACAGTGGCAAGTTGAATGAAGCTGTAGATAAATACCTTTTGGCTTTATCAATCAATAAAAATGACGAAGACACTCACTTTAACCTTGGGATTGCCTACTCCAGATTAGGGAAACTTGAAGAAGCAAAAACTCAATACCTGGAAGCTATAAAAATCATGCCAGATTATGCCGAAGCTTACAATAATCTTGGGAATGTGTTTCTTAGACAAAACAACCTCCAGGAAGCCCTAAATTGCTTCAGCAATGCTATTAAACTATTACCAGAAAATGCTAGTGCACATAATAATTTAGGGACCACCCTTGCCAGAACCGGGAAAATCAAAGAAGCTATAGCCCAGTTCGAAGAAGCTATCCGGCTCATGCCTACGTATATGGAAGCGCATTTCAATCTGGCTAGCGCTCTCACAGAACTTGGCCAAATTGACAGGGCTAAAGCCTCTCTAACAAAAGTCCTGGAACTATCACCAGGTTTTGAACCAGCTCTGAAATTATTGAATAAACTCCAAAGTACAAATTCAAATTCCAAAGTCCCAAACTCTAATACTAATACTAACTAGTGCTTGGTCCGGGCAGTAGAGTGTTTTGGAATAACTCATAAATCAATAATAAACTTATGGATCTAAAGCTTCTAAAACGAAGATGGAAAAAATATAAATACGAACTTGCGAATAAATTGGTTTACTACCCCATGTTGAGACTAATCCTGTTCAATAAATGGTTCAGGATAGCTGTTGTGGCCTTCTTTTGCTGTGTCATTTTGGGACTCATCTCTATCCCAAAAATCTGGAGAGTTACACCTCGAGGATTTAGCCCGGTAATTAAAATAAGCATAATCGACTATTTCCAGGCCAGATCCCTTAAACGTACTGCCGACCAGGCCATGAAAGCAGGACTATATAACGAAGCGTTTCTTGCTTACCGATCTGCTTTTGCCAATAACCCATCAAATCCAGATTTTGTTCGTGGCATTTTAAATTGTTATTCTATGACTATCAAGCCCGGCGACGACACATCACAACTCCTGGGTTATATCTTTTGGCTATTAAGAATCGGCAATAACAACGCCGCTGACTGTGAACTAATCTCATCTCTGTTCTATCAACTGCAAATGCACGATCAAATAAGATCATTACTTCAAAATTCAGAGTTGAGAACCACACCAAAACTAAAAATTGAATACGTAAAATCTTTATTCAATACCGGTAAATTCAATGAGTTTAATGAAGAATGGAATAAACTACCATCCGAACTCAAATCAATACCAGAGGTTAACCTGTACAGACAAGCATGGCTAGCAACGTTCGGCTCTGCCAGAGAAAAAGCCCAGGCATCTATAGCCATAGAAGAATTGGCATCTAAACCCGAACTTAAATTAACAGCTCTCAGACTTAAATTGGTCGCTGCTTTTCATCAGTTAGATATCAAAACATTCGAATCTTGCTTCAACGAATTGTGCTCTATCAACTCAGCATCATACTCAGACCACCTCAATTTTTGGAGATTACTCGGAAAAACCGGGCAAAAAGAAAAAGCTATAGCCCTGGCTATGTCAGATAATGCACCTAAACCATTCAATGGCAACGACGCAACTAAACTTGCTCAAACTTTAATAGAATTGGGTTTAAAATCAGATGCTTTAAAAATACTCGATGATTATTCAAAAAAATTCGGAAATTACGAAAACTTATGGCTTTTTTATAGCGAACTCCTCATNGAAGAACAACTCTGGTCACAACTTCTTGATGTAGCTCTCAAAATCAGACAACAACCTAAAATCCGATTAAACCTTATAAGTTATAGCTTTTACATTGAGGGCCTGGCAGAAATCGGACTAAACCGCCTCGGTATGGCCAATGAAGCATTTAAACGAATGACCGAGTTTAAATTCTACCCGCCAGCTCTCATTATCCCATGCGCTAAAAAACTTTTAGCCTTAAACCAAATTAATGCATGTAAAAATCTCCTTCAGACTAACAAGGAACAAGCAGAAAATTCCGTTGACTTTTGGAAGATCTTTACCAGTATTGCAATGTTAGAAAAAAACACAGAGCTCCTTCTCACCGCTTCAGAAAAAGCATACTTGCTGGCGCCTGACGACCTGGTCACAATAAACAATAGAGCAGCAGCACTACTCATTAGCAGAGAAAATCCAAACGAAGCAGTCAAACTAACCTTTCTGTTGCTTCAACATAACCCTGATTCGGTTATTACCAGGATAAACCATGCCATTGCTCTAGCTCAAAATTCCAGGGCCTCAGATGCATACAATATCTTATCAACTATCGATGAATCCGCCCTCTCACAGGAAATAGCAAATTCATATTACCTGGCAAAGTTTGATGTATGCCGACAGCTAAATCAAATTCAAGACGCAAAACAAATTGCTAAATTAATTAATACCGACTCGCTTTTTCAACCCCAAAAAGAATGGTTAACAAAAACTCTAAAAACATTGCAAACCTCAACCACCCAACCTACATCATAATCCTTCGCCCCAATCTATTAATTTCATAGTTTTCAAACTACTGGCAAATAACACATACGACTAATTTCGTGTCTGAACTTCAAAACCATTCCCCGGGCTAATATTCCTTGAGAAACAAACTTGAATCGGTTAACAAAATGCACCTGTATTACGAAAACTAATAGCAACAACCTTATTTCACGCCATATGCACCACAACAACCCGCACTAATGTTATGCATTTCCTCTACCTCCCTAATCCAAACTGACTGGAATCATTAACCGCTAATGCACAGCAATGCCCGATATAATCAAGGAACTCTCTAATATTATTCGCGCCTTTTCGCGGATCATTGTTTGCCACAATACCCAACATACATAAGTAACCAGGCCATTGTTCGCGTTATATCGTATTATGTGCCATACCTTTCAATACCAAATTTTACATTCTCATGGTGGTCAATGATCTGGATCATGAAATAGCAAAAATTTCAGATTAAGTTTTATAAAAACGGTTGTCTTTTTAAACAATTCCATTAGAATATCTAAGAATTAATAGACATGTTTGGTTCCAAAAAAAATAAAGAAGAACGCAGGTATTATCTTCTGCCTGGGATGGGTAAAGCCAATCGCAGAAAACGAAAAACTTTCTTAAAGTGGTCCATTATCGTGGGGACTATAGTCTCTGCAATTCTTGGTACATTAATATATTATTTAAACAATCCTTGAGGATTTTAAAAATAAAAATGCCACATCGCTGATATGATGTGGCATTTTTATTGTGTCTAAAAATCCTTTATGATTAATGCCTTAACGTTTACTGAATTGGAATCGTTTCCGAGCCCCGGGCTGGCCGTATTTCTTTCTTTCTTTCATTCTCGGATCACGAGTTAAAAAGCCTTCTGAACGCAAAAGTGGTCTTAAATTTGCATCAAACTGGAGCAACGCCCTTGCAATGCCAAGTCGGATTGCTCCGGCCTGTCCAGTCTGACCTCCACCAGTTACATTAACTTTGATATCAAATTTATTTAACAACTCAGTACGTTTCAATGGTTCAAGAGCATGTATCCTGATGTTTTCTAGATTGAAATACTCCTCAAATGGTCTGCCATTAACCAGAACTTTGCCAGAACCTAATGTCATTCTAATTCTGGCGACGGCTGTTTTCCGGCGACCGGTACCAATATATTCTTGTGTCACATTACTACTATTTGTCATAGGCAAAAATTAGAAATATTTAGTTAAAAATATCTTTACACTATCGGTGTAGGTTTCTGAGCTGAATGCGGATGTGTATTACCTTTATAAACCTTTAGTTTGGTAAACAATTTTCTACCCAGGCTGTTTTTAGGCAACATACCCTTGACAGCGTGCTCGATTATCCGTTCAGGATGCTTTGCTCTCAACTCGGCAAGCGTGATATATTTTTCGCCGCCCTTCCANCCTGANTAAGTCATATAGGTTTTCTGTGTCTCTTTTTTTCCTGTAACCCGCACTTTTTCAGCGTTTATTACAACAACAAAAGCACCTGTATCAAGATGCGGAGTAAAAATAGGCTTATTACGGCCTCGGAGTAAGTTTGCAATTTTGACTGCTAGCCTACCTAATACCTGGCCATCGGCATCTACTAGATGCCACTGTCTTTTTTGTAGATTTACTTTTGGCGTTAACGTTTTCATCAATTCCCTTAACTTTTCAAATAAAGTCCTTTAAAGTTATCAAACTTTTTCCATCAGTCAACATACATTTTTCACTATGTACGATTAAGGTCGATAAAAACTTTTAATCCGTGGAGCAGCTCAAGACTCCAAAACGATGGACTTTAATTGTTAAATCTTGAAAGGCAACTGTTAAAAAACTAATCAAAAAGANGCAATTTGCCCAGGATTGCAAAGATTTGGTGAATCGGCACTCTTGCCTTAATTGAGAACTCTTATTGCTATGCGANAAGNCTTTTATCTAGAATTGACAGTAAATGCATNTCAAGNTAAGATTAAACACATGAAACTNCTAGTGGGTTTAGTTGCAGGGCTGGTATTGTTAAATTTCACTGGATTATCTCAGCAGGAATCCTCGGAAAAACCTAGATACAAAACCGGGTACTCAGCCATCATGCGGTTGAGCCGAGATATATACAACGCCTTGCCCCAAAAATACAAAGACATGATAAATCCTGAACCAGTATTTTTGGAAACGGACGTAACCCCGTTTGTCCGCCTTATAGAGTACCCAGACGAACCAAAACCAATGCGCGCTGTTTTATTTCTGTCGGGTTCATTGATCTTGTAAATAACATAGCACACGCAAAAGCTATTGATAAAATCAAAAAGGGGTACTTCGAAAAATATGTACTAAGTCTTTCTCAAGAAACCGGAGAAAAAGAGCTCAAAGAATTACCAGATTTGAATAACCCCAAATATTGGAGCGAGGATATACTTAATTCTCAACTTAGTTATTTTAACCAAATGGTAGGACAGGTAATCGCTATAAAATTAGCACACCATTATCTCGGACAATATAAAAAGTACGAGTCAAAATTAAAAACTCCTGATGGAAAATATATCCCGATAAATAACCTTCTAACAGAATCTGAATGGCAGGCTGCCGTGGAGCATGGATCCAAGAATGCATTAGATTGCGGCCTTGGCATCGACGGTATTAAAGCACTCTATGATTGCTTCGATAAAATGCCAAAACGCCCTGAATGGGCTGCATATTTTATCCCTGACTTCGTAAAAGTAAAAAACCTTAAAAAAGACCTCGAGCGTATCGAAAAACGATTCTTTAGCGAATAAATCAATAAAACCATAAAACGTAAGCTGCCATCAATAAATCTTCCCACTCACAGACCGGCTCCTTGGCTCACAAACCGGAAGACTGGCTAAAACTATAACAAGATCTGAGCCAGACACATTCTTTCGTATTGTCGCTCTTATACATCAGGTTATATTATTCAAAATTTATCGCCTTTAAAAAACAAAATGCTTGATTGGCATTAATCATAGACTAAGATTTTGCTTGTTAAGCAATAGAAACCCGGCAGGGTTTCATGTAAAACGTATTGTCTGTTCAAAAAATTAAAAATTATTTGAGTTATGTCAAAAAGACCATTGAATGTTGGATTGATAGGCGGTGGACGCGGTGCGTTCATCGTAAAACCACATCAGAAAGCCATTCATATGGATGGCACCCGCCGGGTTGTGGCCGGCGCGTTGTTCCCAGATCCGCAGATAGCTTTAGAAGAAGCTGCAAATTGGCCATACCCGATCAAGGGCTACCGCTCTTACGACGAAATGATAGCCGATCAAGCTAACTTACCTGAAAACGAGCGACTAGATTATGTCCTGATTGTAACCCCGAATCATGTACATTTTGATCCGGCTATGAAAGCCATTAACGCCGGAATTCCTGTCTTTTGTGAAAAACCATTAACCGTTACGTTAGAAGAAGCTGACGCCCTTGTAAAAGCAGTTAAAAGTAAAAACATCCCATTTGGCGTTGCCCATACATACCTGGGCCATTGGACCAGCAGATTATCCAGATTTATCGTTCGAAGTGGGCTCCTTGGGGAAATTCGATGGGTTGATGCCTATTATCTCCAGGGATGGCTTGCAAGCAGAACTGAGGATACCGGCAACATCCAGGCACAGTGGCGGGTTGATCCAAAGAAAGCCGGTGGCAGTTGCTGCGGTGGCGATATCGGCACTCATGCCCTTATGCAACTAAGATACGTCACAGGGCTAAACGTAACAGAAGTCTCTGCTCATATGGAAACATTCGTCCAGGGCCGTGTATTAGACGATCACTTTACCGTCTATTGCAAATTAAGCAATGGCGGCAAAGCGCTCGTCAGAGCTTCTCAAATTGCTATCGGTCACAAAAATGATCTTGGGATTGAAATTAACGGTACAAAAGGCACACTCAGATGGCGTCAGGAAGAACCCGAATGTGTGATAATTCACTTACCCGGGCAACCTGACAGAGTGTATTGGCGCGGTGAAGTCAAACCAAATGACGGCTTCTTTAAAGACATCCCTGAAGACCTCCTTGCCGAACCCACAATACCATCAGGCCATGGCGAAGCCTTCCACGATGCCTTTGCCAGACTCCACAGATGCTTCGAAGAAGACGTCCGTAAGTACAAAGCAGGACAGCCATTCTCTTGTGATGGATCAAAATATGCAAATGTAGACGACGGACGTATGGGTATTGCTTTCATTAATGCTTGCATCGCCAGCTCGAAAGCAAACGGCGCCTGGACGCCTGTACAATAATTACAAATAAACATCACTAAACAGGCAGGATGTTTCAACTTCCTGCCTGTTTTTTTATTTACTTCCCTGACTATATCAAAAACTTCTCAACCGGAATCATTTAATCAAGCGCTTAACTTAAGCACCACAGTCTTACAGTTCCTTTTTGGAAACAGCTAGAGCTTCTGATTCCGTGTTTTTAAAAGCTTTTTATAAAAATGAAAAAACATGAGCTCCAGCAATTAAGTTGGAGCTCATGCATATATTAATTCGAACAATTTTGTTTATGTGTTTTACTCGGGTTGTTCTGGTATGACTGATACGGGTTTTTGAATCAATCTGAAGAACGATTTATTCGCATCCGGGAGAATGTCTTTGGTTATCAGGGTATAAAACTTACCGCTTATTGTAGCTATAGTATTTGTTATATCAACCCATGAATTCGTTGTAAGCATGGAGCTAACCTGCGGAGTAAACCCAACGGCTGGCATTGTCCACATCAGCCTATATACAACATTCTCAGGCACAGGCATGATCCCAGCAGGATCTGATGCTATAATCTTCCAATTATCAGTATTTAACTCGCCAGTGAATTTATCATCAATAGGCATATCGATTCCTGTAATTTTGATTCCGCCTAACGACATTGACTGGCCGATATTAGCAGTTGAATTTGGCTGTACACCAAAGAAAGCATAAACATCTGCATAGAATAAGTCTGACATCTCCTGGGATATAAAGAAATTGGTCACTGACCCATCAGGCCCTGTCATAGTAATGTTTGTATTGTTAGAAAATTTAATACTCCAGGTACCCGTGATATTTGAAGAGGTTAAAGTAGCCAGAGTTCCGCCATTCCAATACATAGAATTGCCATTTGGTTGATTGGTTTTGATCATAAAATTAGCTGTACCTGAACCATCAGAATTTCTGGTAATCTGCACAAAAATAACATTGGGTTCGTTCCAATCCGGGCTGTTTTCCCAGGTAGGCGGTGGTCCACTGAATGGTACCAGAAAAATATGTGCTTGAAATGAAAGATGATTGGTATCTGGAAATGAATCGATTGTCATCGAATATGTCACCGGCTCAGTGTAGTATTGCCATGACACAGGATTAACTGTACAAATATTCTGTCTTTGCCATTGTTGGCCCGGTGCTGAGGCTGTAAATATTAGACCTTTAGCCTTAAACGGTTCCAGTGAAAGTGACGGTGGCGGTGGCGGTGGACCTTCCTTGGCTACAAGTTTTACATTATCGACCCAAAATTTGTATGTACCAGTTTGACCATCGCTTGAACCACCTGACCACATCTTAATGGCCACTCCTGCCACATTTGTCATTTTTGGGTCGGTTATAGGAATTTCTGCTTCCAAATGAATCCATTCATCAGCTTTATTAATTGTTACAGNCCCGAAAAAGTTTTGACTCCAGTCTCCAAACCGGACTCCATATTCAAAATATCCATAATCGCCGGANGCCCGCTTAGGTGAATCAGAGCTTACTTTAATATCCATTACTAATTTTTGATAATTTAATCCATCAACAGGAGCCGGAAGATCTTTTCTAAAACAGAACTGATTGTCTCCACCATATTGAGCTAAATCAAATTCCACTGTTACTAACATAGAGCCCGAACTAGCGCTTCCGCCTGCATCGACTGCTGAATCAAACGAAACATCCCAAAGAGGCGAACCCCACCAATGCTGCCATGGTACAAATTCATCCGCCGAATCAAATGTATCTACAACAATATCCTGGCTTTGCGCTAAGACTGACGCAAGCGTCAATGCGCCTGCACTTACGGAAATCAAATAATTAAAAATTTTTGAGGTTTTCATAACGCTATAATATTAAATCTATCCCTTTTAAGTCAACATTAATCAGCAGATTTCAAGCGTTGACACCCTTAGAGACTCTGATAAATTTGGGAGCTACGGTTTGTTACGGAATTTTTGAAATCAAAGAACAAACATTTAATTCAGATTTGGTTATGACAACAAAAAAATCTTCAAAAAATAAATATGTATATTTTTTCGGCAACGGTAANGCCGATGGCAATGAATCAATGAAAGAACTCCTTGGTGGCAAAGGAGCAAATCTGGCTGAAATGGCTGGACACCCAGACTTATGTTTACCTGTACCACCAGGGTTTACAATAACAACCGAAGTTTGCACATACTATTATGCAAACAAGAAAACATACCCTAAAGAATTAAAAGCACAGGTTGACGAGGCCCTGGCTAAAGTCGAAAAGATTACAGGAAAAAAGTTTGGTGATCCTAAGAATCCATTACTTGTTTCTGTCAGATCTGGCGCACGCAAATCAATGCCAGGAATGATGGAAACAGTCCTTAACATAGGCCTGAACAATCAAACTGTCCAGGGACTGATCGAACAAACCCAAAATCCACGCTTCGCTTATGATGCTTACCGTCGACTTATAATGATGTACTCCGATGTTGTAATGGAAAAAGCAGCAGGTATAGAGCCTAAAGANGGCAAAGGCATCAGGAAAATCTTAGACGAACGCCTCGATGAAGTTAAAAAACAAAAAGGCTATAAGCTAGACACCGATCTCACAGCCGATGACCTCAAGGAGTTAGTTGAAGAGTTTAAGGAAATTGTTAAAAAAGTCCTGGGCAAGCCATTTCCAGAGGATCCGCAAGATCAGCTATGGGGCGGTATAGGAGCAGTCTTTATGAGCTGGAACGGTAAACGCGCTATCGAATATCGCAGAATTGAAAAGATTCCAGACGATTGGGGAACTGCTGTAAACGTTCAAGCAATGGTTTTTGGCAATATGGGCGATGATAGTGCGACTGGAGTTGCGTTCACAAGAAATCCAGCAACTGGTGAAAATCAGTTTTATGGTGAATACCTGATCAATGCTCAAGGTGAAGACGTCGTAGCAGGCATAAGGACCCCAGCTCCAATAAATGATTATTCCAAGAATGAGCAAAGTAAAGGCTTGCCTACCTTACAAGAAAAAATGCCTAAGATTTATGATGAACTCGATAAAATCAGAAAACGCCTGGAGAAACATTACAAGGATATGCAGGATATCGAGTTCACTATCGAGCGTGGTAAACTGTACATGCTCCAATGCAGAGTCGGCAAAAGAAANGGAACCGCTGCAGTTCGAATGGCTGTCGATATGTACAAAGAAAAACTTATCGATGCAGAAACTGCCGTAATGCGTGTGGCGCCAAACCAGCTTGTCGAGTTGTTATTGCCCATGCTCGATCCTAAGGCAGAAAACTCTTCACAACCAATTGCAAAAGGATTGCCAGCAGGCCCGGGAGGTGCAGTAGGCCGAGCAGTCTTTACTTCCAAAGACGCTGTCGAATGGGCAAGCAGAGGTGAAAAAGTTATTCTTGTCCGCGAAGAAACTTCTCCCGAAGATGTCGACGGAATGCATAAAGCGCAGGCCATTTTAACAAGCAAAGGCGGTATGACATCTCACGCTGCACTGGTCGCCAGAGGCTGGGGCAAATGTTGCATCGTCGGTTGCAGCGAAATTGAGGTCGATCAACAAACCAAACAGTTCAAAACCAAAGGCGGCGTTGTTGTCAAAGAAGGTGATTGGATAAGCCTGAATGGCACCAAAGGTTGTGTGTACCTCGGCCAATTGCCTTTAATTGAAGTAGACCTCGAACATAATACTTACTACAAGGAGTTAATGAAACTTGTAGATAAGGTCAGAGTCTTAAAGATCAGAACAAATGCCGATACTCCGAAAGATGCACAACAAGCTATCAAGTTTGGAGCCGAAGGCATCGGCCTGTTCCGTACTGAACACATGTTCTATGGAGAAGGAAGTGAAAAACCGTTGTTCCTTCTCAGAAAAATGATTGTTAGTAGAACCTTAGAAGAACGCAAAAAAGCCTTAGACGAATTGTTCCCGTTTGTTAAAANTGATATCAAATCCACTCTCGAAGTAATGGACGGTCGGCCTGTAACAATTCGTTTACTCGATCCGCCGCTTCATGAATTCGTTCCAAAGAGCGAAGACAAAATCAAAGGCCTGGCAGACGCCCTTGGCGTTAACCCAGAAGATATTAAAAAACGCGGAGAGGATCTCCATGAGACCAACCCAATGCTTGGGCACAGAGGCGTCCGTTTGGGCATTACATTCCCTGAAATAACCGAAATGCAAGTCAGGGCCATCTTAGAAGCNGCTGGAGAGTTAATCAAAGACGGTAAAAAAGCATTACCCGAAATAATGATACCGGTTACATGCACTTCAACTGAACTGAATCACCAAAAACAAATCGTAGACCGCGTANCCGCAGAAGTTTGCCAAAAGCTCGGCCTCAAGAAAATCCCATATATGTTTGGTACCATGATTGAAATTCCACGTGCAGCTATCACCGCAAATAAAATGGCTGAAATAGCTGAATTTTTCAGCTTTGGTACCAACGACCTCACCCAAATGGGATTCGGTTTCTCAAGAGACGATATCGGGAGTTTCCTGCCCGACTACCTTAATAACAAGATCTTACCAGCAGACCCATTCCAGACAATAGACCAGGAAGGAATTGGCGAACTGATCAAAATGGGTATCGAACGGGGCAGAAGCACTCGACCTAACCTTAAGGTAGGCATCTGCGGTGAACACGGTGGCGAAGCCGAAAGCGTTAAATTCTGCCATAGAGTCGGCATGAATTACGTCTCATGTTCACCATTCCGAGTGCCTATTGCCAGACTAGCAGCAGCACACGCTGCGATTGAAGAATCACGTGCAAAGAAATCAAAAAAATAAAAGAATACTTTAATTATTAAAAACTACAAAATGACCGCCATAACGGCGGTCATTTTTTTTGAACAATTACAAAAAAATGACGTCAACACTTAAATTGTTGACAAAACATCAAATAGTAATCAAAAAAANCGACAAAAACCGAAAAACTATGAAAAAGTTAAATCAAATAAATAGACGTGACTTTTTAATAAGTTCNTTAGCTACTGCAGNATTAACACCCGGTATTGTCCAGTGCGTTTTCTGCGACCAGCCTCAAAAAAAACATGTTGTTGTAGTATGGTCAGAAAATACAGCCCCTAAAGACGTATATCCAAAAGATATAAATAATGCTATTGCAGATTCACTCAAATCATTGGATGGTTGGGAAGTAATCGCTGCAAGCATTGATGAACCACACCAGGGATTACCTGACGACTTATTAAAAAGAACCGATGTCCTTATATGGTGGGGGCACAAACGTCATGATGAAGTAAAAAATGAGTTAGTTGATAAAATATATAAGCGGGTAACTGAAGAAGGAATGGGTTTTATTTCGTTACATTCTTCCCATTTCGCTAAGCCATATAAAAAACTAATGGGTACTGCCTGTACATGGCGCGAATACAAAGCCGATGGCACCTCAGTGAAAATCATAGTCAAAGATCCGAATCATCCCATTGCAAAAGGAGTCAAAGACTTTGAGTTACCGAAGATTGAACGATATGGCGAGCCCTTTGCAGTACCTGAGCCAGAGGCCGTTGTCCTGGATGGCATATATACAAAACCTGATGGTAAGACTGAACCCGGCAGAATGGGAATGTGCTGGACTGTTGGTAAAGGTAAAGTGTTTTACTTCACTCCCGGCCATGAAACTTATGATGACTTCTTCCGAAAAGAAGTAATCCAGATCATGAAAAATGCCGTACAGTGGGCTTGCCCAGCTAAATAATATTTTTAAAAAACGGGTACTCTATTAACGGCTCAAAAGATTTGAAAATTTGATCCAGACACATTAAATTAGTTCAATGTTTTATCACAGGAAGGTGGAGAATCGCCCTTAGTTGTTAGCTACTAAGGGAGGAAAGTCCGAACACCATAGGGCGCGATGCCGTTTAACCCGGAATATTGTTTCCGGGATAAAAACGGGGACTGTGGACGTAAGGCCACAGTCACGGACAGTGCCACAGAAAATATACCGCCAGGAATCGATCGGTACCTGGTAAGGGTGAAAAGGCGAGGTAAAAGCTCACCGCCTCATGAGTAATCATGAGGGCACGGAAAACCCCATCGGGTGCAAGGCCAAATAGGAAACCCATGGAGTGGCCCGCTCCACGGCGCAAGCCAGGGTTTCGGGTTAGGCCGCTCAGACAAATGATTCTCTCCGCCTCTTCTAGAGGCGCAGACAGAATTCGGCTTATAGCCTTCCTGTGATTTTTTATTACTCTCTTGCCTTTCTAATCTTCTGAGGTTAGTACTAATTCAATGGTGCGTGAAATCGTTCAGGATATTCGACTTAGTTTAATAATTAACCTCCTAATTATACCATTCGTTTTTGGGCAATCCGATAAGTTCATCGCTCAGGAAAAACTAAGAAGACCAAATGATCCTTGGCCTAAAACAAACGGTATTATCTTTTTAGCCACCCCCGGATCGCCCATAGAAGCCAAAGGTTTGCTAGCACCAGGCGGCAGTTTCAGCCCCGGATTAGATTCATTCGGGATCTCTTTGTGGGTCACAGACATCAGGGGAAATATTAAAGAGTCTACAGATACTATCCCGTTAAATCAAATAAAACAAGGATTTGAATGGTCTGTAAATAGCTTGTTACCATCAGTATTTATTCAGCACGATTGGTTCAATATCCGATGGTCATGCATTGGCCAGGGGCAATGGCGCCTAAAAATCAACACATCAACTCCCGCTGAACATAGAATCTTTATAATCTTAAGGCGGGCCGGACCCTCCAATGGCAGAATCAATTCATTGGAAGTACAACAAAACCGATTAATTATCAACGGTGGTTGGTCTATATTGACAACCAATGCTCCCCTTGAAGTACTGGCGGGTCACGAAGGTTCTCCAAATTGGTTTAACAATGCTATTAAAACAAATAAGTTTGTAGATCCAACTGGGTGGGCCTTTGCAAAAATACCAATCCATGGAACAAACGCATACGAATTTGAAATTATAAGTCCCAGAAGCAGGATGCGAGCTAATAACATTAGATTAAGCCCATTTATTCAAGTCTCAACTCCTCAGCCTGAATTTGAACAATCTTTGTTTGCTCAGCTAGCTATAATTGCCATGAGTTCATACTGGGACACATCTTCATCTACTTATCCAGCCCTGAATGTGCCTCATTCAACATCCAGGACTCTGCCACTTATTTTAGAGGCTATGTCAGCTGCTGGTGCATTTGATTTTTCTAAAGAACTAGCAAAACAATTAAGCATCAATGATTATGGCAATCTTTATAGTCCAGATGCTGACTTTCCAGGATTATCAATCTGGGCGCTAGAATCACTTTCAGCCAGAATTTCAGATCCTGGTATTAATACCTGGTTATGGCCCCATATTGTGCGCAAAGCCAGAATCATAACCTCAATGATGAGTGCGGCATTGCCCGTTTATATTAATTCAGATGGCAATATCGTAACTGGTCAAAACCCATCTCTCCCAACTTTAAGTTTTAACTCTGCCTCAACACCTATTTGTCTAAATAGCACAAACAAACTCGTTTTAGGTTATGTAAGCCGAAGACCTGAATTTATTTATTCAAGCGCTACGGCATACGCAGGTCTTGAATATGCTTCAATTATGGCTGACCGCATGGGTGACTTCCAAATTGCAGCGCTCTGGCGTGAAACAGCTGCAAACCTAAGGCAGTCATGGACTCAGCTGTTTACCCAAAATTGGAGAATCGAACCACTCAGTCTTTATTTTGCATTATGGCCATCAGAAGTTGTTTTCGATTTTAATAGCTTTTACAAGGCACTGACTTTTAAGTGGTCAGGATGGAATGAATCTAGTTCTGCATTGCCAGCTGAATCCATGTCAATAGCCGCTTCAGAAGCTCATCAATTTTTAACATCAAACAACCCAGAAATGTCATTCTCAATTCTTAACTGGCTATGGAAAAATCAATCCTCACCAGGGCTTTATGTCTGGCACACGGACACAAAATTGTCTTCTTTGAATACCGCTAGAAGAACCAAAAATACAACCTATCAGAGCGACATTGCATTGCCAGATTTAGAAACTGCTGCACAGGTCGTTTTATTGCAAATTGATATGTTATGCAGGACCGAACGCGGCATTCCCAGACCAATCCTTATAATAGGCTCAGGTATACCAAAGAAATGGCTCGAAAAACCAATTTCAGTCTCAGGAATCCCCACACGTGCAGGTATTATTGCCTGGAAATGGTCAGACGAAACCTTAACCGTATCCCTGCCAAATAAAAGTTTTGCAGTCAGGTTAGGCCCTTCTTTTCCGCCTAACACTAAGCTGATTGTTAAATAGAACCTGGTTGATCCGTTTTTACTCCTGCACGACTTTGCCTTACCAAAGTAATGCGTTTAAACATTCTGCCAACAATATCCAGAACCCTAATTTTTTCTCTTCAAGTGGGTAGCTCACCCGTGCGATTTGAAATTTGTTAATACTAGTCCTCGGCTAAAAAGTATCTTTTTGATAAATCTCTGCAAACCCGAAGACTTAAAACGAAATTGTCTCAGTGTTTTTCTTATTTTTTTATTTGCGGTCCGAATTAATTTTGTTAAAAGTTATTTAACTGGATAAAAGGTTGGTCATCAACCATAGGCTTTTGAATAAGGATATAACTGGTAATTGGTTAGTATTTCATTAAAGCCGGTGTGGCGAAACTGGCAGACGCACAGGACTTAAAATCCTGGGCCCCTAAAAAGGCGTGTCGGTTCGAGTCCGACCACCGGCACCAATTTTTATCCCCTGACTCCCACAATTTTGNATCTCATAAGTACCTTGTTAAATTTCATCAGTGTCTTATTTTTAATCCTAAAATAAATCCGATTTCGTAAAAACCTATACCGACTAAANTTTGATCTAATTCTTTTGCTTGAATCATAATCTTCATCAAGACGTCAATCGTATAAGCATGAAAAGCAATGTAAAAATTCCCAGAAGGTCTTTTTTAAAATGTATCGGATGTTTTACCGGCCTTTTACCGACCATTGTTTCACCAGAAATTCTTGGTGCCGGTAATACAACTTCTCCGAGCAATAGAGTATGCGTAGGTCTAATAGGATGTGGTGCTATGGGAAAGGGCCATCTACGAAGGTTGGCCGGGGATAGCGCATTTGAACTCCTGGCATTATGCGATGTCGATAAACTCCGCAGGGATGAATGCATGGACATTTTAAAAAGCATTTATGCAACAAGAACAAACACAGACGCCTGGAAAGGACTAAAAGACTATAATGACTACAGGGAAATTTTAATCAGAAAAGATATCGATGCAGTCGTTATTGTGACTCCAGACCATTGGCATTCTTTAATGGCAATTGAAGCTGCCAGAGCTGGAAAAGATATTTATTGCGAAAAACCAGTTTCTCTGACTGTTCAAGAAGGCAGACTCATGGTCAATTCAGTGAAAAAATATGGTAGAGTATTTCAAACTGGTTCTCAATATAGGTCTATCCCTACAATAAGAAAAGTCTGCGAATTTGTACGCAAAGGTGGATTAGGCTCCAAAATAAGGGCATTTACAATCCTGGACAAANTAAAAGGATTTCTAATGGCTAAACGTTTTGATCCTTACGCTCAATATATAGACCGCGCTAAAAATGGCGAGCTCTATTATCCAACTGAGTTTGATCTACCAGGTGAACCTGTCCCAGAAGGGCTTGATTGGGATCTATGGGTTGGACCAGCTCCGGTTCATTCTTATAATAAATTGTATCATGAAAACCCCTCACCCGGGGTCGTACCTTGGTCATTTTGTCAGTCGTTTGGGGCTGCTGCTAATACCTGGCACCTTTCGCATAGCGCAGATGTTATCCAGTACGCACTTGGCCTCGAAGAAAGTGGTCCAATAGAAATTATACACCCGTCAGACGGCGTTTTTCCAACCCTGACGTTTAAATATGCCAATGGCAAGTATCTCCACTTCGTTGATAATTGGGATATGGTAAAAAAATTATATAAGGCTGTACCGTCACATGCCAGATTAGAAGGCTTGTTCGGAGGCGTGTTTGTTGGTGAAAACGGTTGGTTGACTTCTATGTCTGGTAGTGGACCAATTGAAGGCGAACCCCAAACCATCTTTGAACAATTAAATCTAAAATCCAGAGAGGTTAATATTGGTTCAAACAATCACCACAGTAATTGGCTTGACTGTATTAAAACCAGAAATAAACCAAGCTCCCACGAAGAAATAGGACATCGGTCGGCTTCAGTAGGACACCTGGCAATGATATCATACAGGCTAAAACAATCACTAAAATGGGACCCTGAAAAAGAGGTTTTTATTGATAATCCAGAAGCAAATGCTCTTCTCCAAAGAACTTTCAGAAAACCATTCAACCTAGAATAGCCAGCTAACTTATGCAAAACCCTAACAATCCATTTTGTATAGTGCAATTCCTTGTTATCAGCATGATCCTGGCGAACATATTACAATCTGAACAGCCCATGACAAACCAGTTTTTTATTATGGGCACGAATATCCCACCGCAGGATATAGAAAAAATTGTATCTGCAATACCTCAAACTCCTGCAGTAAAGCCTATAAAACCTAGAAAACTTTTAATTTTTGATTTGAATGTTAATTACGGCGGACACCCTTCCGCGGCTTATGCAAATATTGCATTCAAAATGATGGGCGAAAAAACAGCCGCTTTTGAAACCATAATCTCTCATGATAAAAATATTTTTAAAAAGGAAACTCTGGCCCAGTTCGATGCCATCTTTTTCAATAACAATGTAGGAAATCTATTTGAAGATGCTGACTTAAGAAAAAATATTGTCGAATTTGTTTACAGAGGTAAAGGTCTCATGGGAGTACACGCTACAACCGTCGCTTTCACTAAATGGCCAGGTGCCATAGAAGATTGGCCTGAATTCGGGATTATGCTTGGTGCTCGCGGGGCAAACCACCGTCAAAATACTGAGCATATAACAATAAACGTCGAAGACCCTGAAAACCCAATAACCACTATTTTTAAGGGAGGTTCATTCCAATACAAAGATGAGTTTTTTCGCTTCCATCAAGTATATTCAAGAGAACGGGTACGAGTCCTTTTAAGCATCAACACAAATAGCATAGATGCATCACAAGATAAATTATACAGTAGCACAATAAGAAACGATAACGACTACGCATTGTCATGGGTCAGGAGCTATGGAAAAGGTCGTATCTTCTATTCCACAATAGGTCATAATCCATATGTGTTCTACGACCCGATAATGCTTAGATTTTACTTAAACGCCGTTCAGTTTGTACTCGGCGATTTATCTGCCCCGACAACTCCCAGCGCTTATTTAAATGAAAAAACCTTATTGTATGAAAAACTTAATTGGAATTTAGGCATCATAGGAAATACTAACACCCAATCCATTGAAAATCTTTGCCAGTTTGCATATTCAAATTCTATTCATTTCGCCGGCATCCATTACAACACACCCGTGTTTAACAACGAAACAATAAGGTTTAATCCGGACATGTCTGATCATGACCGAGAAAAATACAGACTTATGCTGGATAAGTACCGTCTGCAGATACATTCTTGTCGAATCAATAAACTCCCTGCCCTCGCAGCCGAAAAGGAAAAATTCTTCGAGTTCATTGATTCAATCGGTATAGAAAATTTAATCGTCCCGGCAAACTTACTTGATAACGATACCGAGCTTCTGAATTATTGCAGGCAATTCAATATCAATATTGTTACTGAACTGCAAATTCAGTACCCGGAAAAATCAAATATTAAAAATTTTCAATCAACCCAAAACCAGTCAAACTCATTCGCCATAATAATCCCTAATCAAGACTATGTCAGATATTTACTTTCCATTTCTAATATAATTCAAAGATCGAGTGTTTTTATCATCAGGAACAATCCATCAAAAACTCTGGAGCTCTTAGAAAGAACATTAATGAGCCAGCACAAAACTAAAAGTCCACGAACAATTTTCCTGATTCAATACTCAAACCAATAACCTCATGCCTTATCATTTCTAAAAACTCAAACCCGGTATTCCTCACAATTTTCTCTATTAGAATGTTGACTTAAGAATTAGCCCAAATCAGAAAACCCTAATCCATCATTTCAGTATTTTTCTGAGAACAACGAGTTGACTTTAAACGTAAAATACTTTCCATCTAATCTCTGAATGCCTTCCAGCCTGCGCTATTCAATTGATATCCTGTATCCCCGAATTAAAAAGAAAATGCAGACTAAGACAATCGTATGAAAATCACAGCTACCATGAAAAATTCGTATTGCACATTTTTCAATTTTTCATTAATTTTTGTGAAAAATAAGGTCACAGGGTTACGAAACTTTGTGCCCTTTAATTTTTTATATTAACATATTAACAAAAATAGCCGCCACACCATGGCGGCAAAACAATAAACTTATGAAGCCAAATCATAAATTTAAAATATTTGCAGGTTTATTATCCCTGCTGATGTACACAACTGCTTATGCTGGCAGTGCTGTGTTTGATTTCGAAAGTGATCCCAGTACAACAGGCCTCACTTTATATGGCAATCATGCACCTGACGCATGGAGGTCAGACGGGGGTAATCCGGGCGGATATCTTTCATTAACAGATGCAAGTGGAGGTCAAAATACGGTGGCAATCTTTCCTGACTTTGATAATGGACTTATTGTAAAAGCTTTTACATTTTCGATGGATGTTCGAGTTGGCAATCCTGTAGGTAATTCAGGTCGGCCGGCCGATGGATTCAGCATCAGCTTTGCAAGAGATGGGGATCCAGTTCTAACCTCTGGTGACGGATCAGGATTCGCTAATGGCCTTCCTGAAGCAGGAACGACAACCGGAATCGCGATTGGTTTCGATTCATGGGCTGGCAATACTTTGCCTGATGGTGCTGATATTGAAGGCATAATAGTGCGTGTTGACAACAAAACTGTTTTGAAATACGCAATGCCTACCAGAAATGGATCATTAACAGATCCAACAAGCATCCAGACCGGCCCGTGGGATGGCAATGCTGATAACCCCGATGGAACTGGATCATGGGAAAACCTTGGCTGGGCAAAACTCGAGGTGGAATTAAATGAATCCGGCCAATTAACTGTTAAGTATAAAGGCACCACTTTACTTGATAAATATCAAACCCAATTCTTCCCCAGTGCAGGTAGATTAGTATTGGCAGGCAGAACAGGTGGCGCAAATCAAAATCAACACGTCGATAACATCAGAATTACAACTATACCAGCCGAATCAGTGCTGTTTTCAGGAATTAAATCCTATCCATACGGTTGCATATTATCGCTGTCGGATGTNGGACAAAGCATTTTGAACCCAGCCAGTATTCAAGTCAAATTTAATAACGAAATCATTCCAACAAACAAACTTACCATTACAAAAAAGGCTGAAGTAACAACGATTGTTTACGATTCTGGTAGTTTTATTCCAGTAGGCCAGACTAACGTAGTCGATATATTGTTCAGCGATACTAGAGGCGTCAAAGGGTCCAACACTGTTACCTTTGTCACAGAGCCATATGTGGCTTTGAACTCAGATTTTGTAAATGCAAGTGTAGATAAAAATTCACGTGGCTTCCTGATTCGACCATACACTACAGAGGAAAACAATCCCAACTCACTCATCTGGACAGAACAACAGTTAGCAGGATTACATGGAGAAAACCTCGCAAATCTAAGTGACGCGAATGCAGATGGCTTCATAGAATGGAATGGCCTGATAAACTTTGATATAAGTTCTGGTGCAGGACATTTCACCAGCGATACAGGATATCCAGATGAATACTTCCCTGGCTTGCCCGGGAGTCAGACCCGAGACCAGGGCACAGGAAATGCAACCATGGAAATACTTACATATCTCGAATTCCCTGCTGCAGGCGTCTACCAATTAGGAGTTACCAGCGATGACGGTTTCAGAGTAACTGCTTCATGGAACCCACTTGACCGACTGGGCATTATTTGCGGACAATTTGACGGAGGTCGCGGCTGGAGCGATGGTGACTCCATATTTACAATTGTANTTCCAAAAGCGGGCTTTTATCCATTCCGCCTTATTTGGGAAAATGGCAATGGCGGCTGCAACCTGGAATGGTACTCAGTCAAAGATGGTAAGAAAATCCTAATTAATGATTCAACTAACCCCGATGCCATAAAAGCTTATATGAAGGCAACTAATAAACTTTCATATATCTCCTGGGCTGAACCACTCCAAAGAGAAACAGACGTTTATGCAAACAAGTCTATTAAAATNGTTATTGCAGATGGCGATACGCCGGTTAAACAAAATTCCATCAATTTAACCCTGAATAACAAAGTTGCTCAATTTAATGTAACTAAAGTTGGAATTAGTAATATTATCACTATTCCAAACAAAGAACTCTTCGGACCTAATAGTTCCAATTCAATAAGCTTGTCCTTTGAAGACTCTGCTAAAACCTACTCTTATAACTGGAGTTTTATTGTCGGATCTTACTCTGTACTATCTACAGATGTAGCATCGANACCTGGCTCAGCAGACACTTCAAAGCGCGGATTCCTGGTGAAAACATATCAGCTTCAAAACCGAGATAATACAATGGCAAATAATAACGAATGGGCCGAAGGTATAATCGCTGGGTTGTTAACTCCAAACATGGCTGACTTGACCGAATTCAAAAATGGTATATTCGAAGAAACCACAACCATCAATTATGGCCATACAACAGGCAGAAACTTCGGAAACTT
>JGI24721J26819_10001748_pt1 | contig 24269 bp, 20 predicted proteins | sample YelNatPaOPGAMG01_FD_26819 | JGI IMG/M metagenome (IMG submission 26819) | reverse complement strand
GAAGTGAGACCTGCTCTGCAGGTCTGGAATTGAGTACCGCAAAGCGGTACTGGAAGTTAGTCGCCTTTGCGACTGGAATTTATATAGAGTTTATTGCGTTTTTTGCGTTTATAGGGTTTATTGAGTTATTTGATGACAAATATTCTTGAAAAAACTTCGTATCTAAAATTTTAATTATCAATCTGCTGAAATAACTTCTTTTACACTATAAAGTATAACTAATCCAACAAGGAAAAAGAGAGTTACTGAAAGTATAGCAGGCCTTTGACTTCCAAAAGTACTGGATATATACCCAAAAATTAAAGGTCCAAGAATCGCNGAAGATTTTCCCACGAGTGAATATATACCAAAATATTCAGCCTCTTTTCCACTTGGAATGAATCGAGCAAAAAAAGCGCGAGATGCTGCCTGAACAGTGCCAAGCCCGANTCCAGCAAATGATGCAAGCATCCAAAATATTGTTTTATTTTTTATAAAATAAGCTGCTATTCCAACTAATGACCACATCATAAGAGACAGCACTACAACTTTTTTTGGTCCCCATGAATCTATCGGCCTTGCCATTATAAAAGAGCCTATAAATGCAGTTGCTTGTACAATCAAATAAAGAAAAATGAGTTCCTGTGAATTAAACCCTAATGTAACAGNAGCAAAGATGCTTGAAAATACAATCACAGTATTTACACCGTCTTCATAAATAAAATAGGAAATCAAAAATCTCAACGAATTCTTGTTTTTAAATATCTCTATAAAGGTTCTTTTAATATACATGAACCCTTTTATTGATGAATTCAATAAAGTTTCTTTCTTCTTATCATTAGGAAGAAATAAAAATGCAGGCAAGGAGAAAATAGCGAAAAATGCTGCCACTATAAGCCAAACAAGACTGAATTTTCCAATTTTTATAAAGCAAAGTGATATAAGTAACGCAGCTATAGAACCAGCGTAGCCTACCATAAACCCCCACGCAGAAACCCTTCCTAAAAATTCTCTTGGTGCAATTAGAGGAAGGAATGAATTATAAAAAACCAAGCCTCCTTCCATACCTATATTTGCAATAACTATAAGAATAAATCCAGTTAATGCCATCCCTTTATCAAGTAAAGAAAAACAAGCTACAGCAGATACACAAAAAAAAGTATAAATAAATAGAAATCTCTTTCTTAATCCGGCAAAATCAGCAATGCCCCCGAGGAATGGCGAACTAAGGGCAACNATCGCCATACTTAAAGATATAGCTCTTCCCCACCACAAATCCCCCAATCCTGTTTCATTACCAACTATAACATTTACATAATAAACAGGAAATATAACAGCCGCAATTACTGCTGAATAACTTGAATTTGCAAAATCAAACAGTGCCCAACTAATCAATAAAACGGGGTCAGGTCTTGAATCTTGAATTTTTGTTCTTGACTTCACGAATAATTCAACCTTTGGAATTTCGCAACAAAGCATCGAAATTCAAGATTCAAGACCTGACCCCCAATAGTTCTTAATATCTCATCCTTACTCTATATGTTAATTTTACCTCTTTGTCCTTTGGAACATTTATCTTAAACTCTGCGGTAGATGCCTCAGTCTTTTTAAAATCATGTGATGTGCTTAATATTGTCCAATCACCTGGTATCGGTTCAATAACCTTGATAGTGATATCGTCTTTCTTATGGTTTCTAATTAAAATCTCATAAGCTGCTTCATAAGTATCATGAGCAATTTTTTTCCATTCAATCTGCTTTCTTGTTGCAACAACATCAAATACATCTCCTAACTTAACCCTTATCTTCTCATCCTTCGGAGTATGGTCTATTTTGTCTTCACCTACAAACTGAAGACTTCCTTCTGTATCATACTTATAAACTCTAACTATGCCTTTAGGCAAGGGAATACCAAGATTGTTTTCCTTTTTATTTTCTATTTCAATGTAAACTCCAACTTTCTGTTTAGGCATCAAATCTGTATATTGGCTGTAGTAATAATATCTATTACCTTGAAAAACAAGCTCTTTTTTAACAGGAACCCTACTTGCAGCAATAAGATTTATTTGTTTTGTTTGATTATCTTTTATAGTTGTTTCACGCTGAAGAGTATAAATGTGATACTCAAAAAATTCTTCTTCCCTAAATTGAGGCGTACCAGGTGCAGCTTCCTTTACTGCATATCTAAGCATTCTGTCACGATACTCTGTCTCTTCTACTACCCTATTAACATCGCCAGCAACTAACTTTAATCTTGCATTTTTATATGAAGTGCCACTTTTATTGTCAATTGTAACCCATCCAGAAATATCAACCTGACTATCATTTTCGTCTAATGTAGCAACATAATCCGCCCTCCAATTGATACCATCTGTGAGATATGTGGCTTCAACAGTCTGTTCAGACTTAAGTTTATTTTCCAATAGCCATATCAGCGTAGGTTTTGATATGAGGTTCTCTGGTACTTCAGGGAAAATGATACGTCCTGGATGTCCAAAAGTTATCTCATCACCTATTTGGAAAATAGGGCCGCCATTGTTAGAAAGAAGCTTTGCTGTAACTATTTCTTCTCTTTCAGTATACAAATTTTCCGAAAAAAGTTTTACTTCACGTCCCACATATTTATCAAGAAGCTTTTGCGGATTAAGCAAGTCATATTCATAGTTTTGTTCGAGTACTCTAAGGCTATCTGGACTAATAAGAGATTTTATGTGAACACTTGTTGGTATTATCTTAGAAGCAACATCCATAAATCTTAACTCATTTATCCCTTCTGGAAGTTTAATATTTCTTTGATCCTTCACGAGACCAAGATTTATATTGTATATAGTTATAGCAACTCCTGTTTGATCTTCAATCCCAGTAGTCAATGTCGAGCTTTTCAACTCTTTTGCATAACCAGTCTTACTGAAAATTNAAAAAATAAAAAAAAATATTGTAAACCCATAATAAAAATACTTTGTTCTCATTCGATCCCTCCATTTTAACTATTCGGNATCNTCTACTATTATATATTAAGATGCGGGGTCAGGTCTTGAATCTTGAATTTTTGTTCTTGACTTCACGAATAATTCAACCTTTNGAATTTCGCAACAAAGCATCGAAATTCAAGATTCAAGACCTGACCCCATTAGCTTATTATTTATGCGTATATCAGTTTATTGCCTTTTGGTTTAGGGATTGTATCGCCGAATTCCTTTGCTGTATCAATCCATAATTGAATTGCTTCTTTGGCATTTTTTAATGCTTTTTCAGGAGTTTTTCCATGAGCCATACAGCCTGGTAATTCAGGCACTTCTGCTATAAAAGCATTGTCTTCATTGCTCCAATAAATAATAATCTCGTATTTATACATCAATAATCCCTCCGAGTTTATACTTCACTATTATGTTTCTTACTTGTTTAACCTGATAAGGTTTTGCTTTGTTGCCATCACGCTGAAGATTAATTTTTTCTATAACCGATTCTTTCCTGAACATATGGTGGCTTCCTTTTATCCTCACATCGAAACCTAAATGTTTTAATAGGCTACATAAATCTTCAAATTGAATATTTGCATCAGATGTTCCACTAAGAATCTTAAGCAGGAGCTTCTCATGTTTACCCATTATTTCATTTTACCAGAAATTAATAATTATTTGATTATTTTTATAAGTTGGTAAAACGGGGTCAGGTCTTGAATCTTGAATTTTTTTCTTGACTTCACGAATAATTCAACCTTTGGAATTTCGCAACAAAGCATCAAAATTCAAAATTCAAGATTCAAGACCTGACCCCATCAGTCTATGCAAAACTATAATAAAAATTATATAATTAATAAATTAATTAATTTTAAAAGAATAAATATGAATATTATTGTTTGTGGTGGAAACGGATTTATAGGATCAAACCTTGTTCAACACCTTTTAAATAAAGGGCATAACGTTACTATACTCGATAGAAATAAAGCCCGAATCTCATCTCCAAATCTAAAAGCCTATCAGATTGATTTATTACATCCAGATTCATTTAAAACAGAATGGTTTGAAAACGTAGACGTTATAATTAATTTAAGCGGAAAAGATATTTTTACTTTCTGGAACCAAAAAACTAAAAAACTTATATGGGATAGTAGGGTAACGGTAAACAAAAATCTCGTCGAATATATAAGAAAGCTACCACAAAAACCAAAGACCTTTATATCTGCTTCTGCTGTTGGCTTTTATGGGGATAAAGGAGAAGAGGAACTAAACGAAGAATCACCACATGGAAAAGGCTTCCTCTCAGATGTCTGCATAGCATGGGAAAAAGAGGCGCGTATGGCTGAAAAATATGGAATTCGTTCCGTACAGGTCAGAACAGCTCCAGTACTTCTTAAAAATGGTGGGATTATGCATCAATTAATGAAATCTATGAGATTTGGCTTTACTTTCGTTTTCGGAAATGGAAAAAACTGGTTCTCATGGATTCATATGCAGGATTTANTAAGAATTTATGAAGAAGTTGCAATACACGATAATTTTTCTGGGCCTGTTAATNCTTCATCACCAAATCCTGTAAGGTTTAAAGATTTTGTTAAGTCACTAACTAAAATTCAGAAAGCTATAATAATTCCTATACCTGCTTTTTTGATTAAATTATTTCTCCAAGAAACAGCAGATGTTTTGTTGTTCAGCCAGCGTATGATACCTTCAAAAATCCAAAATCATGGTTTCAAATTTTTATATCCAGACTTAGACAATGCCCTAAAAGAAATCTTCAAAAAAACATATTAATTATTTCCTTCCCCTATTAAAATTAAAGGTATACAAAATAAAACTAATAAAAAAGTCTCCTTTGGAACTTGAGATAATATATAAGTCCTCTCTATCTCCCTTGAGATTTTTAAAATAATATATCTTCTGCCATGTCTTTTAACAATCGTTTTTGAGATCTATATTACTATTGTCTATTCTCTTCAAAATCTACAGAATTTAACTAATTCAAACCTATCTAACCTTTTTGAATAAGATTACTCCTTAGAAATATATGTTTAGTTATTTAGCCCTTGAGTTACACCCACAAAACTTATATTAATGTTTATGTTCCGAAGGTGCTGGTATTTGAGAAGCAGGAGTTTCAGGTGCTGTTGTTTGGGGTAAGGGTGGCTGGCTCATCATGCATTTGCATATGTTAGACATATTTTCAAGTTTATCTCTAATTTCTTTTAAATCCTGAATCATCTTGTCTTTTTCTTCAGGCTTAATCCCTAAAATAATTTTTTCTTGCATGGAGACTAAACTTGTTACTATTTGTATCATATCCTGACAATGCATCATCTGCATTTGCTGTCCTTGCATCATGCCATGACCTTGCATCATCTGCATCTTGGGACATTGCATAACAGGCATCTTTTGTGCTTCTCCAATTTTTGTATCTTTACCCACTTGTTCTACCTGGCTTCCAGGCTTATCCATTTGAGCAAAAGCCTGTGCTGCAATCAAAAATATAAGGATTAACGATAAAAATACTGTTTTCTTCATCTCTAACTCCTTTCTTAATGTTTTCTTTATTATAAATCATTTCAAAAACAAATGAAGATAAAATAAATCTTGTGTATTCTTTACTTAAAATTTAAAATTCCTTTTGATGTATCATTCGAGTCTGGGAAAGACAAGTCTACGACAACATTCATATCTATTTTTAATTAAAAACACTTAACCCTTCAGAGAAATTCAAGATTCAAGACCTGACCCCGATGCTCCTTATTGAGTAATCTATAAGTAATCTTTTATATTTATATAAGATATGTTTAAAGAACGTGATTATGATGTAGTCGTTGTTGGAGCTGGTCATGCTGGTTGTGAGGCTGCACTTGCATCAGCAAGGCTTGGTCTATCAACATGCCTTTTTACAATGAATCTCGATAATATTGCTCAAATGTCTTGTAACCCTGCGATTGGAGGACTTGCAAAAGGCCATCTTGTTCGTGAAATTGATGCCCTCGGGGGAGAAATGGCTAAGGTTACAGACAAAGCAGGTATTCAATTCAGAATGTTAAATACAAGCAAAGGTCCAGCCGTCTGGTCACTCAGGGCACAGGCAGACAGGCTTCTATATAAGGTAACAATGAGAAAGGTCATTGAATCACAAGAGAATCTCGATATTAAACAAGCAATAATAGAAAAAATTATTGTAGAAGATAAGAAGGTTAAAGGGGTCTTAACGTCTATCGGAGCATTTTATGAAGCAAAGGCAGTCATAATAACCACAGGTACATTTTTGAAGGGATTAATACACATAGGACTTGAGAATTTCCCAGCTGGCCGTGCTGGTGAATTTCCATCTATAGGTCTATCTGACTCATTAAGAGAGCTTGGCTTCAAAATTGGAAGACTTAAGACAGGAACTCCACCCCGAATTGATGCAAGAACAATAGATTTTTCAAAAACAGAAGTTCAATACGGTGATGATCCACCAATTCCTTTTTCACACACCACAGAAAAGATTACGAATCCACAACTTCCTTGTTATATAACCTATACAAATAAAAAAACTCACGAGATAATATTAAACAACTTAGACCGTTCACCCTTGTATAGCGGGAAGATTAAAGGGATAGGTGCAAGATATTGTCCATCCATAGAAGATAAAGTTGTCAGGTTTTCTGAGCGCGAGAGACATCAAGTATTCCTCGAACCTGAAGGTGTTGAAACAAAGGAATATTACGCTAATGGGATCCCAACGAGTCTGCCATATGATGTTCAGGTAAGATTTGTTAGAACGATACCAGGACTTGAGAATGCTGAAATCATGAGGCCAGGATACGCTATCGAATACGATTTCGTCTATCCTACTCAAATTAAACATACCCTCGAAACAAAAATGATAGAAGGCTTATACCTCGCAGGACAAATAAATGGCACTTCCGGTTATGAAGAAGCAGCTGCACAAGGTATCATGGCAGGTATTAATGCATCTTTGAAGATACTCAAAAAAGAACCTCTCATCCTTGGAAGAGATGAGGCATATATAGGTGTCCTTATAGATGACCTTGTAACAAAAGGAACTAATGAACCTTATAGAATGTTTACTTCAAGAGCTGAATATAGACTACTTCTAAGACATGACAATGCTGACTTGAGATTAATGGATAAAGGATATCAAATTGGTCTACTTAGCGAAGAAACATATAAAAGATTCCTCGAAAAACGTGAGTTAATTAATGAGGAGATAAAAAGATTAAAAAATACACGAATAAGGATAAATGGATTAGAAAAGGTTGAAACGCTCGAACAAATCTTAAAAAGACCCGAGTTTGACTACTCTTTTATCGATTTAAAGGCACCTTCAGAGAAAAATCTTTCCGACGAGATAAAAAAAGAAGTTCAGATACAGATAAAATATGAAGGCTATATCCAAAAACAGATAGAGATGGTAGAGCGTATGAAGAAGATAGAGGCTATCAAGATACCTGATAATTTCAATTATTCATCTGTTAGCGGTTTATCAAAAGAAGTATTATCTAAACTAAATGAAGTAAAACCAGACAACCTTGGACAAGCAAGTAGAATACCAGGAGTCACACCCGCAGCCATTTCACTACTTATGGTAGCAATTGAAAGATATAAACGTGAAAAATACGGTAAAAGAATTGCTTGAGAAAGGCATTGCCGAACTTGGTTTTTCATTTAACGAAGATATCGTTAATAAATACTTAAGATACCTATCAGAACTGAAAAGATGGAATAAAAGATATAATCTAACAGGCACAAAAGAAGACCGTGAAATAGTAATAAAACACTTTCTTGACTCACTCTTATACGCAAAAGTCCTACCAGAAAATACAAAAAAAATAGCAGATATTGGAACGGGCGCAGGATTTCCCGGCATACCTATCAAAATCATATTACCCCATTTAGAGCTCTATCTCATCGAACCCTCATCAAAAAAAATTACGTTTCTCGAACATATAATTAATATTCTAAAGATCGATAATATCAAAACATTTGAAAAACGTATATCTGATATAAAAGAAGGTGAACTACTTGTTGATGTAGCAATGACAAGAGCCTTATTTAAGATAAAGGAATTTATAAAAAATTCAATGCATATCATAAAATCAGGTGGGGCTTTAATAATAAGTAAGGGACCAAAATATATTGAAGAGATCAAAAATATTAACGATTATACCTTTGACATAAAGACATTCGCATTACCTCTGAGTGATATTAGAAGAAATCTTATCATAATACGTAAAAGAAATTATCATTAGAATATTTATAAAACCTTCCAATTTAAACTTGCCTCACCAATTTTGCATGTGCCTCAGCAACCAAAGTACCTGTTCCCTTTTTTGCAGAAGCAGATGCAAAGACTATGTTTTTACTTATCTTATCGATTGAAGCCTCAATCCTTATTCTTTCTCCGACTTTTAATGGCGACCTGAACCTTATAGTTATCTCTGCAGTAACACAAAGTATCCCTTTTAAAAGTGCAACTTTTACCATAGCCTCATCAAGAAGGGTTGAAATTATACCTCCATGAATAATATCTTTATAACCTTGATACTTTTTTAATGCAACAAATTCTCCAATTGCTTTGTCATCTTCTAAATAAAAATCGACATGTAAACCTTCTGGATTCCGTTCGCCACATACAAAACAGAATCTATCATCTGATAGTTCTTCTATCATGAGATAAACCTTCTTAATATCTCCATCGCTTTATCAACTGCTCCAGAGTTCTTCTGATAAAGATTTTTTGCTTTGATTCCCATCTGTTCTATAACCTCCGGCCTTTTTAATAACGTTCTCAATATCTCATACAATCTTTCTTCAGTTGCCTTAATCGCAGCACCTTCAAGATAAAATTCTTCAATTATCGGAAAATTCTCCATGTGTGGTCCACAGACTATTGCCTTACCCCAAAAAGCTGGCTCTAAAGGATTCTGCCCACCATATCCCTTAAAACTCTTCCCGATTAAAGCAACATCACAAATGCCATAAACTGAAGATAATTCACCAATTGTATCAAGAAGGATTATAACACCAGTTTTAATCTCTTTGTCATTACTTTCAATTTCAGACCTTTTTATATAATCCATCTTCTTCGAAATTAAAATCTTTTCAACATCCTTAAACCTCTCTGGGTGTCTTGGTGCAATTATTAGATTTAAATCAACAATATCATCCTTCAACCTTTTATAAGTCTCGATAATCAAATCTTCTTCACCCTCATGTGTGCTTCCTGCTACTATCGTCATACCTTTTATCGTATAGACCCATTCAGGTAATGAAATTACTGGTTGTGTATCAAATTTAAAATTACCCAATACAAAAACCTTCGATGGTTCTATCCCAAAAACTTCTATCCTTTCAGCATAGATAACATTTTGCATACCAAAGAAATCAACCATATTCATCACTTTTTTAAAAAAAAATGACAGAGTTTTATAACCCTTAAACGACTTATCAGACATCCTACCATTAAGCAAAATTACAGGCACAGAGTTTCTTTTAAAAACCCTAATCAGGTTAGGCCAGAGTTCGGTCTCTATTATTATTAATAATAGGGGTTTAATTTTTTTTAGAGTGCGACCTAAGGTAAATGGTAAATCAAAAGGTAAGTAAACTGTGTAAACACCTTCAGAAAATTTTTTCGTGGCAAGCTCCTGACCTGTATCCGTAATTGTAGAGAATACAATCTCCTTATCTGGATATTCTTCCCTTAATTTTTTAACAAGAGGTAAAGATGCGTTTACCTCTCCTACTGAAACTGCGTGAATCCATATATATTTTTTATCTAAAGTGTCTAACTCTCCAAAATAACCAAACTTCTCCTTCAACCACCTTTTTCTTAAATCTTTCTTTCTCTTAAAAAACTCAAAAGGTAATAAGAAAATTAATCCAATTGAGTAAAATATACTGTATAATAAAAACATCTTTTATCCTGAAATCATACCATCGATTATATCAACAACTGCCTCAGATGCATTTCTATCTAAAAAAGGTCTTTTAATAACCTCATATTCTGATATAATATTTCTTCTATAATCCTCGTCTAATATAATCTTTTTGAGTTCAATCATTATATTTTTAGAGTTAGCATCTTTTTGAATCAATTCCTTAACAACTTCTTTCTTAGCAAGTATATTTATTAAACATATATACTTAGTATCAATAATTAGCCTCCCTAAATAATAGGTCAGAGGTGATAATTTATATATAACCACCATCGGAACATTAAGAAATGCCGCCTGTAAAGTTGCCGTCCCAGATGCTACTACAGCAAAGTCTGAAGCACATAGTACTCTAACTGATTCGCCTTTTTTTATAACTACTCCTTCACTCTTAAGTACTTCAAAATATGATTTAAATTTTTCATCTTCTATATTCGGTGCAAGAGGTATACAGAGTTGAAGTCTCGACTTTATAAAATCTTCATCCTTTTTAATGTCTTTTATAACATCTATTATCAAAGGCAAATGCCTTTCCAATTCCTTATGCCTGCTACCAGGTAAAAAAGAAAGTAACATTCTATCTGCTTCAAAACCTATATTTTGTCTAAAAATCTTCTTATGATATTCGTCTAATCTTAAATCACTCAATTGCCTAAGCTTATGATTCTTCAGTAAAGAATCAATAACCTCTTTAATCTCTTCGATAATAGGATGCCCAACAAAAACACAATCTATCCCTGCTTTTCTATATATCTCTTCTTCAAAAGGTAATATAACTGCTATTTTATCAACCACTTCTGCAATCTTCTTTATCCTCTTTTTACGCCATGCCCATATTTGAGGACTAACGTAATATAAAACTTTTATACCCAAAGATTTCGCAATACCTGCAAGTCTAATATTGAAATCAGGGTAATCGATAACTATTAATAAATCTGGCTTATGTTCTTTAAGAAATTTAACAGCCTTATCAAAAGATTCTTTTATCTTGTTTAAAGACGACAAAACCTCAACCGCACCAAGTGCCTCTGAAATCTTAGAAATAATCTCTACTCCAGCGTCCTGCATTCTCTTTCCACCTATACCAAAAATACGGCAATCTTTATATCTATTTTTTAAAGAAATGGAGAGTAAAGACCCATACAACTCGCCCGAACTTTCACCAGAGATTATCATGAAGACTTTCATTTAAATCTATAAGGCACTCTTTATTATCTCTGAAATCCTTTCTATCTCAGATACTTGAAGTTCAGGAAACATTGGAAGCGAAAGTGCTCGCCTTGAAGTTCTCTCAGCTATTGGGAAATCGCCTTTTTTATAACCAAGAAATCTCAGTGCCTTCTGTAAGTGTAAAGGGACAGGGTAATAAACTACAGATGATATCCCGTTTTCCTTGAGTTTTTGTTGAATCTTGTCTCTATGGTTACTTAATATTGTATATTGGTGATAGACATGGAATGAACCATCCTTCTCGATAGGGCACGTAACATAATTAGATAATAATCCTGTATAAAGACTCGCATTCTTCCTTCTCATCATATTATATTCGTCGATCTTCTTTAACTTAACAAGTAGTATCCCTGCTTGAATCTCATCAAGTCTACTGTTAAAACCTATCCTCTCGTGCAAATATGAACCTTTTGAACCGTGATTTCTAAGTCTCCTTATAATTTCAGCTACTCTTATATTTCTTAGGATAATCATACCACCATCGCCGTACGCTCCAAGGTTTTTACTTGGGTAAAAGCTGAAACAACCTGCATTTCCAAATGTACCTACCTTTTGACTATTCAACATTGCTCCAAAGGATTGGGCACAATCTTCGATAACCTTAAGCCTATATCGCTTGGCAATCTTCATAATCTTCTCCATATCGGCAGGATGACCAAATAAATGAACAGGTAATATAGCCTTGGTCTTCTTAGTTATCTTCGATTCAATCTTTTCAGCGTCAATGTTAAAGGTTCGGGCATCAATATCAACAAAAACAGGAATTGCTTTTATGTACAATATAGCTTCAACAGTAGCAAAAAAGGTATATGGAGTCGTAATAACCTCATCACCCTCAGTTATACCGAATCCCCTCAAAGCAAGGTGAAGCGCATCAGTACATGAAGCAACGCCAATCGCCTCATTTACAGAATAATATTGGGAAATCTTTTTCTCAAACTCTTTAACCTTTGAACCAAGAATGTAATGTGAACTTTCGATTATATCATTTAGAACTTCGCTTATTTCATTCCTTATACCTTCTAACTGTCTCCTCAAATCTACCATTGGTATCATATTAACCACCGTTTTTAATAATATTATTGATCTCGAGTATAACCTTTAATGCATTTCGCCCCTCAATTGCTGAAACCTTAGGTCTTTTTCGGTTTTTAATACAATTTATAAAATCTCTTATCTCTTCTTTTAGTGGTTCCTTAAAATCAGGTTTTCTCTGTTCAAACTTAATCGTTCCAAAATCATCCCTATAATATCTTTTTACTTCTGAACTCTGATAATCAATTAATATATACGATTCTTTTTGAAATATTTTTAGTTTGCGCTGCTTTTCTGGTGACAATCTGCTCACCGTTGCAAGTGCAATACAGCCATTTTCAAATTCGATCCATGCCTTTGCTACATCGATCTTATCAGTCAGTATCTTTGCACCAACAGCATGGATATCTTTTACATTAGAAGATATAAAGCTAAGCATGATATCAATGTCATGAATCATTAGATCAAGCGTCACATCCACATCGATACCACGACCAAGAAATGGAGAAAATCTTTCAGACTCGAGAAACATCGGCTCTTGAATCATTTCAGAAATCGTCAATATAGCTGGATTATACCTTTCTAAATGTCCAACCTGTATAATGCAATTCTTTTTGAAAGAACTATTTATTAATTCGTCTGCTTCTTCAAGACTTACAGTTATTGGTTTTTCAATAAGTATATCTCTACCTGCTATCAAGCAATCCTTTGCAATAGAATAATGTGTCGTAGTCGGCGTTACAATACTCAAAGCATCAACTTTATCCAAAACATCCTTATAATCATAATATGGTTCACATTTGTACTGCTTTGCAAACTTATCAGCCTTTTGTTTATCTATATCTACAACTGCTACAAGATCTGCTTCTTCGATCTCAGAATAAATCCTTGCATGATGCTGACCAAGGTATCCAACACCTATTACCCCAACCTTTACGCTCAATACTCCTCCTCAATAAGCTAATATTTTTATTAATATAAATGATAACTAAAGATTATTACTAACCTTTTTTACTTCCTCAAGTTTTTTAAGGGCATTCTTAGAATCTATCGCTTCCGAAGCTATCTGTACTGCAGTTTTAAAATCTTTTGTTACCCCGGATACAACTAATGCGGCTGCGGAATTCATAAGCACAATATCTCTCTTTGGACTACGTTCACCTTTTAATATAGAAAGCGTAATCGCAGCATTTTCATCTTTATCACCGCCACTTATAGACTCAAGCCTGTTCTTTGATAGCCCAAAATCTTCTGGCTCAATATAATAATTTTCTACGATACCATCCTTAAGACAAGAGACCTTTGTCTTTCCTGATATACTTATCTCATCAAGTCCTTCCTCTCCATGAACAACCATTACACACTCTGCACCCAGTCTACCAAGTACGGTTGCTATTGTTTCGGTTAATCTTCCATCAAAAACTCCAAGTATCTGCCTTTTAGCATCAGCAGGATTTGTTAAAGGACCAAGTATATTAAATATTGTTCTTATCCCTATCTCTCTCCGAGGACCTATAGCATATCTCATTGCGGGATGAAACAGAGGTGCAAACAAAAAACCAAAATTAGTTTCAAATAAACATCTTTCTACCTTTTCTGGTTCAAGATCTATTTTTACACCAAGCGCCTCAAGGACATCCGCGCTACCAGATTGGCTTGAGACGGAACGATTACCATGCTTTGCAACAGGTACACCTGATGCACATACTACTATCGCAGTCGTTGTCGATATATTGAATGTCCTTAACATATCCCCACCAGTGCCGCATGTATCAAGGACTCCTTCTGGTGCCTTTATCTTTCTGACCTTTCTTCTCATCACCTTTGCAGCACCTGAGATCTCATCAACCGTTTCACCTTTAATGCTTAAGGCTGTCAGAAATGCGCTAATTTGCGCATCTGTTGCCCTTCCTTCCATAATCTCATTCATGCATTCAATCATATCATCTTCTGAAAGGTCTTCATTATTAACGAGCATTTTTATAGCTTCTTTAATCATATAGCTCCTCTTTTTAATCCGTTATAATCAAAAAATTTCTCAACAAATCCTTTCCAACCCTCGTTAATATTGACTCTGGATGAAATTGGACTCCTTCTATAAAATATTCTTTGTGCCTTACACCCATAATTTCTCCTGCGTCAGTCCATGCAGTAATCTCAAGGCACTCAGGAAGTGATTCTTTCTTTATAACCAATGAGTGATATCTTGTTGCCTCAAAAGGATTTGGTAGATTCTTGTATATTGTCTTACCGTCATGATAAATCATAGATGTCTTACCGTGCATTAACCTCGGAGCTCTTATAATCTCACCACCAAACGCTGCTCCAATCGCTTGATGTCCAAGGCAAACACCAAGAATTGGCACCCTGCCTTTAAAATGCTTTATAACATCAACAGATATCCCTGCTTCTTTTGGTGTGCATGGACCTGGAGATATCACTATCCTCTTTGGATTTAATTTCTCAATCTCTTCAATGGTTATCTTATCATTTCTAAAGACTCTGACATCTTCACCAAGTTCACCAAAATATTGGACAAGGTTATATGTAAATGAATCATAATTATCTATCATTAACAACATATAAGCTCCCTATCTCCATTATCAAGTTAAATCATTCTCCGCCATCTCGACAGCCTTCATCATGCCCATTGCCTTGTTCACAGTTTCCTCATACTCATTCTCTGGTTTTGAATCTGCAACTATGCCTGCGCCCGCTTGAACATATAGCTTTTTATCCTTTATTATCAAAGTCCTAATAGTTATACATGTATCCATATTACCTGAATAGCTGATGTAACCAACTGCACCCGCATAAGGACCCCTTTTAATCGGTTCAAGCTCTTCTATAATCTCCATAGCTCTTACTTTGGGAGCACCTGTAACTGTTCCAGCCGGGAAACAAGCAGAAAGCACATGGAATGCATCAAGTCCCTTTTTAAGTTTTCCCTCTACATTTGATACAAGATGCATCACATGGCTATACCTTTCAACTTCCATAAGTTCGGTCACCTTAACTGAACCAACTTCAGCAACTCTTCCTACGTCATTTCTTCCAAGATCAACAAGCATAATGTGTTCTGCTATCTCTTTCGGATCGTTTTTTAACTCTTTTTCTAATTCTAAGTCTTCCTCCTCCGTATCCCCTCTCCTCCTCGTGCCTGCTATTGGTCTAAGTATTATCTTACTTCCTTCAAGCCTAACAAGAATCTCTGGAGAAGAACCTACAAGATAGGCATCACCTATATTTAAAAAATACATATAAGGAGAAGGATTAATAATCCTTAATGCCCTGTATATATTGAACGGCTCAGCGTACAAATCACCTTCAAATCTTTGAGATAAAACGACTTGAATTATATCACCAGCCATAATATATTCTTTACTTTTATCCACAGCTTCCATGAATAAATCCTTAGTTGAAAAAGAAGATATATAATCTTTTGTCTTCTTACGCCTTTTTAACATCTTAGACTTCGGCATCTTTATCTTTGATTTTCTTAGTTTCTCGATAATGCCTTTAATCTTTCCTACTGCCTCATTATATGTGTCTTCAATAGACTTATCATTTACATGCGCGTTTGAGACAACTTTAATTACACCCTTTAAGTTATCAAATATAACAACAGTATCAGTTACCATAAGATAGACATCCGGTAAATCAAGAGCGGGCTTTCTTACATCTGGTAATTTCTCAAAATATCTAACCATATCATAACCAATATATCCAACAAGCCCCCCATAAAATCTTGGTAACCCTTTAACATCAACTGGCTTATAACTATTTAGCTCTCTTTTAATCAAATCGAATGGCTTATCAGTCTTTACCCTTTTAACGCCAAAACTATTATCAATTATCTCCAATGTATTATTTTGATAACGTATTACTCTCGATAAATCTGATCCAAGAAAAGAATATCTCGCCCATTTTTCACCACCAATCATGCTTTCGAGCAAAAAAGACGGCGAACCGTTCAACTTCATTGCTGCAGAAACAGGAGTTTCCGTATCAGCAAGTATCTCTTTATAAATTGGAATCAAATTACCTGATTTTGATAATTCCTTAAAAGTCTCGTAATCAGGATAAACCATATTGACAAAAATCAACCTTTCTTTTAGTATTTAAATATATCAACATCGTTAATTATAGCTTATTGGACAACCAGAAGTTAAGAAGTGTGTAATTTTATAAATATTATGCGGGAATAGCTCAGCTGGTAGAGCACAACCTTGCCAAGGTTGGGGTCGCGGGTTCGATCCCCGTTTCCCGCTCCATAGTATTAGTTATTTAGTGGATTATTTGATAAACATTTAAAGTCCAAATCCAATGGATTATTTTCTTAGATATCTTTATTAAAGCTATCTTATGGCGGCGTACCCAAGTGGCTAAGGGAGAGGTCTGCAAAACCTTTATTCAGCGGTTCAAATCCGCTCGCCGCCTCCAATCAAAAGAGAATTGAGTATATCAGGGCTTAGCTTCTTCTTCTCAATATATTCCTTTTCGAGGTTTTCAACATAAAACCTATCGAGTCCACTATTAATCAAAAAGTCTTCTCTAAGCGATATATCTTTATTTTTAATAATATCAGGCAATAAACTATTAACATAAAACGATTCTTTTTTGATATCTATCAAAACTTTATCAAATAATCTCTTAGTAATCTCACCACTTATCCCTTTCTCTTCAAGCTCTTTCGAAATCTCTTCAAAAATCTTATTTCTTCCTTTCTTTGTATCAAACCCAGGATAAAAACTTCTCATACGCTCTTCTAAAGCAGAATGAATAAATCTGTAAACCTTCTCTTCGTTTGTTACCGCTTTAATCTCTGAAACAACGTCTTTNAAAGATGCATCACCTGCAGAAATCTTCTTAATTCCTTTCAAAATTATATTTATCTTTTTCCGCCCATAATTCGTTATATACTTATTATCCAAAAGTTCTTTAATAAAGATATCATAAAAAAGATTAACATCAAGTCTGTCAAACTCTTTTTTATAGTTAATCAATCTTCTTAAGGAATCTTCATTGAATTCAACATCTTCAATAAATGCTACTTGGCTTAGTAAGGTATAAACATTATCAAATCTATCAAAATATGTTACTATCGATGTAAATTCTTCAAAAAAACTAAAATCGTTGTTCTCACGAGCATATTCATCACATGCCTTAACGGTATCGAGTAATATCTGCTCGAAACCTTTATCTCCTTGGAGATATGCAATCTTTTTCGCCTTTATTAACTTAATAATATCATCATTATTAATCATTTGACCCTTTAATGAAGTATCTTTAATAAAAAGACTTTGTAAAATCGCCCTTGTTTCTCTTAAATAATCTGGCTCTTCTATCTCCTGTAATTTCTTACCCTTCAACAACATCTCGTCAAGTGTCTCGAATAAAACAATGGGTATGTTGTTCCTTATTCCAAGGGTTCTTAATCTTTTTAGCCTTGCAAATTCTGAATGCTTGTAAGAATCTCCCGATAGAACATCAATTAAGATATCCCTATACTCATCAACAACTCTTTTATTATCAGGATGTTTGTACATAACATCTATCTTCATCCTTTCTTGCTGATATCTATCTATCCTATAACGAGATATAATATCTTCGAGATATAACTCCTCACTTGTAGTTAAAGATTTATTCATTGAATAAAATTCTTTAAACGTTTTATAAAACTCGTTATTCGCAATATGAATAATCTTAAATATAAAGACCGTTGAGCTTTCTTCTTTTAATTCTGATAAGAAACCTTCAAGTAATTCAGTGTCTTTATCCTCAGAAACAAAATTTGTCCTCTTAAGATATTTCCCAACTGATGCAAGGATTTGCCTTTGCCTCTTTTTCTGTTCTCCTTTGTAATCTGATGAGACAAAGAANTAATAATTCTTTACAGCATGACCATGAAGAAAAAGACGATAAAAAGACTCCTTCCCCTCAGTATTATTTGTAAAAACTATTTTCTCTTTACTATCAAGAAATGCTCCAAACATAATAAGTCTGTTCGCAACAGTCTTTTTCATAAGATCTTTGAAAGGTTTTTCTACACCAAACATGTATTCACAAAAACTACCACCAGTCCCTTTATAATGAATACCTTCATCAGTCACTGTGAATTCATTACCTTTTGAAAAGAATCTTATACTATTAGCGGTTTCCTCATAGAAATAAGCGTTATTGACATTAGCACCACCAACTGTGACGAAGTATTCTACAGGACCAATTATACCGTGAAGCCTTAGATCCCTAACCATACAAAAATATAACACAGCGTATAAAAAATATCTATCACATCACTAATATACATCGCAATATTTATATTATTTTTTCAGAAAAAGTTTCTTATGTGTATTTATAATGATTTTTCAGTAATAAGCACACCCAAATTATTTGATATTAAAACAACACACATGATATTATATTAAAATTTCTTTTCATTTATTCTTCAAACTTATGACAAGAATAATTCCTTTTAAGGGGATTTTATATAACACTGAAAGGATTAATGTGGAGGATGTTTTAGCTCCACCATATGATATTATTACGCCAGAATTAAGAGAAGAGCTATACAATAAAAGTCCATATAATATAGTTAGGATTGATTTCGGTAAAGATTTCCCAAATGACAATTCAATAGAAAACAAATATACACGAGCCAAAAAGTTACTTAAGGAATGGTTACTCAATAAAATATTAATTCAAAATAATGAACCTTCATTTTATGCATACAGTATAGAATTCGTACACAACGGAATCAAAAAATCTATTATTGGTTTTCTTGGTCTTGTCAGACTTGAAGAACTTGGAAAAGGTAATATCTATCCGCATGAATGCACATACTCCAAACCAAAAAAGGATAGACTAAATTTACTTAAAGAATGTAAAGCAAATACTAGTCCTATATTCTCGCTTTACAGAAGCGACGAGATGAGAACACATAATACACTCCTCGATATATCCATGAACCAAAAACCTTACATAGTCGCTAAAGATAAAGATGGGTTTATACATCGCCTATGGCAAATTAAAAACAAAAAAGAAATAGAAATAATAACAAATGAACTCGAAGACAAACCAATATTTATTGCAGACGGTCATCACAGATACGAAACAGCTTACGAACTCCACAAAGAAATGAAAAAAAGTTTTCCTAATAGAAAAACTCTACCTTCTGATTATGTATTGATGTTTCTTGTTAATATGCATGATAAAGGTATTACTATATTACCAACTCATAGATTGATAAAGGATATGCCTAAAAATATAGAAACACTATTCTCTAATTATTTTGATATAAACCCAATAAAAGAAGATTTTAATGTCGAAAAGTTTTTATTAAATAAAAAGGGGCATTTTGGATTTTTTGAAAACAAAGAAGAGCTATGGTATCTTTTAAGGTATAGAGGTGGCAATTTAAATGAAGTACATCCAGATGTTAGAGATATAGATGTGATAATACTTCATGAATTGATTTTAAAGAAACTTTTGCATACAATTGATATTGGATACGAGATGAATATAGATAATGCCTTAAGTAAGGTGAGGGCTGGTGAGTACAATGCTGTATTCTTTCTTAATCCAACAACCGTTGACGACGTTGAAAAAGCGGCTTTATCATTAACAAGAATGCCTCCAAAATCAACATACTTCTATCCAAAATTACTCACTGGTCTTGTCATTAACAAATGGGGCTCAGATTAAAAACTTAACCCCAAAGAAAAGGAGGATATTATGGGTTTAAGAGTTGCAATCAATGGATTTGGGAGAATAGGAAGGGTATTTTTAAGAACATGCTGGAATTATAGTGAAATAGATATAGTTGCAATCAACGATTTAACAGATGCAAAAACACTTGCTCATTTGCTTAAGTATGATTCAGTTCACGGAATCTTTAAACCAGAGATAAGATCAGACGAAAATAATATTATCATTGATGGTAAAACTATAAAGGTTTTTGCCATTACAGAACCTGAAAAGCTACCATGGAATGACCTATCAATCGATGTTGTAGTCGAATCGACAGGCAGATTTGTAGATAGAATATCTTCATCTAAGCATCTCGACGCAGGTGCAAAATGGGTTATAATCTCTGCACCTGCAAAAGAACCTGACATTACTGTATGTATTGGTGTTAATGATGAGATGCTTGATCCACTAAAGCACAAGATTATATCTAATGCATCTTGCACAACAAATTGTTTAGCTCCTTTAGCAAAGGTATTAAACACAGACTTTGGTATTGTCAGAGGTTTGATGACAACCATACATTCCTACACAAATGACCAAAGGATACTTGATCTTCCACATAAAGATTTAAGAAGGGCAAGGGCGGCTGCATTGAATATGATTCCGACAACTACTGGTGCTGCAAAAGCCGTTGGTCTTGTTCTTCCTGAACTGAAAGGGAAACTCAATGGCATGGCTATTAGGGTACCTACACCCAATGTATCTGTTGTTGACCTTGTAGCTGAATTAACAAAAAATGCCACATCTGAAGAGATTAATTCTGCATTAAAAAATGCCGCTGAAACCCACATGAAAGGAATACTACAGTATTCAGAAGAGCCACTTGTATCAAGTGATTTAATAGGTAATGAACATTCATCTATTGTTGATTCAACATTGACAATGGTAATAGAAGGCAAAATGGCTAAAGTTCTTGCATGGTACGACAACGAATGGGGCTATAGTTCAAGGCTAAGAGACTTAATATTATTAATTAATAAAAGGATATAAGAATGAAAAAGAAAAATGATATAAATCCAACAATATCAAAAAATATCCTCAATAAATTAACTATTGAAGATTTAGAGATTAAAGGCAAACGTGTTTTTATTAGAGCAGATTTCAATGTCCCTCTCGATGAAAANCTNCAGATAACAGATGACAGGAGGATACGTTCAACCTTACCAACGATTAATTATGCGATAGATGAAGGGGCAAAGGTCATAATCTCATCTCACCTTGGTAGACCGAAAGGCAANATAGATCCAAAGTTTAGCCTTGCACCTGTTGCTAAAAGACTTCAAAGACTACTTAATAAAGAAGTAATATTCGCACCAGACTGTATTGGCAGTCAGGTCGAAAATATAATATCCAAGATGAAAGAAGGAGATGTTGTTTTACTTGAAAACCTCAGATTCCATCCTGGTGAAGAACAAAACGATGAAGATTTTGCACGATCATTAGCAAATCTCGCAGAGGTATATATAAATGACGCATTTGGCGCCTCGCACAGGGCTCATGCATCAATCGTTGGGATTCCAAAATATTTACCATCTGCAGCAGGCTTCCTTCTAAAAAAGGAGATAGAATATCTAAAAGGGGCTGTAGAAAATCCAGTTAAACCATTTGTGGCAATACTTGGTGGAGCAAAGGTATCAGGCAAGATTGGTGTTCTTGAACATCTCGCTGGTAAGGTTGACAAGGTTATTGTAGGTGGTGGTATGGCTTTCACTTTTATAAAAGCTATGGGATATGAGATTGGTGATTCACTTGTAGAAGATGGTATGATTAACACGGCACTCAAAATTATAGATAAGTTAAAAGATTCTGGTATAAAATTNTACTTACCAGTTGATTGTGTAATAGCCCAAAGTCTTGAACCTGGAGCAGTTATTAAGATTGTACCTACACTTGAAATTCCAAAAGGCTGGAAAGGGCTTGATATTGGACCAGCCTCGGTTAAACTCTTCTCAGAAGTAATCCAAGATGCAAAGACAATTTTATGGAATGGTCCAATGGGTGTATTTGAAAAAGACGCATTTTCAAGGGGTACATACGAAATAGCTCACGCAATAGCAGATGCTTACGCCCTCACGATAGTAGGAGGAGGAGACACTGATCTCGCCATCCACAGAGCTGGCTTATCAGATGCTATCTCCTTCATATCTACAGGTGGCGGCGCCTCTTTACAGCTTCTTGAAGGCAAAGAATTACCTGGTATAGCAGCTCTTGCCAACAAAAAGGAGCTTTAAAGCTTTANCCATTAACGGTTTCGTAACAATATACCTTATTATTAGAACTTACCTTATGGGGTAGTTTTACATTCTGATGCGAAAGCACGCCCCTCTTCATTTCGACCAGAGATGGATTTTTACATTCGAATGCCTTAACAAGATATGCAGCNGCAACCTCTGGTTTTATGGTATCACCACATGTAAATATATCAACAGCCGCATAACTATATTCAGGCCATGTATGAATCGTTAAATGTGATTCTGCAATTACGACGACACCACTAATTCCAAAAGGATTAAATTCATGGAAGGATGTACTAATTATNGTTGCCTTGGCTTTCTTTGCTGCTAAAACCAATGCACTTTTTACCTTCTCAAGACTTCTTAGAATATCAGGATTACAATCCCTCAATTCCAATAGTAAATGAATTCCTAACGCATACAATTCTCTACCCCCCTTCAGAATTAATTTTAATATATTCAAGAATTAAAAGATAATTTAAAAACTAAATTCTTGTCAAGAAAAAAATTAGTTTTGATGTTACTATTTTAAAATGTCACATNTTATTACTAACTAAACCTCATTTCAGTTATGTATTGTAATATCTCAAGCTCATCATTATCAAACCATGTCACATTACATAAACCACATCGGTCAATCTCTACAAGATATACAAGGCTATAAAACCTCCTCATCATCGGATTCTGGCACTTCGGGCAGTTTAACAATCTACGATTACCACTAACGATACCTTTGGTCTTTCTTAAAACCATTGCTCTTTTGTTGTCTTCCTGAACAGCCTTTGCTAATAAAGCAATCCTCTCATCAAATCTTTCTTCTCTTCTCGCTAATATCCTACTTATCTTATCATTATCAACGAGAGAACCTTTACAATAATGGCATCTGAAAATATATGTCCTTTCATAAGGAATCTTTAAAAGAGGCTCTTTGCATAAAGGACATCTCAGGTCTGAAGCATATTTATCATGTTTATATAAAATATGAGTCTCAAAAAAGAGTTTTAATGCATCATCTTCAGAAGCACGCTCAATCTCATTTGATGATGTCCTTTTTATCCATGTCATTGGTGAAAACCATGGTATTTCTTTGAGTTCAGAAATATGAAACGGCCCTTGCCATTGTTGGTTCTTATCCAAAATATAATATTTATCTTCCGCTTTTATCTCTTTTTCATCTTTTTCATGCTCCACATTAAATCTATTTTCCAAATCAGATATAGTCAAATGTGCNATACTAAGAAGTATCTTAATCCTCTTCTCTATAGGCGGATGGGTTGATAACAGATTTGCCCAAAATCCTTCCGATTCTTCTATTTCAGATTCTTTAGGGTTAACCATGCATAACATCTCCAGGCCATCACCAATAAAACCAGCACCTTTCCAGTTATTCGATATAAGATAAAGTGCCTCAGCCAATGCAATAGGATTTCTCGTCATCTTAACCGCTGCTGCATCTGCTCTGTATTCTCTTTCTCTTGAAATAAATAAATTAAGCAAGTGGCTCAATTTCACTAATATCCAGAAAAGAAGAAAAGCAGGGTGTAGCCCACCTTCTCTTTTTTCATCTTCTCCGAAACTTTGTAATTTATCGAGCATAGACGCATAAAGACCAAATAGTCCTGTAGCAACTGTCGCTTCAAGACAATCACCTGAAAGGATATGATAAGACTCATGTGCAACTACTGCCTCAAGTTGCTGGCGCGATAGTCTCGACAAAAGTCCTTCGGTTATTGCAATAGCACTATCCCCTTTTAAATCAGAAACAGCAATTGCATTCAATGAAAGGCTTGGAATAACCATTGGTTTTATCTTTCCTGAACATCCATTAACTATCTCAATCTCGTTAATTACATTTACAAAGCTTTTATGTATTCCATCATTTGTATCAGGCGGTATCGCTTCGATATTTCTCAAAACTGTCTTGACTGCATTAAAGCCTGAAAGGTAGAAATGAAGTAACGCAAAAACAACGCAAAAAACAAAAACTATAATAAGGATGTGAGGGCTATTCCATATAAATATGGAATCAGCTTTAAGAAAAAGAATCGGAAAAACGAAAAATAATCCCTGTGCAAAAGCAACTGCAACAAGATAGTAGAGTAATAACAAAAAGATGAAAAAAAA
>JGI24721J26819_10001746_pt1 | contig 24284 bp, 23 predicted proteins | sample YelNatPaOPGAMG01_FD_26819 | JGI IMG/M metagenome (IMG submission 26819) | reverse complement strand
TTCACCCTTCTTCAACTCTTCAAAGACATGCGACCTCATATTTGATAAATCCATAGGAACTGTTCGTTCACATGCAACAAAAATAGAAAAAGAAAGAGGGGGTTTTTGCGGGGGATGTCCCTAACCGTTGAAGTTGTCTTAAAAACATTTTACATTTCTTTCTTCTTCTCTGCGAGAAGCTTCTGCAAGATCTCCTTAGCTCTATCTATTCTTATAACGCGCTCTTCTACCATCTTCTCTGCCACTTCATCTATCAACTCGCCTGTAGCACCAGCCATTATGGCTATGTTTCTAGCGTGAAGCTTCATGTGCCCCCTTTGAATACCCTCAGTTGCCAATGCTTTTAATGCCGCGAGGTTTTGAGCCAGCCCTACTGAAGCCATGACTTCCGCCAGTTCGCAAGCGGATTTTACACCTAATATTTTCAAACAGACCTTTGCAATGGGGTTAGATCTTGTAGCTCCACCCACGATTCCAACGGCTAAAGGTAGCTCTATCGTACCTACTAAATCGCCGTCGCTGTTAACTTCCCAGGTGGTTAATGGTTGATATTTGCCCGTTCTTGCGGCGTAGGCGTGAGCGCCAGCTTCTAATGCTCTAGTATCATTGCCTGTAGCGAGTGCTACTGCAATTATACCATTCATAATTCCCTTATTGTGTGTTGCACATCTGAACGGATCCGACTTAGCGAAGTGGTATGCGTAAAGTATTCCCTCAACAACCTCTTCACCACCTAAAGCCTCTTTATCGAATACTGCTTTTGCTCTTGCAAGCCTATAGACTGCTAGGTTTGAAACTATACGTAGGTATACTTTTCCTCCGGTAAGCTTCTCTATTAACGGTGCAACGGCTTCAGCCATTGTGTTAACTGCGTTTGCACCCATAGCGTCTCTAACGTCTACGAGAAGATGGGTTATCACCATGGGTCCTAAATCCGACTCGATAACTCTAACCTCTAAATCTTTAGCTCCGCCGCCGAGTTTAACCAGTACCGGGTCCTGTTCGTTTGCCTTGCTTAAGATTTCATCTTTATGCGTTAGAATTGTATACTTGGCTCCATGTGGATCTGGAACCTTGACGAGCTGTATTTGCCCGATCATTATGGGTGGTGTTGTAGATGCTTGGAAGCCTCCTTTAACTCTAGCTATTTTCGCGGCGTTGCTTGCCGCGGCTACGACGCTCGGTTCTTCTATGGCCATAGGCACCATGTAGTCTCTCCCATTTATGAGGAAGTTTAAAGCTATGCCTAATGGTATGTGCATTACACCCACAACGTTCTCAATCATTCTATCGGCTAAATTGAGTTCTAAGCTTCCGGTGTTCCTGAGTAGGGCGCACTCTTCCTCGGTTAAACCTGCAAATTCAGCTACTATTCGCAACCTCTCTTCTAAGCTCATTTTGTAAAAGCCAGCTATACGGGACGTTTTCTCCAAAAAAGAGACACCCATTTTAATCTGACAGTTTAAACCAGATAAGTCTTGCTATGGGGTGACAATTTTTAAACTAGTTAGACATATGAATCTTCTTTTAGGAGCTGTTGTTTAAGAAAACTCGGGCGGTGGTTGAGTTGGTTAAGATGATACTTGTATCTGGCAGAAGTCTTGAGCAGGGTTTGGGTAAGGAGGCGAGTAAGTTTTCAAAACGCTACATAGACGCTACAACGGTATGTCAAATCGACCCTGAAGATATGCGTAAACTGAACATAGGTGATGGTGGAAGTGTGAGGATAAGCTCTCAGTATGGAAGCGTAGTAGTTAAGGCTGTGAAATCCAAGTATGCTCCTCATCCCGGGGTAATATTCATGGCGTATGGTCCTTGGGTTAACAGTCTAACCGGTCCTGAAACTCATGGAACTGGAATGCCTAGCTTTAAAGGATTAGAAGTAGAAGTTGAACCTGTCGAAGTGGCTGAGGGTTCTCAAAGGGAGGGTTAGACGTTGAACGTTATTAGAAACGTGTTGTGTCCATTCTGTGGATGTTGTTGCGACGATTTGGAGGTTGAAGTCGACTCCAATAGGATAGTCAACGTTAGAAATGCGTGTGCGCTTGGACGCGGTAAATTCTTAAGTATAGGTGAGCATAGGCTTTTGAAGCCGCTGGTCAGAGTAAATGGTGAGCTTGTGGAGACGGACTTGGATAAAGCCATTGAGAAGGCTGTGGAAATAGTTAAAGATTCCAGCTATCCCGTTTTCTACGGGTTTGGATGTACTAGTTGTGAAGCTATAAAGCTTTGCCTAGAAATGGCCGATCTATTGGGTGGGCTTGCGGATAACATATCTGTCGTATGTCATGGGCCTACGATCCTCGGTTTGCAAGATATGGGGATACCGTCGGCGACGCTAGGGCAGGTTAGACATAGGGCTGACCTAATAATATACTGGGGCTGTAATCCAGTTGAGGCGCATCCTAGACACATGTTACGTTACGGTCCACTATCCAACGGTAGGTTTGTAGCTGGGAGGAAGAATAGGCGTATGGTTGTGGTGGATGTTAGGAGGACGTCTACAGCCGCAATGGCAGACGTATTTATACAGGTCAAGCCGAATAGCGATTTTGAGGTTTTAACGGCTTTAAGGGCGTTGGTGAATGATTTGGATCTAGAGGTTGAAGAAGTCGGTGGTGTTCCGGTGGGGAAGCTTGAAGAGTTGGCGGATATGATGGTTAATGCGAAGTTTGGAGCATTATTCTTCGGTTTAGGTCTTACAATGAGCTATGGGAAGGAGCATAATGTTGAATCTGCTATAGCCCTTGTTAGAGATTTAAACAAGAAGACTAAGTTTATAATGATTCCTATGAGAGGTCACTTCAATGTGACTGGTGCTAACGAGGTTTTCACATGGCAGACCGGTTATCCGTTCTGCGTAGACTTCTCAATGGGATATCCGAGGTATAATCCTGGGGAGACGTCGGCTATAGACGTTATGGCTAGAGGTGACTGCGACTTGTTGTTTGTCGTAGGTGCAGACCCGTGTAGTCACTTACCGCGTCAAATTGTTGAAAAGCTTAAAAACGTAAAGCTTATAGTTTTAGACCCTGCGGTAACGCCGACCGTTAAAATGGCCGATGTTGCAATACCGGTTGCTTATGTTGGGATTGAAGCTGGTGGAACAGCCTATAGGATGGATGGTGTTCCCCTGCGGTTGAAGAAAATTATAGACCCCCCTCCCGGCGTACTATCGGATGTTGACGTTTTAAATCAAATACTTAGGAGGTTGAAGTAGATGTCTGGGAAAATTCTGATAAAGAACGGTTTTGTCTTCGACCCGATGAACGGTGTAGATGGTGAAGTTATGGACGTTGCCGTGGAGAATGGTAAGATAGTGGAAGATGTTAAAGGCGTAGACGTTAAGGTTATAGATGCAACCGGTATGGTTGTAATGCCCGGGGGAGTAGATGTTCACAGCCATATAGCGGGTTCAAAGGTGAATTCAGGTAGGGCTTTAAGACCTGAAGATCATTATAAAGATTATGAGCCGCGTAAGCCTGGTTTAAGGTCTGGTGTAGGGCATACCGTTCCTTCAACGTTTGTAATCGGCTATCGTTATGCTAGAATGGGTTATACGACGGTGGTAGAGCCTGCCACTCCTATGCTTAAGCAGAGGCATACTATTGAAGAGCTTAACGATATTCCGATAATAGATAAGGCTTCTTTCCCACTCGTGGGGGATTGCTGGTTTGTAATGGAGTATCTTGAGAAGAGTATGTTTAAGGAATGTGCGGCCTACTTGGCTTGGCTTTTAAAGGCTTTGAAAGGCTATGCTCTTAAGGTTGTGAACCCTGGGGGTTTAGAGTCTTGGGGGTGGGGAGGAAACGTTAGAAGCATAGATGATAGTATACCGAATTTCAACTTAACACCTAGGGAAATCTTGAGGGGGTTGTGTAAAGTCAATAAAATGTTAAACATCCCTCATCCGATACATGTGCACGCCAATAGGCTTGGACAGCCCGGAAACTACAAGACGCTCATAGAAACTATGGATTGCGTTAGAGACCTATATGATGGGTATAAGCCGATCATATATCTAACCCACTGCCAGTTCAACTCCTATGCTGGTGAAAGCTGGATTGATTTGACTTCAGGGGCTCCTGAAGTGGCAGATTATGTGAATAAGCATCCGCACGTAGTTATAGATGTGGGTCAGGTGATCTTCTCAAATGCTACGACTATGACTGCAGATGGGCCTTTCCAATTTCAACTCCACCTATTGACGGACTATAAGTGGGTTAATGCGGATGTAGAGTGTGAAACTTCCGCCGGTATCGTACCCTTTAGGTATAGAAAGCGGAACTACGTTCACGCGATTCAATGGATCACAGGCCTCGAGCTGGCGTTGATGGTTAAAGACCCGTGGAGGGTGTTCCTTACAACAGACCATCCGAATGCTGGGCCATTCACGGAGTATCCGAGGGTTGTAGGATGGCTTATAAGCCGTAAGGCTAGGGAGGCTACTATGAAAAAAGTCAATGCTAGGGCTTTAAAGAGGACGATGTTGGATAGTATTGATAGGGAATATAGCCTTTATGAGATAGCCATAGTCACTAGAGCTGGAACCGCCAATGTTTTAGGTTTGAAGTCTAAGGGTCACCTCGGTGTTGGAGCTGATGCGGATATAGCAATATACGACTTCAATCCGCGCGTTATCGATTTATCTAGAGATTATAAGCTTGTTAGGAAGGCCTTTAGAAGGGCAAAGTATACGATAAAGGGTGGGGAGATCGTTTGCGTAAACGGTGAAATTGTTAAAAGCATTGAAGGTTCTATTTTCTGGGTTAACCCGTCAATCTCGCATGACCTTGAAGACACTGTTGTCTCAGATATACGTGGAAGGTTTAGAGACTACTACACTATTGAATTTGATAGTTACGTTATAGATGAGGATTTCCTCGTCAATTCCCGCCCAATGCAGGTTAAGGGAGGTGTTTAACTTGAAGGTCTACCAGATAACTCCGATTTACGAGTTTAAGGTTCCAGTGGTGGCGGATGTTATAAAGCCTGAGCTTTTTGAAGAAAAGCAGTTATCTGAAGTCTTAAACGTTGAAGTTTACGAAGGCAATAGGAGGAAACGTTTTGGAGAATTGTTTAAAGTGAGGGAGGTTGGTGAAGCTGAAGAAACCACTCTTGAACTCATCGGAGACTTTTCTAAAGTTAGGAGGGTGGGTAGGAGGATGAGCCGTGGAGTGATACGGGTTAAAGGAGTGGCTGGTATAGGTTTTGGGGAAGCTATGAAGGGCGGTAGAATTGTGGTGGAGGGTTCAGCTGGGTCATGGCTAGGGGTTAAGATGAAGGGTGGGTCTATAGAAGTCTATGGTGATGTTGGGGATTTTCTAGGAGGAGCTTATAGAGGTGAGGATGTTGGTATGAAGGGTGGGTCTATAGTAGTTCACGGTAGAGCTGGTTGGAATGTAGGCTATAAGATGAAAAACGGTTTGATAGTTGTTGAAGGCGATGTTGGAGGTTTTCCAGGTGTTCATATGAGCGGTGGAACCGTGTATGTGAAGGGTGGATGCGGTAAGGGTGCCGGAGCGTTTATGAAGAACGGTAGAATAGTCTTACTCGGCTATGTTCCGTCGATTTTAGCGAGCTTCAGCTTTGAAGAGATAAGACCTAGCGTTAGGGTGGAATCTGAAAGGTTGAAGGGGCGTTTTTACGTGTTCATAGGGGATCTTAATGAAAAGGGTTCTGGAAGATTGTTTGTCAATGCCGATGCTAATAAGCATCTATCGTTCTACGAGCAGTTGATAGAAGAGCTCTAACGGGTAAATTCCCCCTTCTTCTCTTGAGATGGCGTATCTATGTAGACTTTAGAATGGGCGTCAGTCCGCCCGTCTGACTTCATAGCTTTACGCTCTGTAATTTTTGCTTCTTCTTCATTCGCCGATTAAGTCTAATTCATTGCCTATAATTAAGCGTTTCGTCCATCATGGTATCTCCACTACTTTGAACTCCTTCTTTTCCAAGGCTTCAGCGATGAAGCGTCTATGGCAGTATTTCTGTTTACGTTCGAGGCACATAACGCAGGTTCTCCTTTTATAAGCCTCTTCAATCAGCAGGTTTAATCCTTTCTCGAAATCTTTAGTCTTCATGTATTCTTCAAACCCTCCACTCCTATATCCTCCCAGTAGGTCGCCTAGCCATAGGTAGGCTATGTTCTCGCGTTTAAGCAGCTCAGTTAATGCGTCTTTGTTAAAGGCTTCCACTTTAGATTTTGGAAACCTCCTAATATCTACTAGAAGCTCTATACGGTTGTTTTTAAGAGATTCTAGGAATTCTATGGGGCTTCTACCGGCGTATCCTATAAACCATATTTCTCTCTTCGCAGTTAAGTAGCTCATAATGCTCTTAGAGAAGTTTTCCTCTAAAGTTGAAGAATAGCTTTGCTGGTAGTATAGGGGTTCAGTTAACGTTTATTTACTCCAATTTAGTCTTCTAATAATAGAATAGAAATGTCAGTGGAATCTGGGAGTCAGATAATTAAGCGTATAAAAGACGTCTACGATAGGGATAAGCAGGGTTGGAGGGTATTAGCTGGCCTTGACGCTGGGGGGAGGTTGGACTTCTACATAGCGCATAGGGATGAGATGCTTTGGAAGCTTAAATCTAAGCCTGTAAACCCCTACAGCTATATAACAGTGGGGACGGAGATAAGGGATTTAAACTTTGAAATATTCATGGAGGTTTTAAAGGAAAGTGAGCCCTTCGGTTTTCAAGCGTTGTTCCCTCAAGATGAGTTGAAGTATATACTCATGCTTGGGTTGGGGAAGTACGCTGTGAAGCGTAGAACGCCGATATTTGAATCTGAAAAATCCATAGATGAGGAATTGGCTAGAAAGGTTGAAGAATTCTTCAGTAAAACCTACCCAGAACGTAAAACCCCCTACATTTAAATTTAGACTTTCACTTTCTAACAATATTATACAGTTGAGGGTTGTTACGTATTCAAACCGTATAGAATTCTCAAGCTCATAATATTTTAACTCTGCGCGCATTTACTATGGATGTTCAACCCCCTCCCCTAGTCTTTACCATTATATTTCCATGAAATAGCCTCATTTTAGCGATTTTATCAGGCATTACGGTATCGACTCCGCCCATCATCCTCAGATATTGGAAGTTTATTAAGCCGACGCCCCTAATCCTTCCAATAGGGTCTTCTCTCCAATTTTCAAGCTTAGCATTTCTAGCTTAAGTCCTTAACGCTATTTTATCATCTGCACTCAATTTTGAAAGATGGGATGCTATTCCCCTAGCGACACTCCACGACCTTCTATTCCTCCATACGGTCTTCAACTCGTCAATATTGGCATTCGCAAGGTCTCTCAAACTCCTAATCTTCCACTTATAGATTACAATAACCACCACTATACTATAAACTATTAACTATTTTTAGCTAAGGAGAAGCCCATCTACTTTTCAGACCTATCTTTAACTCTCAATCGCAATAATAACTAAAATAGATAACGCCCCCAATAAGCATTAGGAAAAATAAAAATAGAGGTTTTTAGAAAGGTATGAAGAATCTTATTATCAATAATAAACCTCCAAGGATTATCCCAATCATGCACCCTGTTATAACTCCTGAAGCAATTGGAGTGCCGTATTCTTCATAAAATTTAGCTCCTCCAATTCTGAGAGTTATGACTTTGAGTATCCACGCTGCGAGGAAAGCTGACCAAAGACCAAATAGGGTCGACGGGCTAGTTGTGCCCAATATGAAGCCTATGGGTTCTAGTGGAAACCATATAAACCTGGCGTGAAGCCAACTTAAGACAGCTATTATTACAGCTCCTAAAGCTGCATATTCAATCCACGGATCAGTTGCGGGGTTTACCGACCACTCCTCTGGGGTTGGCTGTATGATGGCTCCTCCAGACTTATACCAGCTGTTCCATATGTATAAGTGGCTACCGCCAAAAGTGTGTAGAGTCCATAAAAATCCTATATGTGATGCTAAAGGAGCTATTAGCAAAGCTACCAGTATGGCCTTAAATGCATTTCTACTACTTACCTCCGCTAAGCTAGCAAATTTGTATGATGCAAATGATGAGAAGAATGCTCCAGCCCATGGATAAGAGGGGCAGTCTGCAGCTGTTCTCGCTACTTTATATATTAGGAATTCTTGGGTTGTCGGTGGGCTATGGACTGTTGGATGGAGAATTCTGTAAAACGTTAGACCCTTACCATATCCTCTCCAATAGGTTCCCGCGACGCCAAACATCCTAACCATCGGGTATACTATGAAGAAGACGGTTATTGGTACGAATAATGCATCTATAAATGATAAACCTGACCACATCCAAAATGCTAAAGTAGCTATAAGAGTAGTAGCCATCATGATATAGCATGTTCTATAGCTTATATCCTCTTCCTTCGGAGAACTTGAACCCTTTGAAGCTATTCTAAAAGTTTCAGCTATATACCTCCTACTTAGTATTAGATGCATTATCCCAAACATTATTAAAGCACCAACGTCAATGGCATAAAACTTGAACGGTGGATCTGTCTGGGGAGATGGAGAACACCAGTGTCTACCGCATGTTCCAATGCTAGTTATTCCAGTATAGAATCCTATCGCATAAGCGATTTGAGTAAGCACTATATATAGTAGAGCGAAGAACCATGTACTAAATAGCACGGATAAAGGAGCCATATAAGCCATAGCCACCACTACAGGGTTATAGGACATATTAATCATACCCGCTATCGTTCCTAAAGGCTCGTCGCCGCCAAACCATCTAGTTAGCATAGGACAGGACCTATAGTTGACGCCATAGATATCTGGAAACCATGGGAATATCCCTGTAAGCGTAACTGGAATTTCAAAGAGTAGGCCTATTGCAACGCCTATTATAAAAGGTCTACACCAACCTTTTTCTGCAGTATTATTTTCAGCTAATTCATAGACTACTATGGTTTGAGGAAACGGTACCTTCTCAATATCTATCCAAAGTTTCCTCAGCGAGGTTGATATTGATAAGAAGAAAAGACCTAGAGTAACGTTACTTATCCAAAACCAGGCAATTGGAATAGCCCATGCACTCCAATTTATCGGGCCTCCCGTATCAAGAACTCTGCATACTTCCACTGGAGGGCACATGAAATCTGGAATAACGCTCTCAGCAACTTCACCTGCGACAAATCTACTAGCATATACGTAATGTGTTCCTAGAGCCCATGGATATAATATAAAGTAAGAAGCTATTAGAGAACTTATGTAAAGGTATGCAAGCGTCTTAATACCTAGCCTCCTCCTTAAAGTTTCTATCCTGTAGAATGGTGCCGTTAAAATTAACACCAGAAATGGTGCAGTGGTCATTCCTATATTGCATACAGATTCGCCTAAAGAGTTGTTAATAACATATGGGGATCCCGGTAATAGCAGTTGCCATACAGGTCCTATAAAACCAATCGCTAACGGTACCAATATTACAAGCAACCATGGAAACCTTTCTTCAACAACCTCTTTCGGCGTAGACATTTTTCCACCGATTTTTATTGTTTCTATGAATTTATAAGCCTTTGCGTCGCTATTTACTTCACTCAGGCGAAATGGAAAACTAGATATAGTTTCTTTCAACATTTATTAATGGATCATAATGGCCTTAACTGCTTCTATAATTTCGTTAGCGTTTTGCTCAACAACGTTAACTATGTCGATGAACCGTTGCGGTGGATGGGTGGTGAATGATGGGTTGCATTTCTTTATCTAATCCCAAAGTGACTGTTTGATTGACTGTGTGCTTTCCTTCACCTGTTCAATCAATCTTATGATGCGCTCTTTCTCTCCTCTTGTTAATTCTTCGCCTTTATTCATCCTCGCCGCTGCTGATGAAATTTCAGGAAGTGTTGAGAGAATTTTCAGGTAACCTAGAATAATCATGCTTTCAGCAATCATTGCTCTATTTTTCGGAAGATGCAACACTGGCATTTTTAAAGGTACTCTTATCGTACCTCTAACTTCGATATGTTTCGGTAGGAGGAGCAAATAGCTCAACAATTTTAGCTCTTCTAATGGAGAAGGCGTCTATAAAAACCTCCCAACTCTACTTTTTTTGGAACCGATAATTATTAAGATGTTTTCAAATTCAAGTTTTCTGTTGTTCATTCTCGTTTATGAAGCTTCGCGAGTTAACTGATGCTAAATGAGCTGTTATTTCAATTCTCTCTCCACTTGAGCTTGAGAGGGAAATATGAGGCATTGTTTGGAGACTTACCCGATAAGATGCAGGTTTTCCACGAATACTTCTATGAAGTAAACCTCGACTATGAGATGTTTGAAGAAAATGAGGGGNAACCGTAAAACCTCTCGAGAGGATTAGAGAACCCACTATTTTGAAGGGGTGCGTTTAGCATGTATGTGGCTATTGTGGAAAGTTATTATATTTATGCTCCTATAAGACTAATTTCTGTTGGTCGGTATGACGTCCGGCGTATTTGAATCTGTAAGGAAGATGTTTACGTTGGAGGGGAGGAAGGCTATTATAACTGGTGCTGGAGGGGGGATAGGTAGTGCTATGGCATTCGGATTCGCCGAATTCTGCGCGGACATAGCCCTCGTTGACGTAAATGTCGAGAGCATAGAGGTTCTTAAGGAAAAACTGGAAAAAATCTTTCCAGTGAAAATTCTAGCCGTCCCCGCAGACCTCTGCGATGCAAAGCAGGTTGAATCTGCAGTCAATAGGATACTCAACTCCTTCAACCGCATAGACATACTCGTAAACTGCCACGGTATAGCTCAATGGTGTCCCGCTGAAGAAATGAGTGAAGAATATTGGGATAGAATGATCACGGTAAACTTGAAGAGCGTCTTCCTCATGTGTCAAGCAGTAGGCCGCCACATGATAAAGCAGAGGTACGGCAAGATTATAAACATAGCCTCAATGTCGGGCAGAATCGTAAATAAGCCTCAACCTCAAGCCCATTACAACGCTTCAAAAGCGGGAGTTATAATGCTTACCAAAAGCCTAGCCGCTGAATGGGCTAAATATAACGTGAACGTTAACAGCATCAGCCCAGGGTATACCTTAACNCCTCTAGTCGAAAACCTGCTTAAGAATAAACCTGAGTATGCCGAGTATTGGAAATCCCTAANCCCCCTAGGACGCTTTGCAAAACCCATAGACATAGTCGGAGCCGCACTCTTCCTAGCCTCAGATGCCGCAAACTACATCACAGGCCATGATCTAGTAGTAGACGGCGGATACACCATATGGTGACATCTCTACTTTTCCTATACTCTCATTATTTTTACTACTCGAGTGTTGGTCTCAATAGCTTTCTGAGGCGACATCCTTTCTGGATTGATGTCTATTCCAAAGTAGCCTCTATAACCTATAATCTTTAAGACGTATAGGGCGGCCTCGGTTTGTTCCCATCCTCTCGCCCCTACGTTAAGGTCTTGATTACACCAGTCTCTATAAAGACTAGTATAAACCTAATATATAGTATCATGAAATTCAAAAAGCCGTGAGAGATTAGAGTATCCTATGTTTAAACCTGTAAAAACTTCAACGAATCGGTGTATAGGGTTAATTCTTCNANGAAATTTCCAAGCTCTGTTATCCTAACTATTGGAATTTTATCGTAAATTTTAGACTTTGGTGTGATCAGCGTTACCAGTGCTGGTAGAATCTTCCACCCTTCAGATGGTTTAGGCTCNAATTTTAACCTTGGTAAAGCTTGCTTTAAAGCTTCAGCTCTTTCAAGTTCTTCTAAAGCCGCNTTTCTTAGAGAAGNCCATCGTTGCTTGAGGAAGTGTTTACAGTTTAAACATAGTAACACGGGCTTTTTTATAGCCAGTACGTCTATTTCCCAACGTCTATTCACGCTTTTAAACCTGTAATTCTTGTAGACGGTGTATCCATATGCGTCTACGATTTTCGCCGTAAATTCTTCAAACTCCCTCCAGTCTAAATGCCTGGAGACGTATGATGGGTCTGCGCCTAAATTGAGGCAGAGTATGGCTATTTGAACCTTTCCATATTCAGCTATGCTGACGGAGTCTGTAACGTCCTCTAAGACGCTTTTAACGACTTCAACCGGTATATTGGCTTCTTCGCTAAGCTTAGTTAAACTCCACCATTCAGACCGCTTAATCCTTAGTAGTGCTTTCAAAACCTCGCGTTTAACCCAGTCTTCTAAACCCCTCAATTGTTAAGATATATATGTGAGGAATTTGAAAAATGTTATCTAGGAAAACTATGAACATTGATACTTTAGACAAGAAGATTTTAAATTTCCTTCAGAAAGACGCTAGGATAAGTTTTGTAAAAATAGCTAGGCAGCTCGGCGTGAGCGAGGGCACCGTTCATCTAAGGGTGAAAAAGCTGATTGAGGAAGGTGTTATAAAAGGCTTTTACACAATACTAGACCCGGAGAAAGTCGGACTGCCGATTAGAGCCTTCATAGGATTACAGGCAGACCCGTCACTCTATGAAAGCATTTTGAAGAAACTCAGTGAAATAGACGGAGTGTGCGGCATTTACGACGTAACNGGTGAATTTTCAGCTTTAATAGATGTTAAAGTTGGAGATAAGAGTGAGCTTACCAGAGTGATAGATCAAGTCGGCGCTATACCTGGTGTTAAAAACACGGTGACGATGCTCGTTTTACGGGTTTTAAAGGAAGAGTTTGAAGTGGCCATACGATAGTGTAGCGAAGAAACAGTATTCAAGTCAGGTGATTGTTTTAACTGGCTTAGGCAATTTCCCAATCCTACGCTTAACTTCACTAGGCCAATCGTCTAAGTTGAAGCCTTTCTGAGCTAGAAAAGCCGTAACCCATCGGGTTACGCCGAAGCCTGAGCATCCAGTCCATATATCTCTCCCCTTAGCCTCCTTTATCTTAAAACTTTTCACATACTTGTCCCTATGGCATGAGAAGGCTCCCCCTATTTCAAGCCATTCAGAACTCTCCCTAGGTCCTCTATAGGGAAGCCAAGCTTCCAAGTCTAGGGTGGGAATCTTATCGCTGCTGGATATATCAACATACGTCCTAGAAGCCTCATCACTACTCATATAAAACGGTGCACCTACAACCATTCTAACCTCTAAATCGAGCTTCTTATCCGCAAGCTCCATAGACCTCTCAGCTACCTCATCGCGTATTTCAACGGCTTCTTCAGGGCTTGACANCCAAACGGCCTCTACCCTATAGAACTCAATGGTCCTCTCAAGCCCTCTAGTAGCCTTCCCCTCCCACCTCCATGTCCAACCGCTTCTATCGAATACTTTAACCGGTAGATCGTCTAAGTTTACGATTTCACCTGAGAAGAACTGGTAAAATGGTGTACACTGAGCCGGCTCTAAGACATAGTTTGGGCCGCTCAACTCTCTCCTTAGAGATTCAAGATCCAATTCACCCGTTAGTGAAAACTTACGTTTAAACTCTTTCAAAGCCTCCTCCTCCCGCTCCGGTGTGAAAACGTAAAGCATACCCTCCGCAAGGTTGTCGAAGTAGCCGGGCATTTTAGCCATAACCTGGAGGGGCGTCAGTTTGGGGAACATCCACTCCTCGAAACCCATGGGTTTTAAAACGTCGCTCACTATCATGTCCATTATGAGGTTGATTAGAGCAGTTATTGGCGCCGTTAAAATCCACTGGCCTCTCCCAGGGTACCTTTTAATCCAATTGAGTTTTTCAGCCCACTCTGCAACGTCTCCGTTGAATTTAACGTCTTTTCTAGCCGATTCCTTAATCACATACCCCATTGGAACATACGTCGGCTTTTCAGGCCTCACAGCTACGCTTACTGAGGTAAGCATGGATTCNACCTTCTTCAAAACCCTATCTATGACACCTTTTTCCAAATCTCTACTGGTAACTTCCTTGAAGACTATTACGGTCTTCCCCTCAACTACTTGAACTTCAGCTAACCCCTCTAAAGCACCTCTTAAAGTGTCGCTGGATATCGTTGAATCGCCAACTACTATCTTAACCTCTTCGGCTTTTAAACCTCTTACACCCAACCTATACTCTCCAAGTTTATCCGCTAGGAAGTTTCTAACCCTTAACAGGGCTGAATGAGCTCTAACAGCTCTTCCAGACTCTATCGTGAGAAGCAATCTATTCCCTTCAATTCTCCAACCTGATATTCTAGCGCCCTCTTTTGGAGACTTAGCCCCTTTAAGCAAAACTTCCCTATTGAGTTCATCAATCCAAGAAGTTACGGCTTCTCTTAAACNCTCCAAACTACCGCTTGCTTGAATTTCCCCCTTAAGTTTAAACTCCATGACGTTTTTAGCCCCCTATCTAACTGATGGTTTAAAATCTCCCTTTTAAACGTATTAACTTTTTGAAATAACTTTTTAAGTTATAATGTTCATAGCTCAAGTGTTATAATGGTTTCTAAGATATGCATATATGGTTTAGAAGGTATTCCTGAAGTCAAACCTGGCGACGATCTAGCTAAGCTTATAGTTGAAGCGGCTGAGAGAAATGGTGTGGGGATAATGGACGATGACGTTATAGTGGTATCTCAGAAGATAGTGTCGAAAGCTGAGAATAGGCTGGTACGTTTAAGAGACATTACGCCTTCAAGTTTCGCCCTCAACCTCGCTGAAGCCGAAGGGAAGGATCCTAGACTTGTAGAGTTAATACTCAGAGAGGCGAAGCGTATAGTTAGGGTGAAGAACGGGCATATAATCGCTGAGACTAGACATGGATTTGTATGTGCAAACTCAGGAGTGGATAAATCCAACATACCGGGTGATGACACGGTTTCACTATTACCGATCGACCCAGATGCTTCTGCTAAGAGGATTAGAGATCGTATAAGAGAGATTAAAGGGGTTGATGTAGCTGTCATAATATCCGATACGTTTGGTAGAGCTTGGCGTATCGGGCAGGTCAATTTCGCAGTTGGAGTAGCAGGTATGAAGCCTACTATAGACTACAGAGGTTTAAACGATCCATACGGGTATAAGCTCAAAGTTACAGCTATAGCCGTAGCGGATGAGCTTGCGGCGGCAGCTGAGCTGGTCATGGGTAAGCTTTCGAGAATACCAGTAGCCGTGATAAGAGGTTTTAAGCCAATCCGAGGTGAAGGCTCAGCTAGAGAACTCGTTAGACCTATAGAAGAAGATCTATTCCGTTAACGCTTAGCCTTTGATACCACGTAGTCTACAATCGCTTCAGCTATATTCGTCTCTGAAACGCTCTGTAGCCCTCTCCAGTCCGGCTGACTATTCACCTCATTTATGCAGAATTCACCGTTCGGATTTAAAACATCTACACCAGCTACTTCACACCCAAGTACACTACACGCTTTTAAAACAACCTCCTTCAATTCTTCAGAAAGCTTGTAAGGCTCCGGTTTACCTCCCTGAGCTATATTCGTCCTCCAGGAGGCTCCAACCCTACGCATCGACGCTACAACTTCACCTCCAACCACGAAAGCTCTAACGTCCTCCCTAGCGTGGGGAATATACTCCTGCATGTAGACGACGTGACGGTAATAGCTTAAAACAGTCGCCAGACGGTAGAGCGTTTGCCGACTTCCAACCCTCGTTATTCCAAAACCCCTCGACCCGAAGATAGGCTTTAAAACAACCCTTGAATTAAACTTTTTAAAAGCCTCTAAGCTAATCCTCGGATTCTCAGTCACAATAGTTCTTGGAACGGGCAATCCAGCCCTCTTCAATAAGAAGAGTGAAAGGTATTTATCTACGGCCTTCTCTATAGCTTCAGCTCTATTAACCACGTATACTCCTAGATTCTCCACAGCCCTCAGCAAATCCATACGGAAAATTATCTCTTCAAGCGACCCCCTACCTATAGGTCTAACTATTACAGCATCAAGTTCTTCAATGGGTTTACCTTTAAAACGTACACAGTCTTCAAAACCTACGTAGGCGGTTAAATCGTTAAAACTGAAACACTCAAATCCACAGCCTCTACTATTTAGAGCCTGTTTAAGCTGAAGACTACACCATGAAAATTCATTCCTAGTTAAAATGCCTACCTTCAAAACTCTCCCTAAAACAATAGGCTGAATGTTCAAACTTATACGGCTTACTTTAAAATCCACAACGTTGAAGAAACCTTAAAAAGGAGAATTTTTCTAATAATGATAAGTGGGCCCGTAGCTCAGAATGGTAGAGTGCCGGGCTTTTAAAGTAGAGAACTACCCCACTACTGAAGTAACCCGGTGGTCGCGGGTTCAACTCCCGCCGGGCCCGCTATTTTCAAGTTAGATAAATTTATAAGATATCTATGGAAATCCATTAAAATTCCCGAATATTGGAAGAAAACAAGATTGAAAGGGCTACGTTGCATAGAATAAACTTAGAAAACCCAATGGTTAAAATACTCATCGAATATGAAATGTAGCTCTCCCTGCAAATAGCTGAAAAGGAAGCACAGAAGATGAAGAAGCTGGTAGAAGCAACATAGTTTCTGAAGATTCCACCTTCAACTATGGATTTTCAAGAGAAAACTTTAATATATTCAAGTTTAAACTTGAATATATTAAAGGCGGCACTAGATGAAGAGTCTTAGATTTTACCTACTCATCTCCGGTGCGATTTTAATAATCTTATATGGAATTGTTGAAACAGCCTTCACTGTTTACGCAGCCGGGTTTGGAATATTCGAAGCTTTGAATCTTCCCAGCGATCTGAAAAACCGTTTAAGCTTACTGTTGACTTTAAGCCTTCTATCATTCCTCTTCGCTTTAACTTCATCTGTTAGCGACGGCTTCTGGTCGGCGGTATCATCGACTTTAGCAGTGGTCTTTGGAATAGCCTCCATGGCGTCAACAAGCTTTATGAATCTTCAGACTTCAGTCTTCCTTAAAACGTTGGGCTTAATATCCATTGGAATCTTAGCCTACGCTTCAGGGTTAATCTATGGAATAGGACTTCCCCCACCTACGTTGAAATTTTCAACTGTTGAAGTAGCATCCATAGCAGTATTTTCGGCTTTAACGGCTTCTGCTACGGCTTTTACAGGTCAATTCTTCCCCTCGCCGACTGGCGGATATACGCATGTGGGAGATTCCGTAATATTCATAGCATCTCTAATCTATGGGCCAAGGGTTGGAGCTCTCGTGGGAGCAATAGGTGCTGTAGCCGCAGACATATACGTAGGATATCCAAGGTGGTTTGTATCGATACCCGCTCATGGGCTTGAAGGGTTTATAGCAGGCTTAGGTAANGGTCGGAAAATGTATATGCAAGTGCTCTTCTGTCTGCTAGGGGGTGTCNTTATGGCTTTAACATACTTCTATGTAAACGTATTCATTAAAGGGTTTGGACCAGCAGTAATATCGCTGTTCAGAGACGTATTCGGTCAAGTAGCCGTATCGTTGATATTGACAATCATAATCAAACCAATACTGTCTAAAGCATCGTCTAAGAGGATTTAAAGGGTAAAGTAGACGTTTAAACTAAAAAGGCTTCAATCGTAGACAATGTTGCGTTAAAGACGCCCATCTGACGGTTCCATCTCTAACAGCCATCTCATCTACGAAAACAGCCCCAGCGTTTACCAGATCATCTTTAACGGCCTTATAACTCGTCACCGTTCTGGTCTGGTGTTGCTGTTACATTCCTATCGTTTTCGTATCCGCATTTCNGTCAACACNGACGCTGATAACTTCCTACTAATGATCGATTACGCTAAGAAACGCGGCGTATACGCTTAGAGATAGGCTAGATTTTTAAGCTTTGAAAGCTTTAATAGNAATCCGTATGAGCATTGTAAAGCAGATCGTCTACTTTAGGGAGCCTGGCCCAGAGAATACTGACGCGGTTTTAGACTGCGTTTCCAGAAGGTTAAAAGAGGGGGATATCAAAACGGTTGTAGTTGCAAGTACGTCGGGGGAGACTGGTGTTAAATTCGCTAGGGCTCTCAAAGGCTTATGCAACGTTATAGTGGTGTCTCATGAGGAGATGAATAGGGGGTTTAAAGAAGAAATTGTAAAATTTGGGGGGANGCCCTTAGATAAGACGCACCTTCCTCTGCATGCGCGTGGAATGGATAGTATTAGAAACAGCTTCTACACTTTAGGTCAAGGGTTTAAAGTCTGCATAGAGGTTATTCTTATCGCCTCCGATTTGGGAGCCTTGAATATTGGAGAAGATGTTATAGCGGTTGCAGGAACGGGAAGAGGGGCGGATACGGCTATAGTGGCTAGAGCCACTAAAACCAACGACATGTTTAGTAAGGATAAATCGAAAAAGCTTGAAGTTAGAGAAATACTAGCCATGCCTCTTAAAAAGATGTGGTGGTAAACTTCAATAAGCGTACTTTTCCACCATTTTTATCGGCAATATATGGTTTAAAAGGCCTATAATAGCCGCTTCAACTTAAACGGNAAACCATATACGTAGAAGGTTGAATGGGGGTTACGGTTCATTTAAAGTTATGTTTAAGTCTTAGATTCTATGAGCACTGCGTTTATTACACCGTCTGAGCTGAGCTTACTAGTCACTTTGGCTAGGCCATGCTCCGTTTCAATTATAGCACCTTTAGTTATCACACCCCTCCTATCGTAGTCTTTGTTTGACGGGTTTTTAACGACTCGTAAAATCTTACANTTAACCGTCTTGCCTGAGGATGGTATGCTCAAATTGACGGTATTATCTCTAATGACTCTGACTTTTATGTTTCCACCTCTAACACGTTCGACTTTTATAACTCTATCACCTATTTGCGTTTCGACGGGGTAACCGCCCCGTTCGTATTTCCTCCTACCCCTATACGGATGGCTCTTCCCACCAGTTCGCTTACGCTTATGAAGATCGCTGTGCCAATAAGCCAATAAACCACCTCAGAGAAAAAGGATGATTGTTTTATTTAAATGTTAAGAAGTCAAGTGNGTTTTAGCCTTTTCTTCGATGATTAAGGAAAGCTCCCTTATCGGTATACCCGTAATATCTGAAATCTTTCTAAGCTCTTCATACTCCGGTTTAACTCTGATAATCCTCCCTTCAAGGTCTTTAGCCACTTTAACTTTAACCAAGAAATCCATACCGTTTATTTGAACATTTACCGTTTTAAACTCCCTGGGAACGATGAATCTAGACGTCTTCATCAACCTAATCCCCAATGTACCAGTTTCTCTGAAAATGATATCTACTATACGGTTGAGGTTTTCGTAATCCAAAATTACCTTAAGAATTTGCCCAGGCCTACTCTTCTTACACGTAGCTGGGATAATACATGCATCTTTCGCCCCGTTTTCAATAAGCTTTTCAATGACATGGCCTAAAACTTCTCCTTGAACATCATCTATATTCGTCTCTAAAACGTACACGTCTTCCTGAATATACTGCGTTTTTTGCTCACCGTAAATGAGCCTTAAAACGTTAGGAGTCTCAGGCAACTCTTTAAAACCAGCACCATATCCGACTTTAATAGGTTTAATTAACGGCAGTATTTCTGTAACNTCATCTACGATGTTTACGAGTAACGCAACACCTGTTGGGGTTGCAAGCTCCCCCTCAACAGGTCCACCTTTAAAAGGATAACCTTTAGATTTTAAAATTTCAAGGGTTGCGGGTGCTGGCACTGTAAGACGACCATGCTCTGTCTTAATGAATCCAAAACCCACCGATACTGGGCTACCGTATACTTTAATGTCTTCAAAGAGGCCAAGATTATCTAAAGCCAGCGCGGTTCCCACAACATCCACCAGCGTATCTGGTGAACCTACTTCGTGTAGATGTACCTCTTCCACAGGCTCACCATGTACAACGCTTTCAGCGTTTAAGAGTGTTTCAAGAACTTTAACGGCGTAAGTCTTCGCTCTATGGCTAGCGTCCATAAGCTCTAGCGTCTTTTCCAAACCATCTTTTAATTCACGCCCCATCCTATGGTCTTTAGAATCAGAATAAGCAACCTTCAGTAAGCCAGCTTGAAAACCCATCTTGGATTTAATATCGTATGAAATCTTCAGCCATTCAACACCGTCAAGGCTCTCTACAATGGACTTCGAAAGCTTTTCAAGGTCTATTTTAGCTCCAAGATTTATTAGGGCTGAAAGCATCATATCGCCGGATATCCCAGCTAGAGAGCAGTCAATGTATAGGATTCTCATAGATACACTTAAGCTAAAACTAGCGTATTGGAATATCTAAACATTACTTTTAAACAGGAAGTTTAACTTTCTTCTTTTTGAAGTAAAGCCTATTAAAAATATATTAAGGATAATTATTATCTCTTTTAAGTGCATCACTATGGAGGAGATTCTAAGGAAACTCTCTAAAGGGGAAATATCTCTTGAAGAAGCATTAAAAGCCCTCAAGCTCTTTACGATAGAGAAGATTCATGAGATCGCCCGTGTAGATATCGGTAGAGAACTTAGAAGAGGAGTGCCTGAAATAATACTCGCGGAGGGTAAGAATATAGAAGACCTTCTAGAGATCTGTCTAAGAGCTATTGAGAGCACTGACCGCATAATTGTAAGTAGAGCTGATAGGCAGGTCATGGATAAGTTTACGGAGTTCTTCTCAAATAGAGGGGTTACAGTTGAAGTATACGATAAAGCCCGTATAATCATCTTGAGAAAGGGAGGTGTTAAGCGTAAACATGGGGGTCGCGTTGGAATAATCACAGCTGGGACGGCGGATATACCTATAGCCGAGGAAGCCCGTGTGGTCGCTGAAGAAATGGGTTGTAAAGTTTATAAGGCTTATGATGTAGGGGTCGCTGGGTTGCATAGGACATTCGAAGTGCTCAAAGAAATGCTGTCAAACGACGTTGATGTGATAATTGCTATAGCTGGTAGAGAGGGTGCTCTTCCGTCGATAATAGCCAGCCTTGTAGACGTCCCAGTAATAGGTGTTCCAACTTCTCAAGGGTATGGATTTGGAGGGGGAGGGTTGGCTGCACTGCAAGCGATGCTTCAAGCATGTCCACTAGGCTTAGCCGTTGTAAACATAGATTCTGGAGTGGCGGCGGGGGTCGTAGCGGCTCTAATAGCCAATAGAATAGCCAGTAAATTAGAGTCAGCGGAAAAAATATAAGCTATCAAGCCGAATCTTAATTGGTGGTTTACTGTTGGCTGAAGAAAAAGCGAAAATATGGATATTCCGAGATTATGAACGCTGTAGCGGCTGTAGAAGATGCGAAGTAGCTTGCTCATTAAAGCATGAAGGAAGAATATGGCCTGAAGCTTCAAGAGTTCGGGTCTTCATGCTCATACCGGGGCTTGAGATCCCCCATCTATGTACTCAATGNCCAGACTATCCATGTGTTTCAACATGCCCGTTTAAGGCATTAACCGTTGATGAGAAAACAGGCGCCGTCCTAGTAGANGTGGATAAGTGTACCGGATGCGGTAAGTGCATAGATGCGTGTCCGGGTAAAGTACCCTTCATTCACCCGAAAATGAAGTACGCTGTAATATGTGACCTATGCGGTGGAGAGCCAGAGTGCGTTAAGGTCTGTATGGAGGCTGGCTACAATGCTCTTATAAAGGTTCCTAGAGTTGCATCTCAAGTCTACAAAGTCTACGCTAGAAGACCTGAAGACATAGTCAGAGATTTGGCTTTAAAGGTTTACGGTGAGGAATGGGCGGGGTGGGTTTAATGCCTTATGGATGGTGGGGTAGGCTTTTAGAAGTCGANCTATCTACGAAAGACGTTAAAGTTGTTAAAATAGACAGAAGCGTTATGCGTAAATACATAGGGGGGCGTGGTTTAGCCGTCAAAATTCTATGGGATAGACTTGGTCAAAAATGGGAGGAAATAGATCCATTAGGTCCAGACAACATACTTCTCATACTCACAGGCCCCTTAACTGGCTATTACCCAGGAGGAAGGGTATGCGTATCCGGTAAATCTCCTCAAAGTAATGGTGTAGTGGGTTCAACGGTGGGGGGAGAGTTCGGGGTCGAACTTAAATGTGCAGGATATGATGGGATAATTGTAAGCGGGGTCGCTGAAAAGCCAGCTTACCTATGGATTAAAGATGAAGAGGTGGAAGTCAAAGATGCATCGCACATATGGGGGCAAGGTGCTAGAGAAACATTGAGAACACTTACAAAGGAACTTAGAGAGGAAATGTCTAAAGAGCGTCCACTGCGCGGCATCTGCAAGGAGCCGAGCATCCTATACATAGGACCTGCTGGTGAAAATAGGGTAAGAGTTGCNGCTGTAGCCGCTAAGATCACGCACGCCGCTGGATATGGAGGCTATGGAGCCGTCATGGGCTCTAAAATGTTAAAAGCCATAGCCGTTAAAGGTACAGGCCCATTACCCGAGGTTGTAGAGCCCGAAGTCTTCAAAAAAGCCTTAGACGACGTATGTAAGAGCCTTATGCAATCGTTTACGATGAGATACTGGGGTACAGGTTCAGCTGGGTATACTGTCGGTGTTGATACGAGTAGCGAGCCTATTAGAAATTGGCAGGAAGAGTGGCATGATGAAACCAGATATGGATCAAGCTCATTTGAGAGTAAGGTTTGGATTAAGAGGTTCTGGGGCGACTTCGGATGTCCGACAACGTGTCTTAAATTAGCTATGATTAAATACGGCAAGTTTAAAGGCACTTTAACAGATAATCCAGACTACGAATTACAGGCATACCTTGGTACGAATCTTGGAGTATTCGAGCCGGATGGAAACGTATACTTATCGGCTAAAGCCGANGACCTCGGCTTATGCGGTATACAGGTTGGAAATGTACTGGGCTTTGCAGCTGAACTCTATCAAAGAGGCATATTGACTAAGGAAGACTTCGGTTTTGAACTCAAATGGGGTGACTTCGAAGCTTTTGCAAAGGTTCAAGAGATGATAGCACATAGAATAGGTATAGGTGATATTCTAGCTGAAGGCACCTATAGAGCTGCTTTAAAGATAGGTAAGATGAAAAACGTCAATGTAATGCCATATGCTGTGCAGGTTAAAGGGATAGGTGTTGGAGCGCACGGTATAAGAAGCGGTTTAGATTACACAAAACCCACGGCGTACGTTTGCAGTCTTCAAGGTGGGGATCACACGTCTGTGTCAAACCTAGATGAGAAGAATAGACCTGGAGAATGGGAGATGATACTCATAGACTCAGCAGTTGTATGCTGGTTCAACTTTAGAAAAGAACACGTTTACAGGTTTTTCAAAACCGTAGCTGGATGGAGTATATCCGACGACGAACTCTATAATGAGATAGCTCCTAGAATAGCTGCAATTCAGAGAACACTGCTTTTACTAGGCGGTCCAGACGTTTACTGGGACCCACGGGTGGATGATGACAATCCACCTAGATTCTATGAACCCCTACCTTCTGGACCGCTTAAAGGTACAACNGTTAAAAAAGAAGAAGTTGATAAGCTGAAGCGNACTTACTATGAAGCAGCTGGATGGGATGANTACGGTTTACCTAAGAAGGAGGTTCTCGAAAAACTAGGTATAGGTGAAGTCGGAAAGGCCTTGGAAAAAGTTAGACAACGTCTTCAAATACCATAGCGTCTGTAAGACGGNGTCCATACATTCCCCTTTTATTTTAAAACTTTACCAGTTTCGAGATACCATAGGAATAAATCAAGCTCAGCTAATGAAATGTTCAAACAACGGGCTATTTTCCTCAGGATGGATTCTATTTCTAAATACCTCTTCCTAGTCATGGTTTTAAATTCATTTATTAAACCGTACTTAGATAATACATTGACTATGTGGAAATCTATTATGGCCAAATCGGAGAAGCCGATATTTCTAAGGAAATGACTTGCCTCTTTAAATCCAATCCCCTTTACGTTTTTAACAAGCCACTCCCTCAGAGAATTCGCATCTTTAAAACTTGAGATGATCTCTTTTAGAGAATCAGCATATCTTCTAGCCTCTACGATATACCGTGCTCTAGTTTCAGGGTAACGGTGGCCCAGCGCTTTAAGCTCCTCTGCAAGCTGAGGTAATGGGAGGGTTAGAAAACCATCACCTATTTTCTTCTGAATCTCTATACTTCTCTCAGCGTTAAAATTAGCCGTTAGAATGCAAAAACACAGTTCTTTAAAAATCTCCCTACTAGTTTTCCCACCATTTTGCTTAAACTCTTCTATACGTGCATCTACCAGCTTTTTTACATGACTATTTTTCAAACGGTCGATTTCTTTAAGTAGCTCATCCACCTTAGCCATATGAATCCCCCTACCGTAGAAGGACTGGAATGTCTGGGCTATTCAAGTAGAATGACGAAGAACATCCGTCATAATAGATNCTTATCGCCTTTAAAATACACCCAACCTCNTAAGCTTTTAAAAGCAGCTTAGGTATTTCCTTATCCCCTCTAGGATTCGGCTTAAAACCGTTGACATGTGGTAATGCGGCTATAAACATTATTATCCCTAA
>JGI24721J26819_10001730_pt1 | contig 24378 bp, 19 predicted proteins | sample YelNatPaOPGAMG01_FD_26819 | JGI IMG/M metagenome (IMG submission 26819) | reverse complement strand
GTCCTCTTTCATAAAGGGGTGTTTGCGAAGCAGACGGGGTATTCAAACTTCAGCTTCTCAGGTCTTCTTGTCAGTCCAATAGGCTTCTGAACCTTTGCACTTAATGTAGAGGTCCATACCATATCTGACAGGGCGGGTTTCTGGTAAATTCATTTACACCTGCGCCATCCATCCCCTGTCATTCTGAGCCACAGGCGAAGAATCTGCTTACCTTGAGATTCTTCGTTTCACCTGGAATGAGATGGATGCAGTAGATTCTTCAGCTACGCCTTAGAATGGCAGAAAATGGATGATGCAGATGTAAATAGTTTTCAGACAATCCAACCAGTTCAATAAGTCATGGATTTTTACAAATAATTGACTGCAGGATAGGTAGTATTATAATATAACTTAAGGCAATGAGGTTTGCCTTTAACCACCTGCTATTCAGGTTAATAACCTCTGCAAGTGTAGATTAAGGAGGTTATTACATGAAAAACATAACGTCATTCCCAGATTTGTTTCAAGGGGTGTGTTGTCATGATTTTCCAAAGCATACTCTTTGAAAAACCAGATGATTTTCTGGACAAAGGAATACTTGAAGCCCCGGATTTTTTTGTTGATTTAAATCTCGATCAGATCGTTGACACCATTATAGCCGGAAGAGAAGAATATAATTTAAAACCGTTTTTCTATTCTCCTTTACCCACTATTGAAGCCATCAAATATCGTCAGGAAGTCATGCATGAGCTGGAAGAAAATAAAATCCTGTTTGAATCCATAAAATCTTTTACTGAAAAAATGCATACCATGCGTGAGCATCTTGCCAGGGCTGATAAACTTCGCAATAAATACCAGAAGGAAAGGTGGTTTTTAGATGCGGTTGAGATTTATTGTGATGCAGTAAATTCTATTGTAGCTGATTTAGATTTAACAGATCTGCGGTCGTGTGGTTTATTAAGATTGAGGGAATATATGAAGAATTATGCCCAATCCACCACCTTTACCATGCTTCTTGCCGAGACGAAAAAACTGCAAACAGATCTATCCACGATAGAATATTCTCTTATGATCAAAAATAACACTGTAGAGGTCCGTCATTATGCTTCTGAAGCGGATTACAGTGCTATTATTGAGGATATATTTGCTAAATTCAAACAAGACGCGGTAAAAGATTATAAGGTAAAGTTTTACGATCAAATTGAAATGAATAATGTTGAAGAAAATATACTAAATCTGGTAGCCCAGTTGTATCCCGACATATTCTTAAATCTTGATAACTATTATTCAAAAAATGGAACCTATGCAGATCAAACTATAATGACTTTTAGTCGGGAAATCCAATTTTATATAGCCTATCTGGAATATATTGAGATATTTAAACAAGCAGGACTACCATTCTGTTATCCAGAAATAGGGCAAGACAAAAATATTTATGACTATGAAGGATTTGATTTAGCACTCGCTTATAAAGTTATAGACAAAAATGGCTCTATTGTTTGCAATGATTTTTATCTGAAAGCGCCTGAACGAATAATTGTGGTATCCGGTCCAAACCAGGGAGGTAAAACAACCTTCGCTCGTATGTTTGGACAGTTACACTATTTGGCAAGTTTAGGTTGTCCGATACCTGGCAGGGAAGCAAAACTATTTTTATTTGACAGGTTGTTTACCCATTTTGAAAGAGAAGAAACAATACAGAACATTTCCGGAAAGCTGGAAGACGATCTGATCAGAATTTATAATATTCTCAATCAAGCTACAACTAACAGCATCATTATAATGAATGAAATATTCGCTTCTACAACATTGCAGGACGCACTTTTTTTAAGCAAAAAAATAATGGAAAAAATAAGCCAGATGGATTTGGTGTGTGTCTGGGTTACCTTTCTTGTTGAATTGGCTTCCTTCAACAATAAAACAGTAAGCATGGTTGCTGAGACCGCTCCAGAAAACCCGACCAGGCGAACCTTTAAGATAATTAAAAAAAACGCAGATGGGCTTTCTTATGCAATATCAATTGCCCAGAAATACAGGCTTACTTATGATCATTTAATAAAACGGATAAGGTCATGAAAGTTTTTTTGCTGTATAAAAACCGTAATTTCAATTTGCAGGTAAAATTACCTTCAAATGAAAAGGATCTCATACAAGATCTGGGACTAAATGCCTTATTTGATGCAATGGCAATGGGGGATGAGTTTTTATTTGAAGTGGCAAAAAAAATAGTCCTAACCAGTGAAAATGATCTGGATACTATATTGTATCGCCAGGATATTCTCCGGGATTGCCTGAAGAATCCAGGACTTATCAGGGATATATACACGCTCGCAAGCGAAGCAATTGAAAAAGAAAAAAAGGCTCATTTTGGATTCTTCAGTAAATATCCGTCTTCTATATTGTATAACTCTATTGAAGCTTTGGAAGTATTTTTAGCTATGCTTAAGAAGCTAAGAATGCTCATTGCTGAACATGAAACAAAGTTTCAATCAGAGGGCTTTGTTGCTTTGTTCACGATGCTTAAAAAGGAACTGAGCGATGAATATTTAGCTGTTATCCAGACCCATTTAAATGAATTGAAAATCAGAGATGGACTTTTGATCAGTGCAAAATTAGGTAAAGGCAATAAAGGCACAAACTACACGCTTAGAAAACAGGAATACAAGAAACAAAGCTGGATACAACGGATCTTTGAAAAAAAGGTACCTGTTTATGTTTATAGGATACCCGATCGTGATGAAAATGGGCTCAGGGCATTGTCAGAGTTAAGAGATAGAGGAATAAATACCGTTGCAAATGCACTTGCCCAATCAGTAGATCATATCCGCAACTTTTTTATCACCTTACTTACTGAATTGGCATTTTACATTGGTTGCTTGAATTTATATGAACAGCTTACCGAGATTGGTGAACATATAAGTTTCCCTCTACCTTTTGTTTCCAGTGAGCGGAGACATTCTTTCAAAGGATTATATGATGTGTGCCTGGCGTTAAACATAAAACAAAAAATTATAGATAACGATCTAAATGCTGATCATAAAAACCTTTTCATTATCACAGGTGCTAATCAGGGTGGAAAATCTACTTTTTTACGCAGCATAGGCTTAGCTCAGCTCATGATGCAATGCGGAATGTTTGTGCCGGCTCAAATGTTCTCATCCAATATCTGTGAAGGCATTTACACTGTCTACAAACGGGAAGAAGACATCACTATGAGAAGTGGTAAACTTGATGAGGAACTCAGCAGGATGAATAGTATTGTGGATAATATAACATCAAATTCCTTGTTGTTGTTCAACGAGCCATTTACAGCAACAAATGAAAGAGAGGGCTCCGAGATTGCCCGGCAGATAATCAGTGCATTATACGAAAAGCGCATCAAGGTTTTTGTTGTTACTCATTTATACTCATTTGCTCATAACATGTATGAGGGAAAAATGGACAATGCTGTTTTTCTACGGGCTGAAAGACGAGCAGATGGAGAACGAACATTTAAATTGCGAGAGGGCGAACCATTACAAACCAGTTTTGGTGAAGATTTGTACAATAGAATTTTTGTAGATACCTGACAATGGAAAAGATATAATATGAACATAAATAATAAAAAACAACTATCAGCTAACCTGTGTAAAACTATTTTATAATTTTATGGATAAAGAATTAAAGGCATGGACTATAGTTTACGGACTTGATAGCACTATCTTAAGATATAAGATACAGCGCGAGCTTATCGCTTTGGGTAACTTTTCGGTAAAGCCACTAATATCCTTTCTTATGGCAGATACTACATTTGAACATGAACCTCGTTGTCTTGCAGCAGAGGCACTTGGTATAATAGGAGGGGAGGAAGCTACAGAAGGGTTGATTTCTGCTTTATTGAGACCGTTTGATGCCATGGATCCTGTTCTTAAACTTGAAGAGGAAAGCGTCAGAGATTGCATATGTCATGCACTGGAAAGTATTGGTGATGCACGCACAATCCCTGCGTTACTTTTTGCACTTGAAACATATCATCTTGTGGGTGCTGGTGAGGCATTGGCTGGATTTAAAGAGAAAAAGGCTATCCCCATCCTCATAAAGATGCTTGAGGATAGTTTTAAAAGAATACGCATATCAGATACTATAATAAAGTTTGGGAGAGATGCTGCAGGTGAGCTTGTAAAAACGACCAAAATAAAAGAGGTAAACCAGGGTTATGAAATGCTGCCGAGTATTGAAAGGCGGGCAGAAGCAGCAAGATTACTTGGTTTAATAGGAGATAAAGATTCTGCTGTATTCCTGGTTGATTTACTTGATGATGAACAAAGTGTAGTAAGGTTTGAGTCAGCTATTTCATTGATTACATTATTACAGAGGCATGCTCCCCAAAAAGCCATAGAGACAATAGAATCGTTAATGAATGAATTATCCCTTGAGAGAAAACTCAGGGCACAGGAGGTATTACAATGGGAGAAAAAATAAGAAAAGCCATGTTTTCAGCAAGATCAAAGGCTTCCGGTACACATGTACGGAATCATGTTGATAGAGGTATCACAATACCAATTCCGGGACGGAAACAACCATTACAAATCAAGCATGTCGTTTTTGACTTTAATGGTACCATGGCAGTTGATGGCAAGCTTATTCGCGGCGTTGGTGTACGTGTTAAGCGACTTGCAGCATTGGTGGATGTTGTGGTAATGACAGCTGACACCTTCGGTACTGTACGGCGTACCCTTATGGGTTTACCAGTTAAGATCCATATTGTGAATAATGGGTCTGAAAAACGCAGATTTGTCGAATCTATTGGTGCTGAAACAGTTGCCGCTATCGGTAACGGAACCAATGACATCCCGATGCTTCGGGCAGCCTCATTCGGTATCGCAGTTTTTGGAACCGAAGGAACATCTACTGAACTGCTTCGTGTCTCTACAATCGTTGTTCGTCATATAAATGATGCTATTGATTTGTTGCTCAAGCCAAAGCGACTTGTAGCCACACTACGACGATAAGGTGGGGGAGCATTTGACGCAGGCTTTTACACAAACTTTCCTGTTGCATTTTCTTTGATACGGTCAGTTGTTCTTTTGATAGTTTTATCCTCTTCCTTTTATTCGGACACCTTCATAAGCTTTGACAACAATTCCATTAGATTGGTCAGTAATGGATCAAGCTTATTCTTTAAAGCAGGATCCACATCGCCATACCGTTTGAGTTTGTCTGACTTCGTATCCTCAAATACTTCCCACAAATATGAGAGCCTTCCACCTATAACCTTCGGTATAGACATAATCTCCGTTTCACACTGAAATTCATCCTTTATCTTTTTTATGATAACCCTGCATTTGTTTATATCATTGATTATTTTATCCCGGGACTCGCTTGAGGGTAGATCCGTGTATTTGTACATAATATGTGAATCTGCATTGTCTTTCGTTATAAGATGTTCTATTTCATCAAGAAACATTTCTGTTATCCTGAGGGCAATCGTAAGGCTTGTTTTTTGAGCCTGATTTAACATATCCATTTGTGTTTCATCTGAAAACTATCAGTTGAATAAACAACAGCATGATAAGACTTACAAAGATATACACCGCGTAGGTATTCACATTTCCTGTGTGCATCTTTGCAAGTAGCCTTGATAATGATTTTATAAACCTTGTAACAGGATTCAAAATCCATCTGTCCGTAATATGAACTTCTTTTCTCTCATTTTTTATAGCTGTTCTGAAGTGTCCTTCCACTGCCTCCTTTGTATCCTCAACCGTTTCCGGACGGAGAACAGCATTAAACACCACACGAACTGGATTTGAAAACCCTGTTGCAGTATAGGTCATTTCCGGTATCAGACGGCGAATACCTCCACTCCATACGGCTTTTTTACTTACAGCCCTCTGCCGTGTAAACACCTTTACAACAATAAATGTCACGCCAAGAAGCAATATCAGTACAATGAAGGTATAGGATGTTGACATTGCAAAAACAACAGGATTTTTAGCCGTACCGCGGTGTAAAATAACAAGTCCCTGACCTGGAAGAATGCCTTTGCCAACCTGTGCTCCAAGGTTATGAAAGTCCGAGAGAAATGCCTTATCAAGTTCGTTGTTTGTATCAGTTGCTGTAAAAAATGGCGGAATTAAATTATCAACAACACTTTCGTGTACTATTGGAGAAACGACATTGTCGAGCACCGGTATATAGTAGGTGGGAATTATACCAAACAACAGGCAACTGACTGCCAGCATCCCCATGGGAATAGTCATTGACCTTGATACCTCTTTTGCCTCTTGAACCTCTTTTGACCTGCCGATACCAAGGAAGCTCATGGCAAATGCCTTGACAAAGGCAGTGACCGCGAGTGCAGCAGTCAAGGCTATACCTGCACCACACAGTGCAAAAATAATCTTAACGCCTGTTGATGGTAGACTTGCAACCTGCAGCATTGTTTGAATGGTAAGCCATTCGCTTACGAATCCATTAAACGGCGGAAACGCTGCAATTGACAACGAACCTGCAAGAAAAAACAGGCCTGTCCATGGCATCAACTTTATGAGTCCCCCGAGTTGATCCATATTCCTATTTTTAATGCTGAAATCTATTGAGCTTGCACCAAGAAAAAGAAGCGATTTATACAACGAATGATTTGTCATATGATAAAATGCGGCAATAAAAGCAATGCCTGATAAAATCGGATAACCGGATGCCATAAATACAAGCCCTGCACCAATACCAGCTGTGATAATACCCATATTTTCTATGGAGCTATGTGCAAGCAGCTTTTTTATATCATTTTCTATAGTCGCATAAAGGATTCCGACAAGGGCTGTAATTGTACCAACAATAAGTATGATGAGTCCGGGTACGATCATAGTAACTGGAACTAAATCCGTATTTATCCTCACAATACCGTAGATCCCGAGGTTTAATATAATGGCTGACAGGATGGCTGATATATTGCCCGGTGCAACAGGATGTGCTCGTGGCAGCCATGTGTTGACCGGTACAATACCTGCCTTTACGCCAAAACCGAAGAATGTAAGCAGAAAAATCATCCATCTGCTTATGGTGCTTAATCCTCCAGACGCCAATGAAAAAGAACTAAAATCTGTATTTCCCGATGAGCCTGCCATAATTAAAAATCCAATGATTACCGCGATTGTCCCTGCTTCACTCATGGAAAGCATCAATAGCCCTGCGCTCGTTGTATGCTCATGCTCATACTCATAATTCACCAATAGATATGAAAGTATGGACATTGTCTCCCATGAGATTATGAATAAAATAACATTCCAGGAGATCAGAACCATAACAATGGAGGCAAACAACAAATAATAAAATATGCTGAATACCCTGAGGCTGTAATGGGACAGGTATCTTTTCAGATAGCCTGCTGAAAAGATTGAGACAGGCAGATAAACCAAACCCGTAACAAAAACAAAAAGGGCAGACAACCTATCAATTTTTACTGCCATAGTGCCAAAATAAGGCAGGGTCCATAGTGTAAATTGGGCAGTATTCCCTGTAACAAGAACCTCAGCACCAATTAATAAAATAACAATAGAAGCTATAGAACCTATTATAGACAAAATGAATGGATTTTTTTGCTCGGATGCAAAAGCAGAAATAATGATACCAATACCGCACAACAAAAAGAAAATGATAATATTTGTCTGGATCATTGTCTCACCTTACCTTTCGCCGGCTCTTTATGTCTGACCGCGAGCAACAGCCCATGTATTATCGCCAGTGGCGGCGGGGGACAGCCAGGTATAGCAATATCAACAGGTATGAGCTCATTCACACCTTTACCTGATATAAAACTTGGTCCGAATATACCTCCTGAAAGTGCACATGCGCCTATTGCTATAACACGCTTTGGCTCAGGCATAGCCTCATACGCCTTTAATAAAGGCGCTTTCATATGATCCGTAACAGGCCCGGCAACCAGCAGTATGTCCGCCTCTCTTGGTGAAGGAGTCATAAAAAAACCAAGTCTGTGCATATTGTAATAAGGCTTGTTCAATTGCTCAAGCTCACTGATGCACGCACCGCATGCCCCGGCGTCTACAAATCTTATGTGCAGGGATTGCTCAAACGATCTACCAAGTTCAGCTTCTTTAACCACAGATGCCCACTCATAACCTTTATCCCAGTTTACAGGACGCTGAATACCGTACTTACACTTAAAACAATGAATGCATTTATTTCGGTCAACTCTTAGTTCATAACCGTAACTATTGATTGCTCCTGTAGGACATATCTGAGTTACTGAAGTATCAACCTTGTTGAGTTCTGTTGTATCTGGTAATCCCGGAGATATGCCAGACTCTGTCTCAGGTTTATCGGGATAATGCGTTGTTTTTATACCACTTGTGATGCCCTTTAAAACCCATTCTGTCATTGTGTACTCCTTTCTTAACGATCACTTTCCGCGGTTGAAAGATCAAAAGTAGCCATGATAATTGGAAAATCTTGAAATGCAAATTTCTCTGCGGCACGATGAAATCCATTCCAGTTATTAAAAGAAGGCGTGGTTAAACGATAGCGATTAATCCTGGTGTCTTCCCCTATGTCTACCCAATGAAATGCTGCACCCCTTGGAGCCTCAACCCAGCTCAGAGCTGAACCTGATAATATCTTTCTGTTTAAAGAAAGTGTGCTGCCGGCTGGAAGAATATTAGCTGCATTGTGGATTATATTTGCAGATTGCCTTGCCTCTTCAAACAGAACCCTTAACCTTGCATAGCCATCACCATCATATTCAACCGGAACAATGAATTCCAGATTTTCATAACCTCCATAAGGGAGTGCCTTCCTCAGATCCCTGTTTATACCTGATGCCCTTGCAACAGGACCAACAACTCCATACGAGATCGCCTGATGTACCGGCAGGATTCCAACCCCCTCAAGACGATCAAGGAAACTATTGGAACGATAAAGCATTCTTTCAAGTCTATTGAGTTGTTTAATAATGTTTTCAACATTCTCCAGGATTGTTTTGATAGCCTCTTCGGTAACATCTATCGTCAAACCACCATAAGTATTCAAACCGAATAGATATCTATGACCGGTAACATGACACGAAACCCTTAAAAGCTCCTCTTCAAGAATTCCAGCCTGACTTGCGGCAACCGAAAAGCCGGTTGAATTGCAAATAGCTGTGATCGCGTTCACATGCTGACGCAGTCTTTCCAATTCTGCAAAAATGATTCTCAAATATCTGGCTCTCTCAGGGACTTTTATATCAGATATGGTTTCAATGGCATGACAAAGAGCCATTGAATGTGCAAACGCGGATGTTCCTGAAAATCGTTCCGATAAAAGAATAGCATGTTCAGCAGTGTTTCCTTCAGCGATTTTTTCCACACCACGGTATTTATAAAACAGCCTTGGAATAGTTCTTATTACATCTTCTCCAACGTTTCCAGAAGGAAGTGGGCTGATTCGGCAAAATCAGAATATATCGGTCCTACAGGCATCATAAATGCACCAGGTGACTGAACAACTCTCACTGGTGTCCAATCAGGATTGACAACACGGTGCGTATATGGACTAAATGCATCAAAATTCTTCCGCATTGGATTTATTCCGTCCTGCCACTCTTCATGCAACACAAAATCTCCGAGTCTGGGATGACCCTCGAAATTAAAGCCGAAGAGGTCTTCTGCCTCCCTCTCGTACCAATCAGCAGCATAAACATAAGGAGCAATACTCGGAATAGTAGTCTGTGATTTGTTAAGATAGATTATCACCTGTATTAAACCCATGTCACGATCCCCGTAGAAGATGTATCTCAGGTTCCATACCTCGGGATGCTCCTCAACGATCATGGTTGCAAAACTATATTTAAGTTCTATAAACAACCATTGTGCAATGTCCTGTAATACGCTTATATCGCATTCTATGGAGGTTGTAAGGCTTTTTGCATCTTCACTTACCGATACAAGCTTACCCCATCTGGAAATTATAATGTTATTAAGTTTTGCAGATGTTTTGCGATCATTTTGGTTCATATATCCTCACCTCCACCATGAAGATACAGCAAGGTTTATAAACTCACTTATTGGAACCGGCACATACAATCCAAACAGGATAACAGGAATTACAGCTATGCCCAGCGCCATACTGTATGAAACAGGTAATTGTTTTGTTGATGTGTACCTCTCTGATGGTTTTCCAAACGCCATGCGGTTGATATTATACATAATACCGATGAAGGATATAATAATGAAAAATGCCATTAAACCTGTAACAAGATATTGACCTGCAGCAACACCAGATTTCAATATGGTAATCTCGCCAAGAAAGACTGCAAACGGCGGCGCACCTGCAATAGCAAATCCGGAAATGATCAAAGCTATGCCAGCTATTGGAGAAATGCGAACCAGTCCTTTTATAGACTCAATCTGCTGAGTCTGTGTTATCGTAAGTACCGTGCCTGCGGCAAAGAAGCAGAAAGATTTTGTAACAGCCTGACTGAACATCTGGTAAAGCGCTCCATAATGAGCTCCATTAGCAAGCAAACCTGCTGCGGTTAAGATTATACCCATTTGTTCAATTGTTGAAAAAGCAAAAAGACGCTTATAGTCTTTTACCTGCAATATAAGAAAAGCGGATACCCCCATAGAGAGCAGTCCTATCACTTCATACCAGTTGCCTGCATATAACGATGAGTCGCCGCTAAAAATCGGTAAAAACCTTAGCAGTACATAAATAATAACGGTACTACATTTTAAGGGTGACAAGAGTGCAGAAACCGGAGATGGGGCTTGTGAATGGGCATCCGGCAACCATACATGCAAAGGTACCAGCCCAGCTTTTGCCCCAAATCCTATCAAAATAAAAACAAAAGAAGTCATTGCTGCGTATGATGGAATACTCGTTGATATTTGTTTTAAGCCGTTCCATGTGAAATAATCACCACCTGCAAGCTTCATTGACCAATAAAGGATCAAAATGCCAAACAGCGCGAATGCAGCTCCCATTGATGTCAGTATGGCATATTTCCATGCTGCCTCTAATGCCTCTTTTGTATTCCTGAAGCTGACGAGGAAAACAGATAAAATGGTCGTAAGCTCTACCGCAATCCACATAACCGCAATCTGTGAAAATATCGGAACTGCAAACATTGAAAGCATAAATAGATTATACCGTGCATAATAGCGTCTAACCTTTGAGTAATTATCTGCCTCGGTAACCTTTTTCATATACCCCCATGAAAAAATAGATGCGGTAAATCCTACAAATGCAGTCAGCACAACAATAATGATCCCAAAGGCATCGGTTGATATCAGATGATTAATAGCTACGATCTCACCTCCCCCGCGATAATAGGCTATTAAAGCTAAATGGAGGGTAATGACGACATCCAATAAAGAGCCTATTACGGTAACCAATGCAGGATAATCCCGGCTTTTAACCGGCACAAGTGATAAAATTGATGCTATTGCTGGTATAAACAATAAGAAAATAAGTTCCATTGTTAACCCTCCTTCAGAATTGTCATCTTCTTAATGGATGTATCGCCCGTATGTTCATGGATCTTGCTGATCAAGATGCCCATAACAAGTGCTATGATCAATACATCAAAGGCAGCGGCAAGCTCTGCAATAAGTGGTAAGTTTGATGCTATTGATATGCCGGCAAAAAACGCTCCATTTTCCATGGAGAGGATCCCTATTACCTGCGGTACGGCTTCTGTTCGCACCATAATTGTGTATGCACCCAGGAGCAGAACAGCAAGGCCTATAGGAAGATTGAATTGAATAGCAACATCGTTTGATAGCTTTAACAACGGGCTTGTAATAAAATATGCGAAGATGGTGATAGCAACAGCAATAAGCAAAGATGTCGGGATATTCAATACCTGTAATATTTCTCGTCTTGCATAAACTTCTTTCCTGATAGTATACCGCAGGAGCCACGGTAGCAACATACACTTAATAACAATTGTAACACCTGCAACAACGAACAGATGGTTGATCGTATATTGATATCCAAGAATGATCGCAGACATAGCAAGCAGGAGCGATTGAAGAATGAACATAATCAAAGAAGCCTGCACCTGTCTCATTGCGATGATCCCNAATGAGGTGAGCAAGAAAAGGGCTGCTGACAGTTCAGCCAGTTCCGTAAATATTGAAAAAGTCGTAGTGTGATCTATCACTGTTTCCTCCTATTTGAAAAATACTGTTATCATAGCTATTATGGAGATGATAAAGGCTGCGCTGAGAAACTCCGTTATCCTGAAAAGCCTGAGCTTGGCGAGAGAGGATTCGACAATCACCAGTACAAGAATAAAAACAAAAATCTTTGTAAGCACAAGAGGAATAGCAAATAAAACGGCTAATAAACTCTGCGTTTGGGCAAGCCCCCATGGCATTGTTATGACATTGAGGAATATGCACAGCAGGACAAAGAACTTCATCGCACCACCCCATTTTATCAAAGCCGCTGAAGGTCCGGAATACTCAAGATTTTTAGATTCATCTATCATGGCAAGCTCGAAATGCCCCGAAGGGTTGTCAACAGGTATGCGACCTGCCTCTGCAAGGATGATCATAAAAAAAGCGATCATGAGCAATATGTGCGATGGATCAAAGAAATTTGATACAGGTGTTACCCAGTGCATTTGCACAATATAGGGAATGGTAGAGCCTGCCACAAAAGAGACGGTGAAGAAAACAATCATAAAAACAGGTTCCACAAGGAACCCAACCATCCTTGTACGGCTTGCCCCCATTGCGCCATAAGGATTGGCTGTATCCACAGAGGCAAGTGCTGCAAAAAAACCACCAAGGCTAAGAATAAAACCGCCTCCTACCATATCACCCATAAATGCAAAAAAGAGTGGATATGTTGTGAGAACAGGTATCAAAAGCGTTACAAAGATCGGGGTGATAAATACAATATAAGGAGTAACCCTGAATATCCATGAGCTGTTCTCCGAAATAACCTCATCTTTATGAAATAGCTTCCAGATATCCCTGTAGGGTTGAAGNATGCTCTGCCCTGTTTTGGATTGAACATTCTCTTTTAACTTGTTGAGTATGCCCTTTATGAGCGGGGCAAAAATCATTACCGTCAATACCTGAATAATATTGTATAAAATTCTCTCGAGCATAAAAAACACTCCTGATCAATTTTATTTTTTTATTTTTAAACAGGCAGAGATTAGGTACAAAAAAAACCTCTACCAAACTTTTATTTAGTAGGGGTCATTAGTCATTATTGACGATTACAGCGGACTCCATCGCTCGCATCCAAATATAATAAGTAATTTTATTCTGTCAAGAGTTTTTGCGTTTTGTTATTCTGATAGAACAACAAACATGCAGAAGACATCGCCTATATATCCAATATTTTTATCTATTTATAATCCTAAAAATTGGAGAAGAAGAATACAGTAAATACAACTTAATTTGCTCTGTGTAATGTTTTTGTGTATGTTTATCGTAACGCATAAACAAAGGCTTAATATGACATTTGCTGACAGAGAAGAATATATAAAATTAAGAGAAGAAGTAAGAAAATTTAATCTCAGAGAACTGGCACCTGTCTCCTCTAAATGTGATGAAAAAGAGGTATTTCCTTTTGATGTTCTAAAAAAGGCTTCAGAACTTGGTTATGTTGGTCCTCACCTGCCAGAGCGATATGGAGGCATGGGAGATTATTATGCAAAAGCTGTAGTTTATGAAGAAAATTGCAGAGTATCCTTTGGATACAATCTTTCTTTGAATGCGTCAGATTTACTGTTCGCCAACAACATCTCAAAGCACGGAACAGAAGAACAAAAACAAAGATACCTGCCTCCTGTCATAAAGGGTGAAAAAATCGGTTGCTGGGCTTTAACAGAACCTGATGCTGGTTCTGATGCTTTATCAATAAGGACAACATGGAGGAAAGATGGTAATCATTATATTATAAATGGCAGAAAAACATTTATAACCAATGCACCTATTGCAGATTTTTTTATTGTAATAGCAAGGAAACCTGGCTCAATAAAAACAGACGGTGGATGTGCATTTATCCTGGAAAGAGGTATGCAAGGACTTTATACAGGAAAACCATTCAAAAAGCTTGGGGGAAGATGTTCACCAACTGGAGAGATCATACTTGATGATGTAAAGGTTACCAGGGATCAACTCCTTGGTGAAGAAGGCAATGGTTTTAAAGATATGTTTTCATCTCTTGATGTTGAACGGGCTTATACACCACTTTCAAGTATAGGTATTGCCCAGGCATGTATTGATGCTGTGGTTGCTTATTCAAAACAGAGAAGGCAATTTGGACGATACATTTACGAATTCCAGCTTATCCAGGAGAAGCTTGCAGTTATGTCAGCAGAGCTTGAAGTAGCACGCAACTATGTTTACAATCTGATTGAATTAATGGTTCACGGTAAAAGGATTACAAAAGAGGCGTCCATAGCAAAGCTATTTGCCTCTGATATGGTAAATAAAGCTACGCGTGAGGCGATTCAAATTATGGGTGGATACGGGTATATGCGAGAATATAATGTTGAACGATATTTTAGAGATGCAAAACTGCTTGAAATAGGAGCCGGAACATCAGAGATACAAAAGCTTATTATAGCAAAAGAGCTACTAAAATAAACAATCACATTCACCCAAAAAATGTAAAGAAAGAAATCATACCCATTTTATAGTAAAAGGAGGTTTGTGTGGACGAAAGAATAACTGAAGAAACAAGAGGTTTTATTGAAATTATAAAGAGGTTCGTTAACAATGACTGTATACCAGCTGAAGATAAAATAGAGGATACTGGAAAAATACCCGATGAGCTTCTTAACAAGATGAAGGAACTCGGGTTGTTTGGCTTAAGAATTCCTCGCGATTATGGTGGTTCTGGCATGAACCTGTTAGATTACTGCTATGTATTAAAGGAACTATCAAAAACTCATGATGCTATAAGGGCTATAATGAGTGTGAATAATGGTATTGGCTCAATGGGATTGGTGAACTATGGTACAGAAGAACAAAAAAAACGATATCTACCACTTCTGGCAAGCGGTGAGTATATCTCAGCCTTTGCACTTACAGAGCCAGGTGCTGGTTCTGATGCCTCTTCCATAACAACAACAGCCACCAAAATAAATAATGGATGGCTCATAAATGGAATGAAACATTTCATTACCAATGCACCTATAGCAAACATATTCACAGTAATAACGCTAACTGACAAGGAGAAAAGGGCAAAAGGTGGTATCACAGCTTTCCTTGTAGAAAGAAATGCTAAAGGATTAAGTATAGGGAATATTCATAAAACTATGGGTGGCAAAGGTTGGTTACAGGCAGAGGTAATATTTGAAGATTGTTTTGTACCGGATAATGCTCTATTAGGTCAGGTAGGAAACGGTTTCAAGATAGCTATGACAACACTGAACGAAGGAAGGTTGTCTGCAGCAGCATCAGCTATTGGGATTGGTGAAAGACTATTATCCATGGGCGTTGAGTATGCAAAACTACGAAAACAGTTTGGCAAACCAATAGCAGAGTTTGAAGCTATACAATGGATGCTTGCCGATAGTGCGACAGAACTATACGCCGCTGATAGAATGCTTGCCCATACCGCCTACAGTTTTGACAAAGGTGAGGATATAAGGATGCAGTCAAGTATGACAAAACTGTTTGCAACAGAATCAGCATTCAAGATAGCGGACAGAATTCTACAGCTACACGGAGGCATGGGTTTTATGAAAGAAACAAAGGTAGAGAGGATGTTTAGAGACATAAGAGCATACAGGATCTTTGAAGGGACATCTGAAATTCAAAAACTCATGATCGCAAGGGAGCTCTTAAAAGGCTAAACATGGCAACCACTGAATCGTTAATTATATCTGAAAACCTATACAAAAGGTACGGAGAAAAGGTCGCGGTTAATAGAATAAACTTTGATGTTAAAAAAGGAGAGGTGTTCGGTATCGTTGGTCCAAATGGTGCTGGGAAAACAACGACCGTGAATATGATAACCGGCAAATGTGTGATTGAGCAAGGCAACTTATATGTTTTTGGTAGAGATGTAAAAAAACATGACAGATATATAAGAAGGCAAACAGGGGTAGTACCGCAAGAGGATAATCTTGATCCTGATTTAAGCGTTTACGAAAACCTTTTGATCTACTCAAGCTATTTCGGAAGGGTATCAAGGGAAAGGATCAAAGAACTTTTAGAGTTTTTTGAACTCAGCGAGTATACGGATTATAATGTAATGGAACTTTCTGGTGGTATGCGAAGAAGATTAACACTGGCTCGTGGGCTCGTTAATGATCCATCACTTATTATTCTTGATGAACCAACAACCGGACTTGATCCACAAGTAAGACATAACACATGGGATAAACTCTTACAGATAAAGGAAAAGGGTATAACAATTCTTCTTACAACACACTATATGGAAGAGGTAACAAAACTATGCGATAGGGTAATGATCATGCATAATGGCAATATACTCAGCATTGATACACCGCAAAATATAATAGCTTCAAGATATCCCACAGATGTAATTGAGATCAAATTTAATAATGATACTAAATTCCAAAACATTTTAAAAAGCCTTGAAAAATTTAAATTTAACTACGAGTCATCAAGTAAATTTGGTTTAATTATCCCGAAAACGCTTGATGACGCAATCAGAATACATAAAAGACTTATAGAACTTTATCCAGCCCTGTATCCATTAAGACGCCCTCCAACCCTTGAGGACGCATTTCTTGCTATAACCGGTACCTCTTTACACGAGGGAGACAATGAATAGAACTACTAAAAAAGAGCATATTAAAAACTTTAAAGCTATATTCCATGTTAACGATGAAAAACGGATAAATATTGCTATAGGAAATATCGTAAACCTTATGAAGGATATTTCACCACAAATACCGGATGTAGAACTGCTAATAAATGGACCAGCGATCATTCTTTTCAAAAAGAAAGCCATCTTAAAACAGCTGCTGACACTCCATAGACAAGGAATAAGAATTGTTGCCTGTAGAAATTCTATAAATATGTATTGCAAAAATAATCCTGATTGTCCAATAGCCGAGGACAGATTACCGACTTTTATCAAAGTTGTTAGCGCAGGGGTGTCTGAAATAATAATAAAACAAAACATGGGCTATGCATACATAAAACCATAATTAATATAGGAACAAAGTATGATTACTGAAAAAGAAAAAATAAAGAAACTTGTAATGGACGAAGAATACAACAAGCTCTATGAATTAGTAAAAGAAAAAAAGGCAAGATTGTATACCTTAATTTCGCTAAGTTATACAGCTGATAATTATGTCAGACTTAAAGTTATCAAGGCAACAGGTTATGTCGTATCAATTATAGCTGATAGTGAATTAGATTTTGTTCATACTATTATAACTAACCTTTTATGGTCTCTAAACGATGATTCTGGAAGTGTTGGTTGGTCATCTCCAGAGCTTCTTGGTGAGATCATAACTCAAAAAATAGAACTCTTCAAAGAATACATCCCCATTCTTATCTCCATGCTTAACATAAAAGAAACATTTTTTAGACCCGGGGTATTATGGGCAATGGGTAAAATTGCTACAAAGGAACCTTCTCATATAAAACCATATGCACCTTATATTAATATGTATCTTTCCGATCCAGTAGCAGAAACGCGGGGTTATGCTGTGTGGTGCCTTACGCAGATAGGGGTACCAGTACCGGAAGAACACCAGAAACATTTGTTGAATGACTTTTCAGAGATACTGTTGCTTGATGCTAAAGGTAACATATCCAAAAAGACTATCTGCGAGCTTACTAAAGAAACAATTCCTGGATCTATTCGTTAACCCGGCACACGATTTTTTTAATTCTACTTGAAAAGTGGCAAAGCCATTGTTTATCTAATATCAGAGGTTTAATAATATGAATAAAGAACTGAAAACTATAAAAAATATATTCTACCCGGAAAGTGTGGCTATTTTTGGTGTTTCGGAAAAGCCAGANAATCTTGCACAGTATATTTTGAAGAACATGTTAGATAATAAATATACAGGCAGGATCTATCCTATAGGCAGGCAAGCAGGAAAAATAAATGGAATAAAGATTTATACTAACTTAGATGAAATAACAGACAAAATTGATCTCGCTGTTATACTTACACCGGCTCCAACTGTACCTGATTTACTGAGAATGTGTGGCGAGAAAGGAATAGAATACGCTGTTATAGAATCAGGAGGGTTCTCAGAGACTGGCGAACAGGGTATNATGCTTGAACAAGAACTTATAAAAATAGCCAAAGCCTACAATATAAGATTCACAGGGCCCAACGGGCTTGGAGTAGTAAATATGGAAAATGGACTGTGTACCCCTTTTTCACCTGTAGTACCTCCGATAAGAAAAGGAAAGGTATCAATTATTTCACAAAGTGGTGGAATGTCATTAACCATTATGCACATATTCAGTTATGAAGGGGTTGGCATTAACAAGGTTATAAGTGCTGGTAACAAGGCAGATATAAATGAGATAGATTATTTATCATATCTTATGGAGGATCCTGGAACCGAAATTATAGCAATGTACCTGGAGGATGTAAAAGATGGTATACAATTGATAGATCTGATTCAAAATAACGAAAAACCAGTTGTAATATTTAAATCTAACATCAATCCTAAAACCAGCCAGATTGCACGCTCTCATGCATCAGCAATTGCTAACGATGATATGGTTGTATCAGAGGCATTTAGAGAAGCAGGTGCAATAAGGGCAAACAATTTAACTGAATTTGTAGAGTTAATAAAGCTATTAAATATTTCAACCAGCTATGGCAACAATGTAGCTGTTCTTTCCAGATCCGGGGGTCATGCGGTAATTACACAGGACGCTTTAGCCCAACATGGCTTTGAAACGCCAAAATTCTCGGATACCTTTATAAAAGAGGTCAATAAACATGTAAGGGCAGGCGTTATAAGCCTGACCAACCCACTTGATATGGGTGATATATACGATTTTGATTTTTATCTTAATGCCACAGAACTTGCTTTAGGTGATCCAGCTTTTGACTTTGTTATTTTTATTCACACATATTCAGTAGCCAGGTCAGGGGAGCTTTCCGATGAGATGGCGAAGGGCTTTGCAACATTAACTCAAAAATATAGAAAGCCTATTTTGCCATTATTTTTTACAGAAATCCCCAACTTAAATAGATTAAAGGAAAGTATTGATTATCCCTTTTTTACGGACCCGGCAATTATGTTAATGTCAGTTGCTAAAATAAGGGACGCCAGTGCATTCAAGCGTAAACTTGTAATAAAGCCCCAAACCTTCCAGATCAACAATCATCAACAGAGGATAATCAATACATTATCCCCTATGGGCTCGTTAAATGTGGCTCAATTTCATGGACTGCCTGTAGCACCATGGGGCTATGCTAAATCTGAAAAAGAACTGCAGGAGATTGTAAAAGAGCTCGGATATCCTCTGGTAATGAAGATAGAATCAAGAGATGTTTCACACAAATCCGATATAGGTGGTGTTGTACTTAATATAGATAATGAGGGTAAAGCTCTTGATGCTTATAACTGGTTAACAGATGGTATCAAAAAGAGGCATCCAGAAATCATAATAGATGGGGTAATTGTTCAGAAGATGCTAAAAGGAGATATAGAATTAATAATAGGTGCTAAAAGGGATGCACAGTTTGGACCAGTCGTTATTGTAGGAATGGGTGGTATATACACAGAATTTCTCAGAGATACTTCTGTGGCACTCTGTCCTGTTGATCATTCCTATGCCCTGGAAATGCTTAAGAGGTTAAAAGGTTACCCGCTGCTTAAAGGGGTGAGGGGTAAAAAGCCATTAGCCATAAATGAGGTGGCAGAGTTAATATCAAATGTATCTCAGATGATGATTGAGAGATTTAATATATTAGAATTAGATCTCAATCCTGTGCTTGTTGATGAGGAAGGTGCAATAGCACTGGATGCCAGAGTAGTGGTTGAAAAGGTTGTACCAGTGGATGTCGCTTAAATAGCAAAATCCTCTAAAAGACAAAGAAGGATGGCAGCAATGTCTTATCCTTTATCATTTAAAATGGTTTGGAAATTCAGCCTCTGATCTGATCCCGGGTTAAGAACATCCTGATGTCCGTGCGGAATTGCGCCTTCTAAAGGCATTTTAAGAACAATACGCTTGATATTCGTCAGGTTTTGAGTGTATTTTAATGTTATGAGACTCCTGCCTATACTTATTGCAATGATAACAGGTATATTGTTTGGCGGCTTGCATCCGATCATACCTTCATTCGCATACATTATGATTATCTTGTTAACATTTCTTTCTTTTGCGTTTGTAAAAAACAGATATGTCTGGATCATTCTGATTTCAACCTTAATGCTTCTTATAAGCATAAGACACGCCATGCCTGTATCAGATTTGTGCATTAATGAAGCATTATCCTACGGTGGTGATAGAAAGCTTGTTATATCAGGCTGGATTGTTGAACCTGTTACGAAATATCCGGATAGAGAAAAGCTCATTTTAAAAATTGATAAAATTGATGGCAGACAGGACGTTGCGCATAGCTGTTTGGTTCAATTGTTTATTTTTAACAAAGATAAACAACCAACCTCTTTCATACTTGGAGATTACATCAGCTTCGTTTCACGGCTTAGGAAACCAAAGAATCTTAAAAACCCTGGTTCCTTTGATTTCACCACCTTTTTATCAAGAAAAGGTATAAGTTTGATCACATATATAAATAATCCAGACGATGTAACCATCATTAAAAAATTTACAGAAAAGGGGTTATCCAGAATCATAGACAGCATTAGAGCTGAGCTGAGAAACATTATAACTAAAAATACAAACGATCCCGTTGAACTTGGTATCATCTCCGCACTGGTAATAGGTGATCAAGGGTATATAACCCCTGATGTTAGAAAGATATTCGCATCTACCGGTATTATACATATCATTGTTGTTGCTGGTTTACACCTTTCTATAATAACACATCTGTTTTATTTACTTATTAAATTCATACTATCTCGTTCAACCTGGCTCTGCCTCCGCACCAATATTCCGAAACTTTCTTTTATCTTATCAATGATACCAATGGTCGTTTACATCTTTATAACAGGCGCACACCCACCTGTTGTTAGAAGTGGTATTATGATTGCCGTATATTGTTTTATGTTTATTATAAATAGATCACAATCAAAATGGACAGGTATATTCGCAGCAGCAATATTTATACTCACAATAGATCCGATGGCTCTTTATAGCATATCATTTCAGCTTTCCTTTATTGCTGTAGGTTCCATCATAGCTTTTATGCCTGTATCATCATTTATTATTTCAAAACTGAAGGCAAAAATACCATGGAATCACAGCGAGATTATAATCTCTGTATTAAATATATTACTTATAAGCCTTTTCGTAACCATCGGGCTTGGAGCCGTAATTGCCCTTTACTTCAACACACTCCCCTTATTTGGTATCGTTCTTAATGTTATAGTAATTCCTGTATTTGGTTATTTGATAGTTCCAATTTCCCTTCTTGCTTCTGCATCTGCTTTTGTATTCCCATTACTAAGTCATGCCCTGTTTTTTATTTTATCATTTCTCATAAAAGAAATAGTAAATGTGATACATGCGATATCAGAATTGCCCGGGGCATCCATAAGAGTTGCAACCCCAACGCTTTTTGAAATCTGCCTTTATTATTTAACCATAACAATACTTTTAAATACCAAAAAGATAGGGTTTAAAACAACATCAATAATATTATTTCCTATTTTGTTTTTACAAATAATGGATGCTGGATATTTCTTTTACAGAACCCATTATAACAAGGAGCTAAGTATAACCTTTATTGATGTAGGACAGGGGGATAGCGCCTTTGTAGAGCTACCATATGGAAAGACATTATTGGTAGATGGAGGGGGCGGTGCCTATCAGAGCTATGATACCGGTGAGGCTGTAGTGGCAAGGTATATATGGACATTAAAGAGAACCACTGTTGACTATGTAATAGCCTCCCATCCTCAAATCGATCACATAGGTGGACTTTGTTTCATTGTGAAAAACATGGGCGTTAAAGAGATATATAAGAGTGATTGTGAACCTGCTACAAAAATATATAAAGATTTAATGAAAACGATACATGAAACAGGGGCTAATTTTTACACTATTAAAGATCGGACAAGCATGTTTTATGTTAACGGTGTAAAAATAGAACTATTCCCGGTACCACACGATATATGTGACCCGGCTTCACAGAAAGATGTAAACAATTTTGCTGTTGTAACAAAGATAACATATAAAGATGTCAGTTTACTTTTTACAGGCGATATTGAAAAGAAGGCAGAAGAGTTGCTTGTGAACACATATCAATTAAAACTAAAGGCAAAGATCCTGAAAGTAGCGCATCATGGAAGCAAAACATCAAGCACAGATAAATTCCTTGACGCAGTTAATCCTCTTATAGCTGTGATCTCGGTCGGTGAGGAAAACCCATTTCATATGCCATCAAAGTATGTGCTTAAAAGATTGTTTGAACGACATATCAGTGTTTTAAGAACCGATAGAGATGGTGCAATTATGATCACTACAGATGGCAAGCATATCAATATAAAAACATACGCAAGCAGATATGTTTTTGAACTGTAATTATTAACCCAGAGGATGCATCTGCAAATAAGGGCGAATGAACAAACAAGCCTATTGCATTTTTCGGGTTAATCTTTTTGTAGACGAGCATCTATGTTTACTGTATAAAAGGATCGCATGGCTGAGCAAACAAAGAAATTCTACTATCATACCCTTGTAGTTTATATATTTACCGGTATAATAATTCTATTTGCTGGGCTGCTATTCCTGTATCATCTTTCAAAAGATATCCTTTACCTTGGAGATACACCGCATCATGCCGATGCGATTATTGTACTCAGCGGAGACGCTGAACCTTATTTTTTCCGAACCGAAAAGGCTATTAAACTTTACAAAGAAGGATATGCACCATACATAATCTTTTCTGGTTACGGGTATGGTGGAGATAGTGCTCAATTTCTGGCAAAGATAGCCTTGCGTTTTAATATACCCAAAAAGGCAATCATTATAGAACCTAATGCAAGAACCACCTATGAAAACTTTTTTTTCTCCAAACCTATTGTCTTACAGCATGCGTTTAAATCAATACTAATAGTTACATCGCCTTATCACCAATTAAGGGCATACCTGGTAGCAAAAAAATTATTCAAAGACACCCATGTTAAGATTTATAACTGCGCCTCTCACAAACCTTGTGCAAATAATTGTACTATAAGCTATATAATAAGAGAAACGAGGTTTGCAATGATGGAATATTTTAAGCTATTAGGCTATTATCTGCTGGGGAGGATAGAGTAGTGTGTGGCATTGTTGGTATAGCACAATCAAATGGTGAAAAGATAGAGAGACATTTACTTGAACAGGCTACTGAAAGGCTTATACATAGGGGACCGGATGCCTCAGGGATATACATAGATAATGAAAACATACCTAAAATAGGGCTTGGTCATAGAAGGCTTTCAATTATTGATCTATCTGCATCCGCCAACCAGCCCATGTCAAATGAGGACAAAGACATCTGGGTTGTTTTTAACGGGGAGATTTATAACTTCGTGAAGCTAAGAAATCAGTTAAAACAGTCTCACAGGTTTGTTTCAAACAGTGACACAGAGGTAATAGTTCACTTGTATGAAGAGTATGGTGAAGACGCTATTCCAATGCTTGATGGCATGTTTGCAATTGCCATCTATGATCGGAAAAGACATATAATCCTTCTTGCCCGTGATAGAGTTGGTAAAAAACCACTTTATTATTATTATAACTCCAGCGCTTTAATATTTGGTTCAGAAATAAAGGCAATACTATCGTTGCTATCCAGGGATAAGGTAGCTGTAAACGAATCTGTTATACCATTTTATCTTGTGTATGGCTACGGGAGAACACCTCAGACCTTTTACAAAGATATAAACCAGCTTTTACCCGCTCACTATGCAATTTATAAGCCTGATAGAAGTATGACAATAAAGGAATACTGGTCTTTGAAAAAACATATCAATGATAATACAATATCACCCTCTGATTATACAAAAAACGATCCATTACTTAGATTCAAACTTTCAGAGGCTGTAAAAAAGAGGCTTATATCAGATGTTCCACTTGGTGCGTTCCTGAGTGGTGGTATAGATTCAAGTATTGTCACAGGACTGATGAGCAGATTTATGGATACCCCTGTAAAAACATTTTCTATAGGATTCTCAGAAGATCCACGATACGATGAAACAGCCTATGCCAATATCGTTGCAAAAAAGTTTAAAACAGATCACCATACTTTTGTTGTTACACCATCGGCAATAGAACTTATAGATAAGATCCTCTACCATTATGATGAGCCATT